>Ga0163150_10006670_pt1 | contig 14001 bp, 16 predicted proteins | sample OliLakLV19P2IB_FD_148628 | JGI IMG/M metagenome (GOLD analysis project Ga0163150, IMG submission 148628) | Freshwater microbial mat bacterial communities from Lake Vanda, McMurdo Dry Valleys, Antarctica - Oligotrophic Lake LV.19.P2.IB | ecosystem: Environmental > Aquatic > Freshwater > Lake >...
GATTTTTTTCTTCTTAGCAGCGTTACCTACGTTATTGTTGGTACAGTTTTCTGTTAATGTTGGTCGCTAACCAACATTTTGCTATCTTTTGTTTGCCTATTTGAACTACATTGTGTTTGGCGAAAACTACATACTAAAAAATGCCGGAGCCATGCGTGTACCAGATGCAGCCGGCTTTGACCCCGGCATGGAGATAGCCGTGAACCCACAACAAATTGCTTTTGCAAACCCCATACGGCCACAACAATAAGGCTACATCTATATATGGGTGAGCAACGAAAGTGAAAATACCAAAGTATGGTTCGATGATTTAAAAGTAACCCACCGCAGCAGGCGAGTAACGCAAGCCACCGACTACTATGCTTACGGCTCCGTGCTGCGGGAGCAAAAAACACCTGAAGAACTTACGTACCGCTACAAATACCAAGGGCAGTATGCTGAGAAAGATGAAGAGACAGGATGGAGTCATTTTGAGTTGCGAGAGTATGATCCGATTGTAGCACGTTGGACGGCATCTGATCCAGCGGGGCAATATTATTCACCTTATGTGGGAATGGGAAATGATCCAATAAGTAATAGCGATTCAGATGGAGCCTATTCAAAGTGGTGTGCATCCATAAGAGCATTTTTTACCAAAGGTGCATCAGAAATATATCGAGTCGAAAACCAATGGGGCTTCAACGCGCCTGATGGAACAATGTTTGAAGTAAATGGCACCAAAGTAAATGGATATACTTCATATTTTGGTGACGGCAGTGGATTAGACATAAATTTTACTGCTGGGCTTCAGGCCGGTATTGGAATTAGAGGGGTTGCTACCGTTGATGTTACCGTTGTAAATTTCGAGTTATTTTCAAGCGATCCGGAAAAATACTATGATGAAATCACAGAGGTGACAAATTCAATAGGTTTAACAATTGAACCTGTAGGTAAAAAGCTTTTGGGTGCGGAAATTGGCCAAACTCAAAACGCTAGAAGGGTGCCGGGGGGAACTAGAGTGAGAGGTTACCATAAGTTTGCAAAAGGAGCGATATTTGGCTATGAGAAGTAGTGGACGGACCCAGAAGGGTCATCTGAAGAATATCTGACAAAATCTTTATTTAGTTTAAAAGCATTATTGGGTATTGAAATAGTTTGGAAAGAAAAAATATTTTAATGATGAAATACTTTTTAACTGCGAAGCATTGGCAAATTTTCTTTTTAGTAGCGGGTATTCCTATTATTGGTGATTTATTTTATGATCAAACCAATTCTTATGTATTTTCTTTCCATTCTGTGTTGACAATTATTTCTGGTGTATCCTTCTTTACTTGGCTATGGAGTATTGAATCTGTAATTGGTAAATTCAGAATTGCAGTAAATCCTATAAGGTCGAGGCAATTCAAAATTATCTTTTTTGCGGTTATTTTTTATATAGCAATTTCTTTGTTATTATTATTACTTACCGGAGCATTCCTTGATAATGTATACTGGTTCGTTTTGCATTTCATTTGCGTAATATTTGTTTTGATAATTTTTTATCAATGTGCTAAATTAATTAAGCAGGTTGAATTAAATCGAGAGCCTGACTTTGCGGAATTTTTTTTATATTTTCTGCTGATTTGGTTTTTTCCATTAGGTATTTGGGTAATGCAGCCAAAACTCAATAGAATAATGAGCCCTAAGTTGTTGTTGGTAAAATGAATTCTGATTTAAAAATTATGATTCCATTTTTATTTTAATCTTACTAGCAGTTAGCAACCGCCCAAACTGAGTTTGGCTTTATTGGTGGCATTAATGCTGCCAGTCAAAAGGTTTCTTCTTCGCAGAGTTACTCGTCTCGAGAACTCTGCGCGAATGAGAGAAATTTATTATCACATATTCTTATTTGAAGCTAAAACACTAAATTTAGTGTATGAGTGTCCGCAGGGAAATACCCGAACGGCACTGCACGATATGGAAACGATTTATGATTTTATAGTGGAGAAATCGCTCTTCTTCTTCTTCGCAGAGTTACTTGTTTCGAGAACTCTCCGTTAGTGCGCTAAATCAATTACCTTGTGGTTAGATTTTTCATACATGAACCCCGTTTCTTTTGCAAACCCCATACGGCCACAACAAAAAGGCTACATCTATATATGGGTGAGCAACGAAAGCGAAAATACTAAAGTATGGTTTGATGATTTGAAAGTAACGCACCGCAGCAGGCGCGTAACCCAAGCCACCGACTACTATGCCTACGGCTCCGTGCTACGCGAGCAAAAAACACCCGAAGAACTTACCTACCGCTACAAATACCAGGGCCAGTATGCTGAGAAAGACGAAGAGACCGGGTGGGAGCATTTTGAACTGCGTGAGTTTGATCCGATTATAGGTAGGTGGACGAGTAAAGATCCGAAAGGTGAATTTTATTCACCGTATGTTGGAATGGGTAACAACCCCATTAGTAATAATGATCCTGATGGGGGGACTACAAGACCGCCTATAGCTAATGGTATACTTGTTCCAGATAATTTTTTTAAAAGAGCTTATAATTTTTTATTCGGCTACCAATTTCTTAATGATGCATATAAATTTGGTAAGTCACATCCAGATATAGGAGTATTTTATAGTAAGGATGATCGAGGTAATTACACGGGGGCAAGTGCCGGTGGAGGACTTTGGGAATTTGGAAGCTTTGATTGGGGGATGCAATTACCAAGTGAAGGTGATTTAATCCCTGGCCCTCAGGCTCTTGTGGGACGTTTTATTGGGACATTAAGAAGAGCAGCAGTTAGAATTGCTTGGAAGGAAGAAGTCGAATTAGTAAAAAGAACGGGACAAGGTACGAGAGCATGGACTAAACCAGAAATGAAAGAATTACTTCAAAGAGGTAAAGTAAAAAATTATTTTGGACATCATATTAATAGCGTTTCTGCTAATCCTGGTCTTGCTGGAGAACCCGATAATATTATGTTTCTTAATTGGCACGATCATTTTACGACACATGGACATGATTGGGCAAAACCTACATTTGGTGATTTATTACAAAGGAAAAAGTAATTACAGATAAGCATGGACATTACATCAATTTTTCAAAAACTTTCAAAGTATAAACATTTGGGTATTGAGCATACTAATAATGGTGCAACTCTCATTGGAAAACTTCCCAAACTCGCATCTGAAGCATGGCTTCATCAATCGTTTAAGGGATTGAATGAAGGAGAGCTAAAGGAACTTGAAGTCGATCTAACGACTAATATTCCTGAGGATTTTAGATCTTTTCTAAGAGCTACCAATGGCCTAAATCTGTTCTCAACTACTATTTCAATATTTGGAAGGAGAAAATCTAATTCTAGAGATGCTTATAATTTTGAACCATTCGACATAAAAACGCCTAATTTGTTTGAACGACCAAAAGATGCAAAGAAAAATTGCTTATTCATTGGTAGTTATAATTGGGATGGTTCTTTGATATTTATTGAATTTGGAGAAACTGATACAGTTTATCGTTGTGAAAGATATTCTTCGACTAATAAATTGAATTCGTGGATCAATTTAGCTAGCATGCTTGATTCCGAAATTGATAGGCTGAGTTCTCTTTTTGATGATCAGGGTTATGTTGTTAATGATGATCTTCCTACAACACCTCCTTAAGTTGTTGTTGGTCACTTCGGAGCGGAGTCTCCGCCTCGGGACTCCGCGTTAAGAAGCTGAAAATTTAAAAAAGAATGCTTATGAAGCAGTACACACTTAACCGCATAATATTTTTGCTCACAATGCAATTATTACTAGTTGTGGTTCAATCAGCAGGGCAACAAATTATCCCGCGTATTGGTTATGTAATTTCAACCACTACCAACAAACCCACTTCGCCAACGGGTGATATTAATCCAAGGCAATCATTTTCTTTTGGGTTGGGCTTCGCGTGGAAATTTAAATCAACCTACAAGTTTCAAATAGAAGCAGATTATGTTAGTAAGGGTCACCAGTTCTATTCCAATAAAGTAACTGATTATAATCCAGATATAAGGGTTATTTACGAATCCAATTACAAGCATAATTACTTGGTTGTGCCACTCGTAGTCAATAAATATTTTGGGGCGGGAAAATTAAAACCCTATTTGATTGGGGGTGGCTATATTGGATTTGGTTTGGGCGGTAGGTTTTATGGTGAGTCGGGCATCTATAGAGGCACTTTTGCAGATTCATATCAACAATATGATGGCTCTATTTACTATGGCCCAGACCCGGCTAGCATAAATCAGAATAATCGCTACTACAGCCATAGGATAGACTTGGGGTTCAAGTTGGGAATTGGCTTATTAATTTTTGATAAAGTTGCACTTGATGTGCAATATGATATAGGACAGGTAAATGTAGATGAAGGACAGGGGGATTATAAAAACAGATCACTTCAATTTGGGTTAACAGTTCCACTGCAACTTGGAACCAAGCACTAGTTTTTTATTCGCAGAGTTACTCGTCTCGAGAACTCTGCGCGAATGAAAGCGTAGGAGATGGGGTTAGTACTACAAAGTGTTAAATTTAGGTATGAGCGTTCGCGGAGAGATAACCATTCATGATCTTTATAAGGCAGATAGCATTTCAAGAGTTTTAAAAGTAAAATAGCCATGAAACTTCCTAAGTTTTACATCTTAACACGTTTGCTTGTAATTGCATTATCGCTAGTTGTATCACAATCACTAGGGCAAGAATTTAAGTCATCGTGGAATATTAATGCGGGCATTACCATAAATACCTTTGCTTTTTCTGGTGATAATGATTTATCCAAGAGTCTTTTAGATGGCTACACAAATCAATTAGGATATCAGCTTGGTGTAGGCGGAATAATTCCAATCAAAGGCCGGCTTTCACTAAAACCTGAGTTGCAATTAATAACACGCGGTGGTGCCTACGATGGTGTTCAGGGTGAAGGAAAGGTTCATAAAAAACTAACTTACCTAAGCGTGCCCGTCTTGCTATCCGTTGGTGTAAATAAGTTGGGCATTGATTTTGGTCCAAGTGTTGGATTTCTATTATCATCCCGCCTAAAGAACGATGCCGGAACTATTGAGTATAAATTTTTTGATGAGACATTTGATTTTGGGTTCGTTGCAGGATTGGGGTATGATATAACTCCTAAAATCCACATCCTAACTCGCTACTATTTAGGAATTGCTTCCGTTAAAAATCTCCTGTATGCAGATCAATTTAACAACAAAACGGAAGTAGATTATAGGAACAGAACCTTGCAAATAGGATTAGCCTACAAGTTAAATTAGTTGATCAACGCTGCACTTACCGCAGTAATTGCACAAATCCTTTTTGGTCCACTTCCCAGCGGAGTCTCCGCCTCGGGCCTCCGCGTTAAAGAGAGTTAGTCGTGGCCTAAAAAAGTTTACGGTTTTTTGAACAAAAAAAGAATTAACTTTAAATTCAAACTATGTGACTATGGACATTGCAGTAAAGAAGGTTGAACTGATTGAATGGCTAGCACGGTTACAAGACGAAAAGCTTATTCAGCGAATAGAAACGTTGAGAAAAAATTCGATACAAGAGTTGTATGAACAGCGAATGCCCAAGACCAGGGAAGCACTAAAAGCCAAACTAAACCAATCTGAAAAGGATATAAATGCAGGAAAGGTATACTCGCAAGAAGAAGTAGAGAACTACTTTAACGCCAGGTTTAAACAGTGAAGAAAGCTCAAGTGATCTGGTCGGATACGGCACTTCAAGATATGGAAACGATCTATGATTTTTTAGCTCAGAATTCGCAACCTGCTGCTCAACGTATAATTGAAACCATACTGGGTAGAGCAAAGCAGGTAGAATCTTTTCCCGAATCGGGTGTTAAGCAAGAAACAATTGAGCCTGCTATTAAAGAGCCTGCTATTAAAGAGTACCGTTATCTGATAGAAGGTAATTACAAAATTTTATATAGCTATCAAGCGGAAATCCAGAGAGTGTACATTGCAACAATTTTTGACACTCGTTACAATCCTGAAAAAATGAAAGTATAATAGTCCAATTAATCTCGATAGCTTAATTGCTTACCACAGCAGTTGTACAAATCCTTTTTGACTATGTAATCCACCATCCTTATCAATGTAGTTGCAATCCAAGTAATACACACCAGTGCTGGCTTCGTCACCATTTGTTAAACCGTTCCAACAAACAAATCACCAGCAAATACCTGCTTACCCCAGCGATTAAAAATTTTTATTGAGCCTGACTCAAGGTAATTAAATTTTATAGGTTTGAACATGCTGTTGTACGTATCTTCATTGGGTGTAATGCGGTCCAGCCTGCACTATAACCAATCCAAATGGCTCGCTGTTCAAACCTGGTGGTGGCGCAAGGTCCACTCGAGAATAACTGATTCGACCTAGCCATTGCGTACCGTCCCACTCCAACATATCAGCTGCCTCATAATCTGTAAAACAGCGACACACCTGACCAAGCTCGGGAGTGGATTCAAACATGCCCAATTGCGGGGAGAGAAAACAGGGGTCTAAAATTGTTTGCGAAAAGCTGGAAATCGAGCAGCTAAAGACACTTAATAGAAGGTAAAATTTTAAGCGCGTTGTTGAATAATTTTGAACTATTAAAACGCTTATGAATTTAAAAATACATTTTAAAAATATAAAGTACTGAGCCATTAAGCTACTCAACGCTGATTTTGGCAATTCGTCAGATTTATCAACACTCAAACGGACTGCTATTTTGAGGTTTCGGGCTTCCGCGTACTTTGGTATCAGATTAAAGCCAACTATAGACAAGATTATCCCCCAGAGTCCAGGACTTTGGGGGATTTTCGATTTTTAGCCACTTTCCACCGTGTAACTTCGTAACTGCTTCGGGTGGCCAGTTTGAACTAGATTCTGGAGTACCTAGCAGAGCCTGATCTCTTATTGAGCTTACCTCGCGCACCTTTGCTATTGTTGTAAAAAAAAAGGGTTCTAGGAAGAACTTCCACCCATTACGTTAATGCCAGCTTCAGCACCTGTGGCTGGCACTCCAACAATAGTATGTCAAACACATCGTTCTGCGCCAACGGCTCAATTTTGGTTAGCGCCACTGCTAGAGAAGCGCCTCATAAGTATAAGTTAGGTAATGGAACATTTCGCTCAATTGCACCAAGCTCTAACTTGAAGGCCGGAAAACCTTCAAACAAATTTCATAAAAATGGGTTGCCACCATGGCAATAAAGGTCTAGAGGAATTGGAGGGTGTTAACCAACGTGCAGCCGAATGCTCGAAAACATAAAAACAAGAATAGGAAACAATTCAATGCCTCTAAATATTGCCCCAACAAGACCGCCACAAGCTCAGATTGATTTCATTGCTTGTTGGGTAAATGGCGGTGCATTAAATAATTAGTATTTTAGCGAACTGACTAAAAATGAATTGACATGAATTTTTCAATAAGGATTTCCTCGATAGTCTTTTTAATAATGTTAGCTGGTTGCGAATACAATAACCTGGCCGATAAGTTTTCCTGTGAAGATTCTGACCTTACGGTCAGTTTAGCAAACAAGACCAATGTTACTTCATGCAGGTCTGTTAATGGAAGTCTGACGGTGGCGGCCAGCGGAGGCGAAGCTGCCTACGACTTTAGTTTGAATGGTGGAATTTATCAAACGAATCCTGAATTTCGTAACCTTGCTCCAGGTTCTTACCAGGTTATAGTTAAAGATGCTAAGGGTTGCCAAGCTGAGTTAGCAGTTGAGATATCCTCGCTAGATACTAATCTTTCGGCCGCAATCGAAACCCAATCCGACAACCAATGTTCAACTGACAATGGCTCTATTTCGGTTAGCGCGCAAGGTGGCGCGGGTAGTTATCTCTATCAATTGGGGGTACTTGGTTTTTCCGAAACCAATTCATTTTCGAATTTAAAGCATGGAAACTATGTGGTAATTGTAAAAGATTCAGAAGACTGCCAGAAGGTTATTAACGTTACTGTGCCTCGGGGAAATACGGGAGTTAGTTTTTCGGCCACTATTAAACCAATCATGGATACAAATTGTAACCTTTCAGGTTGCCATGGTTCGGGCACAGGCTCACGCGACTGGACAAATTTTTCAAACCTGCAAAGCAATGCTGCAAAAGTCAAAACCCGCACTGGTAATAAATCAATGCCTATTGGCGGACTTGTATTGACTCAATCACAGATTGATCAAATTGCTTGCTGGGTAGATGATGGAGCCTTGAATAATTAATAGCATATCAATGAAAAATTTCAAACTACTTTTTGTTAGTTCATTACTGTGTTTTTCTTTGGGCGCTGCAGCGCAGAAGTTTACCCTCGAAAAATCGATTGTTAAATTTTATTCGGCAGCCACGATTGAAAATATTGAGGCCACTAATACCAAAGCAGTCAGTATTTTTAATGCTGCTACAGCAGAGGTTGCATTTGTAATTCCAATTAAAGAGTTTGAATTTGAAAAACAGCTAATGAAAGAGCACTTCAATGAAAAATATCTGGAATCAGAAAAATATCCAAAGGCAACCTTTCAAGGTAAATTTTCGGACTTTGTTGTAAAAGAAGGAGAACAGCGCGCAGTGGCTCAGGGCAAACTGACTATTCATGGAGTAACAAAAGAAATAGAGGCGCCTGGCACAATTTCAATGACAGGTAATATCGTTACGGCTCAAGCAAAATTCAAAATAAAGCTTGAAGACTATAAAATTAAAATCCCGCAACTGCTTTGGCAAAATATTGCCGAGGAGGTAGAAGTTACCGTTGAATTTATCTATAAGCCACAATGAAAATATCACTTATTTTTTCCATTCTTTTAGTTGGTTGCATGTTTGCAAAAGCACAAGACGACCTGCTTGGCGATTTAGAAAAATTAGAACCACCGTCAAAGCAATTAACAACTTCTACTTTTAAAGGAACGCGCCTGGTAAATGGGCAATCAGTTGAGGCTAAACATAAAGGTGAACTTGAATTTATCTTTGCGCATCGCTTTGGTAGAATTAATGATGGCATTTATGAATTGTTTGGATTGGATCAGGCGTATGTGCGCATTGGTCTGGAGTATGGAATAACGGATAAACTCGGAATTGGCATCGGAAGAAATTCTGTTGATAAGACGATGGATGGTTTCTTGCGCTATAAAGTTTTGCAACAATCCTCGGGAAGTAAAGCAATGCCTTTTACTATTACCGCGTTTGGCAACATGGCCATTCGTAACTCACCGCGGAAGGAAGATGCAACCTTCGACATCACCTTAGTAGATAGAATTTCCTATACAGGTCAATTGCTGATCGCCAGAAAATTTTCACCTAAACTTTCATTGCAGCTAATGCCTACTATTGTTCATAAAAATACGGTTGATCAAACCATTGAAAACAACGATCAGTTTGCCTTGGGTGCAGGGGGCCGCATTAAAGTATCCAAAAGCGTGGCGCTAACCTCTGAGTATTATTACCGGTTTGATGTGCCCGACACAAACCCGTACTATAATTCCCTGGGTTTTGGGGTTGACATTGAAACGGGCGGCCACGTTTTTCAATTGGTTATCTCAAATACACGTGGTTTAACGGAGCGAGCATTTATCACAGAAACAACCGGTGATTTTTTTGCTGGCGACTTACATCTTGGTTTCAACGTTACGCGAACTTTTCAGATAAAAAAGAATAAGTAGTGTTTGCGAACGGGTTAACAAAGTTTGCGAGGATTTCATAATTTTAGGTTTTGCTTTTGACCTAAGTCCGAATTGCTACTCGCCTCCATTATTATTTATTTGGTTATAACCGTTGCCATTGGCTATTGGTCATCACGCAGAGTGAAAACTTCGGGTGATTTTATTTTGGCTGGACGAAGTCTTCCGCTGCTCCTTAGTTCTTCTGCATTATTTGCAACTTGGTTTGGTTCCGAAACTGTTTTTGGGGCCTCATCTGAATTTTTAAAAGGCGGTATGTATTCCGTGATCGAAGATCCTTTTGGAGCGGCACTGTGTTTAGTGTTGTTTGGTTTTTTCTTCGCCCGCAAGTTGTATTCCATGAACCTGCTTACGCTGGGAGATTTTTTTAAAGAACGCTTTGGAAAACGAACTGAACTGGTGGCAAGTTTATGCCTTGCGCCCCCATACCTCGGCTACATAGCCGCTCAACTTGTTGCTATGGGTTTAATTCTGAATGTTGTAGCTGGGCTTGAAGTTTGGCAAGGAATAATTATCTCGGCATGTGTAGTAACATTCTATACATACGTAGGTGGTATGTGGGCCATTTCCATTACTGATTTTATTCAGAGCGTAATTATTATAGTGGGCTTGTCGGCACTTGCAGTTACATTATCTGCAGAAGCAGGAGGTGTTCAACATGTGCTCGCAACTGTTAAGCCCGGAACGTTTCAATTCTTTCCAAAAGCAGATTTTAAAGAGATCGTAATCTACATCGCAGCCTGGTCCGTTTTGGGGTTAGGATCAATTCCTTCGCAAGATGTGTTCCAACGGGTAATGTCTTCCAATTCTGTTAACACCGCTGTGCGCTCTTGTTTTATTGCAGCCGCATTATATTTAACAGTGGCCATGTTACCGCTGTTTATCAGTCTCTGCACACGACAACTCTATCCTGAATTTGTGCAAGGCGATACACAACTTGCACTACCCAACATGATTCTGATTCATGCTTCCCTGCCAATTCAAATTTTATTTTCTGGGTCGTTGTTATCAGCTATCATGAGTACGACCAGTTCAGCTATTTTGGCTCCATCTTCAATTTTCTCTGAGAATCTTGTTAAGCCCTTAACGGGAGACAGGTTTAATGACAAACAGCTTTTAAAAATTACCCGTCTTGCTGTATTAGGGTTTAGTACGCTGGCAACCGTATTGGCCTGCTTACGCTCAAATATTTATGAACTTGTTCGGGAGTCTTCTGTGTTGAGTCTGGTATCTTTGTTTGCGCCTTTAGTATTTGGCCTTTATTGGAAAAAAGCTAATAGCACAGGAGCGTTATTGGCAATGATACTTGGTATTTTAACCTTGATGTTGGCAAAACAATTTGATACGACCTGGCCTAGTTTAGTGCCCGCAGTTTTGGTGAGTATTTTGGCTATGATTTTTGGTAGCTTATTTTGGAAACAGGCCGGCTCTAAAAACACAGCTAACCCTTCTCTTTCGGAGAAGGAGAGGCCTGACGGACAGGCAGGGATGAGGTAATGTAAGGCAAGGCAAGGCAAGTTTTTTAGAGATGGCCAATTAAAAATTGAAGCAAATGGTAAAAATTGAGATTGAGCGGGTGGATGCAGACTTCCGAATGGAAGCAAAAAATGAAATGGGAAGTGCAATTCACATGGATGCCGGATCATCGGATGGTGGTCATGATTCCGGTATGCGGCCGATGCAATTGCTATTAGCTGCTATGGGTGGATGCAGCGCCATTGATCTCATTGCTATTTTAAGAAAGCAACGTGAACCTTTGAATGACTTAAAGATTACTGTAACTGGCGAACGAGAACAAGGTGTTGTTCCGGCATTATATACAGCTGTGCATGCACACTTTAAGTTGTTTGGAAAAATTGATCCCGCTAAGGCAGAAAGAGCTGTGGCGCTTTCGGTTGATAAATATTGTTCGGTTGCAAAAACGCTTGAAAGGTCTGCCGTTGTAACGCATAGTTTTGAGATTATTAATAACGGGTAGAAATGGAAGAAAGAAATTTTGAGACGGATGCCATTCGTGCGCAGACTGGTCGATCGGATAACAACGAACATTCAGTGCCCATCTACCTTACATCCAGTTTTGTATTTGATGATGCCGAGCATGCCCGTGCACTTTTTGCCGATGAAGTACAAGGAAGTATTTACACCCGCTATTCAAACCCTAACAGCAACGAGTTTATTCAAAAGTTGTGTTTGTTGGAAGGTGCTGAAGATGGAATAGCGACCGCATCGGGTATGGCCGCTATGTATGTGAGTATGGCAGCATTGTTGAAAGCTGGCGATCACATTCTTGCATGTCGTTCAGTGTTTGGTTCTACGCATCAGATATTGAATACGATCTTTCCAAAGTTTAATATCAGTTATACGTATGCCGATATTGACGATCCAACTTCGTGGGAAAGTAAAATCCAGAAGAATACGAAGATGATCTTTGTGGAAACTCCATCGAACCCTGCTTTAGATATTATTGATTTGGATTGGCTTGGAAAACTTGCCGCCAAGCATAACTTAATTTTGAATGTAGATAATTGTTTTGCGACTCCATATTTACAAAACCCGGCCAAGTGGGGCGCACATTTAGTAACGCATTCTGCCACTAAGTTTATCGATGGTCAGGGCCGGGTAATTGGCGGGGCTATTGTTGGTAAGAAAGAGTTGATCAAAGAGATTCGTTTTTTTGCACGACATACGGGGCCAGCCATGTCGCCATTCAATGCATGGATTTTATCAAAGAGTCTGGAGACGCTTGCTGTGCGCATGGAACAACATTGCAAGAATGCGCTTGAGTTAGCTACTGCTTTGGAGAAGAATAAAAACGTGGAGAAAGTAAAGTATCCATTTCTTTCCTCACACCCACAACATCAGTTAGCGAAAAAGCAGATGCGGTTAGGTGGGGGAGTTGTATCCTTTGAAGTAAAGGGCGGCATTGATGGCGGCTGTAAATTTCTCAATTCGCTCAAAATGATTTCGCACTCCGCAAACTTGGGTGATAGCCGCAGTATTGCTACGCATCCCGCATCGACAACGCATTCAAAACTTAGTGAAGAAGAACGCTTGTTGGTAGGGATTACACCGGGATTAGTTCGTGTTTCCGTTGGATTGGAGAGTATTCAGGATATTATTAAGGATGTGGAGGGTGCGTTAGATCGGAGTTTTTATAACTAAGCCATAGCAATAAACTTATGAATCGAGTGTCGATTATTTTGTTTTGGATTTCGCACCTCATTGCATTTGTTGCTTCCGGACAAACGGTGTTTGGTGCGCTTGCATTGGATACTGTAGATTATGTGGTCACCGGCTGTTACCCTGTTGTGTTTAGGTCTGCCTATAAGGGTTTGCCGGAAGAATTATTAGAACAATATCCTAACCGGAATTATGTACACTTTGATGAAACTACCGATCAGGAAAGAGATTCATTGGTGATTGTTCATTTGAGCAAGTTCGAGCTTGATTTTAATAAAACGTTGCACACAACAACGATAAACAAAAAAACAAATGAATTTTTCTACACCTTCTACTTTAATTCTGATGGGCAATTAGCCTATATTTTTTATAACTGGGATAAGTTTCCTGATCTCAATGAAATCTTTAATAAAGCGTTTATCGCTTTTGCAACACGTTATGATTTTGGTGGCTTGCCAAAAGGAAAGCCTTGGTCGCAATGCGTGACCCTCGTTTACAGTCGTAAGGAAAAAAATAAACATAAGTAGCTGTCATGCATTTGCAGTGTTCTAAATCTGCACTTTGTCTAACATGAATCGCTCAGTCTACGGTAAGGAAAACGCTGCGCGGAGGCAAAAACTATGCACATTTAGTATGTAGGCATACTCGTATCAATTTCCTTGGCCCAAGCCAATACACCACCCTTAAGATTGTATAGATTGGTAAAGCCATGATTCTTCTCCAACCATTGCACCATGTTGCCACTTCGTGCGCCACTGCGACAATGAATAACTACTTTCTTATCTTTTGAAATGCGCTCAAAGCTGTTAGGGATTTCACCTTGCGGGATAAGTTCACCATCAAGATTGCAGATGTCATACTCATGTGGCTCGCGTACATCAATCAATTGAAAATTTTCGCCTGCATCTCGCATCGCTTTTAGTTCCTGAACAGTTACTTCTTTCATAGCATTCTTTTTAGGTAAGGTTTCACAAAACTCATCATAATTAATTAAACTTTTGATATTATTTCTTGAATTCTGGTCGGCTATTTTAATTCTAAAACTCTCTAGCGTCATAGAATCAAAAATTAATACTGATCCTGATAAAGGCTCTCCAAACCCAGTGATAATTTTTAATGCTTCATTCGCCTGGATGCTCCCAATAATTCCCGTCAAAGCCCCTAATACACCACCTTCTTCACAATTGGGT
>Ga0163150_10006673_pt1 | contig 13993 bp, 14 predicted proteins | sample OliLakLV19P2IB_FD_148628 | JGI IMG/M metagenome (GOLD analysis project Ga0163150, IMG submission 148628) | Freshwater microbial mat bacterial communities from Lake Vanda, McMurdo Dry Valleys, Antarctica - Oligotrophic Lake LV.19.P2.IB | ecosystem: Environmental > Aquatic > Freshwater > Lake >...
TAGGATAATTTAATCTTTTTGTGAAATATTCTAACTCTATTCTAAAGCTTTTAGCATATCAAAGCAACTAGTTTTTTACGATTTTGTTTATTGAAAAACTGGTTATTAAAGAGTCTGCCGCCAGAACCATTGTCCGGGTAAGTGGGCCGACAATACTTGCCGCGCGTTCTGAAATAGCATAAATCCGAGTTGAGAGAGCTGTTTCCAGTTTAATGACTACTCTGTGAACACATCAAAGACTAATTCTTGATTATTATTTCCAGTGAGTGTAAGAGTGCTGTCTTTTAGAGAAAATCTTGCTCCGCTTTGAAGAATTGATCCGAATGTGTTTTCTATCGCCATAACATTTGCAGGCTGACTGCAAGCCATATCGGTTGATATAAGATCTGCCTTTATCACATTGTTTTTAATTGTATAAGAGCCGCTCACAGCATTGCAGAATCCTGTAGTAATTTTTCCGTCTTTAAAGGTAAGAAAATATTTTTGGGAAGCAGGTAAGACAGCGCCGTTGTAGCTTGTTAGACGAAATGTTGAACCACTCAGTCCTGTTGTTTTTGGATCATTTGGCGTAGGTTGAAGTGTCTTGTAAATCCTAGCAAAAAACATAGTTCCATAATTATCTGCGAGATTGATCATTAGTTTATCATCCGTAACTTCATGCGAACCAGCCCGTGATAGTTCTTGCAAAAATTCTGCCTCAAGCGACTCTGGGGCACATCCCATTTTAGTTGATGCAATTGGTCCAACACTTAGAGAAGCGCCCGTGAGAGTATATGATCCTTGGATTGTATTACAGTCAGCTTCACCAGTAAAAGTATTGTTTTCTCCAAAGTAAATAGCAAACTTTCCATTTTTTGGCGCATCTACCTTTGTACCATCTGCCAAATCTGTCCTCTGCCATTCCCAATCAGTCGCTATAAATGAGGTGTTCGGATTTTGTGATACGGCTGATTCTCGATTTGAAACCAATACACCAAGAATCACAATAGCTGCTAAAAGTACGATAATTCCTAATAATTTTTTCATATAATTTTAGATAAGTAATTAATAAAGGGTATTAACCCTCAGGGCAAGCCATGCGCCTGTTTTGTGTTCGCTTCTCTAACTCAGCTAGACAATAAGTAAATTCTACAATTTTTCGCATTAACTATACAAGCCCTGGATGTCCTCAACAATTTCTGGAAACTTCTCATCTCTAAAATGTCCCCTATCAGTGAAAACTCTACAATTGGCGAACGGCAACAATTTTTTATAGTTATCCATAGCAGAAAATGGTACGGCCGGATCATCTTTGCTTTGGTAAAGATAAATTTTTTCAGTTTGTAAATCAAGTTTAGAGGGTAAAGCAAAAGTGCCAACTTGATTACCTATAACATCTCCATCAAAAACAGCGGCCACAAGAAAAACAGCTTTTATTTTCTTCGAAATTTTATTTTCACTCAAATATTTAGCCAGAAAAATCCCCCCAAGCGAATGTCCGACTAAAATAATTTCATCATTTAAAAACGGTACGAGTTTTTCAAACCAAATTTTCCATTCGGGATATCTCGCATTTTCTTTATTTGGCATCTCTGGATAAAAAACTTCAAAATCCGAACCGAGTTCGAATTCTAAATTTTCTCTCCAATTTTTATTTGGTTTGGATTTAAATGTTTGAACCTCAACTTTTTTATTTTTTAAGTAATCAAGAAAGTCTCCCGATTCAAAAAAAGCGTGTCCGCCATGGATCACTACTACTTGTTTTTTCATACATCTGAAATATACACCAAATTCATTTAAATTACCCTTCGATAGCGATCGTAAGTATAAAAAAGCCCCACACTTCAAGTTGAGCGTGGAGCAAAAGAACAATGATCTATACCATATCGACTAGGTCTAGCGGAGAAACACCCAAAGAATAGTGCGATTCCAGTTTGGGTCGTCCGCATTGATAGTGGAGAGACGTTTGCCATTTGTCCCATTGTGTTCAACGACGAACATACGTTTCTCCTTCCGGGAATCAGATATGGTTTCCATCCCAATGCAACAGTGCTCGGGTCTTTTTTGATCGGCATATTGCAACCGCAAGCGGATGGCAGTTTCTGCCGAACAAAGCTTCAAACCACGTTCCACTGCCCGACAACAGACCTGCCCAGGGGTTGCTGAAGAATCTTTAGCAAAACCAAGTTCCTCTGCTTGCACTGCGATCAGTTCTACTTTCCCCTTCACGAGGCTCGCAGTAAGCATCGCTTTATACAGAATGTCATCTGCTTCATTGCTAATTATGCAACCTATCGCCTTGCACGATTGGCGAAAATCAGCAGCAGTCTTTGGACCAGCTCCAAGATTTATCTTCTTCCATGTCTTGAATCCATGGGCGGGTTGTTTCTCTTCTCGCCTTCTCGCCATCTTTTTTTTCTCGATTGCTGGCATGACTGACACCGATAGTTTGGTTAAAAATAACAGTTGCGCATCGTCGAAGTGACAGAGCGCGAAATTTCTACCCGTAGTTTTACCACATGCATACTGAAAAGACAATTATAATTCATTTTCGGGATCTTTAAGATTTTTAAGAAAATTTAAAATTCCACAACTGAAACATCGCCAAAATACTGAGTGCCAGAAACTTGATCCACAACATATTCAGTTATCTGACCCAGAAAGGCTGGGTCATGAAATATTCTTAACTCATTCGAACCACTGCCCAACACAAAAGGAAGATCAAATGGCCTGTCTTTGAAACGCGCCAAATGGAACTCCTCATAAAGTGGTGTGATCGAGGAAGAAGTAAAAAATGTAGACACTGGAAAATTTAAAAATGTTCTGCCTGTGTCATGAGAAAGTCTAAGTTTGAATTCCAAATCAGGAGTAGTGCTGGAATATTCTGTTGTGGCTAAAGTTAGAGCATTAGTTGGACCATTGCTTCCAGGAAATAAATAGGTTCCGAAAGTGGCCCCACCCGCCAGTGGAGGAAGGGATAAAGGCACCTGCCCCGACCACTGGCCAGTATTTGAATCTAGAAAAGAAGCAGTGAGACTTCCTCCAATATCCGGAAGGATAGCAACGCCATCTCCCTGCGGCCCAATTTGAAGGTCTGAAATACTAGCGACGCAAAGAGGAAAAGAGATTGTCTGCACTTGGTTGAATGCCAGAGGATCAAAAACAAAAATTTCTCTGTGACAATTATAAGAGCTACTCGTATTGAATACATTGGCAATAACATGGATATTGCCAGTCGATGTGTCAGTTGCCCCCTTTAAGATAGTTATAAAATCAGTTGGATTTGAGAGAGGAATGCTTGATGTACTAACCAAAGTATTATTACTGTCTATCAAATAAAATTTAATTTCTGAAGGCTGACTGGCAGCTGTTTTCCCAGTAGCCACAACATATAAATTATTATTTTGACCAACGACGGCAGAAACATCTTTGAGGAGGTAACCTTGGGGCAAAGGCAAATATTGCTCCACAAAATTATTCATGGAAGCATTATAATGTCGGTGTTTTAAGGCAATTGTAGGATAATTAAAATTTAGAGGGGTAACATTCTCAATTTCATAGACAATATCAATGTTTTTTCCACGCCGAACCGCCGACATTTCTGAAAGAGTAAGTCCTTGAGACTGCGACACGGCTAAAATAGTTGGAGGAGTAATTAATCCTTGCGGCCCAACTTCAGCAAATCTTATCTCCGTCCCTTGATTAGAAGGAGGAAGCCCCGCTACTTTATAAACAACGATTGTTCCAACAGGCGCTTGACTAAAGTTTGACCTAGCCGCCTCCACGAGCGAATTTGAAACAAAAAAAGTTCCCAGCAATAAAATAACAAAGAAAAACTGAAATATTTGGCTAGTTAAAATTTTAGATTTCATATAATTATGTCTCTAGATCAAGCGATATTGAGCCCAGGATGTTTGGCGGCGAATTTTATAACTTTTTCTAAAGTTATGAGGTTTAAGTCCTCCAGTTTTTTAAATCGGATACAACTCTTACCGACACTAACTTTTCCAAGCTCATCTTTGTTTTTTTCGGCAATGTACTCCTCTTTTTGGATGGCACAAACATAGAGACTAATATAATTTTTCTGACTCGCAAGAGCTACGGTTGGCAATCGAGGAATATACGAGATACTACAATTACGAAAGAAAACAGTGGACAAGGAAAAGGATGACCCTGTTGAATACAGAAATTATCTTTTAGCTCAAGACTAGTGGGCGTGGGAGGGGGTTTCTAAAGATGTCTACTAAAATTGGTACACATCACGCCTCGTCTCGGCAGGGCTCGACCAACCGGCTCAGCCAACCCACTTTCTCGTTTTCATATCAGCTGTATGTGGTGTCGCTTCCGCTTCGGATTTCTGTATTGCAAGATTACGGCGGCGCTCATTCTTTAGTCATGGACGCCCTAGCGGAAATGTCCGAGGCTCACATTACTTCTGCTGTGCTAATGGACACTTTTTGTCAGAGTATTCACAAATTACACAACAATTTTTGCTATCTTTTGGTACTGAAATAATTTCATGGCATTGTTCGCATTCATGGAACGGGAGACATTTGCCATCGGGTATTTCAATTTCTTGCTCATGTCCACATTTTGGACAGGTAAGACTTGCTTTGTTCATTGTATCAATTATATCACAGCAAAAATATGCGCTTGACCCACCCTCCCGTTCGCGGGCAAGCCCGCTCGCAGAGGAGGAGAGGGATGCGAGCGGGGCTATTACTCCCTAACTCGAAAGATCAGCGTAACTGAACAATACTCCAAATGCACGGCACCAAATAAGTACGTTGTGATATTTTGCTACGTCGGTGCCAGTCGGAATGATATAATTAACATTCCCCTCAGTTGCCCGAATCGCGCCTAGATCTATAGCATCATCGACATCAAGCCCAGCAGAAAGATAAATCCTTAAGTCGGGGCCATTGATAGTCTTCAAATCCTCAAAACGAACAAAATACTGATCTCCAGATTGAATAAGTGATGCTCGTCCTTTGACATCATGTGCCCGCGCCACCAATAAAACTTGTTTAGATGTGGTCGACGCATTAACTGGCATACTATCCGCCTTTATCATAACTTTACCCTTTATCGCCTCAACTTCTTTCATAAACTGCTCTTTGGTTGCAGAATCCATAGTTTCCATATTGTCTTTAACGACTTGCGCCTGAGGTAGGGCTTCATCTAATGTAACATTACGCCAAAGTGGTGATAGTAAAAAATATCCAACACCCATCACTATCACTCCAACGACACTCAAGATAATCTTTTTATTCATATTAAAAGTATAGCTTATTTTATATATTTTGTAATACCATGCGATACGGCATAGGTTACCGGAGTCGTGAGAAGAGTCTGCATTCGCGGACCAATAATAAAGTTTCTCTTCCAAGAGAAAATCTCATCAAATTCATTTCTTCCATTTATAACCCTCTCGGCTGCATATGTGCCTAGTGCCGCCGCCCACGGTAGTCCTGTCGCAGCGCCAACATACCAAACATTTTCCATTTTTTCATCAGCACCCATAATCGGCAACAAATCCTTACTTACCCCGAGCATGCCTGGCCATATATACTCTAATTCAATTGCAACATTTGGAAATTTCTTTTTAAAATAAGTGGTCAATCGTCTTTTGAAACGCGCAGTATTGTAGGGCGGATTATGCGCATAGGTATATAAAACATCACCTCCACCAAGAAGGATTCTGTTGTCGCCCGTTACTCGAAAATAGTTGTAGACCAAATCAGTATCCCAGACCATCATTCGACTTTCTTTGAAAATTTTCTTAATCTCAGTCTCGTTTAACTGCTTTGATATGCCTAAAAATGTTTGTACGTGATAAATTTCTTTTTCAAGCACTCCTAAATCAGGAATAAATCGATCTCCGCACACAATCACTTTGTTTGCAGTCACTTTACCGAAAGGGGTATCCACTCCATCTTGGTTAACGCGTAAAACATTAGTGTCTTCGTACACTTTCACTCCTGCTTTGACGACAATGTCTCGGAGAGCTTGGCAATACAGATAGGAATTCATACCGAAAGTATCTGGGTATCTAACCGCAGCTTTATAATGTTTAGTTCCGATTATTTGTTCCAAATTCTTCGCATCATAGAGACTGCTCGTATATCCCAGAGTTTCTCGAGCACTGTGTTCTTCCTCTACATATTTTGTCTTTACGGAGCTGTTGGCAATAAAGAGTGAGTCTTGTACTTGGTAGTCACACTCAATATTATTTATTTCAATATTTTTACGAATTACTTGCACACCAGAAAGTACAAATTCCCAAATATTCTTTGCTTTTTCTGGTCCATAACTTCTCAGAAGTGAACTTAATTCTATTTCCGAGTCAGGAGTGATAAATCCCGAGGTTTTACCGCTCGCTCCAGCCCCACAAAAATCTTTTTCAACCAGCACAACGCTCAAGCCCACTTCACGAAGTTTTTGAGCACAAGACAAGCCGGCCATTCCACCACCGACAATCAAAACATCAGCAGAAACGTCACTTTGTAACTTTTCTGCCATTGCTGGCTCCTTGAGTGTGTACCAGAAAATATTTTTGTCTAATTTTGTCATTTTCTTATTCAATAAATTGAATAAATTCTCCATATCCAAGCTTTTCCATATCTGCTTTTGGGATAAACTTCATAGCCGCCGAATTCATGCAATACCGTTTGCCTCCACGATCTTCCGGACCATCATCGAATACATGACCTAGATGCGAGTCAGCGATACGCGAGCGAATCTCGGTACGTGTGGCCAATAAAGCATTATCTACTTTTTTAGTGACAGCAAGAGCGGAGATTGGCTTTACAAAAGATGGCCACCCGGTGCCAGAATCGTATTTATCTTTTGAAGAGTAAAGTGGCTCACCCGAGACAATATCTACGTACAATCCTTTCATCGTATTCTTGTCGTATTCATTTTCATACGGACGTTCGGTCGCCTCCTCCTGTGTGACTTGGTATTGAAGCGGGGTAAGTATGGTACGAAGTTCCTCTGGCGAAGGTTTTTTGAAAGATTCTTTTGTGTAAGGTGCCTGTGTCGTAAGATTATTTTTTGTATCTATTTTATCTATTACTACGGATGGTATTGATTTATTGGCATAAGTCACAGCAGCAACTAAAATTATAATGAGAATAGTAACTGTTTGAGCTGTTTTTCTTAATATAGGCATGATACTAAGCTTTATTTTTACTTTTTTGTTTCGTTGAAACAACATGTAAAGTGGTGATGCGCACGAGTTCGCTCAACCATTCACGATCTTCTATCTGATTATCCTCAACAATCATTGAAACTTTGGCACCTTCATACGCGTGACCTTCTCTATAATTATCACCAGCAAACGCTACTCCCTCTTTGGTTATCTTGACGTATAGAATATCGTCACAGACCAACGCCACTACTTTACCCATAGAATACAGAGCGTATTCTCCGAACATTTTCTTGGCGGAAACATCTCCGACTGAAACAAGTTGATCGAGAATATAATCTACAGTGGATTGTTTTGTTGCCATTTTTTATTTTAGCAATTACCCAAAGGTAAATGCAAAAGCTTTAACGCCCGATTTTTTAATTTTTATTTCAAGACGATGTTCATCGTAGTCCTTACCCGCGACTATTGTGTAGAGCATTTCGCCTTTTATAAACACAGTGCCAATAGACTTTCCATCTACAAAAACCTCCACATTTTCTCCGTTTTCTGAACTAGCCACAAGATATACATTTTTTGCTTTGTAGTTGAGAGCTATCGTACTATCAGTACCACTTTCAGCAAATTCGGAAGTTATAGACCATGTACCACCAAGGTATAGTTGATCTAGTTTTAAGTCGGCTGGAATAGTGAACGTCTGTGTGCCTGTCACTCCTTGTTTACCATTTTCAAGGTCGCTGTTTCGAGCCGAGCCGAAATAGAGTTCGTGGCTTCGTATCTGACTTTGGTCGGCAATTATCTTCTCCACTGTACCAGAGCTCGTAACAGGCATCTTTCCTAGGGTACCAAGGCGTGTATTTCTTTCAAGTAATGCTTTTTGTATCGCTTGTTCTGTTTCCTCGTAGCCACCCTCGCCAATATGGTCGTAGATAATGTATCCATCCATATCGATGAGATATTTGCGAGGCCAGTAGCGATTGCCGTAGGCATTCCATGTCGAGAAGTCATTGTCCAAGACTACTGGATACTTGATATCAAATTGCTTGACCGCATTCTCGACATTTTTTTGTACTTTCTCAAACGCAAATTCAGGCGTATGAAGACCGATAATGACAAGTCCATCATCTTCATATTTTTTATACCACTCATTCAAGTGCGGAATAGTTCGTATACAATTAATACAGCTATACGTCCAGATATCAAGAAGCACCACTTTTTTGCCTTTGAATTCTGTTATGGTGATAGGTTTACCCTCTGTGTTCACAAATCCGTCAGGTGAGCTTATGTCTGGCGCAAGAGAAAACGTAGCTGATTTTTCTTTAAGGCTCAAAAAATTCTGCGAGTCTTCTTGTGTCGGCTTGTTCGGCTGAAGAAGTTTCAATTCGATCTTGGTTACATCAAAGAATCCAGCTTCAAGCAGTGAAACTTGAAGTTTTTTGTCGTAGCCGGTAATGATAAGCAGAGCGACTGCGATAAATATGATCCCCATGATTCGTTTGAACCATCCCCTCGGATCTGCCGCAACACCAATTTTCATCATGATTTTTTGTCCTACAAGAGAAACGACGAGAAGCGCGAGTGAGAGACCGAATGCATATGCAAAGAGATAGAGTAGCCCCAAAGCCGGCGTTGCCGGAAGGACTGTTGCGAGGATGACAAAATATGTTGGACTGCACGCGGAGAAGATCGGTCCGAGAGAAGCTCCCACAATGACATCACCCCAAATGCTGTCTTTCTTGTATCCTACAGTAAGAAGTTGGTTTGATTTACGATTAATAACTCCGGTAAATGAAAGCTTTTCCCAAAGTTCAGGGAAAAGTGATACCAGGCCGAAAATTAATATAATTCCTCCTGAAAACCATTTCCAGAAATCTTGCGGAATATCTATAAAGAGAGTTGTGGCCTTTAGAAGAAGCGTAAATAGAATGACCGAAACACCGAGAGACAGCGTTATGATGAACACTCTTCTTTTGGAGACTGTTGTATCAGAAATCGATCTACCCACAATGACAGGTAGAAGTGGTAGGATGCATGGCGCTAGAATGGTCAGGACTCCTGCAACAAATGAAATGATAAGCAAGGTCATATTATTTTACTTCAGCAACCAATGAGACGAGTGTGGAGCTACCGGTCCACTTTTTGATAAGATTTCCTTGTGCGTCAACTTGAACGAAAGTATGTTGGTAAGTAACGCCATACTTTTTCTTAAGTTCTGTTGAATTGTCATAATCAACATCAAGAATAGTGAGACTTGCAGGAATCGCATTTAAATGAGCTTTAATATCTGCATCAATAGCTCTACATGTTGGACACCAGCTCGCTCGGAAGAAAAGAACCACATCATGGGTTGCAGATGCCATCGCAATCTTGGAAGCATCGTAACTTTCATAAGAACCTGCCTTCATCATAGCCGTCTCAACTTTCACCACTTTCCCCTCCTCTTTTTGCATCATGGCATTTTTCTCAGCCACCATTGCGGCATCTTTCTCTTTTTGCATCATTGCCTCTTGCTCCATCGTTTTTGTTTTAGAACTATTGGAGGCATAGATACCAACGCCAGTAGCAACAATGATAATAGCGACAATCCCGATAATTATTTTCTGATTCATATAAATTGTTTTTTATTTATAAATATTAATATATTAAGTATAAAGAATCGAAAAACGAATGTAAAGTATGCTTTACATTCGTTTTGTGGATAAATGCACGATGTGTTTTATAGGCGATTATCGCTATAGATTCTTGTAACAAGTTTTGAAAGTACCATTGCGACGAGTACAATCACAAGCCATACATCCACAGCGTCTTGTAAAGATTGGACAACAATTCCAATTGTTAAAAGTGCTGATCCTGTGAGGAAAGCAACTCTACCAGAAAGCATCCGGTGCACAGCGTCCCTTTCATCTTGTACTTTTTCCCGAAGAACGAAAATTGCAAAGAGTGCAAAAATAACAAGAGTAAAAGCGAGTATAACCATATGTATCATGTTCGGCATCCAAAAATGAAATGGGTTCAGAAGTAGTAGAGCCAGTATCACAAGCACGAAAGAAATCACCATCTCTATTTTTAAATTATTTTTCATAGGATATTTTGAAAATCTTTTCAACCGGAAGATTGAAAAACTTGCTAATTTTTAGAGCTAATAATATCGACGGGGTATAGTTACCCTTTTCAATCGCGATAATTGTTTGACGGCTCACTTGCACTTTTTCTGCAAGCTCCTCTTGGGTAACACCTTTATTCGTCCGTAATTTATTAACTTCATTTGAAATATATTCGTTCATTTTTATCAATAGTTTATGTGGCTATTAGTAAAAGTCAAGTTGACTTTACACAGCATTTTAACAAAAACAGCGATTCTACTTTGTGGCTGTATCTCCTGAACAAAATTTTGACTTTGAGCAACGAATTCCGCCGCAATTCAACCTGGCGTTCGCATTCCTCTCCTCCATCGCGAGAGGTGGCGCTTTGCGAGAAATTAGGAGTTGGAAATATCCTGAATTTCTTTTGTGACAATATCTTCTGCTTCTCCGAGATCCTTCTCAAATTGCTCCAAAAATACCACTTCTTCGACAGTCAGTTTTCTTTTTACTGCCTTCAATCGCTCGATGTGTGTCTTAATATCTTTACGGAGAACATGGAAGGCTCTTTCAGAGATTTTTTCCGCTTCTTGCGCTTCGCGTCGCATACGGCGAATCGTGTTCGGAATCTTAAACCAGAGACGCACGCCCACCAATGCAATACCTCCGAGCACAAGCAGGGCGAGTATTAAAGCAGAGAGATAATTCAAGACATTATCTATGAGACCGGAAATGAATTTTGAACTGACTTCAATCGTGAGTGGTGATGTCTCATTACTTTTTGCACCCTTGTCGTCCGTCACGCGCGCCGTGAATGTATATGTCCCGAAATCAAGTCTTTTGCTAACGACCAACACAAAATCGCCGAGAGCATTACTTTTAGTGTATTCCTCTCCGATTATTTTATCCCCTTCGCGAATATAAATACTAATGTCTGCATTTGGGTAGGTCATTCCTCGAATTTTTACAATATCTCCCGACTCTATCTTGTCTGGATAGTAGGTAATCGTTGGCGCATCAATGCCCTCTATCGTAAATTCGCTAGAGGCACTTCGTGTGTTCCCTGCGTTATCAACGGCGGTAACCGACAGCGTATACGTTCCTGGATATTGGGAAGGAAGAACATATTGGTTGTTTAGTGCAACAGGAGCCACTCTTTCCAGCTTGTCGTTATCGCCGATACTTATATTGTAATGACTAATGCCAGATTCACCATCAGTGGTATTGAAAAGAATAATCGGCTGTGGTTCAAATCCCTTGTTTCCATGCGGAAAAGTTATGGAGAATGGTTTTGGAGGTATCGTGTCGACATTTACGCGGTAACGCGAAACATCACTCCAGCCGGCAGCTGTACGCACTTGTAGAGAAAAGTAATATATGCCGTCGGGAAGCTCATCAACTTTTTTCTTAGAAATCGCGGGTGTATAGGAAACCGTCGGCACGCTCATAGAAGACTTACCAATAAGAGTACGGGCTTCAAGCGTACCGGGAGGTAACTCCCAAGAAAATTCCGGGGTGTTATTGACATACCACTTTGTTTGGTCTCCGTGAGTTGATGAGGTTATGCCAAGAGTGTTTCTTATCTCACCCGCCGTTGTTTGTATCTCTTGCTGATTTGTTAGTGTAAGAACTGTCATCCGAAGGTCGGATAAAATATTCGTCCCAGAGCCATCGTTTGCGAGAACTGATCCGGAAGAAAAACTCAAATTTGCTTGACCCTCTCTTTTCGCTCTGAATGTAATCGTAAGAATTTTACCGCTTGGCCCAGTAAAACCAGGGTTTAGGACAATACCTTCAAAACTGACCGTTCCGGCACTGTTTGAAAAAGATGGTTCCTCCGCCCACAAAGAGAATACAGAACCTGTTTTGGAAAGAGAGACGACTTCCATCTTGTCCCACTGAAAGGAAACGACACCTGATGCGGCATTCATTGCTTGATCGGAACTTCCCGCAAAAATACTTACAGTAAATGTACTGCCAACGGCCGGAGAATTGGACGATGGAGAAAAATAGAGTGACGCGGCGTCCACCGAAAACGGCACGAGAACAAAGAGTGCGAGAACGAAAATTATTTTGTACGCCCCGTTAGAAAATTGTCGTCGAAATCCTGCGGAAATCAGTAAAAATAAACCTTTCAAATCTCTATGTAAAGAAATTAGTTTCATTTTTCTAACAGGGTAAACTTCGACCATAATATTTTAATCAAAAACAGAGAAGCAATTAGTATTAGTATACCAACAATTGAATACTGTTCCCACCATGATACGTTCGTTTGTGGCTCTATCGTCGCCACTCGTTCGTTGCCATTTCGATCTATCGCTTTAACATATATCTTTTTATCACGCTGTTGGTGTTTCAAGAGGTACGGACTTTCAGCATTCCTGTACCACCCCCACTGTCCTTCACGAACTACGTAATGATCTATACCAGAACCTTTATCCTGCGTGCCAAATACCAAGAAATACTTGCCGGCAAAAATAGCCGGGTCACTCTCAATCGTCGGATTGAAGTCTTCCGGTATATCTGTATCGATTATTATTTCCTTGCGACTCACGCTGTCTCCCTGACCGATAGATATTTGTACGGCTCGACTGTCGAGTATCGCTTTGCTACCAAGTCCGTCGTTTTTGAGCGCAATTACTTTTTGAAGTGTGAGAGAAACATCCCCACTATGCTTTGCTTCAAAAACCACCGACACTATTTTATTATTTGTCCCACTAAACCCACCCGGCGTAATACCGGAAAATGCAATTACTCCCGGCTCCACTAAGCGGGATTTCTCAATCCAAAAATTGATAATCGAGTTCCCATCAAAAATATCTGTCACCACTAACATCTCCGGCGGGAATACCAATCGCCCTTCAATCGCATTGAGCGATTCTGCCGAGTTGACGACAATATCCACAACAAATTGCTCGTTCTGTACCACATTCACTTTATGCGCATCAAGGCGGATTTCGGCGGCAAACGCAAAAACCGGCACGCACCACGCGAGCAAGATAAAAAGTAAAGTTTTTTTGATGAAAGTATCCATGTGTTTATCCTGTCCAATAGAAAGCCATAATACTGAAGTCAATCAAGTCAACCTTTCCATCGCCGTTCAGATCAGCAGAGGCTGGTGGGTTAGGCCGCTTATACCAATATGCGGCAACAGAAAAATCAACGAGATTTACTTTTTCATCGCCGTTAATATCTCCCTTCAGTATTGTATTCGTCGGCAACTGCGCCAGAACATTTTTGGTGCCAACAAGAAAGCCGACGGTTTTAGAAAATGAGCTGATCTCGCCACTCACCGCCGCTTTTGACTTCGCGCTGTGCTGACCCATTTCAAGAATAGAGCTGTCAAAATTGAGAAGATAGACGCCGTTAGAGTCAGTCATCTTTTTGAGAAAAAACTCTTCTCCTGAATGCACACTAATAGTAATTTCTGACGCGGGCGTGCTTTGGCCGAAGACCACAATGTTATCACCTTTCTTTACTTCGCTTTTGTCCGTAGCAATGGTTGGGGCAATAAATATTCCGCCAATTTTTGTAGTGACACCTGATGTTATAAAAATAGGAAACGTAAACAAACTTGAGCGGATATTATTTCTATCCTCACCATATACAGTAAAAGTGTAGTTTCCTGTAGAAATTCCGCTAACAGTAGCAGTAAAATTACTATCCGGCCCGGCAATAGTCGTAACAACAAGCTGAGCATCTTTAAGAATACTGACTCGACTTAATGGATACGCTCTGCCGGTAAATACGACATTAGTATTGGGAATGGTTGGTGTACTGTTTC
>Ga0163150_10006674_pt1 | contig 13993 bp, 13 predicted proteins | sample OliLakLV19P2IB_FD_148628 | JGI IMG/M metagenome (GOLD analysis project Ga0163150, IMG submission 148628) | Freshwater microbial mat bacterial communities from Lake Vanda, McMurdo Dry Valleys, Antarctica - Oligotrophic Lake LV.19.P2.IB | ecosystem: Environmental > Aquatic > Freshwater > Lake >...
CGATAACATTCTGCTGCATCCGGCGGTAAAAGCGGGCGCAGTCCGGCGCGATTCGCTGCTGGTGGGCGGCTTCATATTGCTGCACGTCGGCTCACGATTTCTGGGGCAGTCGGTCAGCGTTGCGATGACCGAACCGGATTTGCTGCGTCCATTTGCGACGGCGGCCTCGATCATCTGGGGCGGAGCAAGCCCGAACACGCTGCTGTTGATGGAGCATCTTTTCTGGTGGCTGGCGCTCGGCAGCATTTTGCTGTTCACGCCTTATTTTCCGTACACCAAACACGCGCATTTGTTCATGGCTCCGTTCAACTTCTTGACCAAGCCGGAGCGCACTTCGCTGGGTGAGATGACACCGCTCAATATGGAAGACGAGGACAAAGAACAGTTCGGCGCGGAACGTATTGAGCATCTACAGAAAACGCACATCGTCGATGCCTTTGCCTGTATTATGTGCAATCGCTGTCAGGACGTGTGTCCCGCTTACGTGACGGGCAAGGAACTGTCCCCGTCCGCGTTGGAAGTCAACAAGCGCTACATGATTAAAGAGCAGATGGCCGGCTTGGCGGCGGGCGAAGAATCCTATCACCCGCTTATGAATTGGGCCATCAGCGAGTCGGCGGTGTGGGCGTGTACCTCGTGCGGCGCGTGTATCGACATTTGCCCCGTCGGTAACGAGCCGATGTTCGACATCCTCGATATTCGCCGCGATGCCGTGCTAATGAAAGCCGAGTTTCCGCCTGAACTTGAAACCGCGTTCAAAGGCATGGAACGTCAAGGCAATCCTTGGGGCATCAGCGACAGCCGCTTCGCATGGGCGAATGGCATGGATGTGCCGACGGTTGAAGATAATCCCGACTTCGATATTCTGTACTGGGTGGGCTGCGCGCCGAGCTATGACACTCGCGCACAAAGCACGGCCCGCGCTATGGTGAAAGTTCTCAAGGCGGCGGGCATAAACTTCGCTGTATTAGGCGAGATGGAAAACTGCACGGGCGACTCTGCGCGTAGAGCCGGAAACGAAGCGCTGTTCTTCGAGTTAGCGACTGCCAATGTCGAGACGTTGAACGAGGTCGCGCCGAAGCGAATCGTCGTGACATGCCCGCACTGCCTGCAAAATCTCGGCAAGGAATATCACCAGTTCGGCGGCAATTACGAAGTCGTGCATCACACCGAACTGATCGAAGAACTGATTGCGGCGGATAAGCTGCCGCAGAACAGCCATCCGCAATCTTGGGGCAATGTGACTTTCCATGACCCATGCTATCTGGGGCGGCAGAATGACATCATCGACGCGCCGCGCAACGTGCTGGCCAGCATCGCGGGCGCGCCACTTCTGGAGATGCCGCGCAGTGGGCGCAAATCGTTCTGCTGCGGGGCGGGCGGCGCGCAGTTCTGGAAAGAAGAAGAACACGGCACGAAGTCGGTCAGCGTGGAGCGCTATGAAGAAGCGCGGGATACAGGCGCGGACGTGCTGGCGGTAGGCTGCCCATTCTGTATGCAGATGTTCGAGTCGTCAAAGGGCATGGTAGCCAATGCGCCTGTCGTCAAGGACATCGTGGAACTGATCGCGGACGGACTGCCCAACAATTAACTGAGGATTTAGGCGCGATGTTCTCCATCGTAAAACCGCTGCTGCGCCCGATCTATCGACCTCTGAACCGCGCTTACCGCGAATTTCAGTTCTCACGACAGCGTTGGGCACTGCGCCAGCAGGCTGAAACTCACAAACGAAGCGGTCAGCTTGTGCGGGTCGGGCTTGGAGTCGCACATAAACCGCTCGAAGGCTGGCTCAATACCGACAAAAATGTCCTCGACATGACGCTGTCGGCACATTGGCAGACGATTTTCCAGCCGCGAATGGTTGACCGCGTACTAGCCGAGCATGTCGTAGAGCATTTGACGATTGAGCAGTTTCGCGCTTTCCTCAATGTTGTGCGCCCATTCCTCGCGGCAGATGGCTTCGTGCGTGTCGCCGTGCCGGATGGCTTTCACCCCGACCCCGCGTATATCGAGGCGGTACGTGTGGGCGGCACGGGCAAAAGCGCCGACGATCATAAAGTGCTGTACACATATCAACTGATGACCGATGTGCTGAGTCAAGCCGATTACGAGTACCGCTTACTCGAATACTTCGATGCGGACGGTACATTCCACAAGCAAGACTGGCTGATTGAAGATGGCAAGGTCAGGCGTTCGGCGGAGTTTGACCGCCGTAATAAGGAAATACCCCTCAGTTACACCAGCCTGATCGTCGATTTCTGGCCGCGTTCCTGACGTGATAGATACCTCGTAGGGGCAGGTCTCAGACCTGCCCCTACGAGGCCAGCAATACAGTCACAATCTATTAGAAGCTATCCAGACCTATCAGACATGCAGTTTCGCTCGATAGTTGTGCCTACATGGTCAGCGATTTCTCACCTTCGGTGTGTATAATTTGTAAAATTTGGCCGCAGATTGCCCCCGGCTAGATAACTGCCGCCAATCAAGGAGTGTCGATGACGACGAAAGCTGTAGAACGCCCTTCGGCCCAACTCAGCCAAGAGACGCTGTTAGAAATGTTCTGGATGATGCTGCTGGCCCGACGTACTGACGAACGGGCGTGGGTGCTGCATCGGCAGGGAAAGATCGCTTTTCATGCAAGCGGCATCGGGCACGAAGGCGCGCAGGTCGGGGCGGCCTTCGCCATCAATCGCGGCATCGATTACGTTTATCCCTACTATCGCGACCTCGCATTGAGCATCTCGCTCGGAGTGACGCCGCTCGATTATCTGATGAGCACGTTCGGCAAAAAAGGTGAATACAGCAGCGGCGGCAAACAAATGCCCTGTCACTACAGCGTCAAAGCCTCGAACATCGTCAGTGGTTCCTCGGTAGTCGCCACACAAGTTCCGCAAGCGGCGGGTACGGCGTTCGCCATCAAGTATCGTCAAGAGACCGGACTCGTAGACCGCACGGATGACACTCAGCCGCGCCTCGCGCTGACCTGCTTGGGCGAAGGCTCGACTAGCCAAGGCGAATGGCACGAGGGAATGAACTGGGCGGGTGTTCACCAACTGCCGTTTATCTGCCTCGTGCAGAACAACCTGTACGCGATTTCTGTGCCTGTCGATCAACAGATGGCCGTGCCCAATGTGGCAGACCGCGCCTCCGCTTATGGCATGAAGGGTGTCATGGTCGATGGCAACGATATGCTGGCCGTTTACGACGTGATGAAGGCGGCGGTTGAGCGCGCCTATAACGGTGACGGCCCGACGTTGGTTGAAGCGAAGACTTATCGCACCGTGCCGCATTCGTCCGACGACGATGACCGCAGCTATCGCAGCCGTGAAGAGGTCGAAGAGTGGAAGCTCAAAGACCCGATCACGCGCTTTCAGCAGTACCTCACCGACGAAGGCATTTTAACGCCGGACGCGCTCGATGATTATCAGCGGCGCGCCAAAGCGGAAGTCGATGCTGCCACACAGGCCGCCGAAGCCGCGCCTTGGCCCGATATAGAAGAACTTTATACGGGCGTGTATGCGCCGCTTGAGGAAGCGTAACGATGGCGACCAACGTCACCAATATGACACTCATTGACGCCGTGCGCGCCGCGATGGATGAGGAGATGGAGCGCGACCCGCGTGTATTCATCACAGGCGAAGATGTGGGGGTGCGCGGCGGCGTGTTCCGCGCCACACAGGGTTTGATCGAAAAACACGGCGAAAAGCGCGTGGTCGATTCGCCATTGGCTGAGGCGTCGATTATCGCTATCGGCATCGGCGCGGCGCTGGCCGACCTGCGCCCGATCTGCGAAATACAGTTCGCGGACTTCATTCATCCGGCGTTCAACCAGATCGTCAACGAAGCGGCCAAAATGTACTACCGCTCGAATGGCGCGTGGAGTGTGCCGATGGTCATTCGCGCTCCGTATGGCGGCGGCATCGGCGGCGGCTTGTATCACAGCCAGAGCATTGAGGCGTTTTTCGCCCACGTTCCCGGCTTGAAGGTGGTCGTGCCATCGACACCTTATGATGCCAAAGGGCTGCTCAAAAGCGCCGTTCGTGACCCTAATCCGGTGCTGTACCTTGAGCCGAAGAAGGGCTATCGCGCTATCAAGGGTGACGTTCCCGATGGCGACTACACCGTTCCGATTGGCCCGGCACGAGTGGCGCGAGAAGGGCGCGACGTGTCGGTGTTCGCCTATGGCATGATGGCCTATTATGCCGTTCAAGCCGCCGATGCGCTGGCGGAGTCCGACGACATCAATGCCGAAGTGATCGACCTGCGGACGCTGCTTCCCGTCGATAAAGCCGCTATCCTCAATTCTGTGAAAAAGACGGGTAAGGCGCTGGTGGTCTACGAAGATAATTTGACGATGGGCTACGGCGCGGAAGTCGCGGCCATCATTGCAGACGAGGGCTTTGAATACCTCGATGGCCCGGTGAAGCGGCTCGGCGGGCCGGACGTGCCCGCGATGCCCTACAGTCATCCGCTTGAAAGCGCGTTCATGCCCACGCCGGAAACCATCGCCGCCGCTATCCGCGATGTTGTCGCTTATTAGCAGGGCGTATTAGGAGAAGCCAATGGCCAATAAACCGACCAAAGTGATGATGCCCAAGCTCGGTGAGAGCGTAGTTGAGGGCACGGTGACGCGCTGGCTGAAAAGCGAAGGCGAAGCCGTCGAGGAGTATGAGTCATTATTGGTAGTCAGCACCGACAAAGTGGATGCCGAAGTGCCCGCACCCGCGACTGGCGTGCTAGAGGCAATCTATGTGCAGGAAGGCGAAACCGTCGAACAGGGGACGCTGTTGGCGCTGATTGGAGAAGCGGCGGTTGAAACGGCGGTCAAGGGTGATCCGGCCCACGCGGCAAAAGCCACCAAAGAACAGCTTCATCAGGCGTTCGAGAACCCCCATTCACGTCCTGATCTGCCGCATCGGGCGGTCAAAGCCGAGCTTGTCGACGTAGGTCTTAACGGCGCTCACAGCATTGAATCCGACGCCAACCATATGACACCTGTGGTGGCGCGCATGGTGGCCGAGCATAACCTCGACGTGATGCAGATCACGGGCACAGGGCGCGGCGGACGTATCACCAAGAAAGATGTCGAAGCGTATCTCGAAGCGCATGGCATCGCGCCAGCAGAGTCCGAACTTGCGCCATGGGAGCAGCCGGGAAAGGGCGAGTTGTTCAGCCCGCGAGAGGGCTTCGCAGCAGCCAAACCCGCGCCGAAACCGATGAAGCCGCAAACGCCTATTGCCAGTGACACAAATGGTATCCCCGGCGAACTGGTGCAGATCAACCGGATGCGGCAGGTGATCGCGGAGCATATGGTTCGCAGCGCGCATACGTCGCCGCATGTGACGACGGTGTTCGAGGTCGATATGTCGGCGGTGATGGCCCATCGGGAAGCCAATAAAGAAGCGTTCGCCAAGCAAAGTATCAAGCTGACGCTGACGGCCTATTTCGTGGCGGCGACGGTGACGGCATTACGCGGGACTCCGACGCTCAACGCTCAGTGGCGTGACGATGGCATTTTCGTGCATCACGTTATGAACATCGGCGTGGCGGTGGCGCTGCCTGACGGATTGATCGTTCCGGTTATCAAAAACGCGCAGGACTTGAGCTTATCGGGGATTGCACGGGCGCTGGAAGATTTATCGTCGCGGGCACGGGCTAATCAACTTAAACCCGACGACGCTCAGGGCGGCACATTCACTATCACCAATCACGGCGTGAGCGGCAGCCTGTTTGCTACACCGATCATCAACCAGCCGCAAGCGGGCATTCTGGGAATCGGCGTGGTCGAAAAGCGCGTCAAGGTTATCAACGATATGATCGCTATTCGTCCGTGCGCGTATTTGTCGCTGACGTTCGACCATCGCATCGCGGACGGCACAACAGGCGATGCTTTTTTGAGCGCGGTCAAACGAACTTTAGAAAATTGGGCCGACGTATAGGGCAGGTCTCAGACCTGCCCCTACAAAATACGCATACCACGACGGTAGCCAAGTTCAGCCAAGTTAAGTTAAACTAAGCGGCGTGTCTTAGGACGCGCCGTTTTTCGTTTGTTAGAGCTTGCAACCGGAGATTTCAATCTCCGACTAGAGAGCGATAACCCTATTATTTGTCCTAACGGAGCAGCGTGCGGGGTAATTCCGGCGGACTCGCTCACGTCTAATCTTTAGTAGTGAATGTCAAAACAGGAGAAAACTTTACATGGCACAAGAATATGATGTCGTCGTATTGGGTGCGGGGCCGGGCGGGTACGTCGCCGCTATCCGTGCCGCGCAGCTTGGCCTAAAAACCGCGATTGTCGAGAAGAAATACTGGGGCGGCGTGTGCTTGAACGTGGGCTGTATCCCGTCGAAGGCGCTGCTGCGGAACGCTGAAATCGCCAACATCGTGCAAAAAGAGGCCAAAACCTTCGGCATCGAGATCGAAGGTAAGGTCACGATGAACTACGCGACTGCCTACGAGCGCAGCCGCAAGGTGGCTGATGGTCGCGTCAAGGGCGTTCACTATCTGATGAAGAAGAACAAGATCGACGAGTATGACGGCGCGGGCACATTCACCGACCCCAACACGCTCACCGTCGAACTGAACAAGGGTGGCAGCGAGACGCTCAAGTTCAAGAACCTGATCCTCGCGGCGGGCGCGACCACACGCTTGATCCCCAACACGAAATTGAGCGAGCGTGTTGTTACCTACGAGGAGCAGATTCTAGAGGACAACGTTCCCGGCAGCATCATCATCGCCGGAGCGGGCGCGATTGGCGTCGAGTTCGCCTACATCCTCAGCAACTACGGCACGAAAGTCACCATTGTCGAGTTTCTAGACCGGATTGTGCCGCTCGAAGACGAGGAAGTCTCCGCCGAACTGCACAAGCAGTACGAGCGGCGCGGCATCACGCTCATGGTCGGCACGAAGGTCGAAAGCATCGAGGACACGGGCAAGGGCGTTAAAGTCAAAGTCACGGTCAAAGACGGCGTTCAGCAAACGCTCGAAGCCGACAAAGTGATGCAGGCTATCGGCTTTGCGCCGCGTACTCAGGGCTACGGGTTAGAAAAGACCGGTGTCAAGCTGACCGAGCGCGGCGCGGTGGAAATCAACGACAAGATGCAGACCAGCGTTCCGCACATCTACGCAATTGGCGACGTGACCGCGAAAGTCATGCTGGCACACGTCGCGGAGAATATGGGGATCATCGCGGCGGAGAACATCGCAGGCGCGCCGACGATCACGCTCAACTACGACATGATGCCCAAAGCGACCTACTGCCAGCCGCAGATTGCCAGCTTTGGCTACACCGAGAAGCAGGCTAAGGAAAAGGGCTACGATGTGAACGTGGCTAAGTTCCCATTTATGGCCAACGCTAAGGCGCACGGCTTGGGCGACTCGTCCGGTTTCGTGAAGCTCATCAGCGATAAGAAGTACGGGGAGATTTTGGGCGCGCACCTGATCGGCCCGGATGTGACCGAACTGCTGCCCGAACTGACCTTGGCGCGTTATGCCGAACTGACATCGGAAGAAATCGCCCGCAATGTCCATTCACACCCGACGTTGAGCGAGGCGGTCAAGGAAGCGGCGCACGGCCTCGAAGGCCACATGATTAACATGTAGCTGTTAGCTTTTAGCCGTTAGCAATAAGCTAAAAACGGCTGAATCGTAAACGGGCGACTGTTGTAAATTGTGTTTGCAATGTCGCCCATTTTGCTATGAGCTTGGTGCTCAAAAAGCTAAAGGCTAACCGCTAACCGCTAACGACTAACAGCTTTCGGGTAATGGCGCGGCAGGGTCGGGCGGGGCAACGACGACCTGTATTTGCTCGACATCTTGCATCCCTAACAGCCCGATAAATTCCCCGATGGCGGTTTCGCCCTGCTGCTGCGCTTCCAGCAAAATGCCGTTGCCGATGGCCATCTCTGCGAACTGACTGACGGCATAGCGCCGCGCCTCAGAGTCTAAATCGGCCACCGGGCTGGCGAAAACGCCCGTGTCCCGCGCAACCACGTAAGACGCCTGCTCGTTCAGGTAGCATTCCTGCAATCTCGGCGCGGGCAGTGAGACCGTCATGATGCCGTTCTGCGTGACGATGCTGTCCTCTGTGAGCTGGCTCAAGTCGATGCCAGCAGTGACATGCCCCACAGCCACCATCGACAGTCGATCACCGTAGAAAGTCGCCAGCAGGCCGGGCATTTCGCGTTCGCTGGTGATGATCGTCGAATAGGTGTAGCGCGTCGTCAAAAGCTGTTCCATATCTTGAATACCGTCCAGCACCATCGTTGAATGCGTGGTGATGGTGACGGGGTTGCTGATCGCGCTGAACAGATTTTGCGGAATGGTGATGACCTGATAGACCAGCAGCAGCACAAAGCCGCCGACAACGACCAATGTCAGCAGCATCATGACCATCAACGCCAAACAGAACGGGCGTCCCCATCCCGGTTGATTTGCGGTTCGTGTTTCCGATACTGTCGTCGTGGCGCTGGCAGGTTCGATAGCGGCGGGAGCAGTGCTAACGGTAGTTTCGATTGTTCGAGCAGGTTCGCTAGTTGCCATAAATGTCTCGCATGAATAGATATGCGTTTAATAGTGGACTAAAGGCGCGTCGATAAACACCCCAATAACGGGGTGTTATCATTCACTAACATTATACGTTGATGTGGGACAAAGGTTGCGGCGCAAAATTCGCGGGATATTATTTCGGCGCTTGGCGCTGTGCCTCGAATAGAATCACAGACGCGGCCATCGCTGCGTTGAGCGATTCGGTATCAGCGGCGAGTGGAATGAAGATGCGATGGTGGGCGAGTTGATCGGCATTATCGCCCGCGCCGTGCGCTTCGCTGCCGACGATGAGCGCCCACGCCAGCGACCAATCCGCCGCATCGTAGCGCGTGTCGCCATCCCCGGCGGCCAGATAGACCGCCAGTCCGTCGCAGTGCTTGGCAATCGAACTCCAGCTTGCCTCGATGACCGGGATACGAAAGTGTGCGCCCATACCGCCGCGCAGGGTTTTCGGATTGTAAGCGTCCACGCAATCGGGCGAAAGGAAAACCGCCTGTATGTTTGCCGCCGCCGCAGCGCGCAAAATCGTGCCGACATTGCCGGGGTCACGCACCGCGTCAAGGATGAGAACGCGCTCTAGTGTACGGGGCAGAGGCGGGTGCGGCAGTGGAAACACAGCGATGATCCCCTGTGGCTGCTGCGTATCGCTGATGTGGCGCATGATTTCGTCGGTGACAGGCGCGGCCTCGAAGCCGCTGTTTTGTAGCGATGCCACAAGCTCGACGCTGGCGTTATCCTGCTCTTCCAGAAACAGCACGAACTCCGGCACGTAGCCGCGCTCGATGGCATCACGAATCAGGCGTGTGCCTTCGAGCGCGATTTTGGCTTCTTTGCGACGAGATTTGGCGCGGTTTTGCAGCGCGTGAACGAGCTTGACTTTAGTGTTTTGTAGGCTGGTGATTGTGTCCATAGGGAAGGCATTATAGAGGCGATAGGGCGGCACGTATAGGTACAGCACAAGCTATTGGTTGACTGTGGCCGTATAATTAACATAAATGACAAGAGACTCAATTTATTACGTGATACATTAATTATTTTGGAGCGAACATGGCAGAACATACCAGCGCTGCGAAGTCTGAAGTCAACGACCCCCGAAAGAAACATCAGCTTACACCTGAGCCGTCACTGTCACAGACCGACTCTTTGTCCTTCCAGCCAAGTTTCTCACTGAGAGGCGCGATGGCAACACAGCACGTCATGAGCCTACAACGGCTCGTGGGCAACCAAGCAACCATCCAAATGCTGCGTGGGTCATCACTTCCGGCTGACGATGAGGGGCTGTCGGAAGGCGAAGCTGTACAGGAACATGGCGCGGATGTCGATGTCTCGCGGCTGATTCAACGTGCGCCGCTGATGACCGGTGAAGCCATGCTGACGGTCTCACCCCATACGACAGGTTTGCTTGGCGGCAAGAAAACCTCACTCTACAACAGCCTTGTTGATTCCGTGAAGTCTTATTGGACGTATGTGACAGGCACTAAGCGCAAGATCAGTATCGTGAGTGCGAAACTGAATGCGATTGTCGTGCTGTCGGATGGTTGGATGGCAAAACACGGCACGAGTACGAGCGCCAAAGATGTCACCAAACGACCTGCGGTCAGTGCGGTCAGGGATAACGCCAAAGCATTACAGACCAGAATCGCCGCCGCCCGTGCCGCTCTGACTGAAAAAAGCGGCGGTGTCGAAAGCCTGTACGCTGATGCTCGCTTGTGGGCAACGATTACGGAATGGTCTGACAATGCGTGGCATTTCGAGGAAAATACGAATTTCTACAGCGCGTATCGGGATATGACGACAGTTGAGGAAGGCAAAGCGATTATTGAAAAACACCTTGTGGAAGGTCGGAGTCCCGAACCGTTCAATGTATCCGGCCCCTTATACGTGCGGGCGAGGGCACTACAGGCGAGACCAAACTTAGAACTCGATGTAGCCACTTTCCAAGCGTTGTTTCTAGAGTGTTCGAGGGGAGCGACGCAGGTTTGGGATGACCTTCGCAGTAAGGTCGGCAGCGATGATGCAGCCTACGAACGCGATTCGTTTGTCTTTAGCTATATTCTTGAGGCTGTCCCCGATATACGAGGCACTTAACGCAAGCGATTATAACTATAGCGCATACGCTACAACGTTCGCGGAAAAGCAAAAAGCGATCAACGCACAAGCGCTAATCGCTGCTTAAATCTTAGCTGATTGCAGACCGCTGAAATCGCGCCGGGTATGGCGTTTATTGATTCTGGTGGCTCAGGGCCGCGATTTTGGTAAAGGTCATGGCATCGCGCACGGCGATGTCCGCCAAAATCTTGCGGTCAACTTCGACGCCGGCCTTCTTCAAACCGTACATTAAACGGCTGTAGCTCATTCCATTAATGCGAGCGGCAGCGTTGATACGCACAATCCACAGGCGGCGAATGTCGCGGCGGCGGACCTTGCGGTCACGGTAGTTGTACCACAGACTCTTGAGCATCGCTTCGTTCGAGCGGCGGAACAAGCGCCCGCGTGACCCGAACTGGCCCTTCATCATGGCGATTACTTTTTTATGTCTGCGGCGGCGGGTAAACCCTGTTTTTGCTCTTGGCATTTCGCTAACTCCTACTCCTACCGGGCGTACCCGGCAACAAACACCCAGAGCAGCGGCTCTGGGCAGCGTTTATAATAACGATTGAATCAAACCGCTAGCCGTTAAGCGGGGGGATTCTGGCGATACTTGTACAGATATGGGGCCAGCCTACGGATACGTTTGATCGTCGTGAAGCTGGTGACGGGTTGCAGTTTCGACAGTTGGTTCTTGGTGCGCTTCGATTGACGGCGGCGGAAGTGACCCTTACCCATCTTGCTGCTCATGACTTTGCCACTGCCAGTCACGCGGAAGCGTTTGGCTGTGGCCTTATGGGTCTTGAGTTTGTATTTCTTTGTCTTAGTCTTAGGCACTATCTAAGCTCCGAAGTTACTTCTTTTTGTCCGATAAAGGCGCAAGAACCATGAGCATCGTGCTGCCTTCCATATTAGGCCGTTGTTCCACCGATGCTACATCTTTCAGTTCTTCCGCAATTCTTTGCAGCCGCTCGAAGCCGATTTCAGGGTGCGTGACTTCACGACCACGAAAACGCATCCGAACGCGCACTTTGATTCCATCGCCAATCCACTCACGCGCCGCTTTGATCTTAAATCCGAGGTGGTGGTCGTCGGTTTTGGGTCGCAGTTGAATCTCTTTGATTTCGATGGTTTTCTGCTGCTTCCGGGCCTTGCGTTCGCGGCGCTGTTTTTCGTATTGGAACTTACCAAAGTCCATAATACGACAAACAGGCGGCTTGGCATCAGGAGCGACTTCAACCAGATCAAGCCCTTTTTCTTCTGCCATTTGCAGGGCTTGACTGAGCGATACCACGCCGATGTTGTCATTGGTATCGGTAATCAGGCGCACTTCTCGCGCACGAATTTGATCGTTAATTCGAAATTCCGAAGATGCGATTGCCCACCAACCTCTCTACTGTGTCACAGCGCGCAATACACGCTGGTTGAATCAACACATAAACTTCGCAGAATGTGCGACTAGGTTTGGAAGTCTAGCACACCTAATTGGCGAAGTCAATGTAGCGGCTAGGGGTTTGCGACCTTAGTTGAGGGGTTAAGACTTGGGCCCTTTGTCGCTGGAAGCGGGCGGAAATGAGGTCGTCAAGCTGCCGTTGACCGGCATGGGCGGCTTCGTTGCCGAGAGGGCATCAAGGCTTGATGAGTTGAGACTCGCAGCTTCCAGATTAAGGCTTGCGGCATCCAGCAAAGGCGTGTTGACGATGCCCATATTGTTGGTGGACGGCTGCGCGCTGTCGCTGTCAGTGAACAATGGCGTGGTCATAATTATTTCTGTGGAGGCCGCAGGAGGGACGGCAGGAAGTTCGAGTGTCTCCTCAGGCGTCGGCGCGCTTTCCCGTGTCGATTGCCCGGCCATCAATATCGCCGGGACGAAAAACGACAATTCGCAGTGGCGTTCCCATGCGCGATAAACCAGATCGCAGTTGTTCATCCGCAGAAAGTCGCGGGCACGGCGCAGTTCAAAGGCGGCGCTGTTGACGCGCCAGCTTTTACCCGCCGACGTGACCAGCGTTTCGAGCGTATTCGCGGCATCGGGCACTTTATCGTACAGGATGCGAAACCACACGCCGCCATCTTTACTCTGCGCGACGAGGTTGACGCCGGGCCCCAGCGTATAAGCGCACGAATGCAGCAGCAGCAGGGCTTCTTGCAAGGTTTCGCGGTTGCCGAGCAGCACCAGATTGGTGTCGAGCGGCGGCGTTCGCAGCAGTTGAAGCTCCGTCGTCAGCCACAGCAGCATATCGAGCGCTTTGAACTGGCGTTGATTCTGTGGCAGCAGCGCCTCGCCGGATTTATAACGGATCAGGCTGGCCCATGCGGTATGCAGTTCCAGCGCGTGAGCCGCCTGCGTGGTGGCGCGTTCCTGCCAGAAAGACGGCGGCTGACCACCCTCGTCCATTTTGCCGGACAGGGCAATCGCAGCCAGCGCCGCGTTCAAATACTCGGTCATGCGTCGGTTGATAACGAAATTGATCTCTGCGAGGGTATCCCAATCGGGTTCTCTGTGCGCCATCAGTTCGCCAATATCTCTACAAACTCTGACCACATTCTACCGCGAAAACTACGCAATACTTGATAAAGCCCTGTATTGTATGAATAAAACAACGTTAAGCTGGCTCAGTGGTCATGAGTCCGTTCATAATGGAGTGATGAGCGGCAAATTGACGCACGTCATCCAGCGCTTGCCCGTAAGCGTCAAGCAGTTCTTGATCGCTGCCTTTGTAACGGCGAAGGGTTTGCAGCGCGCAGGTTGCACAGCCGCGCATGGCCCGGTAGCTGTCGGTTTCGCAGGCGAGGCAGCCGTTCAAGCGGATCATCATGAGCATCAATGCCAGCGTTTCATCGTGCCACTCCGCGAGAGTCATCACGCGCTCCACCAGCGCTTGCCACTGCGGCCCGCGCAGCCTGCGTAGTGAAGGGAGAGCGTGGTGCGGAAACAACAGCTCGTTGTCTGCGTACATGCTTATGCCTTACGGTGCGGTATTAAAAAATGTAACATCTTCATCATTAGCATAGGGGTTTGTTTACAAGCATATAAATGGGACTGAAGTCCTACTCTAAGTTAGTGTATTGTTTTTCGTGCGTGGTGGCAAGCGGGCTGTTATACTGAGATTGTCGCTCGTAGGGGCGAACCTGTGTGTTCGCCCTATTATCGGCCAGACACTTAGGGCTGCCCCTACTAATGTCGAGAATTAGCTCAATGATGAATAGCAGAACTGACTTTTTGATGCGTTTATGGCTGCTGACGATATTATGCCTCGTGCTGGCTGGCTGCGGCAGTGGAGCAGTGCAGTTCGCGCCGACGCCGCTTCCGCCTGATCTCTCGCCAATGCAGTATCAGCATCCGAGCGGTGCATTC
>Ga0163150_10006675_pt1 | contig 13991 bp, 13 predicted proteins | sample OliLakLV19P2IB_FD_148628 | JGI IMG/M metagenome (GOLD analysis project Ga0163150, IMG submission 148628) | Freshwater microbial mat bacterial communities from Lake Vanda, McMurdo Dry Valleys, Antarctica - Oligotrophic Lake LV.19.P2.IB | ecosystem: Environmental > Aquatic > Freshwater > Lake >...
CGCGATTTCCCGCGTCGCGCGGCCCGAAAGCGCGCGACTGGCTGCCGCCGCCGCGACACGCCTTCCTGCACGAGGTGCGGCGCGAGTAGCGGCTGCTCTTGCCGCGCGGCGCTCACCCAATTCAACTAGTCTCTGGGGGTCAGGGGGCGGTGCGCGATGCCCACGACCCCGTTGCCCTTCCTCCGCACGGAAAAACGCCCGCGACAAAACCGCAGCGGATCGTGAATAATACCGGTTGAATACTGGTTTGGCTATCTGAACCAGAATCATGCGCACAACTACTATCCCGACTACCTGTGGCGCAACGAAGTGCGCGTGCCCATCACGGGCAATGTCGTTAAGGGCGGCGTGGCTACGCAGCGAGCCCAATACTCGAACGACCTGTTCGTTCGCGAGGCCCTAGATTTCCTTGGCCGAAACAAAGACCGGCCGTTCTTTCTGTATTTGCCGTTCACGATTCCGCACGCCAACAACGAAAACCGTCCGAACGGCATGGAGGTGCCCAGCGACGCCCCCTACACGGCTGAAAGCTGGCCGCAACCGCAGAAGAACCATGCGGCAATGATCACACGGTTAGATGCCGGAGTAGGCCAAATCATGGCCAGGCTGAAGGAGCTGGGCCTCGACCAGCGGACAATCGTCTTCTTCACCAGCGACAACGGACCGCACAAAGAAGGGGGCGGCGACCCAAAATTCTTTGCCAGCTCGGGTCCCTTGCGCGGACACAAGCGCGATCTGTACGAAGGCGGCATCCGCGTGCCGATGATCGTCCGCTGGCCCGGCCATATTGTCGCACGCACCGAGAGCGATCTGCCTTGGGCCTTTTGGGATTTCTTGCCCACCGCGTGCGAACTCTCGGACGTTGCGCCGCCGGCAAACGTCGACGGACTGTCAATCGTGCCGGCCCTTGTCGGCGAAAAGGCCGCAGGCCGCGCGCAGCCGCGGCACGAATACCTGTACTGGGAATTCCATGAGCGCGGCTCGAAACAGGCCGTTCGTCTGACGGACGCGGTCACGAAGGATGAGCCGAAGGCCAACTGGAAGGCCGTTCGCTTGGGAGTCGACGCGCCGATTGAGCTTTTCGATTTGCGCAATGACCTTGCCGAAACGCACGACGTCGCGTCCAAACATCTGGGCGTGATCGAGCGCGTGAAGCAGATACTGGCTGCCGCCCGTACCGATTCGCCCAAATGGCCGCTGAAGACAGGGGAGCGGTAGGCGAACCTCACGCTCGTCCTTTTTTCACTCCAGGTCCCGACCGGCGGCCGGGACCTACACGTGCGCCGCTTCTTCGCCGGCCTTGGCCGCGCCGTTGGTCGGCAGCGTATCGCCCACGGCCGCCGGCCCCATGCGCACTTGCAGCAGTTCTTCCTGCGCGCGGTGGCGAGGCTCGCCGTCCCGCGGAGCCAGCCGATATTGGCTGCCGTCGCCGCGGAGCATGCGCGACTTGACGTTATCGCGCATGTAAGCCGGCATGACCTCTTCGAGAATTCGCTGCTTCAATCGCGGCGACTCGATCGGGAACATCACTTCCACGCGACGATAGAAGTTGCGCGGCATCCAGTCGGCGCTCGCCAAATAGATCTGCGCCTCGTCGTCAGGACTGAAGACATACATCCGACTATGCTCCAAGAACCGATCGACGATGCTCCGGACGCGAATATTCTCGGAAACGCCAGGCATGCCGGGCCGCAGGCAGCAGATGCCGCGCACGACCAGATCGATCGGCACGCCGGCCTGGCTGGCGCGATACAAAGACTCGATCACTCGGTAGTCGACCAGCGAGTTGAGCTTCGCGAAAATCCGTGAAGGTCGGCCCTCGCGAGCGCGTTGAGTTTGTTGGTCGATCAACTCGATCGTGCGGCGGTGCATGTCGATCGGCGCGACGACCATCTTTCGCCAGGCGTGCCCCTGCGAATAGCCCGTGAGTAGGTTGAACAACGCCGAGGCATCTGCCGCCATGTCCTCGTCGGCGGTGAAAAGCCCGAAGTCCGTATACAGCAGCGCGGTATGCTGGTTGTAGTTGCCGGTGCCCAAGTGTACGTATCGCCGGACGACCGGCCCTTCTTGCCGCACGACGAGCGATAGCTTGCAGTGCGTCTTTAGGTCCAAAAAGCCGAACACGACGTGTACGCCCGAGCGCTCCAATTGCCGGGCCCAACTCACGTTGTTGGCTTCGTCGAAACGGGCCTTCAGCTCGACCAAGGCCGTCACATGCTTGCCGTTTTCGGCCGCTGTCATCAAGGCCTTGGTTACGGGCGAATCGCCGCTGGTGCGGTAGAGCGTTTGCTTGATGGCCAACACGTTGGGATCCGTCGCGGCGCGGTTGACGAACTCAACGACCGGCTCGAACGAGTCGAACGGATGGTGGACCAAAATGTCTTGCCGGCGGATGGCGGCGAACAGGTCCTCGCCCCCGCGCTGGCCGCGGCCACGCGGCGCTCGTGGGGTGAACGGCACATCCCGCAGATGCTCGCGGCCGGGCATGCGGGTCAACTCGGCCATCGCCGTCAGGTCCAATGGGCCAGGAATGCGATAGACCTCGCTGTACGACTCGAGCGACGAATCGCCTTCGCGGATTTCTTCCGGTTCGACGATCATACGGATCAGGTCTTCGTCGCTGTCGGCCGCCACTTCCAAGCGCACTGCCTGGCCCCGTTGACGCTCCTTGAGGCGCTTTTCGATCTGCCGCAGCATGTCGTCGGACTCTTGCTCCAACAGTTCCACGTCGCTGTCGCGCGTGATGCGGAACGTGGTGCTGCGCAGCACTTCAAATCCGCCGAACAATTCGCCCAGCCGAGCCGACACGGCGTCTTCCAGCAAAATAAACTGCTGCTCCTCGGCCTGGCCCAGCGGGACCAATCGCGGCAGCACCTGCGGCAACTGCACGACCGCAAACAAGTGTCGCGGCCCCAGCCCCGTGTGTCGCTCGAGCATGGCCGCCAAATACAACGCGCGGTTGTGGTAGCGCGGACTGGGGTGCGCGGGGTCGACCGCCATGGGCGTCAAAATTGGGAACGCCCGCTCGACGAAAAAACGGTCGAGCACGGCTCGCTGATCCGGTCGTAGCTCATCGTGCGCGATCAGGCGAATGCCCTGGTCGGCCAACTGCGGACGAACCGCCTCATTCCAACAACGGTACTGCGCGGCGACAAGCTCCTGCGTCCGCGCCGCGATCCTCTGCAGTTGGTTGATGGGCCGCAGGCCGTCGGGCGAGTAGTCTTGCGGGGCGCCATCGCCGAAGGCCTGCTCGCGCAGCCCCGCCACGCGGATCATGAAAAACTCGTCGAGATTCGAGCTGAAGATGGAGAGGAACTTGACCCGTTCGAACAAAGGGTTCGTCGTGTCGTCGGCTTCTTCCAGCACGCGCGCATTAAAATCCAGCCAGCTCAATTCGCGGTTGATGAAATGCTCGGCCAGAAATGCTTGCTCGATCACGACAACCCTCACAAGGCTGCGGGAACTCCGTTTACACCCCTCCTAATCTTAAGCCTCGAAACGGCCTCGGAAAGCGACAATGTTGGCCCAAGTCCCGGATTTCCCGCGGTCGGACGAGCACGAGCCGACCCGCGACCGCTCAATCGTCGGGCAAAAGGCCGTTTGGGTGGCACGCTCAGAGGGACGCAGGGCGTGGTGCATCGGCAATCCACGCCCTTCGCTGCGATTAGAGCGTGCCACCCGTGATGCGATCTCATCAAGTTGATCTTGCGCGGATCGCTGGCGTGCCCGGTTCCGTCGCTGAACCGCGGCCGCTATACTGGTCCCTGCTTCAGCGGTCCCACGGGCGCGATTGATATGACGGCGACGAGCGATTGGAGGCCCCTCTATCCTTTCGAGCCGCATGCGCTGACCATTGATGGGCTGCGCTATCACTACGTCGACGAGGGCTGTGGCGAACCGCTCTTGCTGGTACACGGCAATCCGACCTGGAGCTTTTACTGGCGCGAGTTGATTCGCGCCTCGCGCGATCGATATCGACTGATCGCGCCGGATCATATCGGCTGCGGTCTGTCGGATAAGCCGACGGGCTATCCGTATTGCCTGGCGACGCACACGGCAAATCTTAGCAAGCTGATTAACACGCTCGATCTGCGCGACATCACTCTCATAGCCCACGACTGGGGCGGCGCCATCGGGCTGGCGGCGGCCGTGGCCGAGCCCGAACGATTCGCCAGGCTGGTGCTGCTAAATACCGCCGCGTTCCGCTCGACGCGGATTCCCTTGCGTATTCGGCTGTGCCGCACGCCCATTTTAGGCAAGCTTGCCGTGCAGGGGTTCAATGCCTTTGCTAGGGCCGCGCTGTGGATGGCTGTAGCTGATCGTTCGCGACTTTCGCCGGCCGTGAAAGCCGGGCTGATCGCGCCGTACGATTCGTGGGCCAATCGCACGGCCGTCTATCGCTTCGTGGCCGATATTCCGCTGTCGCCTGCGCACGAGAGCTACGCGGCGCTGGCCGAGCTCGAAGCCGGCTTGCCGCGGCTCGCGCATCTGCCTGTGCAATTGATCTGGGGCATGCAAGACTGGTGCTTTACGCCCTGGTTCCTCGAGCGGTTCCTGGATTTCTTTCCCCAGGCCGAGGTGTATCAGTTGGCCGATGTGGGCCACTATGTTGTGGAAGAAGCCCATGAGCGGATTGTGCCCTTGATCGATCGGTTTCTGGCGGCCCATCCGCTGTCTAATGCCCCGGCCAAGGTCTGAGGACTTTTTGAGCTGATGACGGACTCCGCAGCAACCAACGCGAACTTGTCGATTGGCCAGTGCGGCACGCTGGCCTGCCTGTTGGAAATCAGCGCGCCCAAGCCTGGCAATGTACATCGTGGCGCGGACTTCGACGACATGACCTACCTCGATATGATGGCCAGCGCGGTCGCCATCGCGCCGGCTCTCGATGCGGCGGGCGCGGCCGGCCGCTTAGGCAAGTGCGTGCTTGAGGCCGCGCTGGCCACCCGTTGCGTGACGGCCACCAACACGAACCTGGGCACACTGCTGCTACTGGCCCCCATGGCGATGGTGCCGCGCGACGAGCCGCTACGGACCGGTGTCTCGCGCGTCTTGAAGGACCTTGACGCCGAGGATGCCAGGCTCGTATACGAAGCGATACGCGTGGTTCAACCCGGCGGACTTGGCAAGGTCAAGGAGGCCGATGTCTCTGGCCCGCCGCCGAGCGATCTTTTGTCCGCCATGCGGCTGGCCGCCGATCGAGACCTGGTGGCGCGTCAATACACCGACGGGTTCGTTGAAGTGCTCGACGTGGTGCTTCCGTGGCTGCAAGAGGGGCTCGCGCAGCGTTGGTCGCTAGCCGAAGCGATCGTCCACGTGCAGATGCGCATGATGAGCCAATTTCCCGATAGCCTGATTTCGCGCAAGTGTGGTTCGGCGGTCGCACAGCAGGCCGCGGCGATGGCCAACGATGTGCTGGCTGCCGGATTGCCGAGCGACCAAGCCTATCGGCGCGGGCTGTTGGATCTCGACTTCTGGCTCCGCGCTGATGGGCACCGCCGCAACCCAGGCACCACGGCCGATCTGATCGCCGGCGGTTTGTTCGCCGGACTGCGAGATGGCATAATCGAGTTTCCGCTACGGTTTTATCCGTAAGTCGCGCCGAGGGGTCGGGTTGCAGCAACATCAGCATGCTGATGACAATCGCTCGTCGAAAGGAATCCTGTCTCGTGTCCGAAACCTACCACGTCCGCGTCACGAAAGACTACTTGGTCTTTAGCGCTGCGCACTTCATCACCTTCGCCGGCAACATTTGCGAGCGACTTCACGGTCACAATTATCGCGTCGCGGCGGAAGTCTTCGGGCCATTAGACGAAAACCACTACGTGATCGACTTCATCGCCCTGCGCGACGCGCTCAAGGACCTCTGCGCGGAGTTGGATCACCACGTCTTGCTGCCCACGGAGCATCCGCGGATCAAAGTTGTGGCCGACGAGCAGAGCGTCGAAGTGACCTTTGAGGACCGTCGCTGGGTCTTCCCACGCGGCGATTGCGTGCTCTTGCCCGTGGCCAATACGACGGCGGAGCTTCTAGCCATGCATCTGGGCCATAAGCTACTTGAACAAGTGGAGACACGCTGCGGCCTGCGGCCCGAATTGCTGCGGGTCGAAGTCGACGAATGTGCAGGACAGGTTGGCGTTTGCGAGTTACGGGGAGAGTAGCGATCGCGCGTACGCCGCAGCTTCACCGTAGCAAATAAAGCGAATAGCGTCGCGACGCGCTATCGCTGTTCCGCAGCTCATACTCCTGCAGACGGTCGATGCCTGCCGCCCATGCGCGCAGATAGGTAGCATATTCCATGCTACTGTCCGATTGAGATTTTGCACTGTCGTGGCTGGACGTAACCAACAGCGCGTGCGTGAACCCCGCGGCTCGCATCGAAGTCAAATCATCGGGCGCCAAGGCGCGCTCGGATAGGTTCCCATCCGAATTCCAGCGCAGGTCGCTCGCCTGGGTTACGCGGCAATTGAAGTAGAAGCTGCGCGGATCTTCACTTAGCAACCGGGCACTTTTTGGAGCGAGCTGGTTCAACAGCATCGCCGCGTTGTAAGTCGGCTCGTGCTTGAGCAAGTAGTCGGTGCGCGTTTCCTTGCCCAGCGCAACGTGCCACTTGTCCCTGGCATCCAGCACGGCCGCCGCTGCTCCGGCCACGAGAACGACCAACAGAGACGCGTGCGCCATCACGCATGCCACGCGCGGCAGCCGCCGCCATTCGCACCAAGTCCAAGCGAGCGCAACCGCGAGCACCGAGACAATTGGCAACAATGACGAAAGAAAATTCGTCCGGGCGAGAACCACGGCAAACAACACATATCCGCCTGTAAGCGCTAGAAGCAACCCCAACCCGCACAACCGTCGCGCAATCAAGAGTCCTGGCGCGGCGACCAGAAAGATGAAACCGAAGTCGCGCACGCGCTCATCGACGATACTTTGGTCCACGACTGCTGTGAATTCCGGTCCTGCCCTAAGGCCGCATTCGATCGCCCGCACCAGCACTGGCGCGGCAACGACGGCCGTTGCCGCTGTCATCATCGCAAACCCACCCAGCATTCGATCGCGATGCACGGGCGACCGCCAAAGTACATAAACCGAAACAAGGGCCACGCTGGCAAACAGCGATAAACAAGCAGCGCTTCCATCCAGGAGCCCGGCCAGCAGTACTCCGGCGACGATGAACCAGCCCCGACTATCGTCGTCAAAGGTTGCGCGTCGCCAGGCGGCCAGCGACAGGGTTGCCAGCACGGCCGCCGCGAGTCCATCACGCGCCAGCGCCATATCGTGCGCGATGGCCGGCACGAGCAGCACCGTTGCGCCAGACATCCAGGCTGCCTGGCGACCCACAATCGGTCGCGCAAGCACGACGGTCGCGAGCGCCAGCAGAAGGCCGAGTGCCCAATCGACAAGTTGGGCCGCGACGCCGCCATCCAAGGCCAACGCCCAAACGCGCCACATCGCGCCGGCTGGCGCCAGTCGCGTGTCGCCGTTCGAGGGCAGATAGACGAGTGATTTCTCGAGGAGCCAGGTCTTTGGGATTTCTAAATGCTCGTGAAGAGCTGCCGCATCGGTCGGCGGCGCTAAGGCGGCCAGAAATCTGCATCCGACAACCACCGCTGCTAGGATCCACACCCCGAAAATCGTCCCCATCGAGACGTTCCATGGTCCAGCGGCCCGGTCGTCATCCTTGTCGTGTGTCGGCCAACGCACAAATCTTTGCGATAATCCCGCATGCGCGCGGAGCAATTCGCCGATTCCCCAAAAACTTGCCGCCATCGTAAAGACGCCAATGAAGGTCCGGTCGAGCAAGCCAGCAAGGCCTAGGACCATCAGAAACGATCCGACGACGACCAGGCCCAAAGCCAGGCTCCAAACGGCGATCTCGAGCGGATCGTCTTCGTCGCGCCGAAGTGTCCGAAGTGCGACACGCCCGACGCCAAAGGCGGCCAGAGCCATGCTCGCAACCGCTAGAAACGACATCACGCTGTCGTACACGAGATACCTCGGAGCGTGCGGATTCTTATAATTCTGTTCGGACCTCATACCAACCCGACGCGCTAGCGAGGGCGTTTGCGATATAACTCCCTCGCTAGCGCGTCGGGCTGGTATACAGATGGCGAGCTGCCTATCGCCACCAGCCAACCAGCATCGCGATGTAGATGGCCGCGGCCATCGTCATCCAAGTGACCAGCAGCCAGGCCTGCCATGCCGGTACAGGGCGTGCAATCGGCTCACGACCTGCGACGTCGGGCAACAGGGTTCGTGCGACGACGCGCCGCGCCCGCCGCAACTGCCGTGATGCCGCCGCGATACCACCGGTCTCTTCGTCGCGAAGTGGAGCGATCATCGTCTTATCCAATAGAGTTCCACCGCCACCGATGCTATTTCCGCAACCGCCGCAGCGTCTGCTTGACCCAGCCACGCCACCAGCCGGCATTGATTTCATCTACCGGCGTGACGCGCTCCCAATCGAAATATCGCAAGACGCTGCCCCGCAGCCCTTCGGCCCGATCGACGCGCACGGGCCGTGGCAGTGATTGCGGACGGCGCGATTGATACCCCAATGCCTCGGGCAAAAAACGAATCACCGCCTCGTCCAACGGCATGGGGGCCACGTGTTCGCCACGCCAGTACTCGATCGCGCAGCGGTAGCCGGCCGGTTGCCGCAATACGTGGCAGACGATCTGCCGATCCTCACGGGTAACACGCAGTGAAACTTCGGCCCTGGCACGCCACCAGAGAGCAAAGTCGGCAAGCGTCGTGTGCCACAAGGCCGCAAAGTCGGACACCACCCGCAGTACATCGCCCACAACATGCGGATATCTGCCCAATTTACGCGTCGGATGGCCGTATAGAAAGATCGGCTCGCCGGCCTGGTACTTGGCATGCACGATCCGCTGAAAATGCGCGGACGCAATATCGGCGGCCGACAACTCAGTGGGCACACCGCCGGCGCGGCTTTCTCGTGCTGCGTCAAGTAAGATGCCCAAGCCGATTGGATGGAAGGGAATCTGCAATACATCGCTGCCGCGCGGCAAGAACGGCAATTCGTCGTAGGCCAGGCCAAACTCGGAGCTGTGCGTGACACCCAGTACCGCCAGCGCGGAGCTCAGCCCGCGGTTGTAGCGACCATGCGGCGCAGCAAAGCCAACGGGCTCAATCCCCGCAGTCCGCAGCACGTCGATTCCGCGGCGGACGTTGCGGAGATTCTCGGTCGCGTCGAGATACGTATGATGCCAATAGCCGTGCGAGCCCACGTCGCGGCCGCGCAAACGATCGAGCGCGTCAGTTTGAGCTTCATAACTGGCCCCGCAGACGTAGTGGCTAAACGAGCCCTCGCGCCCGCGCATGGCGTCGAGCGTGGCATGGAAATCGGCCGCGTCGTAGTCGTCGTAGTCGACACGGAAATTGAACGCACTGCGGTAGGGAAAAGGAAACGCTCCGACGCGCAACCAGACGCCATCCTCGGCTTCGATCGCTGCGCGCAATCGCGCCATGAGCCGCTGGCGGAGCGCGCGCTTGTCGATGCGGGCCACTTCTTCGCAAACGTCCAATCCGCCGATGCGCCAGCAGTGTCGCTTCGATTGCTCGTCGTCGAGCGCGACGAAGGGGTCTTCTTTCTCATCGACCGCCAGTCGCCGCACGTCAATGAGCGTCTGTGACGAGCCACTTTCGCGCCGCGTCTCGCGGGCCGAATCGTAGAGCACGAAGCGGCCGGCCAGAGGCCCCGCGGTCTCGTCCTGACACGGGATGCCCTCCTGCCCCAGCGCGCGCTTCAGCGCGGCAGGCACGGCGGCAAGGACCAACGGCAGCAATGGCAGCTTCGCTTGCGACACGGTGTAGTTTGATGACCTCTGCGCAGGGTTTGTCCGTCCGATAGCAGACTGCTTCGCGGCCGGAGAGTAGTAGGATGAGAGGCGCGGGTCAAGACGACCCTGGTGCGCGACCACCGGCCGGTAATTCGCCGTGCGGAATGCCGGTATTCACAGGGGCCTTGCCGACATCGGCGACGTTCGGTGTCGTGGGATTGACGAGGTCCCAAAGCTCCTCAAAGGGTCCAATCGCCCGATCGGCCACGGCGCCAGAGTCCGCATTGAATGCCACGGTTCGCAATCCCACGGCCGCCGCGCCTGCCAACTCAGCGGCATCGTGCCCCACGAAGGCCGTGACCGCGGCCGTCTGTTGCATGGCCTCGAGGGCCGCCAAATAGCATACCGCGTCGGGCTTCGTTCGTCGCAGATCGAACGACGACACGACGGTCTTGAACAGCCCATCCAAGCCCAACGCTGCAAGGCGTTCCGACAGACCGTCCGCCGAAGTCTCGGCGTTGCACAGAACGCCCAATGTCGCGCCGGATGCGTGCAGCCGCTTGAGCGTCGACCGCACGCCGGGCAATGGTCGCATACCGGTTTCCAGCTCGCGGCGGCGGGCCTGGCTGGCGGCTTCGACCTCGTCAATCTGTCCGGGTTTTAGTCCAACTGCCCGTAGAAATCCGCGTAGCGCTTCGCCCAGTTCGCACTCGCCCCGATACACCGGGTCGAGAAAGTCGCGCTCCCAGACGCGATAGAAGCTGCGGTAGTTCGTGTGCAAACCCATGCGCGAGAGCAACTGCAACAGCCAGCGACGCCAGAGCGTGGCGTCGTAGAACACGTCGCCCATGTCGAACATCAGCGCCCGCACGCCATTGAAATCGACGATCGGGCGGTCAACCGCCTTGACGCGCGATCGACGCCGCACAGGCGGGGGCATCAAGGCGGAGAAGCCGTCGCCGGCGGCAGTCGTTGAAATCACCGTCGATGAAATCACAGTCGGCGGCATTTCGCCGCAGGGCATCGACGCCATTGGCGCTGCGTTCACGGCCGCAATACCCGGGCTGAGGGCCGCAAAACCGCCCGTGCTGTAATCGAATTCGCCGATCATGTGTGCGGAGTCGCGCAATCGAATGGGAATCTCCGCGGAATCCGGAGCTGCGGCAACTTGCCAGCGGCTAGACTTCCGCCTGCTGCCGATTCAAGTGGGCCATTCGCTCGCGAACGGCCGGATGACTTGTAAGGAGATCGGCGATTCGCCGCCAGTCCAATCCTTCGGGCCCCAAGGCGTCGTACAGCGTGTGTACGTGCTCCCAGTCTTCTTCATGGTCGACCGTCAATCGCAAATCGTCGCGATCCAATTCCGACGGCACCGGGATCAAGCGGAGACGAAAAGTCTCGGGATGGCTGTAGAGAAAGCGGGTCGCCAGGTCGCGGTCCGAGGGCGCAGTCGCGTCGCGATGAGCGCGGCGCAGCGCGTCGGCACGGCACCATTCGGCAAACACCCCCAGCGACGAGAGTACAACCGGTCGACCATCGCCCGAGCAATAGCTGATGTAGTCACACTCGGGATGTTCGATCGCGGTGGCGACCAGGCGGTCGATGAATACCGGGTCGATGAACGGATTGTCCGCGCCAACGCGCACGACAGCATTCGGCTGAAAATGCTCGACCGCGGCCACGAAGCGGCCCAACTCGTCGGTCGGTTTGGCCACAAACACAGGCACGTCGCGCGGCACGAGCTTGGCGATGGCTTCGTCCTCGGGCGAATCGCCCACGACCACGGCGACGCCCTCGAGCCGCTGGCAGTCGGTCATTCGGCGCACGACGCGTTCCAAGAGCGAGCGACCACCCAGTTTGCGGCTGACGTGGTCCTTAGCGCCCGGCACACCCGTCCGCGCATGTACGATTCCCAGCGTATTCAACATCCGGCAGACCTCGATCCATCAGTAGATGCCGTGAATTCCCGACTCCCGGGAATAACCACCCAACCCGGCCGGAGTCTAGCAACATTGTCGCGACAGCGTCAAGACGAGGCGAAACGACCGCCAAGTGCGCCGGAACGCGAAAAAGAGGCAGGTTAGGCGATTGTTGCGAGCCCTCGATGCTTCTGCGTCTATGGGCTCGTCGACTATCTGACCGAGGCAATTGCCTCGGTCGAATTCCGTCGATTGCAATCGATCATGTTGACGCACCAGAGTGCCCGAAGCGCCGTATTCCCCTGAATAGATGATATTCCACGTCGACGTCGGGGGTTACCGTAGAAGGAATGTTCGATGCCGCTTTTTGGTGAATGGCGCTACCTGCAAATGACATTGCCTGCGGATTGCTCGCGTTTTGAAAGGGGCTACGTTCGGTCCTTTCCGACCTCGTTAATCGAAACTGAATCTCATGTTTACGACACGTGTGCCCGTCACTGGCGATCTATACGTGTCGCGCCATCCCGCGCGCCCCTCACTTGCGGCCAATGCTCGGCAGAGCGTTCGCTCGGCTTTTACGCTCGTCGAATTGCTGGTCGTGATCGCGATCATCGGCGTGCTTATCGCGCTATTGCTGCCCGCCGTGCAGTCGGCTCGCGAAGCGGCAAGGCGAACGCAGTGCAAAGCCAACCTCAAGCAATTGTCGCTGGCAACGCACAGTTATCACGACGCATTTGGATCGTTGCCGACCGGGGCGACTTTTCCCAAATTCGCGAGTCCCATACGCAGCGAGTACCTCGGCCCAAATTGGGTCATCTTGTTGCTGCCCTACATCGAGCAGCAGCCGCTGTACAACAGCTTCAAGTTGAGCGGCAACGCCAACTCGTTCGTGAGTGTTTCGGACGCGGTTAACGAAGGTCCCCGCACGACGAAGCTGGCAGTGATGTTGTGCCCCTCCGACGATGCCAATCAAGAGCCTTTCCGCGAAGGCACCAGCGTGGTCAAAACGTGGGAGCGCGGAAACTATGCGGCGAATGCCGGCAACAACGAATTCCACGACGGTGGACTGGGAATCGCCTGGAAGGGCTGGTTCGCGCCTGCTCCCGATATCGTCTGGCCGCAAACGCGTGGCGTGATGGGCCCGAACATCTCCGCCAGGTTCGCGGAAATCACCGACGGACTGAGCAATACCATGCTGCTCGGTGAGGTCAGGGCCGGCCTGAGTCCCGACGATCGACGCGGCGTCTGGGCCATGGGGCAGGCTGGGGCGAGCTTGCTGGTGTGGCACGGGTACGGCGGCGACGCCAATGGTCCGAACCCCTGCAACGAGTTGTCCGACGATATTCAGGGCTGTACCACGATCGAGCAAGCCGTCGGCATCGCTAAGCTCGCAAGTGAGTGCATGACGTGTTGGGGCGGGACGGCAACCGAAGGCGGGAGCTATCAAGCCGCCGTCCGCAGCAAGCATCCCGGCGGCGTTCTCGTCGGATTTGTCGACGGCAGCGTTCACTTTGTGCCCAATACCATTGAAACAACCGGTCCCTGGGGAGAGTGCTGCCACGCTTGGGACCGCTTGATCGCCAGCCAGGACGGGTACCTCGTTGAATTGGGAAAAATGGGAGTCGGGCCGTAACAGCGATCGTTTGCTACTGATACGGTCGTGTGTGAAAGCGCCTCGCCGCAGCTTCTCCCCGAACTTTGCCTTTTGAAGGATCCACGATGTATAGACGGGGTCTATATCCATCGACTGTGGTCGATCGAGCATTTCGGTTCGCAGCGACCGTCGCGTGCTGCGTGGTGCTGGCCGGCTGCGGGTCGAGTGAACCGGCCACCGTTCCCGTTACTGGCACGTTGAAATTCAAAGACGGCACGGTCCCCCAGGGTGAGATCGCCATGATCCGTTTCGAGCCGATGATAGCCGACGGAAGCTGCCCCGCCGCGTTCGCAAAAATTCAGAGCGACGGAAACTACAGCCTGGAGACCGCCGACGGGAAGAAGGGAGCGCTTCCCGGCAAGTACCCCGTCTTATTCACCCTGCCGTTTTGAAAGCGTGAAAAACATCGCGTGATTCGCGGGGTTTCATGGAGTGTGAGTGGCATTCCACGGACCCCCAGGAGATCACGCGATGGGTGAAGCACGAGCGTGGCTATTTGAGCCGAGTTTTAACCGCGCCGTCAAGGTACAGGCCAGCGACGAGCGGATTACTTCGGACGCGGGCTTTTTGTTGCTGCGCGAGGCCGATCACCGCCTGGGGCTCACGGAGTGGCTC
>Ga0163150_10006677_pt1 | contig 13985 bp, 14 predicted proteins | sample OliLakLV19P2IB_FD_148628 | JGI IMG/M metagenome (GOLD analysis project Ga0163150, IMG submission 148628) | Freshwater microbial mat bacterial communities from Lake Vanda, McMurdo Dry Valleys, Antarctica - Oligotrophic Lake LV.19.P2.IB | ecosystem: Environmental > Aquatic > Freshwater > Lake >...
CTTCAGGGTATTCGTAGCCGCCTTTGATGTCGTTCACCGAGACGGAGAAACACTGGCTCAGCGGCTGCGCGGTGGCGACCGCCGCCAGCAGATCGGACGTGAAAGTGGCGATTCCGCACTTGCGCGGCAGATGGTCGCCAACAAAGGCGATCTTACGTACTTTGGCACTCTCGTTCATATATTCTCCTTGTGACACGAGGCGACCGGCACGCCGTCGATTTCAATTTCAACCTTTTGGTTAGAGGGAAAATGCAGCGGATCTCTCAAGCTTTGGAGCTCGCGGTAGTAGTAAAGCGGTGAGGGCCGCCTACCTCTAAAGTTCATCATTTTCAGGATCTCGACCTCATCGCCGCTGGCGTCCCCGCTCAGGGACTTGTCCTTAAGGAACTGCTCGAAGCCAGCTTCCAGGGACGGTGCATCCTGCCTTTGCATGAAGTCGAATTGCTTGCGTCCGCCTGAAGGCAGGCGAGGGTTTAGAACCACCGACAAGCTGAACGTCTTGAGGTCGATACTCCACGATTCAACGATGGGGTGGAGGAAAGAGACGCAGCCTTCGGCGGAGATGTGGAAAATGTCTTCGTCGAGAAACTCCAGGATCGCAACCCGCATCTGCTCAAAGCTGCGCCCGCTCAGTTCAGCCATCGAGCGCAGCCGTTCATCACTTCGCAAGTCTTCGCGAACCGCACCCTGGGCGAGGCCGAGGACCTTCTGCGTTACCAGACGTTCAAGTTCGCCGAACGGGTCTTTCTCAAAGATCCGCCGGACTTCAGCCTGCATGTCGGGTTCGCACTTGCGGAGAATCAACTGGCGGCACTCGGAGAAAAGGGGCTGAGGAGGCTCGGCCACCTTCTTTTGCAGGCCCTGCCGGCGTTGAACGTCGGCGAGTCTCGAAAGCTCCCCGCCGGGCAGATTGAGAAACTGGCCGATCTTCTCGTAAATGTCGGTGCGGCCGGAGGCGGGCGGCGCCTTCTTTCGTGTGAGCAGTTGAGAGATGTAGGATTCCGTGACCTGTGCGGCAACGGCGAGATCCTTCTGATCGAGGTGCAACTCACTCAAGCGCTGCCTGATCAATAGCGAAACATCCACGTAGGCTCCTGGCTGCTGGGGAAACGCGCGCACAACGGACTCGCTTTGGCGCTCCGGGACGGCGTGCTCTTCTATCGTTTGTCGCCGCGCATCATCGACCTGTGCGCTTATTTGAAACTGGCCCACGACAAGAATATTAACCAATTCCGGTGAACCATCACATTCAATAGTGGCATCATTACCATTGACACGCAAGTCAAATTAACTGAAAACAGTTAATGCATGGCCACCTCGTCCACTCAGGTCTCTCCGAGCTACCGAGGAGGTTGCATGTTCGATTCTGGCCGAGGGCTACGGACACGCAGTGCGTCAATACCATAGCCCGCCTCACCACCGCGTTCGTCCCTCTGTGCGGCAAGGCATCCGCAACTTCCAGTCGAAGCAAGCGTAGGGATCCAAAACGTAGTCCCTCGAAGCCGATTCAAGGCTTGGTAGGATGTTGCGGCGGCAAGAATCTTGCAAGCGCTTCTTGTCTTGGCTATGGCCGCTGATAAAGCCCTATGTTGATGACATCGTTCGCGACCTCCTGCTTCGCCTTAAGAAGCTCTTTTATGAATGGATGGATGACCGCGAGCGGAAGAGGCAGGCCGAGGCGGGGCGGAACGCAGAGGAGGCCGAAAGAGCAGCCCGAGAATCCCAGACCCCCGCCCAGCGTTCTCATCATGACGAGGTTGCCCGAATCTGGAGGGAGGTAGCCGAACAGTTTCGCTCGGAGAACGAGCAGATGAAAGCGAAGCTGGAGCAACTTATCGCATCCGAGCAGACGCGTGCCTCGCTCCAATTGGCGGAGGAACAGCCACGACTTGAGATGGTGAAGGGGCGCCCACAACTGCGTATTGGGGCCAGTTCAGTCGACTTGCCCGAGCAGTTTCAGAACGAACGGCAAACCGACAATCCCTAACATCGAGAAGAGGGGCTCCACCAAGGCGTCGGATAATCTCGTCGCCCTTACCATCCAGGACGACCAGGGACGGTTTTCGGACGCCGGGAGGCAGTTGGACAGGGGGCCATCAAGATGAAGAATCGATTACGGGCGTGGCTCAGTTTGAACTGGCGGCTATGGAGCGTGCGTCCGCGGCATCGTGCCGTTGCTAGGATGCCCGAACAGGGCGATACTCCGGTTGCCACATCGCATCTTCCACCTCTTGCACGATATCGCCGAGCTGGATTCTCGCTAAGCCCTCGGCGGACGCGGCTTCGGCTACGGCTACGGTGTGGGACACGCTACGCAGGTCGTCGATATGTGGCAGGAGTGACGCACCCGACTGGTGCACAGTCACCAAACTGGATACGGCACTCGCGCCCGCAAATAACATACCGTCACTAATGCGGCTTGCCTGCGCTACGATCGCCCCAAGACAGAGACCGGGGTAGAGCATTGCGTTATTCACTTGGCCAATGACGTAGGTGATGCCCTTGTGAGTCACCGGCGCGTACGGCTGGCCGGTGGCGATCAGGGCGCGCCCGTCAGTCCAGGCGATCAGATCGGCTGGAGCCGCCTCGGCGCTTGCCCGGGGACTGGAGAGCGGAAAGATGATGGGCCGCTCCGTGTGCGCCGCCATCTCCTTCACGATGTCTTCCGTGAAGCCGCCCGATTTGTTGGAAGCGCCGATCAGCATCGTCGGTTTTACCCGGTGCACCACTTCCGCCAAGCCAATTCCGTTCTCGGCGCCATCATGCTTCCATCTCTTACTTTCGATCGCGGGCCGTGCATAGGGCGCCTGGAAGTCGTGCAGTTGGCCGTCCATCCCGGTGGTGAGCAGACCGGCAAGGTCCACGCACCAGAAGCGGCGGGCCGCCTCCGCCCGAGACAGCCCTTCATGCACCATCGCGTCGCGAATCTGGTCGGCGATTCCAATACCTGCCATCCCCGCCCCAAAGATAACCACTCGCTGATTGCGCAGAGGCGTTCCGCAGATGCGGACGGCTGAAATCGCGGCCGCCAGCGTGATGGCGCCGGTGCCCTGCATATCGTCGTTGAAAGTGCAGATATGATCGCGATACTTCTCGAGTATGCGGCGGCTGTTTCCCGGAGAAAAGTCCACCCACTGCAACAGCGCATTTGGGAACCGCGTGGTTACGGCTTGCACGTACGCACCGATGAACGCGTCGTAGCGCTCACCGCGGACCCGCGGATGCCGGTTGCCGATGTAGGTTGGGTCGTCGAGTAGATTCTGGCGGTTGGTGCCAACATCGAGCAGCACCGGGATAACGCGGGTAGGATCGATGCCGCCCGCCGAGGTATAGATCGCCAGTTTCCCAATGCAGACTTCAATACCGCCGACACCCCAGTCGCCGAGACCGAGGATCTGTTCGGCGTCGGTGGCAAGGATGAGATCGACACCACCGGCGCCGACGTGCGACAGTGCCTCCTCGATCGCGTCAACATGGTTGATCGACAGATACACGCCTTGAGGACGGCGGCACTCATGGTGGTATTGCTCCATCGCCATCCCGACGGTGAGATCGTTGACGATCGGGATCATCTCGCTCAGGTGCTCGGCCAGTAGCCGGTAGAACAGGACATCTATTACGATCGTGGAGGGTGGTGAGATAGATGTTCTTGCTCACGGCATCGGGCAAGCGTTCGTACTGGATATAGGCCCGCTTCACCTGAACGGCAAGAGTGCTGATATCCGGCGGCAGCAGGCCTGTGAGTCCGAGCGCCTTCCGTTCATCCGCGGTAAAGGCCGAGCCTTTATTCAAGAGCGGTGAATTGAGAACGGCCAGTCCGCGGGCAGTGGTCTCGTGCCAACTCTCAACTGACAATCGCCGGTGAGGACGAGACGCGGCGTGCGAAATCATTCGACTCATAATGCTTCCTCGTTCAAATCGATGTCTCCGCACGGCGGCCGGCCGGCGGCGGAGCATCCAGGTCTCTTACTGGAGGCGCCTTGCGCGCTGCCCATCGCAGCCAAGGCCGCGCCGAATACCGGCAGTCCGATCACGAAAGCAGGAGCCAGTGCGATTGCGGCGCCGCAAGCCTCCGCTCGCAAAGATTGGGTGATGATGACCACTTGGGGGGCTGAACGTCTTTTCCGCCAGATCGGGCGCCCGTGCCCAGCCCACGTTGCGCCATGCCCAGCCCACGTTGAAAGACGGGCGGACGGTTTCAGTAACCTCGACAACGATGTTGCGGACGGAGTGAGGGCGGTTCCGGCAGTGTTCAGTGTTACCGTGATCGGCGCCATGCATCTCGCCTGAGTAACTTCATTCATCGCGTCATGATTCCCCGTCTCGCGGACCCCGAGGGTTGTTCCGGGGCACTTCGAGGTCCGGCGGGTAAGGATCGCCTGGAGCCTTCTATTCCAGAGTCCGGCCCCTGTCGCAACGTGGGCGAGCGGCGGGAAATCGACCAGCGAGGGTCATACGGCGGAATGTGGTCAAACCAGCGGGCCGGATACGTGCGACGCCTCGTTCGGTCCTCCGAGGTACGCGATCATTTCGGAAGACGGTAGCTCGTAAAGCTTCCCCACATTCCCGCCGCCTGCAATACCCAAATGCAAGCGGCGACGACAACAACGACGTTCAAAATGGTCTTAAATGGTGGACTGCATCGGGATGTACCGATTCACCAGGTACAGCCCTAGGCTGCGGAACTGAACGCCGTCACTGGTGAGGTTATTCAGGTGGTTGAGCGTCTCGCGTGCGCCCTCGCGGCTGAAGCGGTCAAGCGACCAGAATATGACGAGGTCGAAGCAACGGCGGCGGGCGTCCTGGAACAGCCGCTTGAATTCCGGCCGCTCGGCGGTGCCGCCGCTCTCCTGGTCGATGTACTCGCCCGCCATGTCGTAGCCGTTGGCCGATGCGAAGGAGCGGAGCTGGTCGAGCTGGTTCCTTGCGTCCTGGCGGTCGCGGGTGGAGACGCGGGCGTAAATGGCCGCCTTCACGATCGCTTCAGCCCCTTGTAGGCATCGCGGCGGGGCCGTACGCGTTCGATATCGATTGTGCGCCTGGCCTGGTTCACTCGATAGATGATGCGATAGGGATGCTTCGCGTCGCCGAACCGGTAGCGGAACAGATTGTTGTATCCGCGCATCGCCAGCCTGTGTATGGATCGATCGCGACGACGTTGTCAATCAGATCGATCGCTTCCTGGTCGTAAGGAGCTGGCAGCTTCGATATTTCCCGGTTGGCGGTCGGGCGAATTCGATAGTCCCACCGGCCGGAATCGGACGGTGGTTTGGGATTAAGGACGGCGGCCATGGCTCCGCAAGAACTCTTCGCGTGTTAGAAACGGCTCTCCTTCACGCTGGCGGAGCGCGCGAATGTCGTCGGCATCGTCGTTGGTCTCATCGTCATAGACCGGATTTGGCCGGGCGGGAGCTGCCTCCAAGCTTCGGAGGTATAGGTTGAGAGCTTCCTTTTCCGCCGTGCGTTTGTCGCTCGCCGTTGCGACGATGTTGCTGTTTTGAATCACCGTGGCAACGTATCCATGCTCGGTACGGATAGCGGCGGTGCTGACTCGGTCTCCGTGCGGCTTAAGCACCCAATGACGCACAACCTCATCGCCAACGATGGATGTAGCCGGATTCTTGCGAGTGGGTCGTTTGGTCGCCATCAATTCCCATGTTACGTCCGGGCCTGCGAGGGGTCAACGGTGTACAGCTTACGCCGACTACGATCAGCGCAACCACGAGATTCATCAGCGGCATTCTGCTCAGCTCCCGCACGGTTGAGAAGCAATTTGCCGCCCATCGTTTTTTGCACGAATAGTCTGTAGCGTTGATCTTGTTTTCGGCCTCGACTCCCCAGTATAATTTCCGCCTGGCAACCATGGACGAGATGCGTGAAACCCTTCGGTCTGAGAATCAGCCCGAAGACGCGCTCACGCCGACGCTCACCAGAGATGAAGTCATTCTAATCGTTAATCTAGTAGATGGCGTCACCTCAATGAGAGTGGCGTCCGACGCAAATATTGGGAGTCTTTCGAAACTGCGCACCAAACTCTCCGGTGCGGCGGAATCGCGGAAGAACGACCAGTGACATGAGCGGATAGCGACCACCGCCGAGGGGCGGTTCTTCTCGAATATCCCGTGGCGGCCGGCACGGGCTCCGAGGCTTCGCTCGCCAAAGCGTTGCCGCCTGTAATCGATGAGCCGGTGCTTTGGGTGGCGTCCTGGATGTCGGCGAGGGCGGCGATGATGCGTTCAGCGCACTGCATTCCTGGATTAGCGGCGCTCTTCATTCCCCACGGATAACTACCTGACCGTAATCGGTCAAAATGACGTCGCGGGGTCATGTCAGCAAGTGGAATGAACCGCTTTTAAGCCTCGCAGCTAGCGACGGTGAAACAGAATGTCGCTCCCGCTCCGGGTTCGGACTCCACCCAGATGGCGCCGCCCAATCCTTCGACGATCTTTTTGCAGACGGACAGCCCGATGCCGGTACCGGGGATGTCGTCGGAAGGCAGGCGGGCGAAGAGATCGAAGACGCGAAGATGGTGTTCCTTGGCGATGCCGATGCCGTTGTCGCGGACGCGGATGAGTGCGTGAGCTCCAAACGGCTCGGCAGTGATGTGAACCTGCACCGGCGCCGCACTTCGATACTTCAACGCATTACCGATCAGGTTCTGGAAGAGGCGTACGAGATCGCATTCGTTGGCCCGCACCATAGGCAAAGATGTAATCGCGACGGTAGCGCCAGTGGTGTCGAGCGCCGCCCTCAAATTCAGCATGGCTTGAGCGCCGGCGTGCTCAAGCGCCACAGTGGGCGGCGGATCGTTGACCTTAGACGTAGCCGAGGCCAGCAGACCTTCGAGCATCGTGGACATACGGCGTACACCGTCGACGATGATCTGGGCGAGTTCCGGGTCGGCCGCCGCGGCCTGTGATCGACGAAGGAGGAGTTCAGTGAAAGTCGAGATCGTCCTGAGGGGTTCCTTCAGATCGTGCGCGACGGCGTAGGCGAATACCTGCAACTCGGCGTTGGAGCGGGTGAGTTCGTCGACCACGCGCTGCCGTTGCTCGTCCGCGGCCTGCCTCTGGTCAATCGAACGGTGGTTCATGACAATCGCGCCAACCTGAGGTTGGTTGAGAAGGTTGGAGGCCGTGCTCTCCACCCAACGCCACTGGCCGTCCTTTTGCCGGACACGTGTCTGTATGCGATAGGGCCCTCGAGGTTCAGTCCCCAACTGCTTCAAAGTGCGAACGGAATCATCCCGATCCTGCGGATGCACCAGGTCAAGGCCGTTCCGACCCACTAGCTCGGCAGGTTCATAGCCCAAGACGTCAGCCGTTGATGTGTTCGCATAGAGCACCTGGCCGTCGGCGTCGACCAGCGAGATCGCGTCCGAACTGTTTTCGACCAGAGCCTGGAATAACGCTGCTGATCCAACCATCTGCATTACCTCAATCCTGCTACAGTAGAGCGGTCGTCCCCTGCGAGCACCGCGCTGATCGGCGTTGCCGTAAATGCCACGCATTCCGCCAATCGCGGCGTTCTCGCTTGTCCAGTTGAAGCGTTACATTAGGAGCAATCCCAGGTCCACACTAGGCGCGATCCCAGGTCCACGTCGAATCGATCACGCGGCTCGCTTGTGGCGGGATCATTCCGGCATCCTTTGACCGCCGGTTGTCGGTTGACTACATCCCGTCACTTCAGATTGCTCCAGCAAGTGTGTTGGGAGTGGGGCTTCAGAACCTGCCGGGCACCCTGGCCTTGATGGCGAAACACTGCACGCGGGTCGGCATGTTGCTCGCTCTGTCAATTGGCCTTGCGCGCTTGCGCGGCGCAGGCGCCTTTCAGAAGCAGGCGCACAACGGACGCGCTATGGAGTTCCGGGACGGCGTGTTCGTTGGTTTGGCGACGCGCCTTCGCAGGCCTGCGCTGCCGGTACACGACGTCCCCGCCATATTCTGAAAGCCTCTCGGGATCAGCCGAACGGCGGGGCGGCTACGCCAAAGCGACCAAATGTGATCACTTTTACTAGGGAATCTCCTGGCAAGTGGTAGTATGTAGCCAACGGCCCGTTCGGCATCAAGCTGCTGTAAGCAGCAGACCCAGGCATGATCATGCTCCTAGGTTCGAGACATCGGGCCGGGTGAAGGAGTGGCGTCTAAAGTCATGCAGGCGCAAACGGCGGGCTGGCTTCTTGAAAACGGGCCGAGGGAACTCGAGTTGTTGTTTCGGGCAATCGTTTATCACCCTTCAGTGCCCCTCCTCATCGCGGACGACGAAGGCAACTATCGCGACGCGAGCACCGGTGCCGGCAGACTGCTGGGCCTCTCGCGGGACAAGATCATCGGACGCCGGCTGGACGACTTCGCCGTCCCCGATTTCAAACCGCACATCTCGCAACTCTGGCGCAATTTTCAAGAGAAGGGCGAACACGTAGGCACCCTCAGGTTGCTGGGCGCGGATGGGAATCCGCGGGAAATTGAGTACACGGCGAAAGGGAACGTAATGCCGGTGCGCCACCTTCTGGTGCTGCATGACAAGACCGCAACCCCGCCAGGTAATGGTCTTGTTGAGTCAAGGCGGGTTCCGTCATGGCTGCGGGATTATGCACTTTTTCTATTGGATGGAGCGGGGCGAATCGTCACGTGGTACTCAGGCGCTGAACGGATTTACGGCTACAGGAGCGGCGAGGCTGTCGGCCAACACGTCTCGTTTCTTTATCCGCCCGTCGAGATTGAGCGCGCAAATCTTGAAGGGAACCTGAAGAGGGCCGCGGCGGAAGGGCATTTGGGAAGCGAAGGCTGGCACCTGAAGAAAGGTGGAGCTAAATTCTGGGCAAACGTCATCACGATGTCGCTGCGGGGGGAAGACGGGACGCTGCAGGGCTTTGCGAGAGTGGTGCGTGACTTTACCGACCGTCACGAGCGGGATGAGAAACTGCGGCGCAGCCGGTCCCGCGTGCAGCAAATCGCACCGCAACCGTCCATAGCGGGCATCGTCTCCGGCGAGTTTGACAGCGTTCCCGAGGCGAATGACGCGTTTCTTGACATGGTGGGATACAGCCGCGAAGATCTACCGGCGGGCCGGCTGCATTGGCCCGATCTCACTCCGCCCGAATATGCCGCGCTCGATGAGCTGGCGCATGAAGAAGGACTGAGATTCGGAGCATGCACGCCTTATGAGAAAGAGTTTCGTCGCAAGGATGGGACTCGCATTCCAGTTCTGGTGACCACCGCCGTCTTGAAACTTTCGCCGTTCCGTTGGATTACTTTTGTGCAGGACCTGCGAGAACGGGATCGGCTTGAGAGCATTGAAGAGGAGGATGTCGAGCCCAAGGAAGACTTTGTAGAGATTGTCGGCGGCAGCGCGGCGCTGCGGCGTGTTCAGCGCCAGGTGGAAGTGGTCGCTCCCACGGATGCAAACGTATTGATCCTGGGCGAAACCGGCACCGGCAAGGAACTGGTAGCCAGGGCCATCCATAGGGTAAGTCCTCGCAAAAATCTGCCGTTCATCTCGCTGAATTGCGCCGCTATTCCCACGGGACTTCTCGAGAGCGAGCTGTTCGGCTACGAACGGGGCGCTTTCACCGGCGCGCTCTCCCAGAAGATCGGCCGATTTGAGATGGCGCATCGCGGAACTCTGTTTCTGGACGAGGTTGGCGACATCCCGTTGGATCTTCAGCCGAAGTTACTGCGAGCGCTGCAGGAGAAGTCGTTTGAAAGACTGGGCGGCACCCGGACGATTCCGATCGATGTGCGGCTGGTGGCCGCTACTAACCGGAATCTCACGCAGATGATGGGGGACAAGCTCTTCAGGAGCGATCTGTATTACAGGCTGAAAGTCTTCCCGATCACCACTCCTCCGTTGCGCGATCACCCCGAGGACATACCGACTCTCGCGCGGCACTTCACCAAGAAATACGCCGCCAAGATGGGCCGGGCGATCGACAAGATTCCATCGGATACGATGCAGGCGCTCGTCGGCTGGCCGTGGCCGGGCAACGTCCGGGAGCTGGAGAACTTCATCGAACGGTCGGTGATCCTTTCAAGAGGACCGAGCCTTCGTGCACCTCTGGCCGAGATACGTTCCGAAGGGGCGGAATTGACTGGCCATATCACTCTCGAGCAAGTGGAGCGCGACCACATCATGAAAGTGCTGAGAGAAAGCGCCGGCGTGGTCACCACGGCCGCTTTCCGTCTCGGACTGCATCGCACCACTCTCAACGCCATGATGCGAAAGCTCGGCATCTCGCGCAAGCACCTGTAACAAGTTCGACCGCATCGCGTCAAATGACCGTGGGCCGTCAGTCTTCTACTACTCTTCGCGCCAAATCGGTGGATCATCTCGCTGCCTTGGGCGAATGCGCTCAACAAAATACCGCAGTGGGTGAGCCGTGCATAAGAGTAAGGTCGCCCGGACCAACCGGGGCTCCACGGTGGATTTGAGAGGTCAAAAAAGATGCGAATGATTCTAGTGGCTACTTTGGCAATCGTGCCACTCCTTGCCAAAGATAAAGATAACGATTCTGTAAAGCGGCTGAACGAAGCTTCGGCGGTGTTGTCGGAGATTATGGCGACGCCGGACAAAGGCATACCGGAAGATCTGCTGGCCAACGCCCATTGCATCGTGATCGTTCCCGGGCTGAAGTCGGCTGCCTTCGTGGTTGGCGGCAAGTATGGAAAAGGCTACTTATCGTGCCGAAAAAAGGGCCTGCGGGCCTGGTCGGCGCCGGGGACAGTGCGCATTGAAGGCGGCAGCGTAGGCTTCCAGATCGGCGGATCGCAGACGGACCTCATCATGTTGGTGATGAATGAGCGCGGCGTCGACAAGCTGCTATCGAGCAAGTTCACTCTAGGCGCGGAGGGCTCGGTTGCAGCCGGGCCCGTGGGGCGCACGGCCACCGCTCAAACGGACGCGCAGATGAAGGCCGAGATTCTCTCGTGGTCACGGTCTCAGGGTTTGTTTGCCGGACTGGCTCTTTCAGGGGCAACCCTGCGGCAGGATCTCGACGACAATGTCGAGCTTTACGGGAAAAGACTGGAGAACCGGCAGATTGTGACGACCGGTGTGCGGACTCCTAAGACGGCGGCGAAGCTGATCGCACTACTCAACAAGTACTCGCCGCGAGAACGCACGAGTAAGTAAGTCAACCGGCTTCAGCGAATAATCCGGGTAAGAAAATATGAACAAGACAACCTATTCGAAATTCACTGGCGCATTGCTTGTAGCATGCGGTGTGTTAACGGCGCAGGCGCCGCAGAATCCGAATGCGAATGCGGCGCAGATGGCGGACGGAAAGACACCCATCTATCGTGTCACCGTAACCGCGCGAACCGCGAAAGCAATCAATTACCAGCACCGCAGCGGCGCCACGAAGATCGACTTCAAGGGAACCGAGCTTCTTCCAAAGGCGCGCGGCGAGGCGAAGGTAGAGAGCAAGCAGGGCTACATCGAAATCGAGGTCGAGTTTGACGATCTGGAGCCGGCGTCCAAGAACGGGGCGGAGTATCTCACCTATGTTCTGTGGGCCATCACGCCTGAAGGCCGCACGGCCAACCTCGGTGAAGTGCTCCTGAACGGAACCAAGAGCAAGCTAAACGTCACCACCGAACTGCAGGTGTTCGGGCTGGTTGTCACGGCCGAACCTTACTTCTCGGTGACCCGCCCGAGCGATCTGATTGTGATGGAGAACGTGGTTCGCGCCGACACGCGGGGCAAGATTGAGGAGATCGACGCGAAGTACGAACTGCTACAGCGCGGTCAGTATCAGCGCCTCACGAATCCGCTGGCGCTAAAGGCGGATCGAAAGATTCCCCTGGAACTGTACGAAGCCCGTAACGCCGTCCAGATCGCGCGTTCTCTGGGGGCCGAGCGTTATGCGACGGAGACCTTCCAGAAGGCGGAACAGAGTTTGGCCAAGGCTGAAGCCTATCAGGCCCGCAATGCCGGTTCGAAGCCGGTGACAATGACTGCCCGTGAAGCCGTGCAGACGGCGGAGGATGCGCGTGCAATCGGGGTAAAGCGCCAGGAGGAAGAGGCGCTGGCCACTGAACGGAGGCTGTCCATGGAGCGTGAGGCGCGCGCTGAAAGTGGACGCACGGCGGCGCTATCCGAGAAAGATCGCGTCACTCGAGAGGCTGAAGAGGCGCGGATGAGAGGGCTGGCCGAGACTGCACGCTTGAAGCGGGAGGCTGAGGAGGAGCGGCTGAGAGCGCAGGCCCAAGCGGATGCGGCTCGTGCGGAAACCGAACGTTTGAGACGCGAGAGTGATGCACGGGAATCCGCCGCGGTGATGGAGGCCAATCGCGTAAAAGCCGAGAACGAGGCACGCGCTTTGGCCGCCAAAGCCGAGACCGATAAGATGAGGCTCGAGAGCGAGGCCCGAATCGCCGCCGCGGCGGCCGAGGCGGATCGTCTGAAGCGCGAGAACGAAGCGCAGCGGGCCGCCAGCCAGGCTGAACTCGACAGAGCGGCCCAGCAGAGGGCGCAGTTGGAGAAGGAAAAGGCAGAGCTGCGAATCCAGCTACTGCGTCAGTTCAACACCATTCTTCAGACTCGCGATACAGCGCGTGGGCTGATCGTCAACATGTCGGATGTCCTGTTCGACACCGGCAAGTTTACGTTGCGGCCCTTGGCTCGCGAAAAGCTCGCCAAGGTGGCTGGCATCGTCTCCGGACATCCGGGGCTGCGACTGGACATCGAAGGCCACACCGACAGTGTCGGCGGAGTTGAATACAATCAGCGTCTTTCCGAGCAACGCGGCGGAGCCGTACGTGAGTATCTGCTATCGCAAGGGATGCCCAGCACGTCAGTGACGGCTAAAGGTCTCGGCAAGACTCAGCCCGTGGCTTCAAACGACACCGCGCAGGGGCGCCAGCAGAATCGCCGGGTAGAGATCGTAATTTCCGGCGAAGTGATTGGCACTACCATTGGCGTGCCGGTCGCAACGCAATAGTAAATCACGTATCCCATGCGGAGCCGGCAGTTCGCTGTCCGGCTCCGTTTTTTTTGGCCCCGGCAGGATTAGGTTCTTGAAAGCGTGAGGGCATGAGTTTCGCTATGGGCAATGCGCAGGCGCTTGGCATTGTCCAGGGAAGCTCTCGATGTTTCAGCCTCGTGTTCGCGCGACCGCAAGGCGTTAACCGCGGCTTCGCCGTATGGCGGCTCAGGCATGAAGGTGCGAAGGAGGGTCTGTGCCGTATCCGCGTGTCGACCGCACTCGATTTCCAACTTGTCCAGACGCTCACATTCTTTACAAGCCATATCTTAATGATACAGGAGCTAACGCCAATAGTCGCCAGGAATCGCCGGCAAGCTGACCTAACTAAAATGAACGGCACACCGAGCCAGATCGAATGGGCTGAACTAATCAGGCCGCGTGTCAACGCCGAGTTCGACCGTGTTGCGAAGGCGCTTCAAGTGGCCTCAAGTGACCGGTCTGAGCAGGACCGGCTGGATGTCGAGGCAATCGTCGCGATTCTCGAGGAGAAGCGCCGGGAAGTTATGTCGCACGATCACGCCGGCTACTTCATTCGAAACTGGCAGGAAATGACCGACCAGGTGCGTCAGATGATCTTCGGCGACCCGCGCTATCAGGCGATTCGAGCGAATCGGATAGCTCGGCAGTAACGTTTCCGGCGGTTTCGGACGATTACACCTACATGGATGTGTGGTCTGAAGAGTACACCGAAACGAATCTGGATCAGATTCTCCTTTCACAGTCGGAGAACCGCGCCTGGCACAAGACCCTCAGGACGCAGGCAGCGGCTCTCGTGGATAGCAGGCTGGCCAAGCTGATTAGCCATGGCGCCTACCTTGAGAGCCGCATTGCGGCCGCGAAGGAAACGACGGAATGCACGCGGCGCGCGGGCATACTATCGCGAGAACTGGTGAAATACGGCAGGCGCTAGACTCGCACGCCCGTGGTAGCTGCCGACGCCGAAAAGCCGAAGAGCGGAGTGACGCTACAACGCGTTCCCGCAGGTGGTTGGGCATTTGAG
>Ga0163150_10006680_pt1 | contig 13978 bp, 9 predicted proteins | sample OliLakLV19P2IB_FD_148628 | JGI IMG/M metagenome (GOLD analysis project Ga0163150, IMG submission 148628) | Freshwater microbial mat bacterial communities from Lake Vanda, McMurdo Dry Valleys, Antarctica - Oligotrophic Lake LV.19.P2.IB | ecosystem: Environmental > Aquatic > Freshwater > Lake >...
GGCTATTGCCTTGACGCAAAACGGTTTTGAGGTTTAAATAGCGCCCTTTCGTCCAGTCGCAACGGCGGGCGAAATCCGATCCTCCCAGTTTTTGCAGCACCCCTGCAGCACGGGGCCGGGTAGCTCAGTCGGTAGAGCAGAGGATTGAAAATCCTTGTGTCGGCGGTTCAATTCCGTCCCCGGCCACCAACCCCAAATCCAAGGTGGTCCCCGCCCAAATGCGCTGCTACGGCATGCTTGGGGTTTTCTTTTTTTGGTATCGGCCATAATTGGGTCTCGTTCGCGCAGGATATTAGTCATCCTCGATCCCCGCTTGTCATTAGTTTGACCGCGATGAGGCGAGGACGTAGAGTCTGCCGAAAGGGGATGTGTGGCTGATTTTCGTTCGGCTGCGCGAAATAATATGACATTGAACTTGCCGGCTGCGGTTCGAATTTGCCGCTATTCTGCTTCGCGTACCATAGCCACAGTTCCCGCGCGCCACATCGTGGTCTTGCTGCTTCTAGGCTTGCTTCCGGCCGCGGCTGTCGCTCAGAGTTTTCCGGTCAAGCCCCTGCGGATCATCGTCCGGGCATCGCCTGGCGGCGCTGACGACATCCATGCTCGTCTGGTTTCTACTAAGCTCGGCGAGATGCTGGGACAGAGGGTGATTGTCGAATACCGCCCTGGGGCCGGTGGTCTGGTCGCTTGGGAGTATGTATCGAAGCTGCCGCCCGATGGCTATACGCTGCTGCTGGCTGCTTCCGGATTAGCTGCGATCAAGACGCTTCAGCCGGGCATGGCGGTAGATCCGTGGAAGGATTTCACCTGGGTGTCGCAGGTGGCGAGTTTTTCATTGGTGTTCACGGTTCATCCAACGGTGCCGGCAAAGACGGTCAAGGAACTTGTCGCGCTTGCGCGCAGCCACCCCGGCAAGCTCAACTACGGATCCTCGGGCGCCGGCGCGACGCCGCATCTGGCGGCCGAGTATTTTAAGGCGGTCGCCAAGATCGACATCAACCACGTGCCGTACAAAGGCGCCGCGCCTATGTACGTCGATCTCATGGGTGGGCGCATCGACATGGGCACCTCTGTTACGGGCAGCGCCTTACCGCACATTAATTCCGGCAAGCTGCGTGCACTTGCCGTCACGTCGGCGGCGCGCTCATTGCAGATACCCGATGTGCAGACGGTCGCAGAATCCGGTTACAAGGATTTCGAGTTCTCGCCGTTTTACGCGCTGGTCGGGCCTCCCGGCATCCCGCGCGAGATCCTCGCAACCCTTTCGGGCGCGATCGCAAAGACCATCGCAGCACCCGAGATCCGGGACCAGATTGTCAAGGCCGGCTCTGATCCTGCTGCCAACACGCCCGAGCAGATGCTTCAGCTTGCGCGCAAAGAGGCGGAGAAGATCGACAATATTGTGCGCACCGCTAAAATCAAGGTGGAGTAAAGGCACAATCGGAATACCGGGCGGCCGTGCTGTCCGGTCCTGCCTGCCGGAGCACCGCCATGAAGGCGCTGTCCGGCGCCAATCTGACCAGAGGGAGTAGCCGTGGCACGCATTGCTGTGGGAGGTTTTCAGCACGAGACGAATTGCTTTGTTCCTGCGCGCACCGATTTCGAATACTTCGCTGCGCATCGCGACCGTCCGCCGCTGGTGCGCGGGCATGATGTCATCAAGTGGCTTTCCGACACGAGTTTTTCTCTCTCGGGCTTTCTGGCCGAGTTGGGGTCGCAGCACGATTACGTACCGCTGGTGTGGACGAGCGGCGGCGCCGGCGGCTACGTGACCCGCGATGCTTTCGAGCGCATCACATGTGAAATGGTGGGGCGGCTCTCAGAGGCGCTGCCGGTAAACGCTGTCTATCTCGAGTTGCACGGCGCGATGGTGTGCGAAGATTTCGAAGATGCGGAAGGCGAACTTCTGCGCCGGGTGCGCGCAGTGGTAGGCGAGCGCGTGCCGGTCGTGATTAGTCTCGACTATCACGCCAACGTGACCCCGCAGATGGTGCGGATGTCCGATGGGATCGCGGGCTATCAGACGTATCCTCATGTCGACCGCAGGCAGACCGGGCAACGCGCGGCGCGGGTGTTAGCAACGGTGCTGAAGCGTGGCCGGCCGGCGGGGCGGGCGCTGCGCAAAGCACCGTTCCTGATTCCGCTGAATTCCCAATGCACGATGATAGATCCGTCCAGAACACTTATCGAGCAGGCGGCGCAGCTCGAGGGCGGCGACGTGCTCAATGTGTCGTATCTCGCAGGTTTCCCACCCTCGGATCTGTTCGATTGCGGGCCGGCGGTAGCGGTGCATGCGTACAGCCAGGCGCAGGCCGATGCAGTGGCAGACAAGATGGCGCGCGAAATCGCGTTGCGCGAACCCGAGTTTGCGCAGCCGCTGCTTCAGCCGGACGAGGCCGTGCAGCAGGCGATGCGTATCGCCGCCAAGGCGAGCCGGCCGGTGGTGCTGGCAGACACGCAGGACAATCCGGGCGCAGGTGGCACCGGAGATACTACGGGCGTGCTGGCGGCGCTCGTACGAAACGGGGCACAGAAGGCGGTATTGGGCATATTCTGCGATCCAGACGCGGTGGTTGCGGCGCACCGCGCGGGCGCGGGCGCCGACATAGAGATTGCGCTGGGCGGCAAGTCGGGGCCGGAAGGGGTCAAGCCGTATACAGCGAGGTTTCGCGTGGCGCAACTAGGCGACGGGCGCATGCGCACGACCGGCCCTTCGGTGGGCGGCAGAGACATCGATCTCGGGCCGATGGCGTTGCTGCAGGTCGAAGGCGTGAGCATCGTGGTAAGCAGCAAGCGGATGCAGGCGTACGACCAAGCGCCGTTTCGCCATCTTGGCATCGAGCCGAAAGAACAAAAGATACTCGCGCTGAAGAGCACGGTCCACTTCCGGGCGGACTTTCAGCCGATTGCAGAGGAGGTGCTGGTCGTGCTGGCGCCAGGCGGGCACGAAGTCGATACCACGAAGTATCCGTTCAAACATTTACGCCGCGGCGTTCGTCTCTACCCGCTGGGCCCGGAGTTCACTGGTTGTTGACGCCGGCCTCGAATTGACCACCAGTGCCCGTTGAAAGCTGACCAGGAACAACGGACTGCTTAGCCAGGACTGGCGGCCTTCTGCAAACAGATATGCTGGTCAATTCTGGATCGGCGCATTTTGGGGAAAGTGATCAGTTTTAGGGCGGCGGCAACAACGTGTGCCACAGGATCGCCGCGCTCCTCACGACGACAGTTTCTGCTACCTCGCTTTAACCATGCCGTCATTGCGCTGTCGCACCGATCGCCTTCACGAGTTGCGCTGCCTTTTTCGACTCGGTCCGCAGGAACTCCGCCGACGCCGCGAGCGAGCGCGGCTGCGGCACACTGCCGTTCTTTTCGAAGAACGCGCGTGTGTCGGGCTCGTTCAATATGCGCACGACTTCGCGGTTGAGCAGCTCCAGCACGGGCCGCGGCGTCTTCGCCGGCGCGAACAGCGCCTGCCATGTCTCATAGGTGTAACCGGGCGGTATGACTTCGCGCATCGTCGGCACAGCCGGCAGCAGCGAGTGCCGTTTCGGTCCGGTAGTGCCAAGCGCCTTCACCCTGCCACCCTGAATGAGGGGCAGTGCATTGCTCACCGACGTGATCGTGTAGTCCACATGCGCACCCGCAACCGCAGTTACGCTTTCGGTCGAGCCTTTCATCGGAATGTGGCGTGACGAGGTTCCCGTGGCCGACATGAGGCCCTGCACTGCGAGATGCGCCGGGCTGCCGATTCCGGGTGTCGCGAAATTGAGAGCGCCCGGCTTCGCCTTGGCCGCAGCGACGAGCTCGGTGACCGCATTGAAGCGCGACCCTGTCGGCACGATCAATACCAGGTCTGTCGCCGAGATGGTAACGACCGGCACGAAATCGGCGTCGGGGTCGAACGGGAGTGTCGCGATCAGCGGTTTCAGCATCACGTGCTGCACCGATGCGTTGAGCAGCGTATAGCCGTCGGCGCTCGCCTTGGCAACGACGCCGGTGCCGATCACCGAGTTGGCGCCAGGACGATTGTCGACGATCACCGATTGCTTGAACGTGGAAGCAAGCTTCTGCCCGACATGCCTGGCGAAAAGATCGGGCGAGGTGCCAGCGGGGAGCGCGACCACGATACGTATCGGTCGTTCAGGATAAGCAGCGTTGGCCTCTGCAGCGGTCCACATCGAGATTGCAGCCCCGCAGCAAGCGACGACTCGCACGCACATCGACTTCCATCGTATTGTTCCATTCCTCCCATCCAACGGTCTGCAGGCCGTACGGGGCTGCATCGTGAACGTCTGTTCGAGTGCAGTTGCATGATCGAACGAAACAGGGCGGATGTTAGCAATGATCAGCATGATTTTTGATCCTGTAAGTTTCTCGTTGAGGATTTAACAAAAGAGAAATCATGAAACAAGGCCATCAGCATAGCAGTCTGGACGTGATTGTTGACGCCGGCCTCCGGCCTCGAATTGACCACCTATGCATGTCTCAAAGTGAACAGGCTCATCCGGCTGCTTGACCATGCGACCGTGCGATGTACGAAGCCAAAAAATCAGGCAGCGGCAATTACCGAATTTTCAACCTGGACGGTGGCGGTTAGCGGGCAATCGGCTCGAACGACAGCTTTACCGGCACGCCGCTTTTAACCACTTCATCAATCGCCGTCGGCGCCTTGCCGCTGAGGCGGGCAGGCTCGAACTTGAAACGATTGGTGAAGGCATTGGATATGGCAGCGGCGCGTGCTTTGGCGAGATCTTCCAGCGCGGTCGCGGGCAGCGGTTGCAGTTCAACCAGTTTTTTATGCATCGCAACGTAGAGTTCGCGATCGCCTGCACCGCGTCCCATGAGCGCCAGTGCGGCGTTGACGCGCGGAGTTTCACGTCCGGCGGTTTTCTGGAATGCTGCGGCGAACTGGGCAGCAGAATCACCGCCGCTGCGTTCATTCAGCATGTTCTCCAGCGCGCGCTGCACTTTTGCACTGTCAAAACCAATGGGGCCCGGGTCTTCGCCTGGATTCAGTTTCAGGCCTTCACGATTGGCGAGGTCGGCACGTACGGCCATGGTACGTAATCCCTGACCGTCGCTTTGCGTGTGATAGCTGCCCTGCACCACCAGCCGGAGTTGCGCGCGTTTCTGCAGACCTTCGGCGACGCGCCGCACTTTGTCGTATTCGGTGGGCAGGATGCGCGCACTGCCCGGATCAAACACGATGTCACCCAGCGTCTCCGCATCGCTGCCGAATAAGGAAGCCAGCGCGCGGAACGGCGCGGTAACGATGCGCGTGATCACCGTGCGTATCGCCTGCCAGATCAGTGGGCCATAACTGAATTCCGGGTTGTCGACATTGCCGGATAACGGAATGGCGAGGTCGATCTTGCCGTCACTGTCGGTCAGCAGGGCGATGGCGAGGTCCAGCGGCAGGTTGATGGCGCTGGGACTCTCGACGCGTTCGCCCAGCGTGAACTGTTCGAGCAGCACTTTGTTGTCACCGGCAAGCTGGCTGTTGTTGAGCTTGTACTGCAGGTCCAGCGACAATCGGCCGGTGGCGATTTTTCGGCCGGCAAAAGTCGCGGTGTACGGGCTCAACGGCAATAACGCGACATTGCGGAAGGCGACGGCGATGTCGGTGAATTTTTTCGGTGCGAATGGCTGAATCGTGCCCTCGGCGCGTGCCAGTCCGTTTTCTTCGATGCGGCCTTCGAGCTTCAGGCTGGCTCGCGACTCCGGCGCCGAAGAAAGCCCGCTCGCTGAACCACCCAGTGCTTTGATGTTGGTTGCAAACGGCAATACCAGGCTCAAGTCGGCGAAATCGAGTTCTCCTTGCTCGACGCTGATCCGCTCCATGCTGATGGCCATTGACGGCGTGGACGCAGCATCCGCCGGGTCGGGTGTCGCGGACGCTGCGCGCGGACGCATGATGCCGGCGAGATTGGTCGAGCGGTCCTTGTTGATGATCAGCTTCGAATACGGGCTGGCGACGTTGATCTGCGCGATGGCGAGCCGGTTTTCTCCGGTATCCAGATCGATGCCGGTTGCCGCCAGACGCTGCCAACTGAACAGTCGTTCGCCGGAGCCTTCGGTTTTCAGGTCGAGGTCGGTGATTGCCGCGGATCCGGTATAGCGGATGACCGCGGGTTCGCTTTTGCCATTCCAGACAAGGCGTCCGCTGGCGCCGGCCTTGCCTGAAGCCAGTTTCAGTGTGGTGTCGCGTTTCAGTGCGGTGTCCAGCGGCACCAGTGCCATATCGACAACATCAAAACGAACATCAGCCGACTGCCGCAGCATGTCGATCGCACCCCTGGCCTTTACCGAGCCGCCCTGCTTGACCCGCAGCGCGAGTTCGAACGGACTGGACTGCTTTGGCGGCAGCGCAACTTTTGAAATCGCCGCACTGAGCTGCTCCAGATCGTACGACACTGCTGGCTCGAAGGTCCTGTCTGTCAGCGCCACCGTGTAACCGGCAAGCTCTGCGCGATCCACCGTCATGGTGAAACCCGCTTCCTGCAGCGGCTTTTGTTTGCGCGGTGTAAAAATGCTGACCAGATGCAGGCTGCCGTCAGTGTCACGCATGATCCAGGTCCGGCCGCCTGACAGGCGCAGCAACCCGGCATGTATGGTTTTTTTCTGCAGATCGAATGCACCACCGGTCAGCTCGGCGGTGGCCAGTGTCACGGGTGATTCTTTTTCGTCGCCTGATATGACGCGGATGTCGCTTGCCGTGAGCGTGCCCTTGTCGACCGTGACCTGGGTTTGATCGCCAACTGTGGCGGCGACACCCAGAGTCATCTGTGCGTCGGCGAGGGTCATGCGCAGCGGTTTGGTGCGGCTGTAGTCCACCACTGTCAGCGCCAGCGGACCGACGCTGATCTGCGGCAGTGATATCTGCCATGGCGCAGTCGCCGGCGCTGATGCCTCTTTGGCCGGTGTGTTTTTCACCGCGACGGCTTTGCTGCGGACCAGTTTTGCCCAGTCCGGGGTGCTGTCTTCGTCGAGGATGACGTTGAACGTTCCGTCCGCGACACGGATGTCTTTGAAAACCAGGCTGCGCTCTGCAAGGTTGAGACTGCCGCCTTCCAGCGCGAGCGTTCCCAGTTTGCCCAGCACGGCGCCGCCCTGCTGCTGGGCGATCACGACATCCTTCATGCGGAAGGCCAGATCGTCGGCCTGCAGATCCAGCGCGCCCTTGCCGTAACGCACACGGTAGCGCAGCCCCAGTTCATAGCTGCCGGCGGGTTCGGCAATCGTCAGATGATCCTGCACGAACCGCCACAGGGTTGCGAGCTTGGCGTCTTTCAGCGTCACCGATCCACTGGAATCCAGTGGCGCCAGGCCGAGCTTGCCCTGCCATTGCAGGCTGCCGCCGCCGGGCAGACGTGCGGTGAGCGCATGATCACCGCTGTGCTTGGGCAGCGTCGATATGTCGTGCATTTCAAAATTGAAAGGACTGACCTGTGCGCGGGCCGCCGGCTGCAGCGTATGGTCGGTAAAACGAAACACGCCGCCGGTGATGACCAGTTGTTGCAGTAACAGGCGTGGCAGCGACGCCGGCGCCACGTTCGGGGCCGGCGTGCTTTCTTTGGCCTGCGGCAACAGCCGCAGCAGGTTCAGACTTTCCTTCGCGTCCAGCTCGGCATTGAGGACCGGTTGCTCAATGCGGATTTCACTGAAGGTCCACGCCAGGCGCAGCAGGCTGCTCAGTTCGAAATTGATCAGCACGCGGCCGGCCTGCAGCACCGGCGCACCGTTTTTCTCGGTGATCACCAGATCCCTGGCGTCGAAGATCATCAGGAAGGGGTTGATGTAGACCGCCCCCAGAGATCCCTGCGCGCCCAGGTTTTTTTCCACCAGCCCCGGCCATTGTTGCCGGATCAGCCACGGCGCGAGCAAAAAACCGCAGATCGTATAAATGACCAGCAACGCCCCGATGATCTTCGCCGGCCGGGTCAGCAGCAGTACGCGCAGGCGGGCGATTCTGGCGGCAGCAGCGGGGCTCATCGGCGGGCGTGACTAGTCGTTGTCGGCACGGAGGATGGCAAAGCCGGCCTGCAACGCGCGTTCGATGCGGGCTTTTTCCTTTTTGATGGTTTCGTCATCCCAGTCCCACATACCGGCCTTGACCTTCATGCCGGTGCGGCCCTTGGCCACCAGGTCTTTCAACCATTGCGGCGGTACTTTTTCGTCGTGCAGGTGCGGGTAGAGTGCGCTGGCGACCAGGTCATGCGTATCCCAGCCGGACATTTCCTTCTGCTTCATCGGGCCGCAGGCGATGAAGCGAAAACCGAAGCCGTAACGCACCGCGGTGTCGATGCCTTCGGCGTCGGTGACGCCGTCCTCGATCAGGTACAGCGCTTCGCGCATCATCGCGTGCTGCAAACGGTTGCCGACAAAACCGGGCACATCTTTTTTCACCCAGATCGGCGCCTTGTCGAGGTCTTTCAGCAACTGCACCAGTTTTTCCGCGACTTGGGGATCCGTGTGCGATGAACTGACCACTTCGACCAGCGGCACCAGGTGCGCCGGCATGAAAAAATGCAGTCCGGCCACGCGCCTCGGATGTTTGAGTCCCCTGGCGATGTCGCCGATCGGAAAATTCGAGGTGTTGCTGGTCAGCGGGATGTCGGCTTTGGCCAGGGCTTCCACTTCCGCGAACAGCTTCTGTTTCAGCGCCAGGTCCTCGGTCGCAGCCTCGATCACGATGGCGACGTCCGGCCACGGGATTGATTTCAGTTCGGCATAACAGTGCACCGCAGCGGCATGGCTTGCAGGCGCGCCGAGTTTGGCGAGGCCACCGGCAATGCGCGCAGGCAACGCGTCGCGAGTCTTCGCCGAAGGGCTCATGACATGCACGGCCCAGCCGTGCGCTGCGAACAGGGTGGCGATGTCGCCGCCCATGATGCCGCCGCCGATGACGACCACGTGCTGGGGGGTGCTGGGCATTTATTGATTTCCTTGGATTATTCAGGCGGGTGCATGCGGAATTATATCGCCTGCCTCCGCGTACTTTGTGCGCCAAGCCGGCAGGAATGGTTAAATGTCGTTGCATCAATCCGGATGTAACCCAGGAGAGCACGCATGCTGCAGCGAATTCAACAACCCCATGTCCTGCTACCCCATGTCCTGCTGACGGTTTTTCTGGCGCTGGCCGCGCTGCATGCGCCGCAGTTGCAGGCCCAGTTTGACCCCGAACGTGCTTACAAGCAAAGCGCGGAAGTGCGTCAGCGTTATCCTGACCCGCAACTCGTCTATGACACACCGGGGTTCAAGCCGGGCCGGCAGGACTTTACCTCGCATGAGGAAATGCTGGCCTTTGTTGAAGGCCTGCGCCGTCGTGCGGATTCGGTCCAGGTGCGCATGGTCGGCGCATCGCAGGAGGGCCGGCCAATTCCGGTCATGGTGTTGTCCGGTTCCGGCGCGAAGACTGCGGCGGAGCTGCGCCGGCTGGGGCGGCCGGTGGTGGTCATGGCCGGACTGCAACACGGCAACGAGCCGGCCGGCGGCGAGGCGATGCTGGTGCTGGCGCAGGAGCTGGCCACAGGCAGCCTGCGACCGCTGCTCGACAGGCTGACCGTGGTGATCGTGCCGCACTCGAATCCCGACGGCGCCTATTATTTCCAGCGCTCGCCGTACAGCACCATCGACATCAACCGTGATCACGTGAAACTTGATTTGCCGGAAACGCGCGCAATCCATCGCGTGGTCAACGAATTTGAACCGCATCTGTTCATTGATGCGCATGAATTCAGCGTGGCCAACCGCTGGATCGAAAAATTCGGCACGATCCAGTCCTATGACCTGATGGTGCAGTACGCAAGCAATCCCAATGTCCATCCTGCGCTGACGGCCCTCGCCGACGGCAAGTTTCTCGGGGCTCTGCGCAATGAGGTCAATCGCGCCGGGTATTCGCAGTTCTGGTACTACACCACCAGCTACAACCCGAAAAACCTGCTGGTGTCGATGGGCGGCACCACGCCGGACATCGGCCGCAATTTTGCCGGTCTGCAGAACGCGGTGTCGTTCCTGGTGGAAAGTCGCGGGGTCGGCATCGGTCGTGAAAGTTTCACGCGCCGTGTGCATACCCACGTCGTGGCGATCACCAGCCTGCTCAACACCGCGGCAACCAATGCCGGCGAGCTGATCAAAACCGTGGCGGCAGCGCGCGCTGACACCGTGCGCAGCGGCCGCGATCCGCAGCCGGGCGACACGGTGGCGGTGACCGTCAAAAGCCCGGTGGTCAGACAAAAACTGGCGATGCTCGATCCACAGAGCGGCGCGTTGAAGGAAATTGAAGTGGACTGGTCGGATTCATTGGCCGCCGTCGCCGACATCACCCGTGCGCGCCCCTGGGCGTACGTGATGCCGCCAGTGTTCCATGACGTTGCAGAGCGCCTGATGCTGTCCGGCATCGAAGTGAGCAGGCTGAACAAGCCGGTGGAACTGGATGTCGAGAGTTTTCAGGTCACCGACCGCCGACCGAGCACGACCTATGTCGAGGGGCGCATCACCAATCGGGTGACCACCGAGGTCGCGCCCAAACGCGTGCGTTTTCCCGCGGGGAGTTATGTCTACCGGATGGCGCAGCCCAACGCCAATGTGATTGCCGTGGCGCTGGAGCCGGAGTCGCCGAGCAGCTTTGTGTCATTCGGCATGATCCCGGTCGACAAAAAAGGTTCGCCGCCGACCGGTTCAGCCCCCAGCGAAGTGCCGGTGTACCGGGTGCTGCGTCCGGTTGAAATCGATACGCGCGCCGTCAAGCCGCAGCATTGACGGGGCCGTCTGCCGCGCCGGTTATTTGACCAGCGTGGCGCTCCATGACGTGCTCTGAGCATCGGCGCGCGGCCGCATTGAGCCCTGCATCACCGGGCCGCTGACGCGACCGGTGTAGGTCGCGGCTCCGGCGCTGAAGCTGACCTGGTCGCCGCGCAGGTTGGTATTGGTGAGCCGCCAGGTCATGCCGTCGGCAGTGGTGTAGGTGCCGTCGATGTCCTGGAATTTCTGTTTGAATTCGACGGAGCCGTTGCCGATGGTCCATTTGCCTTCGACCTTGGCCGGCACGATCCACAGATATGCGGTGCGGCCTTCGGTGGAGTCGGTCTGATCCGCCGCCCAGTCATCCATGGTGAAGGCGTGCGACACCACGCGAGTGCCGGGTTTCATGTTGAGGATGGTCGGCCGCAGTTTCAGGTTCAGGTATGGCAGCAGGTACATGGTCACCACGGTGGCTTTGCTGAAATCGGTGGTGAAAATGTCGCCGCGGATGAATTCGGCCTTGTCGGACACGCCTTCGCGCTGTGCATTGCGCTTGGACAGTTCCACCATGTCCGGGTTGAATTCGATGCCGGTGGCACGCAGACCATGCAGTTTGGCGGCGGTGATCACGGTAATGCCGTCACCGGAGCCGAGATCGAACAAAGTGTCGGTCGGTTTGACCTCGGCCATCTTGAGCATTTTTTCGACCAGGCTTTTCGGCGTCGGCACCCAGATCACGTCCTTGCCGGCCTGGCCGACCTGCGGCTTGAATTCAGTGGTCGCGGTCTGCGCCTGCGCGGGACCGCTCAGTGCGGCAGCAACGAACAGTGTTGACAAAAGTGTCGTCAAAATAGTGTGACGGGAAAACAAAAACATGTTGATCTCCGTGGCGGGGGTCGGACGATTATGCCTGAACAAAAAGTGCCTGGCGTTACAGCGGATCAGTCCGGTTTTGCACCGGAAGCTTTGACCACCGGCGCCCAGCGCGCGATTTCCGCCTTGATGTGCGCAGCGAACTGTTCCGGCGTGTTGGCGACGGCTTCTGCGCCATCGGCAGCAAGACGTTCCTTCACATCGGAGCGCGCCAGCACCTTGACGATGTCGGCATGCAGTTTCATCACGATGTCGCGCGGTACGGCGGCCTGTGTCAGCACGCCATACCACTGGTTGGCGTCATAACCGGGCACGCCGCTTTCGTTGATGGTCGGCACTTCCGGCAGGATGGCCAGGCGCTTCATCGTGGCGACGCCGAGCAGCTTGAGCCGGCTGGATTTGACATGCGGCATCAGTGCGACCATGCCGGTGATGGTCATGGTCGTCTCTCCCGAAATCATGCTGACCATTGCCGGGGCGGTACCTTTATACGGTACATGCACCATGTTGATTTTAGTGAGCAGTTTGAAATACTCCCCGGCCAGATGCGAGGCGCTGCCGCTGCCGCCGGAGGCATAAAGCAATTCGCCAGGCTTGGCTTTGGCCAGCGCGACAAAGTCGCGCGCGGTTTTTACCGGCAGTGACGGATGCACGGCCATGCCGTTGGGCACGGTCGCCAGCACGGTAATCGGCGCGAAGTCACGCACGGCGTCGTAAGGCAGCTTGGGATAAAGCGTCGGATTGACACCGAAAGTGCCGACATGGCCCATGACGATGGTGTAGCCATCGGGCGCCGCACGCGCTGCGAGTTCGACACCGATGGTGCCGGCGGCGCCACCGCGGTTTTCGACGATGACCTGCTGGCCCCAGGCCTCGGTCAGTTTCTGCGCGACCAGCCGCGCCAGCAGATCGGTGCTGCCGCCGGGCGGGAACGGTGCGATGAAACGCACGGCTTTGCTTGGATAGTTGGCAGCACTCTGTGCCCATGCCTGGCCGCAACTCATGCCGGCTGCGATTAGAGCAATAGACATTAACTTATTGATTTTATTCATTATTTTATTCCTCCGGTTTCGGTTCAGGGATTGGGGCGACCGTCCAGCGTCGCGCCATTGGCGAGCAGCGCAGCAATGTCCGTTTCCGACAAACCGGCTTCGCGCAGCACCTCCAGGCTTTGTTCGCCGATTTTTGGGGCAAAGCGGAAATCCCTGCGCGCGCCGCGCGACAGTTTGTTCGGAAGCTTCATGTTCCAGATCTTGCCTTCGGTCGGATGATCGAGTTTTTCAAAAAAGCCGATGTCCTTCAGATGCGGATCTTCCATGATCTGATCCAGCGTCTGGAACGGCATCGCCGGCACGTCGGTACGATCAAAAATTTCGATCCATTCCGCGGTGGTTTTCTGTTTCAGGCCTTCAGCGCGGATGCTGAAATATTCGGGCGTGTTTTTGAAGCGCGCGGCGACACTGTTGAAACGCGGATCGGTTTTGAGTTCCGGCCGGTCGATGGCATCGAACACCGCAAAAGCCTGGCTGTCGGTGTTGGCGGACACGCAGACCCAGCCGTCCTTGGTCGGCAGCGGCCGTGACTGCGGATCGATCAACCGCGGATCGCCAACATCTCCCAGCGGTGGATCAAAGGTCTTCAGGTACATGTGTTCTTCCAGCACCGATTTCACCATGTTCTCGAACATCGGCAATTCAATCGACTGGCCTTCCCCCGTGCGTTCGCGGTGCAGCAGCGCCATCAGAATCATCTGCACCGCGATCAGGCCGACAGTGCGGTCGGCGATCACCATCGGCAGGTAACGCGGCTCGCCGGTGGCCATGTGGTACAGCGCGGCAATGCCTGAGGAGCCCTGGATGATGGAATCGTAGGCCGGTTTCTCGCGGTAACGGCCGCCCTGGCCGAAGCCGAACATGCCACAGTAAATGATTTTCGGATTGATCTTGCACACGTCTTCGTAGGACAGCTTGAGCCTTGCCATCGCCGGGGGGCGCATGTTCCAGATCAGCACGTCCGCGGTCTTCAGCAGTTTCGTCAGCGCGTCATAGGCGCCGGGTTTTTTCATGTCCAGCACCAGCGAACGCTTGTTGCGGTTCAGGTGCAGGTATTTGGCCGACATGCCCGCAGTACGACCGCGGCCGGCGAGGAATCGCACGATGTCGCCTGCCGGCGCTTCGATTTTGATGACATCCGCGCCGTGATCGGCAAAGGTTTGTGTGGCCAGTGGTCCGACCACCACCGACGTCATGTCGATGATCTTGATACCTTCGAGCGGTCCGCCTGCCATCAAAGACTCCCCGCCAGACGGCCATCAGGTTGTCTGGTGCTGATATTTCCCCTCTCCCTTTGGGAGAGGGGG
>Ga0163150_10006682_pt1 | contig 13976 bp, 10 predicted proteins | sample OliLakLV19P2IB_FD_148628 | JGI IMG/M metagenome (GOLD analysis project Ga0163150, IMG submission 148628) | Freshwater microbial mat bacterial communities from Lake Vanda, McMurdo Dry Valleys, Antarctica - Oligotrophic Lake LV.19.P2.IB | ecosystem: Environmental > Aquatic > Freshwater > Lake >...
ACCCCCCACCCACGCCGGGCCGCGTACCCCGGGTCGCCCGCCTGATGGCCCTGGCGATCCGGTTCGACAAACTGATCCGCGACGGCGTCGTGGCGAGCCAGTCCGAACTGGCCGCCGTTGCCCACGTCACCCAGCCACGGATGACGCAGATCATGAACCTGCTCCACTTGGCCCCGGACGTGCAGGAAGCTCTCCTGTTCTTGCCACCGGTGGTGCGTGGGCATGACCCAATCACCGAGAGGCATCTGCGCCACATCTGCGGTCGACAATCATGGTCATCGCAGCGAAAGGCCTGGCGCTCGTTCTTCGGGCGTCTCAACACCGACGCCAGTACGGACACGACCGATGTTGGTGCGAGCCTGCGCAACAGCAAACGCGATTGAATCAGACCTATTCGGTCCAGCTCTCCGCACCCAATGGCAGCTCGTTCAACTCCGCCCTCGCCTCCCGCCAGGTCGGATAGTTCTTATCCAAGAGCGCGACGAACCGCTCACTGTGGGTCGGCTCGATCAAATGCAACATCTCATGCACCACGACGTACTCCAACAGGTCCTTGGGCTTCTTCACCAGCTCGGTGTTCAGGCGTATGTGTCGCGCCCGATGGTTGCAGCCACCCCATTTGGTCTTCATGCGCTGCAGGAAGTAGTCCGCCACCTCGACTCCGAGCTTCGTCTGCCATTTGCGGATCAGTGCAGGTATCGCCTCGTGCAAAAGCAACTTGTGCCATTCGTGCATGACTTCGGCACGCTTTGACTTCGTGCTTCCCGGACGAACGACGAGCGTGATGCGCCGATGGTCGAGCTTCACCCCAGGCTTCGAATCCGCTTCGACAATGGCCAACAGATATCGGCGGCCCCACAAATAATGGCTCTCCCTGACGACGAATGCCCGCGGCGTTTCCCGCGCCTGCCCTTTGAGCTTCGACTGTTTGTCCCGAATCCAGGGGAGCCTAGAGACGGCGTACGCCCGAGCCACGTCTGGACGTGTTGCTTTTGGTGCCACGAGCGTGACACGACCGCTTGGCGGATGCACGGAAAGGTGGACGTGCTTGACGTCCTTCCGCGTCACCGCGATCGACAAATCACCAATCTGGAGCGTTTCGGCCATCAATACCCCGGTTGATTCTTGATGATCTCGAAGACCGCCTGCGTGGCGGCTCGATCACGGTTGAGAATTGGGAAAAGAGCGTTTAACAATTGACGTTCTCGAGTGTCGTCTCCCTTCCATTCTGCCGGAGCACGCTCGCGAACAGTGAGGTCAATCTTCAGAGCCAGTGCGGCACGTTCATCCTCGCCGGCGGGACACTGGAATGTTGTGGCAGGGATCGTGGCGAGGTTGTTGTAGACGGCGATCGCCTCGTGCTTGCCGTACAGCGACGCGGGCACCCCCTGATCAGATTCCTTCGAGGCGAGCCGCTTCACGAGCGCCTCGGCCTTCCGCAGGAACTCCTCGTACGCAATGGTGTCCGCTCGACTCTGCTTGATCAGGTCCTCCAACAGAAGCGACATCTGCTCATAGAACCGCGGGTCTGTCAACTGATCCCGGATGATCGTCTTGCGGACGTTGTTGATGATGCCTTCAGCAATGGAGTTCTTTGACAGCTTGCCCTTCTCGTTTAGCGTCTTGGCGATGGCGTCGTGGATGCCGGTCTTGATGATCAAGTCCGTCAAGGACATCTCGCCCAACTCGCCCAGATCCTTCGCCGCGTCGGCCTGGATGTAGGTGTTCAGGAGATGGCGCATGTCAGCCTCGTAGGGCTTGATGTCCAACTCCTCACCAGAGTGCCGTTTGATGGCGGCGCGGATGTCGCTGTAGAACTCGACTTGCTTCTGGAGCGACTCCGCTTCGGCATCCGTGTACCCGGCCTCAACGAGGTCCGAGGCAATCGCCGCGAACGCGCGAACGAATACAGCCACGGCCTTGTAGAGCGATACGCGAAGTGGTTCGGTATCGGCGAGGCCCGTCGGGTCGGCGGCATCCCCGCAGAAGAAGTGCAGATACTGCTCCATCTCCCGTGGCGGCACGACCGGGTCGCACAGATGCTGAAGCATCTCTAGGGCGGCATCAAGCTGCTTCTTGCCCTCTGCCAGCCAGTCCTTCAGGTGGACGTTGTTGTCGCCACCACAGCCCTCGTCGATATCCAGTTCGTCCGAGCTATAGACCGCGATGGCCTGCTGGACATCACCGAAGAGCTCCTTGAAGTCGACGATGTGGCCATAGTCCTTGTCGTCGCCGTCCAGGCGGTTCGTGCGGCAGATCGCTTGGAACAGGTTGTGGTCGCGGAGCTCGTTGTCCAGGTAGATGTAGGTGCAACTCGGGGCATCGAAGCCCGTCAGCAGCTTGCTCACGACGATCAACAGCTTCATATTGGCCGGCTCTTGGATAAACCGGCGCTTTGCCTCGTCTTCGTACTGCTTGGTCGTCTGCCCGTTGTTGAGGACGTGCTGCGTGTAGGTGTCGAACTTGTACCGCTCGTCGCTGTTGGGCGGCTCGCGTGAAATGGCGGTGTGATTCGGCTCGTAGGAAGTGATGACCCCGACGTACGGCCCGAACAGCGTGTTCTGGAACAGGCGGAAGTAGTGGCACGCGTCATAGATCGACGCCGCGACGAGGATCGCCGTACCACGGTTGTTGTTCAGGCGGGGCTTGAGGCTGAAGTCCTCGATGATGTTGGCGATGATGCGCTGCTTGCGCTCGCCGGCGCTCATCAACTCCTCCATCGTCGCCCATCGCTTCCGCAGCACGGCCTTCTGGAAGTTGTTCAGCGTGCGGGTCTTCTGTGCGAACCACCGATCGATCGCTTCGCGCGAGGTCATCTGCTGTGGAACATCGCGGGCCTCGTACTTCAAGTCCAGCACGACCTTGTCGGCGACAGCCTCGTGGAACTTGTACGTATGGATGTACGTGCCGAAGACGTCTCGCGTCATCAGCTTGTCCTTGCGGAGCAATGGCGTGCCCGTGAAGCCGATGAAGATCGCGCTGGCGAGCCAGCGCTTCATCTGCTTATTCATGTCGCCACCCTGCGTGCGATGGCACTCATCGACGAACACATAGAACCGTCCAGTGACGGTCGGCGGCGGGCCAGAGAGGTCTGTCGAGTCAAACTTGTGGACCAATGCGCAGAGCAATCGTGGTGCCGACGCGCCCAACTTCTCCACAAACTCCGCCCGCGACGTGATCCGGGGCAAGGGTGCTTCCGGGCCGATCACCCCGGCGTTCTTCATCACCCCCACGATCTGCTTGTCAAGTTCGTCTCGATCGGTGATGACCAAGATGCGGGCGTCCGCGTCATGCTCCATGAGCCACTTGGCGATCAGCACCATCAGGATGCTCTTGCCACTCCCCTGCGTGTGCCAGATCACGCCACCCTCGCGTTTGGCGATTCGTTCCTGGGCGGCCTTGACACCGAAGAACTGGTGCTGGCGGGGCACCTTCTTCTGGCCTGCGTCGAAGATGATGAAGTTGCGGATGAGTTCCAGAAGACGGACCTTGTTGCACAGTTGGGCAAGCGGGCGATCAAGCAAAGCACCGGCGGCGGGAGCGGCTCCATCCGTCGCGGGGGCCTCATCCTTCCACTCGACAAAGAACTGTTCAGGCGTGCCCGTGGTTCCGAAGCGAAGGCCTTGCGAATCGCTGCCCGCGAGCACGATCTGGACCGTGCTGAAGAATGCCTTGTTGAAGATCTCTTCTTGATTGGTGATCAACTGGCGCACGCCGTCGGCAACCTCGACGGAACTGCGCTTGAGCTCGATCACGGCAACGGCGATCCCGTTCAAATACAGCACCAAGTCCGGGCGACGCTCGTATCCACCACGGAGCGTGACCTCCTCGGCAATAGCGAAGTCGTTTTTGTCAGGATTCCCCCAATCGACCAGGTGCACGGTCTCGTGGGCCGCGCCGGCCGCGATCTGGACCGGCACGCCGTAGCGCAGCAACTGGTACGTCCGCATGTTGGCCTGGTACAGCGTGACGCCCGTGGCGTCGGCGGCGGTCTGCAACCTTTGGAGTGCGGCTGAGATGTGCGCAGCCGAATACCCACGGGCGGCGAGGTTGGCACGCAACAGGTCCACCTCGATCGGGCGGTTGTTCTCGCGTTTCTTCCAGTCGCCGAGGTGTCGATAGCCGAGACAGTCCGGCCGCGAAGTGTCGGAGAACAGTGCGACGACCCGGTTCTGAGTGCGGCGTTCGGAACGGGCGCGAGGGGATTCAGGCATTGGTTCTCCCCTTGTGGGACTTGGGCCGAAGAGTCTCCGGCAGATAAAGCGGGTGGACCGGAGTTCCGTCCTGCGCGAGCCGCAGGTGGCAGAGATCTGGGTGATGAGCGAGGAGGGCTACGACTTCCGGGCCACGTCGCCGCAGGGCCTTGGGAGGTTGGCCATATGCGAGGACGACCGTCTTGGCCTCGGCCGCCATCTGCAAAATCATCTGGTCATTTTCGGGGCCGACGGGATCGACCACGTCCAGCAACTCGTTCTTGTCGGTGGCCCGGTACGCGTGAACATTCCCAACGAGCTGCCCACCAAATCCCCAAGCGCGTGCAAACTTCCCCGTCTTACGCAGGGTCGGGTCGCTGTACTCTGTGCACGCCACGCTCGGGTTCATGAGTAGCCACAGGACGAGAGGCTTCGCCGTGTCCCAGATCTCTCGCAGTTGGTAGCGATACCGCTGACACTCTGAAAGGACGGCGGTGACGGCGGAGTCTGCTGGCCACTCGGGACGGACCTTGCCCCCAGCGTCGTGTTTCGGGATGGCGAGATTCATGCGGTCGCTCCTTGGGTGTCAACTAAGCGTGTCCGCCCCGTAAGCAGTTCCTGCATCATCGCCTGCTTGAGCAGGCGGGTCTTATCGCGGCGGGCTTCGAGAGCGGCGATCTCCGCACTCATGTCGCCCAGCACCTCTGCGATTGCGACCTGCTCGCGTTGAGTCGGGTAATGGAATTCCAGCGATCCGATGCTGCTCGGCCGGAGATTATTGATGCTTGAACCCGCCAGGAGGAGATTGATGTAGTTGCGGTACGTCGCGGTATTGAAGAGGTAGAACACAAAGCCGGGATCTGCCAGTGACGGCTCGGTTCTGAAGCACCCCATGAACGCGCCAAATGTGTACGCGAAGCCGTCCTCAATCGAAAATACACCCGCCTTGCCGACCAGCGCCTTACTGCCGTTTGCCATGCAGATGAGAATGTCGTTCCGTCGCATGAGCTGCGGAGAAGCGACCCGATTGGAGTTCACAAACTGCACATCGGTCGTATTGACGGTTGCATCCTGAACGTTGTTCGCCCGCAGTAGCCGAGTTGTGAGTGGCGTGTCGCGGGGCGAAAGGTCACTACCACCGGCATAGGTGACGCCTCGCAGACAGCGGCCTGCGTGTCTGAGGGGTTTCGGATCCCACTCGTCAGCAAACCCCGGCAGACGTGTTCGGCCGGTAAGGAGTTGCTGCATCGCGGCCTGCTTGAGGTCCCGTTTCTTGGCGATGAGCCGGTCCAGACCGTCGAGCAGCGCGTCCACGTCGGTCAATGCCGTGGCGATGGACCGCTGCTCTTCTACAGGAGGCAGCGGCATTTCGATCGAAGCCACATGCTGGCGGTTGATCGCATAGACCTTTGTTCCTGCAGCTAAGCGGCGGAGATGCTGAGCAAACGGCGGACAGAACTGAAGGTACCCTTTAAACCCATTCACCGCCACCGCCGGATCGAATCGAATCGCAATCGTGTGTTGCCCCGAAACGACTTCGGTGACGCCGACATTTGTCAGTTCAACGAGCTTGCTGATGCCGACAGTGTCTTCGGAGGCATCAGCAAGCACGACATCGCCGTCACGCAGCCGGTCAAGTCCACGAGCCTTTAGACGGGGCAAGGCGGTCAGCATGTTTGGATCCAGCCTCGTACTGGTAGCCGCGTGGACATCACCATAGTGGACGTTTCGCACATCCCCATAAGCGGTCAGTTCGGCACGCGAATGCGTGCCATGCGATAGAAAAACAAGGTGATCGCCTAATCGACGAAATGGCCAATCGATTGGATGCCCATGGGCTGTCGCTAGTTCCATGTCGCCCCCATCTTCTTGAGGTGGGCATCTACGCGAACGCTGAGCGTGGCAACCTCCGCCGTGAGCACAGGCAGCGGCGTTGCATAACGCTCGGCGAGTTCACGAATGCGGCCTGTGAGGGTCCGCGAAACGCGGTCGAGTTCGCCCTGAACCGCGGCCGAGAGGTGCGGCGTCCACTTGTCATCGACGACGAGTGTTTTTATCTCGGAGTCGGTGAGCTTGAGATACTTGGCGTCGATCTTCTGGTCGAGGTCCTCCTGAGCGGCCTTGCGTTTCGCCTTTGTCTCTGTCTGTTTCTCAAGCAAAGCCGCGTAAACGGCGAGGACCTTGCGCTCGTCCTCGTAGAGAGCGTCCTCGCCGATCTCTTTCAAGCGTGCCTTCACAGCCTTGGCGGCGATCTTCTGCTTGTCGCCCTCGCCCTCGATGACATCGGCAAGCAAACCTTCCTCGCCACTGTTCTCCTCCATCATCTCGATGAGTTTCTGCTCGATGGTGTCGAGCGCATCATCAAGTTTGGCGATGATGTCCCGTTCCTTCACGAAATACTTGGCGACAAGCAATAACGCGGGCACAAGGTCGGACTTGAAGCGCCGCTTGCCTTTGAGATAGTCGTGGTCCTCGGGCCAGACGAGCTTGTTGTCCTTGTTCTTAACCTGCTTGATCTCGCGCGGCTGGGCACCATTGACCCAACCGTCGGCGGAGATCAAATACGCATCGTCCTGCATCGTCTGGGACCAATAATCCATCAGATGTTGGTAGATGTCGTAGGCATCCAGCAACGCGGACTTGCGTAACGTGGCCAAAAGGTCTTCCGAGAGGTCTTCGATAAGCGCCTTGGGATGGGCGTCTTTGTCGAAGCCGGTGAGCTTGGGCGTGCTCGTCTTTCGCCACGCGCCGAAAAGTTGCGTGGCCTTTTTGTTGAAGGTGGTGAACTCATCATGCCCGAAGATGGCTGGCTTTACCTGCGGGAGCGGGAGACGGAGGCGAACGAAGCCGGGGCGGCCGGCGGACTCGAAGAGTGTGGCCCGCACGCTGGGGAGCACTTTCCAGTAGCGTTCAAGGGCGTCGATGTCACGATCGGGGATGCCGCCGCGAAGGTGGCCGTCGATGTCCTGGATGTCCTCGGGTTCCGAGCTGTCGATGTATCGAGGCAAGTTGAGGTTGAAGTCGTTCTTTGGATCGGCGATCTGATCGAAGCGGACCATGCGGGCGAAGCCGGGGAAGTCTGCCTGTTTGGTGAAGACATCGACGATCTTGTGGACATCCTGCTCGCGTAGGCGGTTCTTGGCACCCTGCTTGATGAAGCCCTTGGAGGCATCGATCATGAAGATGCCCTTGCGGCCGGGGGCGTTCTCTTTGTCGAGGACGAGGATGCAGGCGGGGATGCCAGTGCCATAGAAGAGGTTGGCGGGCAGACCGATGACACCCTTGAGATATCCAGACTCGACGAGCTTTCGGCGGATGATCCCCTCGGCGTTGCCACGGAAGAGCACGCCGTGCGGCAGGATGCAGGCGGCCTTTCCGGTCGACTTCATCGAGCGGATGATGTGCAAGAGATACGAGTAGTCGCCCTGGCGCGCGGGTGGCTCGCCCCAAGTGAATCGCTGATAGGGATCGCGGGACGGCGTGATGCCGGTGGTCCAGGTCTTATCGGAAAACGGTGGATTGGCGACGACGTAGTCGTACGTTCGGAGCTGCTCGCCATCCTTGAACTTCGGCGCGGCGATGGTGTTGCCGGAGAGGATGTTGGCCGTCGGGAAGTCGTGCAGGATCATGTTCATGCGGGCCAAGCCCGCGGTGGTCACGTCCTTCTCCTGGCCTTCGAGCGTGATGTGCTTTCCGGCCTGTGCCGCGATTTTCAGCAGCAATGATCCGGAGCCGCACGTGGGGTCGTATGCCGTTGTCGCGGCCTTGGTGTTTTCCGGCGCGATGCCGATGACCTTGGCGATGACGCGGCTGACTTCGGCTGGCGTGTAAAACTGGCCTTTGCTCTTGCCACTCTCCGTGGCGAAGTGCCGCATCAGATACTCGTACGCATCGCCGAGGATGTCGTCGTGCTCGGCACGGTTCTGAGAGAAATCGAGCTCGGGCTTCTGGAAGATGCTGATGAGGTTGGTGAGGCGATCAACCATTGCCTGGCCTTCGCCAAGCTTGTTCGGATCGTTGAAGTCGGGAAAGTCGCTGCGTGCGAGGCGGGCGTTGGCGTCAATGAGCGGCTGGATGATCTGCGTGTTGATTTTGTCGCCGACGTCGCTCTTGCCCTTTAAGGCGACCATGTCGACGAAGCTCGCGCCATTGGGAATGGTGACGGGTGGAGCGAAATCGCTGCTGTTGCCGTACTTGTCGGTGATGTACTTGATGAACAGCATGAACAGGACATAGTCCTTGTACTGGCTGGCATCCATGCCGCCACGCAGCTCGTCACACGAGGCCCAGAGAGAGGAATAGAGGTCTGATTTCTTGATGGCCATGGGTTGGGTCTGGTGCCTTTGCGATTGATGTCGTGACTATTCCTGCTCGTCGGCATCCGGGGCGGCGACAGCCCATACCCGTTTGAGAGGCAACTCCGCACGGAGTTCTTCATCAAGCTTGTCGTACACGCCGAGGAAGTGCTCGATGAGGTCGGTCTGATCCCAAAGGCGAATCTTGAAGAACAGGCGTGGAAGCTCACGGAGCACGGTGGGCTTGAAGCCACCCCAGCAGACCAGGAGCCCTTGATCAGCGCCCACGTTCTGCATCGTGCCCACGAGCTGATCGAGCACGGGCCGCTCGAGGGGAGTTGTCTGGCTCTTCACCTGCACGCAGATCCGCGGATGTCCGAATCCGAGCGTGTCGGGCGCGGCGAGGATGTCGATGCCACCGTCGGCACCCTTGTCACTTCGGTGGGTCGTAAAACCCTGTGCGCCGAGGATCGCTTCCACGAGTTCTTCGAGGTTGTGGCCGGCGTACTTGCTATAGATCAGGCGGGCGATCTGATCGCGAGCAATCTGCTCAAGATCGAGCTCGCCTGTCTCCGTGGCGTCGGCCGGCTCTTCATCGTCAGCAACGCGGGCGGCCTTCGGTTTGGCGTTCGTGGCACGCCAGCCGTTACTCTTTATCGCGCGAACACGGGCCTCGGCGTCATTCCGCCTGATCTGGCAGACCGTGGTGAATGCGCCAAGCGAGTTGAGGATGTCCTGATCGAAGTTGGTCCGAGGAATGTCCTGCTCGAGCCATTTGACCGTGCGGAAGTGGTAATACGGGTTCGTGGCCTTGGCGTCAAAGGCGTAATCGCCGGTGATTTCACCGATGTGGATGGTTTTGCGTTTGCTGGGAACAGCCACCCAGTCACCCTTCGCCATCTTGCGGGCGAAAGCCCAGATCTGGCCGGAGTTCTGAACACGGTGGAACTCCTTGAACTGGGGATACACCTTTTCCAGCACGCCCATCAACGCTTCGCGGTCGGCCAGCTTGCCGAGGTCGTGATTCAGCCCGCCCCACGTCAAGTAGATGCGGCCCTCCTCAAGGAACTTGGACTCGTGCTCGCAGTGTCCACCCGATCGGTTCAGCCAGAGTGCCATGTGTCGCTCCGTGCTCGTGACCCGCTCACGCCGATTGACCCGGCGGTTATGTCTACGGTACAGTAAAGTGTCGGGTCCTCTTCGTCAATGCGAGCATGCCATGGGCCAACGGAAGGCACACTTCGGAACGATGCTGAGGGAACGGCGACTGGCCAAGGGCTACAGCCTGCGGAAGTTCGCCGAGTTGGTCGACGTGAGCCCGACGTATCTGTCGCTCGTCGAGACCGGCAAGGCGGAGTACCCCCCCAGCGCCGAGCGCGTCCGGGTCATGGCGGAACTCCTCGGCGAGGACCCTGACCAGTGGACGGCACTCGCGGGACGCATGCCCGAGGACGTCAAGGGGATCATCCTCAACGAACCTGAGGCAATGCCCGCCCTGCTGCGCGCCGCGAGGGGGATGAGCGCCGACCAATTGCGCGAGCTCACCAAACAGATCGAGAGGAAGAACCAGGAGGGCAAAGAGCCGTGAGCCCACCGCCCTCAGGTCGGCACCGCGTGCCGTTCCTCCACGAGAAGCGGATTGAGCGCGAGGCTGATCTGCTCCTCGCAGAGTGGACGGCGAAGGGCAACCCTGTCGCCCTGCCCATCCCGCTCGACGACCTCGTCGAGCTGCATCTCGAACTGACCTACGAGGTCGAGGACCTGCGTGAGCGGCTCAAGGATCGTGGCGTTCTCGGTGCGATCTGGTTCGACGAGAACATCATTCGCATCGACACGACGCTCGATCCGCGCGAGCATCCGTCGATGCTCGGCCGCTTCAACTTCACGCTCGCGCACGAGATCGGGCACTGGCGCCTGCACCGCGCGCACCTCCGCGCGAATCCTGACGAGGCGATGCTTTTCGAGTCGAACGCCGAGCCAGCCTTTGTGTGTCGCGATGGTGACAAGCGTCCTGAAGAGTGGCAGGCTGACGCCTTCGCCGGTTGCCTGCTGATGCCGCGACCGAGGCTCCGCGAGGCTTGGGCCGAGTGGCGAGGGGCGGATGATCCGCTCGCGCTCACCGACCTCGACGTCCGCGCCGTGCACGCCGACCGGAAGCTCAACGAGAACCTCGCCATGGAGCAGTTCTGCCGACCATTGGCGGAACGCTTCGCCGTGTCCGCGACGGCGATGCGCATCCGGCTCCAGGCGCTGGAGCTGCTCGTCTCTCACATCGAACCGCGTCTCTTCTGAGCCCGAGGGGCTCTCATTTCGGTCGTCTGTTTACTGTCCACGTTACGGAAGCATCACAAAGGAGCCAGCCTTGTCCCAGTTCGATCTCCGGAAGTCGCTCGGGCGCATTAACCCCGACCTTCGAAGGGAACTCTTCTCTCGTTGGCCGACGCTCGCATCGCTCGATTGGTCGCAGATGGCGAAGAAGCGATCCACTGCGCCGCTCTTCGACCGCCTTCAGTCGATGACCACCGACGAGAAGCGCGAGATCAACCTGCTGCTGCGCACGTTCGAGTCGCTGGCCGTGCCGCGCGGCCTCAAGGTGCTCCTCGATGAACTGCGGCACCAGTCGCCCGAACATGTCGGGACTTGGGGTGCGATCGACGCCCCGATGGACAAGGTGGTCTGGACCTACCTGCACGCGAAGCCGGTTTTTGAGGAGGCGATCATCTTTGCGCGGGCTGACTCGCTGGTCACCACGAGGTACTGGCGCAAGTGGCCGGCCGTGTCGTGCGAGAAGTTCGAGGCGACCACCGATCGCATTACGGCGCTGGAGGACTCGCTCGTCGAGCACCACAGTGGCGAGTTCCGCGGTGACCGCTGCAAGGTCCACCACTACTCGCGGCGGAACGGCGCGGAGTACTTCTTCGCGTACCTTCCGAACTGGCCGGAAGACTTCATGATCTTCACGCGCGAAGGTGAGCTGCAGACGCTCAACTTGCCGACCGCGTTCAGCATCCTCTTCGTGTTCACGCCGCAGACTGGCGTGCTGGAGATGATCGCGAGCGGCGGCACAGATGTGCAGCTGTGCCTCCGTCGCCGGTTCTACGCCGCGATGACCCGGACCGAGGTTGCCGACCTCCTGCCCGTGAGGCCCGCATACGAGCTGGACCATCTGCTGGAGCCCGGCTTCTCGTTCTCGGGACACGACACCTCCGTCGTGCAGCGCGTCGACGTGAGGAGGATGACTCTTGTGCCAACGGTCGCAACACCCGAAGTCGATGGCTTTTCCGTGCGCTTCCGCGCCGACGTCGGGTACCCGAAGGTCGTGGCCCAGCTCGACCGCACGCTCGCCAGCATGGACCTCGACCGTTCGCAGGCCTCGATTGACGAGATCCAGATCCGCATCCAATGCGTCAGCGACGGGCAGCGTCAGGGATGTCGGCTGACGTTTAAGGTGACACCGCGCGCGAGCGACCTCAAGAGCGTCGAGGACGAGGACCTTCGTGTGCTTGGCGAGCAGAGCATCCGCGCATGGAGGATCGACCGTGGCTGATCCCCTCGAACCAGTCTGGGCCGCGATGGAGGCCGTCGATCCAACCCTCATGCCCGACGGCTGGCGGAGACTTGAGCCCAGCGTCCGTGAAGCGCTCGTCACCGCCGGAATCTTCGTTCGAGGCGATCCGGTCGAGCGCGTTCGCTGTCCGGTCTGCACGCCATCGCACTTCGAGCCGGTGATCGCAAGGACCGGCAAGGACGGCACCATCGAGCACTTCATCAAGTGCCCCCGCGAGATGCGTGTCCGAGTTCATCCAGACGATTTGCAGACCTGGCGCGTCGACGTGGCGGCGGTTGCGAGATCAATCGCCGAGACAGCGGCGCTCGTCGGCGATGTGCGTCCACTCGGGAGCGATCGGAGCTGGTTCTGTGGGCATGTCGTCGTCCGTGGTGTGCGGGTGGAGGTCGTGCTCGCACGCGGCATCGGTCGAGCAGACGGCGCTGGAGTCGCGGCGTCGATCCCCCGGTCACCGCTCCAGCGTCTTGTGCTTGTCCCGAGTTCCGTACCCGATGAATCGCTGTGGGGTGACCGAGCGACGTCGGTCCTGTCCCTTCGCGGACTCGCCACGATCCAGGACGGAGTCCTGGCCGTCGAACAGCGTGCCATCTTCCTCGCGGCGCAGCACATCCTTCGTGGCGGCGAGTTGCCTCCGCATCTCTTCACGCTCAAGGGCGATTTCTGGGCGATCGGGTTCGACGGTGGCGAAGTCACGCACCTCAAGGATTCAGCCGGACTCGTGTATCTCGCGAGGCTCCTTTCCGAGCCTCATCGAGCGCTTCCTGCCGTCACGCTCCTCGCGGCCCGAGCCGGAATCGACGAGCGAGTCACGTTGGGCAGTGCGGGGTCCGCCGCCGACGAGCGACTGCGGGCCGAGATGCGGGAGCGATACCGCGACCTCATGAGCCAACGCGATGCCGCCGATCGGACCAACGACATCGGGCGGCTCGCGGCCATCGACACGGAGCTCGACGAGCTAATGGTCGAGACCAATCGGCGGTTCGGGCTCGGAGGAAGGGCCCGCGAGTCGAGCGACGCCGACAACATCCGCAAGGCCGTGTTCATGGCCATCGACCGCTCGATCGAGGCAATCGCGGGACCGCTGCCCGACCTTGGCCGACACCTCCGCTCCCACATTCGCACCGGGAGGGTCTGTCGATATGCGCCGGACCGCGAGATCGAGTGGGTCATCTGAGCCGCATGGGGCCGGTCCGCCAGATTCCACACGCGATGTGACAACTCCACGCGACTTGTGACGCCGCCGGGTCGCCGAGAGGCAATCACCCGGCAGTCACCCTGAGCGCCTGTGCCCGACCTGCGGCAAGTGTCCGCAGCACAGCTGTCCTTCGCGCGTCATGGTATCGACAACGGGAGCCTCCTCTCGGCGGAAAGGCCTCATGGCTTCCCGCCACGACGTCGTCAGCAACCCATTCACCGCACAGTTCATCCGCATGAGGGCAGCGAAGCTCTGCCGCCGCGCCGACTTCTCCCCGTCGGACCGGGAGGACCTCGAGCAGGGCATGCAGATGCACCTGCTGGAGAAGGCACATCTCTTCGATCCGACGAGGGGCAACGTCGAGGCGTTCGTGACGCACCTCGTCAAGTCCTGGATCAAGATGGAGCTCCGCTTCCGAGGCCGCAGTAAGCGGCTCGGCAACCTCATGACCGTCTCGCTTGAGCGGACGTTCATCGATGTCGACGGCCAGAAGGAGCCGCTCGACCACGTCATCCACCCGCGCGACCAGCAGCGCCGGACGGGCCACCTCCCCCCGTGTCCGTTCGAACGGCTCGCTGTCGCGGACGCGGTGCTCCACGCCTTCGGTCGCCTCGGTCCCGACGAGCAGGAGCTGCTGGTCTACGTGAGCGAGCACGGGGTCGCGGGCGCCGCTCGTGAATGGAGCCGCCGCGCCAAGAAGAAGGTGTCGCGACGCCACATCGACG
>Ga0163150_10006683_pt1 | contig 13975 bp, 10 predicted proteins | sample OliLakLV19P2IB_FD_148628 | JGI IMG/M metagenome (GOLD analysis project Ga0163150, IMG submission 148628) | Freshwater microbial mat bacterial communities from Lake Vanda, McMurdo Dry Valleys, Antarctica - Oligotrophic Lake LV.19.P2.IB | ecosystem: Environmental > Aquatic > Freshwater > Lake >...
GGCGCGGGGAGGGGGGGTGTGCAGGCCGAGCTCAACGTACACGTACTCGACCTTCACGCGGTCGGGGTCCTCGAAGTAGACGGCGTTGTTGGGCTCCTTCGGCGTCCCCATCTCGCACGGTCCGCCGTACAGGACGGCGACGCCGCGCTCCCGTAGCCAGGCGTGGAGGTCATCGACGGCCTGCCGGCTGGGGGCGGCGAAGGCCAGGTGGTTGAGCCCGACCCGCTTGCGGTGGTAGCCGGCGACGGCGTGGGCCGGAGGCGCTTGCACCAGCGTCAGGTACGGCCCATCGCCGCGCCAAACCTCCCAGGCCTTGCCCGCCTCGCTCCGCGCGTATCCGAGGCGCAAGAACAGCGGCTCGTAGAAGGCCGATGATCGGGCGAGGTCCGAGACGTTGAGGTCGAGGTGGTGGAGCAAGGATCTCGTCGTTCCCCTCGGTGCTACTTCGGCCGCGGGACCTTCGCATGGCGGCGCACGATGACGGTCTCGACGTCCCCGTCGAGAGCAACGCCATCGAAGCGCGGACCGCTGCCGCCGCCGGCCCGCTCGAACCCCGCGGGACGCGTGCCCCTCGCCTCGGCCCACCGGTACGTGCGGGAACGAAAACGCACGTACCGGCGGTACGGGTATGCCTCGTCCATCGCGGCGTCCACCTCGGCCGTGCGCGAGTCGATCTCGTCGAGGACGGCGTCGAGCGTCCGCGGATCCACGCACCACAGGACTCGCTCGCCGACCTGTAGGAACCCGCCGGATCGCACGAGACGCGCCACGTGGGCCGTCGTGCCCCTCGCGCCGATCGTCCGCTCCCAGCGCCCGAGCGGCGGGGAGAACGGAGGCGAGGCGGCGAGAGGAATGATCGCGCGAGGAATGCTCGCGACGGTGATCGGGGGGAGCGACACGTCGGGAGTCGGCCCCGTGATCCGCACCGGGCCACGCGTGAAGTCGATCATCCCGGGCGGGCGCGCGGGCTTCCACGGCTCGTCGGCCTCCGAACTCTCCCAAGGCTCGGGCTCGTCGGGCCCCGACATCTCCCCGCGCTTGAGCAGGTTCCCGTCGTCGTCGTAGTCGTCCCAAGCCGTGAGCCTCGTCGGGTCCGCCGGGGGCGAGACCGCGAATTGTGACTCGAACATGGCCGTCGCCGCGGCGAGCGTGGGTCCGAACCCGACCGCCGATCCCGAGACGCCGTCCGCCACCAGGTAGCGCGCATCGGCGGGGACGTGGCCCGAGAACAGCGCTCGCCTCGCGGCAATCAGCCCCATCATCCACGTGCCCTCGGCACCCCCCGGCACCGCCACCGGCATCTGGACTCGGCCCGGGCCGTGGCCCCCCGGATCGAAGAGCGCGACGCAGGAGGCGATCAGCTCGACCGGCGGCGCACGCTTGGAGAGGAGGGCGATGGGGATCTCGGGAAGCCGGCTCGGGAAGCGATCGTCGATGCTCGCCTCCTTGAACTCGCCGTTCTCGCCGAAGACGAGGCTGATCCTCGCCGGCCCGTCGTAGACCTCGACTTGGGCCGCTCCCAATCCGCGAAGTTTCGAGGCCTTCCCCGGCGGCGGCTCCGGATCGGGGACGACCTCGCCCGTTCGCGTGTCGAACATCGGGCTCACCCAGCCGATGCGCCCCCCCAGCGACAACTGCGCGACGGGCCACGGGACCTCGAGCGCCGCGTCGAGCGGGTCGCGGCGGAACAGCTTCCGCAGACGCCCGTCGTTGGCCGTCCAGAGGACGCCCTGGTCCCCGAGGAGGTCCGTCAGGATCTCGAACAGCATTTCGGCGTGGCGCGACGTCGGAACGTGGGCCTGCATCGCCTCGACCGTCGCGGAAAGCGGGCTCGTCATGGGTGGCAGTCTCCCGCAACCTGACGCCGGGGCGCAAGCCCCTGCTGCGGCCATCCGCCCAAGTCGGAGCGCAGTTTCGTCCGCTGGGCCTCCAGCGCAGCGACCTGCCTCTTGTGCACCTTCAACTCGCGCTCGACGCGGGAGAGCTCGGTCTTCGCCTGCTCGCGCCTGAGGTGGTCGGCCCCGTGGGTCTTCCGGACCAGATTCTCCACCTCGCGTCGAAGGAGACGAAGGTATGGATTCCCGTACACGGATCCCATTCGGTACTGCAACTTCCCCTTGCGGATCGCTTGGACGATCTCTTCCTGCGTCAGTCCGAGCTCGTTCCGGGCCGTCTTGTCGCTCAGGGTGGCGCCCTTCCGCGTCCACGGCTCCACATCCATCCGTCGCGGGTCGGGTGCCGTCATCAGGGCTCCGAGTCACCAAGGTTCGTGAAGCGACCTGCCGGGGATGGAACCACGGAACCGTCGCCCGGCGCATGGGTTCTCCTGCTCGAGCGCCCCCCTCCCGGGGGCCGGGCGCTCCGCTACGTCGGCAGCGGCGCCTGCGGGCCCCCCGCGCCCCCCAACTCCTCTACCAGATGGCCCCTCGCCCGGTATCCGCGGTGCCGCCGCTCGAACAGGCGCGGCCGGAGGTGGTCGTCGGACGGCCGCCCGCCCCCCTCCCACCTCAATCCCGCTTCGCCCTGTCCTCGAGGACGCGACGGAAGGACAGGTCGAAGAGGAGCTTCGCGCGCTCGCCGTTGGTCAGGGACCGGACGTCCGTGACCTTCCTCGAGATGCGATCGATGTCCTCACGGAGCGCTTTCTGGATCAGCGCCTTGTCCGCGTCGGTCACCCCGCTCGCGTCCGAGACGATCGCCTGCCACGCCGTGAAGTCGCCGTGCAAGTCGGCCAAGGCGGCTTCGATGTTGCGACCCCGCATGTCGTTCTCCCACCGCTGCCACTGGTTCCTCTCGAGGAGATCCTCGACCGTGCGGTCGCCGACGGGGCCGAGGAAGATCTGCTCGAACTCGTCGACGAACCCCTCGTACTCGTCCTCGAAGCGATCGTAGTGGCCCTTGACCACGTCGAGACCGTCGGTGGCGAACTCGGCGGCGTCGGCCCGGGCGCCGTCGGCGGCGACCTTGCCGGCCAGGTCGAGCGACTGCGCGCGGGCGTCGGCGAGGGCGCTCTGCGCGGTGGAGAGGTTGGTCTTCGCGACGAAGGCCCTCACCGCGGCACGGGTGTCGGCGAACATGATCACCACGGCCTCCTCGCGCCGGTACAGGTCGGCGTAGGCGGAGACCAGGTCGGCCGTCCGGGAGCCCATCATGTCGAGCAGCTTGAGGAGCTCGTCGAGGCCCTGCGCCACCTTCGACAGCGGCAGGCCAGGCGTCTTGGCGTAGAGCTGCAGCAGGGTCCGCAACGAGTTGACCACCAGCTGCCGATCCGCGGCGACCTCCTTGACGGTTTCCGTGAAGAGGCCGGCGAGGTCCTCCTGCACCTGCCGGGTCCGGGAGTCGACCGACTCGTCCAGCTCGTTCTGCGCGCGCCACTTCCGCCGGAGGTTCTCGCGCTCCTGACGGAACTGCTCGTTCCACGCGACGAGACCATCCCGGGTCGAGGCCAGGGGCATGGCGCGGATCCGGCTCCAGAAGATGGCCTCGACCTGCGCCACGCCGAGGAGCCGGACCTTCAGAGCCTCGGGGGTCTCGGCCCGGACGAGGCCCTCGATCATGCGGACGCCGTCGGAGCCGGCTGCGCCGAAGTGGTCGTTCCATCGGGAGCCCTGATCGCCGACGGACGTCTCGCTCAGGAGCCTCAGTCCATCGAGCAGCGCACGCTCGCGAAAGTCGAAGTAGCGTGAGAGGCCGTCCTTCGCCCGGTCGCGCTCGACGGGAGGAAGCTCCATGCGCGAGACGCCGTCGAGCTCCTCCTTCTCCCGGGCCTCGTAGTCCGCATAGGCCGCGCAGGGGGCGACCAGGAGCAGCAGCAGGGCGAGACGGGGCGAGAGGCGCATGGGGGATCCCGGGGTGGTCACAGGGACTGGAGGCTGTCGATCCGCCAGGGGCCGCCCCCGACGCGCTGGAGGACGTAACGGCGATGGACGCGGACGTCGACGAAGCTGCGATACTCGCCGTCGAATCGGCCGTAGTGGTCGAGGCGCACGACGACCTGCTCCACGCGCGGCACGAAGGCGGCGGCGTCGCCGGCGGCGAGCGTCCGCACGGTCGAGACGCCGGCGACCCGCGCGTCGTACACGTCGGAGAGGATGAGCCTGCGGCTCTGCTCCCAGGCCCGGGCGTAGTTTCGCTGGGGCTCGTCCCGGCCGGGGATGAAGAGGACGCTGCCGTCGGCGCGCTCGCGGAGCTGCCAGTCGGCGATGTACCCGCGCCAGCGCTTCTCGTCACCCCGCTTGACGGCGGTGATGAACGCTGCCATGACGGCTTCGGGCGGCGATGCGTCGTCGAGAGGGGCAGGCACGGAATCGCCGAGCCCGGGCTCCCCGGCGAAGTCGATCCTTGCAGGACGGGCGCCGGCGAGGCCCTTCAGCGAGCGGAGATCCACGAAGAGCTGGTCGTTCACCATGACGCCGAGCACGTCGAGGGTCAGGCCGCTCACGGCCTGCTCGCGGATCGTCAGCATCCGAGGGTCGTCGCGGATCCGCCCGACGAGGGCGAAGGACTCCCGGATGTCGGGTTGCACGAGACCGCGGTAGCGGTAGAAGGCCCCGAAGAACAGCGTCATGTCCGGGTCGTTGCAGTCCGCGAACCAGTAGCCGTCGGCGCGGCTCCCGATCACGAGGAACGACCGCCCCAGGTCGCTGATCATCCGGTCCATTCCGACCGCAGGGAGCGCGACCACCTTGCCGACGACGGCGCTTCGGTCGCCCGCCGCCGGGTCGAGGGCCGGGAACGGTTCGACGAGGTCCGCCTGGACGGCGGCCAGCAGCGCCTCGCGGGCGGCGACGCCCGCCGCGGCGACATGCTTGACGCGCTGCGCCCCCAGGTCACGCCACGCGAGATCCTGCTCGGTCAGCTCGATGCGCTTGCCGCGGAGAGACCGTTCGACGCGGGTCCAATCGGCCACGACGCTGTCGGCAAGCGGGCCCGGGAAGTGCGCGGCGAGGTGGTCGACGCGGGGCTTCCGGTCGAGGTGCTCCACCAGGCGCTTGCGGTTTTCGAAGCTCAGGCGCTCCCAGCCCTCGTCGAGGACGTAGGAGCAGTCGGCGACGAACCTCTCGTACCACATCTGCCACGCGCCGTCGAAGCCGTCGGACCCGAGGCGGTCGGGACCGCCGTCCTGAAGCGCGGGACGGCCCCCCGAGGTCGTGTACGAGCGGTTCGCGCGCAGCGCTCCGACGATCTTCATCTCCCGCCCGTCACGCCGGAGGGTGAGCGTGACGGGCTGGCCGTCCCGGGCCTTGCGCTTGCTCCAGAAGGCCGCCTCGGCCAGGTCGCCGACGGCGGAGCGCTGCGCGAAGTCCGCGCTCCGATAGCGGACCTCGTCGACCCCGAGGACGAGATCGCCGATGCGGAGGTCCGTCTTCCGAAACGGGGAGTCGAAGTCGATCCAGACGACCTTGTACCCGAACGGGTCCGCGTCGTGCTGCGCCTCGGTCCGGACGCCGGCGGTGACGTCGTCTCCGACGTGCGTCCCGGCGAGCGCGTCAGCGGCGCCTAGGGTCGCAAGGACCAGCAGCACCGTGCATAGGGTCCGGGAGAATCGACGGAGCATGGGTTCCTCGGCGTGGGCGTGGGCGTGGGCTCACGATAGCGCACCGGCCGACCTGGAATCAAAATTCGGCGGCGATCGGCGCCGCGGAACCCGGGATGTTCACTGCGGCGCCGTGCGCAGCATGAACGCGACGGGCTTGTGGAACCAGTCCGGCGCGGGCACGCCGTCGACGAGGCGCGGAGCGAACTGCCAGCTGCGCGCGGCAGCGAGGGCCGCGGCGTCCAGCGCCGCGTGGCCCGACGACCGGGCCGACGTGGCCCGAACCAGGTCGCCCATCGCGTCCGTGAGGAAATCGACGAGCACGGGGACCTCCCACCCGTTGCGAAGTGCGTCGGCGGGGTAGCCGGGCCGCCGTACACACCCGCACCCAGCGAAGCCAGGCGCCCGACGAGAGGGACTGCGGAGAGGTTGGCGGCGGTGCGGAGCACCTCGCCGACTCGCGGGTCGTCGCCCGCCGCGAGCGACTGAGATCGAACAAACGCAGCCTGTGCACAACCTGGGAGCAGTCCCGGTTGCGCGACGCAGGGTCCTCGCCGCCGAACTGCGCGCCCATGTGCCCCGCACGCCCGGCACCGCCCCCTCGACAGGTTCTCGACCACCCATTCGCGTCCCGGAGCCCCTCTTCTCCGTGCTCGGTCGATCGTCAGGCGGTCGGGATTGCGGGACCGCTCATCTGTCGAGTTCTCGTACAAGAGGAACAGAATGTCTTGGCGCGCAGCAGACCTAGCGGGCAGCGGTCCCGTCTCGCGGAAGTAGTCGGCGGCCTCGAGCGCGACCTTCGCATCGTCGCCGCCAATCAGCCGCATGTCGGCGGCGACCGCGATCTCGCCTTCCGACGGAATCGCCGCGAGTGCGAGGACGGCGAGTCCGGAGCCTGTCCCGTCCTAGTCCCACGCTTCGCCCATGACGACCGCGGCGACCCACTCCTCGAGCGTCCGCTCGGGCGCAGCCCGCGCCGGATCCTCGGCCGCGGTGGGCCGGCCCGACAGGCAGAGGATCGCCCCTACGACGAGGAACGCCCGCGACCCGGCAGGAATCCGGCGCATGAGTCGACTCCAAGAGCGATCAGACCCGGGCGCGTGACGCGCTCGTCGCCACCCCCCCCCCGGGGCGCGGACACCCCCAAGCGCCAACCTCTCGGGATTGCTCCCGCAGCGACTCTAGTCGCCGGCGGGTAGGCAAGCAACGGCCCTCTCGATCGCCCCCATCATGCTCTCCCGCCCGTGACCCGTGCACGCGACCCACGACTTCCCGTGCCGTCCGCACGTCTCGCGGACCGCGCGCCCGAGCATCGTCCGGATGTAGCGCATGACGACGACCGCTCCGGCGTCCGCGATGCAGGTCTCGATCCTCGGCAGCTCGCGCCCCCAGTTCGACGACCACCCGGTGAAATCGAAGTCGAGCGACACGTCCGGCCAACGCCGCGCGGCCTCGTCACGCAGCCAAGGCTCGTATCTCGCCTGCACCTCGTTCCCGCCCACGAAATAGACACGCCCGGTCGGTCGTGAGGCCCGCGGCGGGTCGGGAACGGTCGCGCGGTGGAGCGCCTCGATCCGTGCCGACAGCCCGACGTCGGGCTTCGCAATCCCGTAGCCGTCGATCCGATCTACGAGCCCCTCGGCGACTGCGAGGCCCCGGTCGTCACCCTTCGAGAGCACCTCGTGCGCCGCCGCCGTCAGGAGATTCGCCGCCTCGGCGTAGCGCCCCTCGGCCTCGAACAGCCGCACCTTGGCGTCGAGCGCCTCGGCTGCGTCCCACGCCGGGTCGTAGTTCGATCGGTCCGACAGCACGCGGAGCAGCCGCGCCCGCCCGTCTGCATCGTCGGCCAGCTCCTCCAGCGTCGAAAGGGCCCGTGTCGCGCGCGAGACGTCGGAGCACGCGAGCGAGTCGCGCAGCAGCCCGGAGGCGTCGCTTGATCGCCCGACTCGACTTCGTCGCGGGTCCTCCATCCGCACCGCGAGAGCCTCCCGGAGATCGGCGTGGGCGGAGAGGAGGCCCGTCCCCGCCGCTGCATCGAGGAGCCGCTCCCCCACGATCTCGTAGAGGGAAGCGATCGCGCGAGCGGCCACATCCGAGCTCGTCGTCGCGAGCGCGGTCAGCGTCCGGGCGAGAAGATAGGGCCGTACCTCTTCTCTCAGCGCGCGAGCTCCCTCCACCGTGTGGTCGAGCGCCTCCCCGGCGCGCCCCACGTCGAGCGACTCCGCCAGCGCAAGCCCAACATAGAGTCGCGCGCGCGGGAGGACGCCATGTCCCTCCGCGACAGCGTCGCCTCCGAGGAGAGCTGCCGTTGCGCGCTCAAGCGGCACCCGTGCCGCGTCAACGTCGCCGGACGCGAGATGGAACACCCCGAGCGCGTAGTCCGCCTGCGCCCGATGTGGGTTCTCGGGTGCGGCGCCACGTTCGAAGGAACTGAGTCCCGGAACCAGGGAGCGCGCGGTCGCCGCAAGGTCGTGGGCGGTCGCCGGAAGCCGGACCTCGTTGAGCGAACGGATTCGGCACTCGATCAGACCGGAGTCGGAGGCCGCGCGCGCCGCGACGGACGCGACCGGCGAGCTCCTGAGCGGCGCGAGCACCTGCGCGGCCTGCTCGAACCCTCCGTGGAGCCTCAGCGCGAGCGCGCGAAGGAGCATCGCCTCGTCCGCGATGCCCGCGCGCAGGTGCGCGTTGCGGCGGCGGTGCGCGTCGATCCCTTCGACAAGCCGAGCTACGACCGGCATCGCGTCGGCCGCCTTCGACTTCGAGAGCAGCGCCTTCGCCTCCTCGAGCAGGAGCTCGAAGAGAGGGCCGCGGTCCTTGCTGACCGCCGTCGCCGCGAGCGCGGCGACCGCCTCGGCCCGTCGTCCGGCATCGCAGAGTGCCTCGAAGAGCGCCCGCGCCGACTCGCCCGTCGCCTCGTGCCGGTCTCCGAGCAGGCGGCGCGCCTCAGTCGGAAAGCGATCGAAGAGTGCGACGATCCCCGTCCTCTTGCCTTTACGCTCGAACCCTCGTATCGCCCCAGCGAAGTACCATCCGCGGTCGCGCTCGCTCGCCTCGACGGCGTCGGGTTCGGGCTCACGCCCCTCGATCACGTCGAGGAATCCAAGGTGAAACCATGAACGATGGCGCGACGCGTTGAGCTTGATCAGCTCCTCCGCGATGGCCCGGAGCCGGTCCCGCGAGACAGCGCCGACGGTCCCGGCTGCTGACGCAATGCTCTGCTCCATGAGGAGATGGTCGAGAGCGGAGAGTCGCTCGATGTCGGCGAAATGGGGCTCGCCATCGAAGATGACGGCGTCCCGCGACGGGTCGGTCGCTGGCGGGAGCGGTGCACGCGGAAGGGCGACCGCAGGCGAAGGCGTCGGAGTCAGGGAGGGAGCGGCGCCCCCGGCAGCCGGACGGGGCTCCGAGTCCGAGCCGGGCGCCGCCTTGGCGACACGCCGTGCCTCCGCGACGTTCTTCCACAGCGCGAGTCCTTGCGCCTCCATCGCGTCCAGGTAGATCGAGACGTCGCGCGGTGGAAATTCGGACTCGATCGCTCGGATCCCGCGGGCGAGCTGCTCGGTCGTGACGGGCTCGGTCTGCGTGCGGGCGTCGATGACTCCATTCGCATTCGGGACCTCGGCGATGTCGAGCATTCGAGCGATCATCGGCGCTTGGTGCTTGACCAGGAACATCGCGATCATGACGCCGAGGTTCGTCGGGTGGATGCCCGGGGCACGCGACAGACGGTCGGCTCGCTTCTCGAGGGACCACCGTGCAACGGCATCTGGGGTGGTACGAGCGTCGCGAGCGAGGAACTCGAGGATCGACTGCGAGGCCTCGGGCATCTTCTCAGCCTGGATGATGTTCTCGTGCGCCGCGAGGCGGCGTTCATCGACCATCAACCGCGACCAGATATGTCTCCACGCGCCCATCGCGGACCTCCGTGCATCGGCCGAATGCTACCGTACGGGACGGCGCTGCGGCGACACCCGCCGCTCGCTCGGCCAAGCGCGCAACAGAGGGGCCTAGAGTGCCGAGCACGGCGGCCTTCATGGCCGCGCGCACGCGGGCGGCCGTGTAGATCGACTCTCGCCCCGTGCTACAACCCCGCCATGAGGGACGCAGAGCCGACGGCCCGGGACCAGAATCGCCACCGGGCGGTCTATGCCACGCCCGGGCTGCCCGGGTTCAAGGTCTACGAGGTGGCCGACCACCTGTTCGCGGGCCGGAATCCGCTCACCGTCGTGGACGTGGTCGACCTGCGTAGCCGAGGCGTCACCCACGTCCTCGACCTTCGCGAGGAGCAGGAGTGGCGCGGGCCGGGTCGCTTCGGTGCCGAGGCGGTCGAGGAGCTCGGAAGGCGGGGCGTCGAGAGACACATCGTCGCCGTGGAGGACCTCTCCCCCCCGAAGCCGGCGGCGCTCGACGACGCCGTCGCCTGGATCGAGGAGGTGCTGGCGAACCCGGGAACCAAAGTGTTCGTCCACTGCCGTGCCGGCCGTGAACGTACCGGGAGTGTCCTCGCTGCCGTCTTCGTGGCCCGGGGGGTGCTCCTCGAGGACGCGCTGGGCATCATCAAGGAGCGGTGCGGCGCGGCTCCCCTACCTGCTCAGGTGGCGGCCGTGCGCAGTTGGGCTGCGGCCCGCTCCCTGGCCACGCAGCCGACCTCGCGCGACCGCATCCGCGGCTGCCTACTCGGGGGCGCCATCGGCGATGCCCTGGGTGCGCCCATCGAGTTCCACTCGCTCGCCGCGATCCGCCAGAGGTTCGGGCCGGCTGGCGTCACCGGCTTCGCCCCGGCCTACGGGCTCACCGGCGCCCTCACCGACGACACACAGATGACCCTGTTCACGGTGGAGGGGCTGATCCGGGCCCAGCAGCGACGCGAGTCGAAGGGCATATGCAACCCGGCCTCCGTCGTCCGGCTTGCCTACCTGCGCTGGCTCGACACCCAGGGCAAGGCCGCCGGGGTGAAGGACGCCGACCGTGCGCTCGCCAAGGACGCCCGCGGGTGGCTGGTGGACGAGCTCAGGCTCCGACACGAACGCGCCCCGGGCAACACGTGCCTGTCAGGTCTCCAAAGCGGGCGCATGGGCACACCCGGGGACCGGCTGAACGACAGAAAGGGCTGCGGAGGCGTCATGCGGGTGGCGCCGGTAGGCTTGATGGCCTCGAACCCCTTCGGACTCGGCTGCGAGCTCGCGGCCCTCACCCACGGACACCCCACCGGCTTCATCGCGGCTGGCGCGTTCGCCGTGGCGATCGACATGGTCGCGAAGGGCGGCACGATCCGGGACGCGGTCACCGCAGCGCGACAGGCGGCGGAGGGACACCCCGAGGGCGGTGAGGTGGTCGCGGCGATCGACAAGGCCGTGGTCGCAGCCGGCACCGGCACGGCGTCCCCCGAGGTCCTCGAGACCCTCGGTGGCGGCTGGATCGCTGAGGAGGCCCTCGCGATCACGTTCTACTGCGCGCTGGTCGAGCCCAACGTGCGTCGAGCCCTCCTGCTCGCCGTCAACCACTCCGGCGACTCCGACAGCACCGGCTCGATGGTCGGGCAGTTGCTCGGGGCCGCCCATGGCATCCAGGCGCTCCCCACCGAGTGGGTCGCCGCCGTCGAGGGCCGGGAGATCATCGAACGGCTTGCTGAGGACTTCGCGGTCCGGTTCGTGGATGGTCGGAAACTCGACTGGGAAGTGTACCCTGGCGGCTGAGGCCGATGAAGAAGTCGAGATGGACTGAGTTGGACCGCACGGAACGTGAGTCGGCACTGGGCTCACCAGCGGGATCGGGCCGCGCGGCTCACCTGCCGCTTTCTACGCACTCCGGCAAGCGGCCCCTGTAACCAGCAACCGAGCCTCGTGCGAAGGCGTGTTCCCGGGCAACCCCACCCCCCACACCTCGCGTCACGATCTCGGCAACGCCCGCTCCCCCGCGTGCTTTGCGGGTCCGCAGGCACGATCCGCTCGCACCCCGCCACGCGGCCGCGGGCCGCGCCTCGTCGCGCTCCGATCTACCGCTGCGGCACCGCCTGGAGGTACATGGCGCCGTCGACGCCTCCGTAGCCGTAGACCACGGCGGCGCGACCGGACGCCCACTGGAGATCCCCGAGGGGCGCCCCCCCGTCCGGGGCCGGGGCAAGCGGCGAATCCCAGGCGTGTCCGTCCTCGAGCCACACCACGCGCAAGTGGACATTGCGCCCGGGCCTCGTGGTTGCCCCCCACGGGCGGCCCGCACCGACGCCGACGAAGAACGCCACCCGTGTCCCGGACGGGTCAAAGCACGGGCGCCCCTTCTCGACGCCATCCGTCGTCAGCCGGCGAACCGTCCCCGCCTCCGCATCCCCCACGCGGAGGTCCATCTCTCCCTCCCAGGGCTGGCCGAATTCGGGGGCCCGGCTCGAACGGCAGCGGCGCAACTTCCGCCCGGCTGCGTCTCAGACCCCGCGACCCGTGGCTCCTCCGGGGCCCGATCAAGGCGCGGGAACCCCTCGAGCAGGATCGTCTTCGCCTGCGCGGCGTCGTAGCAGCCCACGCGTTCGACATCATTGGGCCCCTGATCGGTCGACCGGTGGTACTCGAGCCGGAAGAAAAGCCGGTCACCCCCACGGGACCGGGCCAGATGGCACTTGAACAAGTACGGCTCTCCTCAAACGGGAGTGGGTAGCCGGAAGGGCGGATTCCTGCGGGTCCGGCGTGCTGCGGCTGGTCCAGAGGCCTTCGGCGCGGCCGTGGACGGCCTGGGAACCTGGACACAAGAGGCGGAGGGTCTTGAGGGCGCAGATTCCTGCGTCGGACGGCCCCTGCGGGCCGTTTCGATACGATCGCGGCGCCCGGTTACCCACTCCCGTTTGAGGAGATCTAAAAAGAGACGTCCAAGGGCAATGCTCTAACTTGTTGGCTATGTCCCTCAGAGCAGGCCGGCAGCATGAGATTACACACGGCATGATCACGCGATCCCACAGAGGCGCCTACTCGCACGTGTCCACCATCAGGGCCGAATGTGTACCGACCTTCACGAAGCCCCCCCCCTGGCGGCACCATCGCCCTGGACGAGCCGGCGGATCGACAAGCGCGACCGTCGCTCTCAGCGCAGCACTCATCGGGGACGCGCGGACCTTCCTCTCAGTTTGGGGAAAACTACGGTGACCGCGTCCATCGCGACAAGATGCCCGTCATGCGTACGCAGCGAGAGGGCCAGCGTAGCCCAACACCCCAGTGCGACGAGAGTGCGGCTGGTGAGGCTTCCTGCGCTAATGAGGGCGGCCAGCGAGGCTCCCGCCACCGCGGCAACCGAGGCGCTCAGATTCCGAAGGGAGACGCAGGACACCGCCAGTGTGCGGCGGCAGTATGCAACCGTCATCCCCAGCATGAGCCACATTGTAAACGCCCGAGAGATCGCGGCTCCTAGAGTTCCAAGCAGCGGGATCACGATCAGCGCAATCGCGTACAGGAACACCATGCCCGCGATCAACACATTCCGGCTGAATCTTGCGTCGGTAACTACTTGAAGCAGCACATTCTGAGCGGAGAAGCTCACGGTCAGAAGTCCAGAGGCTAGAACGGCGAGTTCGGGGTAGCTCCTGCGGCTCGCTGGGCCAAAGGCCAACCGCAGAAGTTCAGAGCCAAAGCAGGTCAGCAGGACTGCGAGGGCAGCGGACGTCATGAGTTGAACATCGGAGAAGCGCCGCGCAAGAACTGCGGCCTCGGAGCGGCTCCCGCCCGCCCAGAGAGAAGTCAGGTGCGGAGTGATACCGCTCACCCAGAGCATCACACCCTGCAAGGAACCGAAGAATACGGTCAAGGCAACTGAGTACGCCGCGACGCCGTCATCACCGGTATAGACCCTAACCACTGGGAACTCACCCCTTGACCAAACGAGGGCCCCGAGAGTCCCGGCCACCCACATGTTCAGGGAGTAGGCCCGAACGCGAGACCACTGTGGCTCTGCCTTCGCGCGAGGCGCCCCTACATTGAGCGTGCTGCGGCATGAATTGAAGGTGAACGCCATGGCAGCAGTTGACGCAAACAGCATAACCCCGAGCATCACTCCCAGGGACAGCGCGCCCAGAGGCGTTGCGAGTGCGGCGAACACGGTCACGACGACGAATACGAGATTGCCGCGCAGAACGCTTGCGAACCTCTCGCCCCCCAGTAGCGCTGTCATCTGCATGTTCCACCACCCGTTGGCGGTGCCCCATGCGCCCAAGAGCCAGAAACTCTTGCACTCCAGTTTCAGTCCAGATCCGAGCGCGCCCGCGACGGAGAGCATGCCAGCAGCAACTGGCATTGCTATCGCAAGAGGGAACCAGCGACCGACGAAGGCCCTTCTTCGCTCGCCATCATGCGCGTACTCAGCAAGGAATCGGGTCCCAGACGCGTTGAGTCCTAGTGAGCACACCATGAAAGACATGTCGACGAGCCAGGAGGAGTACGCAAACTTCCCGAACTCGGAGGG
>Ga0163150_10006684_pt1 | contig 13972 bp, 22 predicted proteins | sample OliLakLV19P2IB_FD_148628 | JGI IMG/M metagenome (GOLD analysis project Ga0163150, IMG submission 148628) | Freshwater microbial mat bacterial communities from Lake Vanda, McMurdo Dry Valleys, Antarctica - Oligotrophic Lake LV.19.P2.IB | ecosystem: Environmental > Aquatic > Freshwater > Lake >...
GGTATATTTCATCGTGGAGCTTTTCATAGACTAAATCAGAAGCAATTTTAATGTAGATTTCTGGATCTATCTTAGCCTCTGAGATAAACTTAACACGCTCTTGTAGAACATTCAGATCACGTATTACTTGTTCTTTTAATTTCACTTAATACTAGACTAAATCAAGCCAATTGTTAAGACAAGCTTATTCATTGTTGACTTGGGTTTCATTGTGTTAATGGCCTTAACGTGGAACAGACCCCCACTCTTATACGGACCCTTCCCATCATAGCGTACTGCACAGCCGACTCGTGCCAGAGGGTGTACCGCAGGACTTTAGATATTACGAAGATGAAGCGCACCAGGACCTGTAATCTACATGTACCGAAGCTTAAGGCATCGAAGAACCAGATGAACTGTACGGAGTGCAACCATACACTCGTGTGGAAGAAACAGTTAAGAGATTGACCCTAGAGTTTGTGGGCTGCGTAACGGCAACTTTGATATAACTTGCCAATTGTTAAGACTGCCTTAACATTTACGTCATGGGGAATTTTGAAACGTTAAGAAGTGCAGGCTTATTAAACGAGAACACACAGGACTTAAGAGACTTAGAAATAGTCTGTAAGAAGTACATGGCGTACTGCACGTCGCGGTCTTGTCAGTTGGCTTGGGTCAGGGCTAACCCACGCTCTAGACAGGCCAGGGCGCGTGAGATGAACGAGAACTTGCATGTACCGAAGCCTGATGCTCCCACCAGGTCTAGGGAGTGCTGCGAGTGTGGCTTTACGTTGGTCTACAAGGAGCTTAAGGCATACGGGATTAACGAGCACCGTACGAGATAACGCGTCGCAACTAGATAGATGTTTACCTGGTGCGTTACACGTGTTACAATTAAGGGTATGTTTGTTATTATTCGAGCATGCAAAGTACACTTAAAGAATATCCCTGTTCACAGTATTATCTACCGATCGGACTCTATGGACGAGGTCTCTAGGGAACATACTAAGCGTGCCAGCCGACACCCAAGGCAGGAGTACATTATCGTTTTTATTAAAGGGTATTGTAAGAAGAAGGCTCCAGGCGTTTTAGACCAAGAGCCCTCTCTTAATCTCTAGCTACTTCTTTTCGTGACCACCAACGTCTAGATCTTTATACTGAGCGCCGTCCTTTTTCTTTTCGGACCCCATCAGTTTATCTAACTTAGACTCACCAGACTTAACGCCAAATTCACTTGGAACTTTAGCCTTAGGTGCTGAACCATATCCTGATGCTTTCGCTTCTTCTTTGCCCATATCCATTTTCTTATCCATTGCCATAAGTACGTACCCCTTTCCTAATTAGGTGACTCAAGAATACCGCCCATGAATTGTTAAGACAAGCCATGATTGATCTTGGCTACTACTGCCGTTATTTTGCTTTTTGAACCGTAATCCATAAGTGGGCTGTTTGATTTATTGTAGAGTTTCATTGACCATATGCCTAATGGCTTGAGCTACTTCTGGTTTTTGTACTTCTAATTTTTCTAGTTCTAGTTTTTTTAGTTCAAACTTGGTGTTTAATTTCCCAACTTTAGACATCCGTTGCGATGCTTCAACTAGGTCTCTTACTTGCGCAAAAAACATACCACGATCGTCTTGCGTTGTTCCACAAACGGTTTCCCATCCGCCCATAAGTTTCACAATTACCCACGTGGACTCGCCTAAGGCTTCTTTAGCTAATTTAATTTGGTAACTCCCATACACACTGATCGCGCTCCTAATTCTGCCCGCTTCAACAGTCGCTTCATCACGGTCTGTCACACAAGACCCTAATGCTTGCTTAAGTGCCGCAGGTAATGGAAACCGTACGTTGCCTGGTGTTTGTCTGTATTTAATAATTACTTGCCTTAATTCGTCTGGAGGAACATCCGCTAAGTCTTCAGCAAACATACTGAGTTGATTCTCGGTAATTGGAAAGCAGTAATACTCGGCGAGCCTTAAAAGTAAATATTTTATCTGTTCCACTAAATCTCGCCTCTCCGAAGTTTTTCCAATAAGGCCTGATTACTGTGAGATACTTTTTCTGTATATAGAATACTTGTTGGGTCTTTTACTTCCATACCTGTTTCATGAAACTGTAAAATAGCGTTTAAATTTCCTTTCATCGTAAACAAGTCATGACGCTTTATGACAAGCCATCTGTCAGTCATTGCTAAATAACTCGGGATAACGTCGATAGCCCTTTTTAAAGTCAGTGCTTTTATAATATTTTTAACGACCCCTACCTGGTCAGATATTACGGGAGATACTCCGTACTTAATTTTGTACGCCTCACAGTAGGCAGCAATGAATAAATTAACCCCATCAGTTTGTTGAGGGTTAAGACCCTCGGAGTATAGATTCGCAGAATCTATATTCTCCGTTCCCTTTCTTTTCTCTGAGTTAGAGTTAGAGTTAGAGTTAGAGTTAGAGTTAGAGAATTGAGTAAGAGTAAGAGGAAGAGTAAGAGTAAGAGCTTCAGAGCCGTTCAGAGTCCGTTCAGTAATTACTGAACACCCGTTCAGTGTTTCCTTTAAACTTTTATCCGACTTTTTTTGTCTAGCATTCTGAAGAGAATCCATTTTTTTCTGACTTAGAGATTTCCCAGAGTTCGATTTTTGTTTCAGCCAAGCGAATTGCTCCTCTTGTCCGCAAGCTTCCACACCACCATTAACGCGACTAGCCCAGCCTGTGGTTATTAGGTATTCTGGTAGCCCGGTTTGTATCCATTTGTGATCAGGTATAAATCCATATTTGAGATAGTATTCTTGAGCTTCTATCCAAAGCCACGCCAATGCTCCTAACGCAGTGTATCTTGAACCTCCAGTAGCTACACAAAGTTCAATAAACCTTCCATCTTTAAAGATGGAGTCTTCTATATTAATGCGTGCCATTTTGATCCCCTCTTAATGTTGTCTTTGCAGTCCAAAAAGGGTATTGGTTAGGTAATCTTTTTGGTCGTACTTAAAGATCTACAACCTCACCTTGTGGATGTAAATATCTCTTGGTGGGGTTTTTTTTATTTCCTAGTCTACCTACGTTTCGTGGTACAACTAGCCCATCAAGCACGAAAGTGTTTCTTACAAAGTCTTTAAGAGCCTGCCAGCGTTCCTGGTGGGCTCTTATTGTTTAAAGGGTGGCTTTTTTTTAAGAGTGACGTATAGTCCCCTCACTTGAAAGGAAACCCGTGCGTTATGAATACATCTCCAGAAGTGAAGGACCTCTTCACAGCCCTCTCCCTGCTACAGTTAGAACTAGAGCCCGCCACTAAAGATACGATCAATCCCCACTTTAAGTCCAAATACGCGGACTTAGCGGAGGTTATACGCGTGTCTCAGTCCCTAATGGGAAAGCATGGCTTCTGCATCATACAAACCATCAGCCCCGACAACGTCATGACAACAATCCTAGGGCATACGTCAGGCCAGTGGATACGCTCCGAATTGAAACTGGTGCTACAGAAACAAGATATGCAAGGGCTTGGATCAGCAATAACCTACGCTAGGCGTTACGCAAGAGCCGCTATCCTAGGGATTGCTCAAGACGACGACGATGCCAACGACGCTTCTATAAGCCCCACACAAGCCTCCACCCGTTTACCCAGGGTAACGCCCCTCACGGTTCAGAAAGCCTCACCACAAGCGTCTGGCGACGTAGTTAAGGCAGTCAAAGCCGTGGTAACAGAAGCAACCTCCGACTCTAGAGCTAGAGACTTAGCAGGTCTTTTCATATCCAAGGGCTGGACCACCGTGCAAGCTAAGGAATATGTTCTAAAGGCATACGGTGTGCTTTCAATGAAAGACCTCACCCTAGAACAAGCTAAGGCGTTTCACACCGTTCTAACCGAGAGCGTGAACTTCTATGTAGCTGCCTCTAAGTTAGATCTACAGCACACACCTGAACCAAACCCTTTAAGTGGGTTCGATGCTTTTAAGGTTAGCACCAAACCAAGCGAGGTAAGTAGTGGAGTGGTTGACTATGATGATGTGCCTTTTTGAACGACCGTATAAAAGATCCGTACCTTAATTAAACTCACCCAAGGAGAATAGATGAACAAAGTAATTCTAATAGGTAACATTAGCAACCAACCCGAAGTAAAGACCGGGTCTAAAGACGGTAGAGACTGGGCCAGTCTAAGGTTCAACCTGGTGACCTCTGAAAAGATAGGGGACGGCTATAAAAGGGAATGGCACCGATGCACCTGGTTTGGTGTGCGTGCTCAGAAAATGGCCTCCTATTTAGTGGAGGGAGCTACTCTTCAAATAGAAGGTCGCCTTACCACTAAGAAGTGGACCGATCGTAACGGAACAGAGAAATACTCAACAGAGATTGAATTGAACGACGCTAATTTCCTACCAAAGCAATTTGAACCTAGAACGGGCGATAACGTGCTCCCATCCCCTAATGAAAGCGATGTATTCTAGTGACTAAACGTGACCCTGTCTTGTTTAGAGAGATGGCCATCGGTGCTGAAACTGACTACGCCTATACGTTTAAAATGGCTGGAAAGCACAACGTCACACTGGACGATGGGACTGGCTGGGTCATTGAAACTAAAGCGAATGAAGAATGGAATGAAGATAAAATACGCGCACTGGGCGAGATCTATTACACGCCGCCCCGTCATTAAGCATAACACACCTATACAAGAGCTAAATAGTATTGTATTATACCCCTGGGAGAATTAAAAATGAAAAACCAATATGTTATAGTTAGGACGCAGTCGGCTGGAGTATTCGCTGGGTATATTAAAAAACGGACCGGGCAAGAGGTTGTTATGACCGAAGCTAGACGGCTTTGGTACTGGGACGGTGCCGCTAGCCTATCTCAGCTGTGCATCGATGGGGTCTCTAAACCTCAATCTTGTAGATTCCCCGAAGCCGTGCCGCGTGTGCTGTTAATGCAAGTGATTGAGATTTTAGACTGCTCTGACAAAGCAAAAAAATCGATAGGTTCGGTGCCTATATGGAGAGCGTAAACCCAGGCCAAGGTAACGGCTCAGGCGTAGGCTCTGGCTATGGTGACGGCTATGGTAACAGCTCAGGCTACGGCTACGGAGATGGCCATGGGTAACAGCTCCGGCTTAGGTTCTGGCTATGGTAACAGCTTAGGCTCAGGTGATGGCTCAGGTAACGGCCCAGGTTTAGGCACAGGTTGGGGTGACGGCTCAGGTTGGGGTAACAGCGCGGGCGCGGGCTATGGTAACAGCTCAGGCTATGGTGATAACTATGGTAACGGCGAAAGTGATGGCTCAGGTATGGGCGAAAGTGACGGCTATGGTAACGGCTCAGGCTATGGTGATGGCTCAGGCTACGGCTACGGAGATGGCCATGGGTAACAACTCAGGCTTAGGTTCCGGTAACGGCTCAGGCGTAGGCTCTGGCTATGGTAACAGCTCAGGCTATGGTGATGGCTCAGGCTCCGGCTCAGGCTCCGGCTCAGGCTATGGTAACAGTTCAAACTATGGTTATAGCTACGGTAACGGCTCAGGCGTAGGCTCAGGTTATAGTAATGGCTCAGGCGATGGCACAGGTGATGGCTCAGGTTGGGGTGACGGCCCAGGTATGGGCGATGGGTAACAGTGTATTTGTAAACACTCTGGAGAGAAGTATGGGTTTCTTATCTTTTATAGCGGTACTACTTGGTGGGTATAGTGCTTTATCTTTATTGGTTGCCGCCTACGACGAGACCATTAACGCCTCTCAGTTAGCTACAATGAAGCACTACCACTGGGACGAGTTCATACAGCGACGTAAGGTTAAAGGTGTCTACCTGGTGACCTTATTGATGTGCTCTGTCTACCTCTGGGTGCGACACCTGTAATATGCGTGTAACTATTTGTACACACTGTCATGAAGGCGTCAATGCTTGGCAAGATCCAGAGTCTGGCGTCTATCACGAAGACGAGTGTCAGATGTGTACACGTCAAGGAATGAGATGGGCCAGTAATCATTATGGAACCATTACCCACATTCCAATGTCTAAAGACCTTGAGGAAGCTATCCATAAAGTATTAGCTAACGTAAAATCTGGAAAGCCTCCGCTCTCTAGATAGTTCTGACAGTTAAGAATATGCCCGGCTTCATTGCGTATTCTTTAGTGGCGGATAAACTAACGATCTGCGCGTCATCATGCCAAATCACACCATTCAACGCATCTAAACACTTCACAAGATTATCTAAGTCAGGCTTTATTGTGTGGTGCTCTCTCTTAACTGATTTAGGTCTTTCAAACCGAAACACCACACCTACGTGTAGTGGTCCTAAAAGTAACGACTCTTTAAACTGTGACCTAGCTAAAGCCCCTAGGGTGCGTTCAAATACTCGTGTCTTTGTCGGAGTAAACACTCTTCCGAATCTCCCTAAACGTGGCCGCCCCTTAGCGACAGGTGTTACAGCAAACTCTAGAGAAATTGTTCTAACGTTGTTTTCCATTCATCTTATCCAAAATCTTATCTATTTTATCGTCAATCTTATCGAGTCTTTTTTCGATAGATCCCTGGTCTTTTACATAGGCATCTTTAGTTAAGAAGTTGGCATAAGCAAACGAAATGAGCCCCGACGTGGCTGCAATAATCCCGACTATAAAAGTTACACCCTGGAGCATTGCAAAGTCTTTTTCTACTATCGCGTCGGCCCTCACTTGGGTGTCCTTTTGGTTTTGCAATAGTTAATCAAAGCCTCAAAGTCGTCGGCTGGGGTTGCTATGTATCCGTCTACATCCACAAAAACACGGTGCAAAACCTTGCCAGACTTATCGACACAGTTAAGCCCATTATCCGCAGACGACACAACGCAGATCTCTATAGACGGTCCGCCACTTACACAAGACGCACCCATCAGACATGGAACTAAACTAAAGACGCTTGATAATATCTTGTAGTTTCTTTGGATCTTTCTTGTCTTTAACATCACGCATTGCCTCATGTAAGTCTGTCACAAACTTAGCGGGGTCTTCCTTGGTGGTTTCTTTGATCCAATCAACCAACTCAATCAATAAAGGAATAAGTGCTAGGAGTGTTTTAATAACGATCATTTTTTGTCTTCTAGGTCTTTCCCTAGAATGACACCCTTTACAGATAAGCTCTTAACCATATTAACTAGCCACTGCAATTTATTCACACACCACTGGAGCTCTTTATCTGGATGGTCTCCAGGCAATAACAAAGAAACAGCCAGCCCAGCACTCCCCAACATAAGTACCGCACTTAACAATGCTGGACCGTGCTCGACAATAACCTTACCTGCCGATAATAATTGTTCCATATATCCCCCCTAAATTACGCCATACCTATTTTAGTGTAGTACGGCATGATTACCGCCAATAAATCTTTTCTGTTCTTGATTAATCTTACCCTGACGAATGCGTTACTAGCAACGGCATCCGCCGCACTTAATGTCTTACTGGTTCCGCCGCCAGCTTCCAGCATTCGGTATTGATCTAAACAAAACCCAATGTGACTCACAGACTTAAAATCTTTGCCGAAAAAGGACAGCGCCCCTAAGCCCCAAGTATTTATCTTACCGTTCTGACTGAAGTAATCGTAAAGACCTTGCGCGTTCTGGTCTCCTTGTGGATCAACTCCAGCGCTTGCTAGAATTTCTTGTACAAGCCCCGAACAATCAAAACCCCTCATAGGATCATCACCACCATAAATGTATGGGATGCCCATAAAGGTCATTGCGTAATCATAGATTATTTTCATCAGTATTCAGTGCCTCGCTTGGTTCTTACAAAGTCCGCAACGCTCGACCGGTTTACTGGTTTACTGTCAGGCTTATTCTTAAAGGTAGACGGTTGCTGCTCTTGGGGCTTCTTGCCGCTTAAGACTAGTTCTTGCATTCCATCTATTTCGCCTTTGTCGTTTAAATCAGTTATCATTTTTGCTTTTTTTGATGGGCTCAAACCCTCAGCAGCATGTAACTCCTTAGTGAGCGAAGCTCTCATGTGAGGCTCAATAAAGGTTTTAGTATTCTCTTTTCTGCCAGTTGTAACAGTTCTAACAAATGAATTAATCATGTCTTGTTTCGCTTCCGGGGATACACCCTCTAGCGCTCTGTCAATCTTCTGAATTGTTGGCAACCCTTGGATCTTTGATACGCCTTCTAGAATTTTTCTAGCAATCTTTGGACCGTATTTATCGATTAAAGCTCCCGTAGCTGAACCTATTGCAGCCCCAACCATTCCACCACCGATAGCAGCGCCGCTACCAGCACCTAGCACAGTCCATAGATTGACATTCTTTGACCCATTTATAAATTCTTGTTCAAATTTATGAGCCGTTCCCGTTGCTTCAATTTCTCTTACAAAGTCTAAATCATTACCTGGTGCTTTAGATAGAAGCGCAAACTGTTGCTTGATGGCGTCACTTCTATCGCTCATTAAGCTCTTAACTTTTTGCTCCGCAGTCGAAAGCGTATCCCAGTTGTTGAAAGCTTTAGCATCTTCCTGAACTTGCTTGAAACGTTCAATATCAAACCCCTGCTTACGCAAAAACTGCTCTGTCGTTTGATTATTGATGGCCATTTTGTCGTTAATTAAATTACCAATAGCCTTAAATGATTTATCTTCCCCACCTAGTATATCTGCGGACTCTTTTAGGAAGGTTGACATTTCGTAAGCCTTGCCAACTTCTGTTTTATACTCCGGTACAGCCGACTTTATTATGTCGTCCAAATTGCGTCGGGCTTGCGTTAGGGTTTTATTTCCCAGATCACTTTGAAATTTACCAGGGACTGTCAAATACTCGACCTCATTATCAATCGACTTGATAATGTTCTTAAGTGTAATAGCGTCGACTTCTTTCGGAAGCGTATCTAAGTCAGATAGTAGAGCCTGTACCTTACCTTTCGCAGCCTTAGCGCTTTCACCAACAATACCGTCACGGTTAAGTGGGCTGGCTGCAACTTCAATTGCTTTCTTAAGATCGTCACGACTAAAAACCTTACCGCTTTCAACCAGCTTCTGTGTCGCAATATCAGACTGATTGAGAACTTCGGCTTTCATCTTATTAAGTCCGCTTTGAATTGAATCCACCAAATTAAGTTTAGATCTTTGCGCCTCTTCCTTGATTGATGTAGCCGCCAACTGTGCAAGCTCTGTAATTTGTTCCTTTGGTAAAGCTTTTTTCCCCGCTTTTATATCGGACATTAATCTGGAAATCGTTTCCTCTCTAGGTCCTAGAAAAGTTGTTACTGCCCTCTTTCCAGCAATCCCTAAGCCTTTACCCACTAATGGAATCGCAGACAGTGCAGCCCCTAGCTTCACAGAGGTTCCGGCCTCTTCTAGCGATGAAGCTTGCTCTTCTCCGGGCTGTATAAAGCCAGTAGCTTCTCCAATTGTTTTACGTGGAATTTCAGTAGCCAAGGTTCCAAGACCAGCACCAAGACCTCCTGCGGCTATTTTGCCCATGGTAGAACTCGCTCTAGGAATCATTCCCGCCAACTTGGACGCTCCCCCAAATACTGCTGCCGCTGGGCCAGCCGGAGCCAAGGCTCCCGCAATAGCTCCAGCCATGTCAGCCCCTGGTGCCTGCTCTTGAAGCCCTCTACGTCTAGTAACGTCTTGCTGATAAAGGTCCGCCAACGAAGTCGGCTCTCTTGGAACTTCATCCACACCTAGGTCCGAACCCGAAGGTCCCGGAGCAGGGAGTCTCTCCTGTGCCGCGTACCCTAGGGCATTAATGCCAGACAGTACCGGTTCGGAAACACCTAAACTAGCTGAGCCCAGTCCGCTTCTAGCGAAAGTTTCAATTTGTTCCAGAACGCCAGCAGCGGCTTTTTGTTGTAGGTCATGATTTTGAAGAGATTGAATAAGTCGGCTTCTCTCGTCGTCTTGCTGCAACTTCTTAATTAAGTCGTTTTTCGCTGGCTGGGCCATTATCTTAGACCTCTTTTTTTAGCTTCTTCCACTAACTGCTCATAACTTAACTTATTGTAATCAGCTGGCGGAGCCGCTACGGCCTCATTCTCAATAGATAAAGCGTTAATTCTTCCGGGTATTTTCTTATCTTGAAACTGTTGTAATTCCGGTAATTGCATCGGTGTAAAGCCAGCGACGTTTGAGCCTGCTTTAGCGAAAGTAGTTAATGCAGAAGATTGTTGCTGAGCGATCATGCGCTGTAACTGATTAGCCTTAGCGTTAATTACTTCGGGAGTGTCTGTCATTGTGGGCAAAATACCGAGGTAGAAAGCTCTATCCCCATCGGTCATCTTTCCACTCTCTAATGCCTTGCCAATATTTTGAGCTACTGTTTTAAATCTAGCCTCTACAGCTTTAGCTCCAGTGTTATATGGATTAATGCCTGCTAATCGGCCAGCCACTGGCCCTAGAATATCGTCATTCGCCCCAGCTGTTGCTGTTAGATCTTTTAGTGACTCACTAGCAGACTCGTAAGAGGCCAATCTGTCCGACTGTTCCGACGCAAGAGGCTTGCCTGGTTTCTCTTGGCTCTTTAGCCCAAGCTCAATACCTTTAAGCCGTAACTCTTCTTTATCGTGGGCAACTTTTCGTTCAAGCTCGCCCGCATCAATCTTTGCTCTCTCTACCTTTTCCTTCCTTGTTGCTTCAATAGCCAGCTTGTCTAGCCCCTCTCTACGTTCAGACGCCTCAAGATTGTTAAGCGTATTAACACTAGCTTCGCCTGACTGCGCCCCAGCCGCTGCTCCCGCTGAGCCTCCAAACAATCCACCAAGAGCGGACGAGCCTGCACTCAGTAATAACTTAGCTATCATTCGTTTAGTGTCTGACGACATATCATCAGAGGCTACTGATTCGTTACCCACTGCCTTAGGTGGAGCGCCAAGAGCGGCCAGGTCTTTATCCTTAGCTGTAGCCAAGTCTTCTTCAACAGACCCACTTAGTTGTCTTTTTGTAAGTGCCCTACTTCTTGCCGCTGTATCGCTTATTTTAGATGCCATAAATTCCCCTGGTTATTTGTTGGAGTTCGCAATCATGGCCTTAGCTTGCATGTCGCCCATGATTTGCTGCATGAGCGCAGACTGTTGAGCTGCGTTAAGTCCCGCGTAACCCATTTCGGTGGTAAGCTTTCCGAATAATTCTTTATTCGCTTGAGCTTGGTTGTAGATTTGTTTTTCGTTCTCAGATTTTTCGGCTCCAGTAATCGAACCCTCAAGAGCCCCAAGAGCTCCAGTCTTACGTCCCAACTCTTCTGTCTCCGCAGCTCTACGTGATGCTTCAAGAGCGCTAAGTGTGTCTTGCTGTCTAGCGTACTGAGTTCCTTCAATACCAGTTGAAGACTGTTCAAAGGCTGCAAGTGCTTTCTCTTTTTGACCTATGTTCTGTAGGAATAAATCCCTAGCGAGTTGCCCGCGTGCTGCTTGCCCCGCATTAAGGGCTTGTGCTTGCTGAGCTGCCTGTAGTCCGCCACGTATACCAGACCCAGCCTGGACTCCACGTAATTGACGTAGCGCAGTTTGTTGTCCCTGCTGAATTCCTTGAAGGCCCTGCTCACGTAAAGCGTTATTTTCTTGTGAATTAAACCCTTGAAGCGCAGACCTACGCATTGATAAAATGTCTTGGTTATTTTGCGATAAGCTTTGCTGTTGCCCTTGAGCCTGCTCTCTTCTTGTTAGTATGTCTGTAATAGCGTTAGTTCTTTGACCAGCAGTAGATGCCATTGATCTTCTTTGGTCGATAATGCTTTGCAAATCAGCACTGCGGCCAGCGCTAATTCTTCCTAGAGCATTGTTACCGAAAATTTCGTTACCGCGAGTTCTGCCTTTTTCGATAGCGGCATTTTGCGAATCTGTCGCAGATTGTAGCAACTCTTGTTTTCTAGCGTCTGCCGCTATCTGGTTAGCTCTCTCAATACTGCGCTGAGCGGCTGCGTCGCCTTCTTTGCTGATACGCATTTTCTCAGCCAGTCGATACGAATCTTCTCTGTCTTCGTTTAGCTTATCTTCTGCACTCGCACCAAACCCAAAAAAACCCGCCATATAAACTCCATTTTTATACTAGTTAACTGTCTACCTAATGAATGCAGCTGTAACAGTGACTGTTACCGCTCCCCTATTTTGAAGATACACATAGTTTATATCCCATGCAGTATCGCCGTCAGTAATATTTTGAGCACCACTACCACCACGAAGGATTATTTTTTGCGTAGGGGTTTGAGACTCCTTGAGTTGGTTTCGTATGGCCACCTCTGTCATTGCTGGCAGTGACACCTCCACAACGAAACAGTTAAAATTATCATTAAAACTAAGCTTAGTAAGCCCCAGTTGAAGTTCTCTAATGATCTTTTTTAGGTCGTCTCTTAAATACGAATTCACGTCTACAATGAGGTCCTGGCTAAAAGAACGAAACTCTTTAAATAAGCTAAACCTCATGTTTTAAACGCCTGCTTGTATGGTGCCGCAATTTCTAATTCCCATCCAGTAATCAGAACATTCTCTTGTGGTCTTTGATTCTCAAATATCGCTCTTAATGCCCTAAATCTTCCGTTGCTGAGCTTGTGCTTCTGAACTAACGCGAACGTATCGCCGTAAGGCGCGTTTCCGTACTCACTAGCCCCGTAACCGTCAGCGCTAAAGTCGTAGGAAAAGTTAGCCTTAGTAGCGCCAGCAACATAATCAGCTTCTGTCTTTACGGTCAACATCAGCGCGTTATTTAAAACATCCTCAAGAGAGAATAACCTTAAGGACAAGAACCTTTTTAAAACAGACGGCTCACCTAAAGCCTCCCATTGATTTGAGTAACTGAATGATATGGCGCCAGTATTATCTTGGTAATCCCAAGCGTCATCCATAGACATTTGCTTAAGTAGCTTAAACTCAAGTGCTGTATTGAAATCGCTGTAGGCGCGTTCTTTGAAATAAACTTCATCGTTATGGATGCAGATACCGCCACTAAAGTTAAGAGTTCCCCATTTGAGCCACGCGTCTTTAGTGTAGTCGTAAGCCATCACTACAGAGTTAGCGTTAGTGAATACACTTCCAGCCGTTACGGTTTCTACTGCCAGCAGTAACCAATATTTCTCACCACTACGGTCATGAAACCCGATAGACTTACGTAAGTTGAAAGTATTGTATTCCGCTATCCCATTTTGATCTAAAAAAGGGTCTATACGCGATGACTTTGAGTTCGGATCATCTAAGGCTCTCCCAAGTGGTTCCGGTAGCTGTCCACCTACCATTTTTCTAGGTCCTTGAGGGCTTAAAAAATAAAGAGTTCCACGCACCTCTTGAATAGAGTGATGACTAGCACAACCAACATCGTTAGAGATCGTATCCACTCTAATGTTTAAATTAGCAATATCGCCGCTAACTATGTGAATTCCTCTATTCTGAAAAATTGCAAAAACTTCGTTATTGGGTGCGATACCTGTAATGTACGTACCTTGCTGGCTTAATACATCGAATTGGTTTGTCCCAATATTTGGGAAATATTCCGGCCCGTCTATATCGCTAAAGTAAACCGTGTTTGGATCGTTTGTATTACCAGAAATAATAACCTGATTTCTAAACGAAGAAATGTACTTACCTTTAGGAGGGGTAGACCTGTCAGTGATCGGAGGAATAAATTCCGCGTTGAGTTGAGCGTCCGTTAAGTTGTCATTATAAACTTGAGTGGCTGCGAATGAGTTGTTGGGAATTTCCGCAACCACAAAGAAAACAGACGGGACACTTCCAGATGTTGGGTTTCTATAAATACCAATTCGTAAGTTGTTCGAAACTACAGCGTTGTCCGCAACTGTAACAGCCAACCCCGCCACCGAGATGGTTGATGCCGATACAGCAGTCACCAGTCTCTCAACATACCCAACCGACACACTGTCATAAAAATACGCTGTATCACCAACCTTGATTGTGTGACTACCACCAGAACCATTATCAACTGCGATGATATTTACTGATACTTGAGCCCCATCTATAATAGCGCAATTTGTATTAAACCCAGTACCTGCAACAATATTTGAAACAGTAACGTCAATAGACTGCGCAGTAGGGCTA
>Ga0163150_10006685_pt1 | contig 13970 bp, 13 predicted proteins | sample OliLakLV19P2IB_FD_148628 | JGI IMG/M metagenome (GOLD analysis project Ga0163150, IMG submission 148628) | Freshwater microbial mat bacterial communities from Lake Vanda, McMurdo Dry Valleys, Antarctica - Oligotrophic Lake LV.19.P2.IB | ecosystem: Environmental > Aquatic > Freshwater > Lake >...
ACCCTAGAGCCTGCGCCGCAGCCTGACTCATGTTTCAATCCACGCTCCCCGTGTGGGGAGCGACGCGCATACTGGGACGCCTTCCAGAGGCAGGCGTTTCAATCCACGCTCCCCGTGTGGGGAGCGACTGGCCGGATTATCTTGATCAAGGAGAATAACATGTTTCAATCCACGCTCCCCGTGTGGGGAGCGACGCCAAAGCACAAGTTCGGCGAGTTCGACAGTCCAGTTTCAATCCACGCTCCCCGTGTGGGGAGCGACGGCTCAGATCGTCCAAGAGTTTGTGTACGGGGAGTTTCAATCCACGCTCCCCGTGTGGGGAGCGACCGCAATATCTGGCAGCCTCATGCTGACGCCCGCCAGATATCGGCCTTGCTATCGTTACTGACACTGAGAACCAACGAAAATCTGCTATCGAGAGCGACCTATTCCGTTATTAAGGTGCGTTTTACCTGCGAACCTCCCGCTGATTCCATGCGCACTCCTGGTTCGCGGGCCGCCTGTCAGGCTAGCAGCGTGCCTTCCAGGTTGAGGCTGGGCTTGGCGCCGACATGCTCCACCCGCTGGCGCCATTCATCGCCTAGATAGTAAAAACGCACGCTGTCCGTGTCTGGGTCGATCAGCTTTTCAAGGGCGGCTTTCAGTTGCTTCAGGCGGGCGGGATCAATCAGGCACTCAAAAACGGAGTTTTGCACCCGCTGCCCATAGTTCTGGCATTGCTTGGCCACCTTGCGCAGGCGTTTTTGTCCAGCGCTAGTCCCTGTACTCACATCGTAAGTGATCAGCACCATCATGTGAACCCTCCGGCTAGCTCCAGAAAAAGGGCGGATAGGCGTCGAGGTCACCGCGCAAAAAGCGAGCCAGCAGCAGGGCCTGAACATGCGGAACCAGTCCAAAGGGGATCCGCTCGTTGAGATACGGGTGCATGATTTCTTCTTTCTTGCGTTCCTGCCAGGCCGTGATCACCGCCTTCCGGGTATCGTCATCCATCAAAACGCCCCCGCTCTCTTTGTGGGTGAAGCCCTTGGCTTTCACTTGCTTGCGATTGATCAGGGAGAGCGCCAGCCGGTCGCCAAAAACCGGGCGTAACTCTTCCATCAGGTCGAGAGCTAGTGAGGGACGGCCGGGCCGATCCTGATGCAAAAAACCCACATAGGGGTCCAGCCCCACCGTCTCTAGAGCCGAAGCCACATCGTTGGTCAGCAGGACATAGAGGAACGAAAGCAGAGAGTTGATGTTGTCCAAGGGCGGGTGGCGGGATCGCTCCGTGAAAGCAAACTCATCGCGCTGCTGCAAAATCAGGTGGTTGAATACGCCGAAGTAGACCTTCGCCGCGCCGCCTTCGAAGGCCATCAGTTCACCAATCGTCTTGCATTGCGGGATGACAGTCAGCGTTTCCTTGAGGAAAGTCGAGGCCTGCGTCAGGGCCTGGGTATCGACCAGCAGGGCATGATCGCGCAACGCCCGCTCGACAACTTTGCGGCTGTTGGCAATTTTACCCAGCAGGAACGAAGCGGCGATGGGGACGCTTTCGCTGTCTTTCTCCGAAACAGCGTATTGCTTCTTGCGCAGCAGCACGTTACCTTTCACCTTGCCGATCACGCGCGCCAGAAAGCGCCCGTTGGGGGTAAGAAAGCACAGGCCGATATTGCGCTCGGCACACGCGCCCATGAGCGCCGGACTGGCCCCTGGGTAGCCGAAGTAGACGATGTTCTCCAGGTTATGCAAGGGCAGGCGAATGGTGGTGTGCGCATCCTTTTTTAACACCACATTTTCGCCATCCAGGGTCAGGTAGGTTTCGGGCGTGGTGACATAGAGGACGTTGGCGAGTTTCTTCATGACTCAGGTTTCGCTGATCTGCTGCTGGATGTACTGCGAGGCCGGGATGACCTTCGCCTGCATACTGGGCAGGCAGATGTCGGCCAGCGAGCAAGCGCGGCAGCCTTTAAAGGGCTTGACGCGTGGGGTATACCCGCGTTGGAAGTAGGCGTGCATCTCCTGGGCCATGCCGTGCACCAGTTCGCGCAGTTCCGCCGTTAGCTCCACCGGCACGCGGTGACGGGTCTCGCCATAGTACAGGTAGCCCGACGCGATCGTGACCGCCAGCATTTCTTCCAGGCACAGGGCCTGGGCGCACAGTTGCGCCTCGTCGCTCGGCTCCCGTTTCGGCTTGCCGCGTTTGTATTCCACCGGCATGGGCAGATACAGCCCCTCCCGGCCGGGCAGCTTCACGCCGGCCGGGGAGGGGGTGAACTCAACCACATCGCACACGCCCGACAGCCCCAGGCGATAGGAAGCCACCGGCACGGCGCGCGTGATCAGGCCGCCGTTTCTCACTTCCGTAAAGAACGGGTCGTCGGCGCGCTGGTGCATAATCCGACCCTCGGCCGTGAGCGCGTTGTCTTGCCACTGGCGCTCGACATGGATCAGCGCCCACTGCCGGCGGCAGAACAGAAAGTGCTGGAGACCCGAGAGCGGCAAGAGTTCGTCGGCGGTGTATTCAGCCTTCATAACTTCTCAATGATCGTCACCCCGCTCGGCGCGGCGCCAAGCGTGACAGCGTAATCGCGGAAGCTGCGGGGCGGGTTGGCCACCCCCGCCCGGCTGACCTGGACCAGATCGAACAGCACGTGGGAAGGGGCGTTTCCGAGGTCGCTGTCGTGCTGGAAGATCACCAGCTTGCGGGTGGCCATTTTGCCGCGCGCCGCCGAATGGTCGTGCTCGAACATGTTCACGAGCGCGTCCCAGAGCAGCTCTAGGTCTTCACTGGAGAAGCCGGTGCCTTTCGTCTCGTCATTCGCCAGCTTCGCCGACACATACCCTTCCGCCCGGTAAAGACCATAGGGCACGATGTGCTTGCGCCCCATGGTGCGTTCTTTGTCGGCGTCCTCGATCTTGGTCACGGTTTGGCGGGTGATCGTGACCTCTTGCTGGCTGATGGGGTCCAGGCTGCGGGAGAAATTGATTTGCACCGGGCCGCGCACCTGGCCGCAGTTATCCCCGGTGCTCATCACCGCGCCGAAGGTGCGCACATCGAAGAAGTTGGCGCACATCCATTGCCGCGCTTCTTGCACCTTCGTCAACGTCGCTTTCTCTTTCGTTTTCAGGCCAATGGCGGCATAGGCTTCCACGTGATTCTGGTTAAGCGGCGTGCCTTCCTTGACGTATATGCGGTAGCCGGTTGCATCGCCCTTCACCAACTCCGCATAGTTGCGGATTTTGCGCTTCAAGCACACATCCGTCACAATGCCATAGCCGGTTTCGGGATCAATACGCGGCATGTTGCCGGCATCTGGGTCGCCGTTGGGGTTACCGTTTTCCACGTCGTACAGCAGCACAAACTCGTAGCGGTGGGTGATGGGGGTGGTCATTGGATAGGTTTCCTTTCAACGGTTGGGGGTTATTCGGATGCAGTGGTAGCGGCTTCAGGGGCAGCCGGTTTCTTGGCGAACAATACGGCGCGCTGGTGATAGTAACCCAGCACAAAGACGCCCTGCTCTTCCAACGTCAGGCGCGCCGGGATGGGATTTTTCTCCACATCCAGCAAGCTCAGAATCTCTTCGATACGCCGGTCGCTGGCGTAGCCATATTCCGCCTTGGCAATATGGTGTTGTGACAGCCGCAGCAGCACGGGGAACACCGTGCCGGGCGTGGCGCAGGCCGAGGTGAAGTAGCGATCCTTAATGCTGGCGTTCACATCGCCGATGGCCTCCTGTTGGACCTTTTCCAAAACCGCAAACAGGCGCCCTAACACATACGCGGGAATCGTTGCTTGAGCGTTGAGTGACATGCCGAGAGCCTCCTGAAACTTCGATGCCGTGTGGTCTTGCCGAATAAGGAACGCCTTGATCGCGGCGGCGCGCACATAGTTGATCTTGCGAATCCCCGCCCCCGCATCATCCATATCCGCGCGGATGCGGTTGAGGAGGGCGTAGTACAAGGCGGCCGGGTAAGGCGCGCCGGTGAGGATGGCCCGCAGCACCGCCCCGGCCAGCAGCGGCGCGGCATCCTGGTCCCGCGCTTTCTTTGAAACCGTTTCGTTCAACACCTGCCGGATGGTGATGTAGGTGGGCTGGTCGTCGAACTCCTTGATGATTTTCAAGTCTTCATAGTGCTGCATGAGGCGCTTGACCAGCACGCCAAAAGGCTCGGTCAGAAAAAAGCGCACCGCCACCCGCGCCGCGTTGGGCGCCAGCCCTAGCACGTAGAAACTGGTTTCGGGGTCCAGTCCTTCCGTTAGCTGCGAGACATCCAACGCCTGCGCCCGGCTGACCTTCTCAGCCGTCGCTTTCATCCGGCCTTCGGCCTTTTTGCGCCCGGCCTGCGGGTCGGGCGGCGCCTCGACGTATTCTGGGCTAAACATACTGGCGATGGCATGGGCATAAGCCTGGTTGGCGCTCTCCGCCCAATAAACCACCGTGGTGTCCCCATACTTGAATTTCTTGTTTGGGTTAGCCTGAGACAGTAGATGCTTGAGTGCCGTGGCATACCCAAAGGCTGCCTTTACACTGACCGGGGCATTCAAGCCTTGCTCACCCACGCGATTGTATGACTCATACGCTGGGGCGTTGAAGCCAACCAATGAAGCGCCCGTTTGATTGCCGATACCCATGAAATTGGCGTGCAGGCGTGCAATGGGCGCCACTTCACCCGTGACCAGGCATTGTCCCATCACAGCCTCTTTTCCAGCCTGGTACTCGTCCCAAATCCGGCGAATTTCAGAATCAGCGTGAACCGCCTTGTCGTGGAAGCGGAAAATCAAATTGCCGCCGGCCAGAAGCTGCTCCAGGCTGCCTACCAGGGCCGGGTGCTCTCGGCCCGCGCGAGGATCATATGTATCCAGAAAACCCATCACCGCCCGGGCTGCCTCAGACTTAGCGTTCGACAACAGCTCTCGATTGAACTGGCAAAATGCTTCAAATCGCTTCTGGCTATAATCTGGATCGTCGGCGTCCTTGTCCGAGAGGCCCAATACATAGGCTGCGTTGTCCCACAGAAAATTGGCCCGGATGCCCGATGAGCGCTTGACCTGCTCCGGCACCACCATCAGGCGGGGCCGATCCACCAGCTTCCTACCCATTTGGATATGTTCAAACAGCGGGAAAACATCCAACAATTTACCTTGAACCGAGATGTTCAGCGCAAAACTGATAGGTTGCGTGCTGTACCCCGGCGGCGCAATACCACTCTCCGCGTCTTGCGCGAGAATGTCGTAATATCGGTAGAGGGCCTGTAAGATCATTGCCGCACCTCCGCCTGGCGCACGTCCACTACCCCGTCGCGCATTTGGGCCTTGAAGAACCGGGGCTGAATATCCTGCGGGTTCGAGAAATCGAGGTCATATAGCATCCAACCCAGGTCACGCACGCCCGTGAGCGGACTGCGCGGCATCTCGCCTGCCTCCCACAGTTCCACTTTGGCGCCAAACTCGCGTGCCCCCAGGCAGGGGGCGCTGAAGTGCTGCCCTTTGCGCAGGCGGCGTAGGATGATGTTGTAGTGTTTTTCAACCGTGTCGTCTGGCCCGGCGCGCTCTGTGCGGTCAAAGTGGGCTTCAATGATGTAGTCCACGTCTTTCAGCACCAGCGCGGCGCGCTGCTGGCGCGCCGCGCTGGCCGAGAGATAAAATGGCTCAGCGGCGCCATGCATGCGCCGGCCGGCTTCACTCATCGAAATCTTCTCACTGACCTCGTTACGGCGGATGTTGGTAAACCGGATCTCGTTCAGCACGTGGATCCGGTCAATCGCCCAGCGAATGGCGGGCTTCCAGTACACAGCCTCGATGATGCCCCGCGCCGCCGACGGGGTGATGATGTCGTAGCTGACCCGCTCCACCTTCATTTCCGGGCGCGTGAACAAGGCATATTGGCCGCTGACGCGGACCGCAATTCCATATCCCATAACCTTTGCCTCCTTTGTTTTGTGTGCGCTAGTAAAACACGGCGCCCCCGCTGTCGGCGGGGATCACCAGGCCCGTTTCGTCATAATCCGCCTCTAAGTTGTTGAGCACGGCATACTTATCGGCGACAGTCGCGATCGCGCCGTGGCCGCTTAACGCCTGGAATTCGGTCTCATAAATGTTGACGGTGTACCGTTGCAGTTTCCGCAGGGTCGTGGCTGGGTAGGGCGTGTATTTCAATTCTTCGATAAGCTGCTGCGCCTCCGCGTTATACGGAATAATGACCGCCACCAGGTCGTTCTCGATGAGCCGAAATCTTTCGGCGGCGGTCTTGAACTTGAAATCGAGGCCATCCTCAGCCTTGAAACAGCCCAGGATGTCTTTCGCATCGAAAGCCTGTTGACCCGCCTGAAGCGAATAGAGCCGCTCAAAGTAAGCGTTAATCGCGGCCATAGAGACCGGGTTGGCGCTGAATTCGCGCAAGATGCTGCGCGCCACCGCCGCCCCTTGCTCGATATAAGCCGGGGTCCTTTTCACAAACTCCGAAGCAGGTTCGAAAACATACAACTCGCCGGTGGGCAACTGGGCCTCACGGTTGACGCGGCCGGCGGCCTGGATAATCGAATCCAGCCCCGCCAACGCCCGGTAGCCCACTGGAAAATCCACATCAATCCCCGCCTCCATCACCTGCGTCGAGACCACCCGGCAAGTTTGCCCGGCTTTCAACCGCGCCCGAATTTCGAGCAGCGTGGCCTGGCGATGCGCTGGGCACATGAGGGTGGAGAGATGAAAACGGCCGTCCTCGCTCAGACCAGCGAACAGCCCTTTGGCGTGCCGGCGGGTGTTGACGATGCACAGCGCCTGAGCGTGGCGGTTGATTTGGGCCAGCAGATCGGCGTCGGCCACCGTGTCCAGGCTGATGACGCGCACCCGCTGGTAGAAGTCGAACAACCCCTGCGGGTCAGGCGCCAGTTCCGTCACCGGCGTGCCGGCGGGCAGAAAAGTCTGCACGGCGGGTTGCGTGGCCGTGCAGAAGACCGCGCTGGCGCCGTAGTTGACCACCAGCTCCCACACGGCATACATGGCTGGATAGAGATACTCGCGCGGCAGCATCTGCGCTTCGTCGAAAATGATCACACTTTTAGCCAGGTTGTGCACTTTGCGACAACGCGCCGAGCGATTGGCGAACAGGGATTCAAAGAACTGCACATTGGTGGTCGCCACCACGGGGATATCCCAGTTCTCAGCCGCCAGTTTCAACTTGGCCAGGGCGCTGTTCGTTTGGTCATCCGCTGTTTCGCCGCCCCCCTGGCGCTTCGGGTCCCAATCGAAGTTGGAATGATGCTCCAACACGCTGGCGTCGCCCAGACAGTCTTTGAATACCGCCGCATTCTGCTCGATGATGCTGGTGAAGGGGATGACGTAAATAATGCGCTGCAAGCCATGTTGGACGGCATGATTGAGCGCAAACGCCATTGAACTGAGCGTCTTGCCGCCGCCGGTCGGGATGGTCAGCGTGAAGAAGCCCGGCTTGTTGGCCGCCTGGTCGAGGCAGGCGCGCAGGGTCTTGGTGCGCTGGCGGTTGAGGTCGCTCTGCGGCTGATCAAACTTTTCTAAATACTGGTTGAACTGCTGCCGCAGGGCCTCGACGCTGGCATGCCCACCCCGCCCTTGCACTCCGTTCTGATAGTAGTTTTCGGTGTCTTGAAAATCGGCGTCCACCAGGGCCGAATACACCATGCGCGTCAGAAAAGCAGCCGAAAAGCCCATCAGTGGCCGGCCCTGATAGCCTGTGATCGGCCGGATGGTGAGCCGCGGGGGCAATGATAACTGGGCCGTGTCAACTTCGGTTTGGTAGGCGCTGTAGTCTTCCAGTTTGGTTTTCAAGCGGGCGTACAAAGTTCCCGTTTCGCCCACGTCAATCGGGCTGCCGCCATCGGGCAAACCGGTATGATGCCCGGCAATACAATACGTCAGGAGTTCGGCGAGCAGTTTTTGAGGAAGGGGTGCGGAAGTAAATAAGCGCACGAGTTCCTGCGCCCCGGCCGTGGAGTGGTCCACCCGTTGTTTCGCCCCCTCCAACCGCCGCTGAAAGGCGTGGGAATATTTGCCGAGGTCGTGCATCCAGGCCGCCACCCGCGCCAACTCGGAGACCCCCGCATCGCGCCCCAGAGCAGCCGCCAGTTGGGCGGTGTTCGCCAGGTGGTCAAGCAATGGTTGCCACTCAGATTTGTCAACGTCGGCGCGGGAGTGGGCATAAAATGTCGTTTTAGCGTTGGGGGCGAACGGCACCTGGTAAAGTTGAGCCAGTTCCTGCGCCTCCCGTTTGAGCGACTGGCGGAGTTCCTCCGGCTCCAAGACTTCCAGATCCGCGCCCCACCCTCTAACCCACGGGAGCAAATCCAGCGTGTCGGCTACGTCTACCTGCCAGCGCAGCCAGCCGGGCTTGTCCGGGTCATCGCCGGTGGCCTGCGACGGATGCCAGCGGGTTTCGAGGACGCGCTTCATCACGCGCGGGCTAAAGCGCAGCACCACACGCACCGTCTCATCACCCGTCACGATTGACCAGGCGCTGCGCAATAGCTCCAGGCCGGGAAAGTCGGGCGGAATCCGGTATTCCTGCCGGGTGAGCGCCGCCGCCTGGATGCGCTCTAGCTTGTACGTCCGCAGGGCGTTGACCACGCTGCTGTGCCCGATCACATAGGTGGCATAGCCAATGGCCGACGGCTCGATCAGGTAGGGGCTCAGGTCGGTCTCGAATGGCCGGCCGCGCGCCGGCGCATAGGTGAGGCGCAGCACGCGCCGAAAAATGTAGCCTTGCATCACCCGGCGGAACACCTGGTCATGCCCGCCGGCGCTGGGCCGGTGGGCCAAGTCGAGCGCCGCCTGGTGAATCTCGTGGCCCACCCCGGCGTCGGCGGTTAAGACCTCCGCAAGCTTCATCAGAGCCGACTCGGCGGGCTCGTTGCGCTTGTCCTGTTGCTTCACCAGCAGGCGCGTCGCCAGGTAAAGTGTCATCGCTTCTTCCGGCGCGAGGTCGAACTTACGCAGTTGAACCTGGTCGTAGGGCAAGGCCAGCCAGGTGATGCCCTCCTTGTAGACCTTGCCTTCCAGTTCAAGCTGACGCAGGTAGTTGTTAACCGTGCGTCGTCCAATGCCGGTGAGCTGCTCCAGATCAGCTTCCGACAACCCGGCCGGGTAGCGGCGCAGGGTCAGAAAGACTTTACTTTTGCTGCGCTCGATGACGCTCTGCTCCACTTTGGGCATGCCAGTCCTCTACCTCTACAATATACGCCAGTTGGAAAATTGCCGCGCCCCGTTCGCCGGCGGCTACGCTTCAACGTGCCAGGTGCGGCCCTCACGATAGACCAACCGTACTGCCTCCATCGCGCGCAGATAGTTGTTCACCGTGCGCCGATCCCACCCCAAGCAGGCGGCGATTTCGGCCTCGCGCAGGCCAAAGGCGTGCGCCAGCAGCAAATCCATCAGTTGTCCCGCTCTGATTGCCTTCTCGCCCAAACGCAACCGCGCCATTGGAAACTCCGAGGGCTGGTTTTGCCCTGAGTGTATCCAACGGTTGGAAAAGATTGTTCCAAGTTAAATGCAAACATCCGCCCCGTTACCTAGCAGTGCGGTTGACGGCTGTTCGAACCGAAAGACTCATACACCCCCTTCCTTGTGAAAATCGCTAAGGCAGGATAAGTTTAGCCGATTTGGTCTAAGTGGTGGACAAAAGTTCCTATCACTGTTGTGGAGCGCCATAATCGCTGTATTTCCAGCCAAATGCTGGCGGAATCGGCCTCCCAGAAAGTGGTAAGGACCTATGCGCACTTACTTAGCAGGATGACCTGCACTGAAGCGACTTGGCCGGGCCGGCCGTATGTTAGTGTTCGGAGCTGCTGCTTTGCGAGAGAGGCTGGCCTGGCCAAGCGACTTCTTCAGCGATAATAGGGATAATGGGCGGGAATTGGTTACCTACCAAAGATTAGGCTGCAGCACAGACTAGAACAGACTAGAACAGAGCCGCCAGGCCTCCACCTAACGGCTTTGTTCGGGCTACCCAAGTCCATCATGTCCTCCTAGACTCTCATTTCAGCCGTCGATATAGGAAGTGGCCGCAAAGACGATTGTCTAGTTGTGACCAGTTCTTGAAGAAGTACCCGAATCCAGACTACACGCCCGTGGCGGCGCTGAGCCCGCCTGGCAAACCCCAATAGTGCTAGGGCAGGTGGCAAGGGCAAGGCCAACGGGAAGGCTGTGAAGCCGGGGGCCGCGAAGAGGAAGTAGCGCCAGACGGGCAGGAGGCCCGCCCGGACTAGATGCAAGGCAACCCCTGGCGGGCAGGGGGTGATCACCTTCCGCCAAATGCCAACCTGCCTGGCCGCGCCGCCGGCTACGCCCATCGGGTCGGTCTGTTACGGGTCAGCGAGCCCGTTACAGGTACCACTTTCGCCGCTATGGGTATAAGCGCCCAGAGAAAAAGGCCGAGGAACTCTCCTGCTCTTCCGTTACGGGTGTTCAAATTTCTGTTACGGGTCGAGGCGATGTTGAAAAATCGGCCTGTTACGGGTGTTGTTATGGGTCGACGGCGACGGTAGGTTAAGTCGACCCGTAACCGTCGTTACGGGTATGGGCCGTGACGATGCCAGTTGAGGTTTGGGGCTGACAAAACGATTGGATTCGGCGGCATCCCGCCGCACCAGTAGGGCGGGGCGCTCCACAACGGACCAAGTCGGGCCAGGTGGTCGCTTACCCGGCCCAATCCGTGGCGATTAACTCGGCTTGCTCGAGTACGGTGGCGGTGGCCTGCTCGGCCTTGTCGGGCGCGTAGCGGTGGTTACGCTGCACACGCCTGACGAGGCGGCGCAGGGTGGGCGCGCGCACTTGCTGTGACGGTCCTGTCAATGCTGACGTGGCGGCGCACGGTGGCGACCAACCCCTGGGCGCTGGCGCGTAGGCAACTCACGAAGCAAGTCAACCCCGACGGCACGGCCACGCTGCTGGTCGGCGTACTAAAATATGAGCTCACCACCGGCGGCGCCGTGACAGCCACCAAGAGCACCTACGCCGTGCCTGGTGCGCAGGTGATCCGCGACGCGAGTGGCGTGTACTACGTGCTCTCCGACCACCTGGGCTCGGCCAGTGTCACGCTCAGCGCTGCGGGCGGCGTCGTGGGTGAACTGCGCTACGACGCGTTCGGCGCGGCACCGAAAGCACCTCATTTCAGCATTCCATTCTCAAGCTGTAGTAAAACTGTAGCGCCTCGCTATAAACGCAAGAAACCCCAGGATTCACGGGGTTTCTTGTGCTCTAGCGCCTGTTCCGAAGTCAAGTGCTCTATCCAATTGAGCTACGGGGGCGTTTCGGAGGCTGCGGCTATTATACCAAAGGGCCGCTTCGCAAAATAGCCGGTGGCGCGAGGGGCCGCGTGTACACATAGGCCCAGGCGATCAGCACCGCCTGCAGCGGCAGCCGCAGCCACAGCGCCCACGGCCAGGCCCACGGGTACAGGTCGGTGTGCAGCGCCATGTGCAGGTTGGCCGGGAACACCGCGATCAGCAGGGCGATCTGCCCCCAGGCCGCCCAGCGCGCCCAGCGCCGCACCAGCAGCAGCGCGCCCAGCCCGATCTCCGCCATGCCGCTGATATACACCAGCGCCAGCGGCCACGGCAGATACGGCGGCATAATGGCGACATAGAACGGGGCGTTGAGAAAATGGTTCGCGCCCGCCACGATGAAGCCCACCCCAAACAAGTATCGCCCGATCGTCTTGGCGCGGGTCATGGGCTGCGCCTTGCGGCCCTGATGGATATTTCCATGCCTGCGATCATACACCCGGCGGCCTGGGCTTGCCGCGGCCGGCCGCCCAGCGCATAACGAAACTGGGCGGACTGTCTGACAGCCCGCCCGGCCCCTCGTGCCTGATCCCCAACCGGGACCGACGCTAGGATTTGGCTTTCTTTAGATGGTTCACGTCCGGCACGTCCACACCGAGTGCGGTCGCCAGGTCAATCTGGTGCTCCTGCTCCTGCATTAGTATCTCGCGCAGGTGCTCCGCAATTGCGAACTCATTTAGCACCTCGCACTCGCGCACCCGTTCGCGGTAGTTCTTGATGGTCAAGTTTTCGTTGTCGAGGTCGAATTGCAGCATGTCGGCCGGCTTGTCCGAGACCTTGACCGGCTTGGCTTCCACGGTTGGCGTCCCACCCAGGTAGTCAATCTGGTCGGCAATCGTGATGGCGTGCGCCAGTTCTTCCGCCGCGTGCAACTCCAGTTCCGCGGCGATGTTCATGTACGCGGCTCCTTTGATGACCTGCGAGTACTGTACATACGCGATGATGGCCTGGTATTCGCGGGCCAGATCTTCGTTCAGGTGGTCAATCAGTTCTTCGCGGGTGATGTCCATGATGGGCGTGTCCTTTGGCGGCTCTGGTTGGTGTCGGTAGTGGTGGTGGTGTCTAGGCTTACCCGCCCAGTGTGCCACGCTTTCGGTAGCGCACTATCAGTCGCCCGCTGATTCTTGTGTAGGACAAAGACCGATAGGCAGGTAGAGAGTTGAGCAACAGGAATACGGTTGCACCGGCGCATCCCTCCGACCTCCGACTTCTGGCCTCCGCCTTCTATTTCTCAGCCGCCATCCATGCCTCCAGCCCGTCCAGCCGCACCGGCCGCCCGCGCGGCTTGCAAGTGCCGCAATGCACCGCCTCCGGCTCCACCAGCGCTTGCAGGCTGTTGTCCTCGGCCCGGAACAGCGCCAGGCTGGCCGGCAGCGGGCGCACATGATCCTTGCACACCGCGCGCCCGCAGAACTTGCACACCGCGTGCGCCGGTCGGTCACAGGTCCAGCAATTCATGCCTTCTCCTCCAGGTCGCACGCCACGCGCAGCCCCACGTGGCCGCTAAAGATATAGAACGGTCGCCAGAACACCCGCGCCGAACAGCGCGCCCAGCGCGGGGCTAGCTCCTGGGCCAGGTCGGCCAGGTCGTTGGGCGGCAGCCAGGCCAGCAGCGGCACGCTGCGCAAAAAGGCCAGGCGCGGGTCTTCCGCCGCGCCCCATCCCCTTGGCCCAGCGCAGTTGCCCGAACAGCAGCGTCGTGGCGACCTCGCGCGCCTCCCACGGCAGGCTGTCATACACCTGCACCACGCCGCGCTCCACAAAGACCACGCCCGCAATCACGGCCAGCCGGCCCAGCAAATCGTCCAGCGCCTCGGTGTACGTGTGCGCCAGGCTATTCAGATCACCCTGCAATTCGTCGGCCAGGCGGCCGTCGCCGCGCACGTACATCGGCCAGTTGGCGTGCGCCGCCCGGCGGTTGAAGCCGCCAATGGCCTCATCCAGTAAGTGCCAGCCGTACACGCGCGCGCAGCCGATCACCAGGGTCTCGGCCAGCGGCCGCCCCGCCAGCCGCAGCCGCACGCGGTCGTTGTCTACCGCGGTGTCAATTGCCTCGGCTCCCAGCCAATGCGCGAACACGGCCCGCATGGGCAGCGGCAGGTCGGCCAGGGCCTGCGCCTGGGCATCCTCCGCGAACGCCGCCCCCAGCCGCGCCGCGATCCGCTCGCGCAGGTAGGCCAGCGCCCCGCGATACAGCGGCGCGCGCTGCTCGGCCCCGCCCACCATCTTGCCGCCCAGCCGCGCGTTCGACATCAGCCATAGCGGCCAATCCTGCTCGGCGGCGTAAGTGTTGAATTGGATCAGCAGCGCCCACAGCGCCTGCCGCCCCGCGATCTCGGCATAAGCCTGCACCAGCTCGCGCGCTACCGCGCCCACGGTCTTCGCCAGCAATTGGGCCGGGTCATCGGTTTCTACCTCTTGCGCCACGCGCGGCGGGGCCAGCGGCCGGTTGGCGAAGTGATCGTGCAGCAGCACCGCGCCCGCCAGCAGCGTGTGCCCGGCCAGCGCCAGGGCATGGCCCAGCGCCAGCCCGGGGGCCGCCACCGCCAGCACCGCCGCGCCAAAGCTCAATAGACCCAGCCCCACCGCCCAGCCTACGGCCGCGCGGGTCAGCCGCAGCCAGGCCGGGGTCGTCACCACCGCCGCTACGGCCAATGGGGTGTAGGCCAGCAGCCGCC
>Ga0163150_10006687_pt1 | contig 13968 bp, 8 predicted proteins | sample OliLakLV19P2IB_FD_148628 | JGI IMG/M metagenome (GOLD analysis project Ga0163150, IMG submission 148628) | Freshwater microbial mat bacterial communities from Lake Vanda, McMurdo Dry Valleys, Antarctica - Oligotrophic Lake LV.19.P2.IB | ecosystem: Environmental > Aquatic > Freshwater > Lake >...
CGACAGCGCGAGCGAAAATGACTTCGCGTTCTCGAAGCGATCCGCCGGCAGCTTCTCGAGACCCTGCGCGACCGCAGCCGCAACATTCGCCGGCACGGACTTGCGGAGCGACGTTACAGCCGCCGGCTGCTCCGTGATGATCTTCATGATGATCTGCTGCGCAGACACACCCGTGTGCGGCGGCTGACCCGTCAGCATCTCGTACAGCACGCTCGCGAGCGAGTAGATGTCGCTGCGCGCGCTGATCTCTTTTTCCGCGGTGGCCTGTTCCGGCGACATGTAGTGCGGTGTGCCGAGCGACAATCCTGTCTCCGTCATGCGACCGCCAGCCGCTGCGCTCACAGCGAGCGCAATGCCGAAGTCCGCCACCATCGGACGGCCTTCGTGCAGCAGGATGTTCTCCGGCTTGATATCGCGATGGATCACGCCGTGTCGATGTGCGTAGTCGAGCGCGTCCGCAACGTTCGACGCAATGCGAACGGCTTCATCGATGCCGAGCTGCGTTTCGCGATCGAGCTTTGCGCGCAGGGTCTCGCCATCGATGAACGGCATGACATAGAACAGGAAGCCGTCGGCTTCGCCGGAATCGTAGAGCGGCAGGATGTGCGGATGCTGGAGTGCAGCCGTCGTCTTGATCTCGACGACGAAGCGATCCGCGCCGAGAACCGCTGCGAGTTCAGGCTTCAACACTTTCAGTGCAACGCGACGCTCGTGCTTGATGTCGTGCGCGAGGTATACCGTCGCCATGCCGCCGGCGCCGATCTCGCGATCGATGTGGTAGCGGTCTGCGAGCGCCGCGGTGAGTCGCTCGAGTGGAGTCGTCATGTTGGCGCAGCCGTTTGTGTCATCTGCGCGCGCGGCGCAATGGGAGTTTGCGCTTCAGCAAACCGATTGCTCCCGGATCAGCGGCGCCTGCATCGGCAACATCGAAGTGTCCGGCGTGGGGGGCAGGAGCGAAGGCTCCACGGTCGGTCCGGCTACACCAAATTACAACACCACGGGCCGAGCCGCGACCGTACCGGTGCTCGCTGGCCAATGTACTCGAACGTGGTCGGTCGCATCGCGCCCGCCAGGTCCTGCCCCATCGGTTGACCGAACCCTTGACAGGAATACAGTTATACAGTTAGCATGCTCGGATGAAAGTTACCATCGATATGCCTGACGAACTCTATCGACGCGCCAAGGCGCGTGCCGCGCTGCTGGGTCGGACGGTGCGTGAGGTAACCATTGAGCTGTACGGGCAATGGCTGGGCGACGTGCGGGGTCCGAAGGCGGGTCAGTCGGCGGAACAGTGGCTGGATGAGTGGCAGGGGCTGGGTACTTCGCTGCTGGAGGGGGTCGCGGATGGGCCGACGGGCAGCGAGATCATCCGCGCGGATCGCAATCGGCTGGAGCGTCGCTGACCATGTTGACGCTGGATGCGAACGTCTGGGTTGCCGCGTTCGATCCGCGCGACCGTTTCCATGAGCAGAGCGCGGTCTTCCTGCGGGCAGTTTCACGTGCGGGCCTGCAACTGCATGGGCCGGCGTTCGTGACGCTCGAAGTTGCGTGCGCCATCGCTCGACGAGCAGGTGATTCCGTGGTGGGTGATGTGGCGTGTGAACAACTGAACGCGCATCCGACGCTCAAACTGCACCCGATCGACGAGCCGTGTCTCCTGGCTGCACGTGAGATCGGCGTGCGACTTCTTCTGCGCGGCGCCGATGCGCTCTACGCGGCGACAGCGGAGCTTGTCACTGCTCCGCTCATTTCATGGGACGATGAACTCGTGCAGCGTGCAGGAGCGCTCACGCCCGACATGTGGCTCCGACAGCAGTGATGAGCCTCAGCGACGGGGCGCCACTTTCTCGCGCAGCTCACGTATCCAGTTGTGCACGACGATGGTCTGCGATTCGGCGCCGGCTCGCTGGAGCATGAGAAACTTGCCGTCGGGCGAGACGTCCCAGTTGGGGTGCGAGGAATCGGTCAGGTATTCGCCCGTCAGCACGGTGTTGCGACTGCCGATCGAGAAGTTCGTGTCTGTCGTCACGTTCACGGCAATGACTTCACCGAGCGGGCCGCGATAATACAACGTCTTGCCGGAGCGGTCCCAGATGGCTTCTGTGCCGCCATTGTCGCTCACCTGCACGCGCGCGCCACTGCCCGGGAACGGTCGCACGTAGATCTCGAACCGGCCGGTTTCGTTCGATTGATAGACGAGCCATTTCCCATTGTGTGAAAGACGTGGCAGGCTTTCGGTGTGCGGACTCGTCACCAGCACCGTGACCTTGCGCTCACCGGTCATGGGAACGGCAAGAATGTCGCGCGAATATTTTGCACCCGGTGCCGTGCGCACGATCAACCACTGCATGTCGGGCGAGACCAGCGCCTCGAACGGTTCGACTTCGGGCTGATACAGCAGTTCGGCTGGCGCGCTGCCATCGGCGGCCTGGCGCCAGACGGCTGTGGTGTTGCCGCGCGTCGAGATGAAGACGATGTGCGTGCCATCCGCTGTCCACTCCGGGCGCTGGTTGGAGCCTTCGGTGGTGAGTCGGGTGAACGTGTTACGGCCGATGTCGTAGATGTAGACGTCGGTGGCGCCGGGCGAGAACAGCGTGATGGCTACCCGCTTCCCATCCGGCGAGAAACGCGGCCCGGCATAGGTACCCGGTTCGCGAATCAGCGGAACGGGCATGCTGGTGCTCCCGGCCAGCACGGGCTGGAACCGGGCGCGGCCGCGCAGATAGGCGAGCGTGCCCGAGGCCGACAAAGCCGCCTTGGCGCCCGCGGTCGCGTCCACGAGCACGCCATCGTCGAGCTGCAGTGGTTGACCGACGGGCCGGTGGGCTTTCATGTCGAAGCGGATCGCCATGAGTCCGCCATTGGGCGCGACATACACGAGCTGATCGTCCAGCAGCGCGAGCGGAACCGCCATCAGGGGCTCGTATTCGGTGTATGCGCCCGACGCGACATCGATCACCGCCAGGTGCGGGACGGCCGATGAGCTGCTGCCACTCGCTACCACGATTGCCTTGCCATCCGGCAGCACGAGCGGCCAGCGCCGGCCATCGCGCGTGCTGGCTGCGTCCGCCGCCTCTACCTGCACGGCCGCTCCGCCATCCGCTGCGACCTTCCACATGCCGGTGAACGCACCAATGTAAATGGTGTCCGTCGCGCTCCAGCTGAGACCATAGGGCACTGCAGCGCCGGTCGCTCCCACCTCGGTGACCGCGCCGCCATCCACGGCCACCTTTTTCAGCACGTTGCCTTCAGTGAACGCCAGCCAGCGGCCGTCCGGCGAAAAGGCGAGGTTCCGCCCTGCCACGGTTGCGTCGGCGAGCTCGCGCGCGGCCAGCTCATGGATGCGCCGGACATACATGCGAAAGCCCGAAAGCCCGACCGACGTGAACGCGATCATGTCGCCCTTCGGCGACACGGCGATCGTACTGCCCGTCAGCACTTCGTTCACCCGCGCGCCCGTTGGCAGATCGAAGTTCACACGCACCACGGGCGCCTCCGTTTCTGCGTTCGGCCAAAGCAGCACCCAGCCGAGCAAGCCGGTGAGAATAGCGACGAGTGCCCATGGCGTCCGTTCCCTGAGCTTGCCGCGCGACCGCTTCCCATCGGACGAGGCACGGAACGCGTTCGTCGCGACGACGTCGCCCCTGCCACTCAGTGCGTCGGCAAACTCCTTCGCGGTCGCGAAGCGATCAGCCGCGAGTTTCTCGAGTGCGCGTCCGATTGCGGCTTCCACATGCAGCGGCACGTTGGGCCGGCTGCTCCGCACGCTGGGCGGCTTCTCGGTCAGCATTTTCGCGATGACGGCCTGCGTCGTGCTCGCCGCGTGCGGCGGGTCGCCGACCAGCATCTCGTACAGCATGGCTGCGAGTGAATAGATGTCCGCCCGGCCATCCACGACGCGGTCGCCGGTCGCCTGCTCCGGACTCATGTACTGCGGCGTACCGAGCGAGAGACCGGTCTGCGTGATGCGGCTGCCCCCCGCATTGCTCACCGCCAGCGCGATTCCGAAGTCCGCGATCAACGGCTGCCCATCGTGTAGCAGGATGTTCTCGGGCTTGAGATCGCGATGGATCACGCCGTGGCGGTGCGCGTAGTCGAGTGCGCTCGCGAGCGACGTCGCAATCCGCACGGCTTCCTCGACGGGCAGCTGCCGTTCGCGCTCGAGCCGCGCGCGCAGCGACTCCCCCTCGATGTACGGCATCACATAGAACAGCAGCCCGTCAACCTCGCCGCTGTCGAAGAGCGGCAGCAGATGCGGGTGCTGCAGGTTCGCCGTGACGTTGATCTCGGAGAGGAACCGTTCGGTGCCGAGCACGGCACCGAGCTCGGGACGCAATACTTTCAGTGCTACGCGACGATGATGCTTCTGGTCCTCGGCGAGGTAGACGGTAGCCATGCCGCCTGCGCCGATCTCGCGATCGATGCGGTAGCGGTCGGCGAGTGCCGACGACAGCTTCGTGATCGCGTCGTTCATCGCCCGTCTCCGATGCCGAAGCGCGAAAACAGTCCGCCACGGCGCTCTTCCAGCAGCGCCCACCAGTCGAAGACAACGGTTATGCGATTGTCCGTGACAAGGGGTGCGGAGACGTCGGTGACCTCGCTGCCATCGCGGGAAAGAACGAAGTTGCCGCGAGCGAGGCCGCCCACGACACCGGCGGCAAACAGCACCTCGTGCGGGCCGGCTTCAGGCCCGCCGTCGGGCAGAAGCCGGACTGCGCGCAGGGAACTTCCCTCCGCCACGTACACGAGACGTCCGTCCGCGAGCCAGCGCGGTGCCGTGCCACCATCCGACGTGATGCGGACTGCTACACCGGCGTGCGGAAACGACCGAATGTAGATCTCTTCGCGGCCGCTGATTGTGGATACATACGCGACGTGCCGCCCATTCGCGGAAACGCGGCCGCGGCCGACGTTGGCGGCTTCCGCGAAGAGGGGGTACGCGGTGTCGGCTGTGATTTCGTACGTCCAGAGTTCGTTCCACTGGCTGCTGGAGCCGGCGCCCACCTCAAAAATGATGAACCGACCATCCGACGACCAGTCGGTGAGGCTCATTCCCCGGCCAGGGACCGGAAGCTGCAATAGCAGCCGGCTCCTGCCCGCGCGGATGTCATAGACCACGATACGGCTGCCGCCTGCGCCGAACACGATGGCAGTGTCCTGCGGCGACCAGATCGGGTAGGTCAGCGGGCGCTGCACCGTGTCGATCTCGGCCGGCAGTCGCGTGATGACGCCGCGCTCGATCAGCCACAAACCCCAACCGCCCGAGGCAATACGCTGCCCGTCCCGCGAACCGCCAAGCGTCCAGCCCGCTCGATACTCGATCGAATCGAGCACGCTCCCGTCCCGCCCGATGCGCAGCAGTGCGCCGCGTTGATCATTCCGTCGCGTTCCCTGCGCTGCAATCACGCCGTTGAAGGACGCGGACATGGCGGTGCGTCCACCGCCATTGGCAACTTCCTCGAAGATGCGGCGCGGATCACCGACGAGACGGCGCCGGCGCACGTCGATTTTCTGCGCGTACAAACCGTCTTCCCTGAACAGCAGGTAGTCCGGTCCCGCGATCGCCGTCCGGGTGAGGTTGTTGCGCCTCAGTAGCGTCAGCGAGTCCTCGCCCGCCCGACCGAACCAGGTATTCCCGTCAATGTGGATGATGTAGTGCTTCCCATCGGGTAGAAAATAGGGGCGGTCAGTTCTCGTCATCTGCGTACGGATGGGCACCTCTGCGCACTCGCCGTCGTTCACATTGACGTGATGAAGCTTCGCCGCACTCTCGGGCACGTACAGAATCTCGCCATCCGCGCCCCACGATCCGCCGAGCGGAGCGACAGCCGGACACAGCGTGCGTATCGAGAGCGACGACACTTCCATCACTTTCAGACTGCGATCGGCGAAAAAGCCGATGTGACGACCGTCGGGCGACCAGAACGGGTAGAACCCTCCGGTTGTTCCCCGGAGCCGCGTGACGTTCGCGTCACTGAAGCTGCGCAGCACGAGTTCGGATTGGGTGGGGCCGCCGGATGTTGCGATCACGATGCGGTCGCCCGTCGGCGAAACCGCCAGCTTGTCTCCCCCGCTCGCCCACGCTTCTCCCGGCGGCGGCATGAGGTCCATGACGAGATGACGCGGCAGCGCAACTACCGAGTCGTGGAGCATCGCGTAGCTGCCGCTGCCAATGACGAGCACACCGATTACCGCAGCCACCGCGCGGCCCGACGCCCACGCACGTTTCGCCGGCCGCCTCGCCGATACCGGTCCGGCAATCTGCGTAATCAGTGCAGTTGCAAACGCGGCCGCGCTCGTGTGACGGTCCGCCGGCAGCTTCTCGAGCGACGTCAGCACCGCCTGCTCCACGTGCGCCGGCACCGTGCGCCGCTGCGTCGAGATCGCGAGCGGCGGCGATGTCAGCAGCTTCGCGATGATCGCCTGCGTGTTCGCGCCCGTGAACGGCGGCTCGCCCGTCAGCATCTCGTACGTCACGGCCGCCAGCGCATAGATGTCTGCGCGCGCATCTACGCTGCGTTCACCCGTCGCCTGCTCCGGCGACATGTACTGCGGTGTTCCCAGGCTCAGCCCCGTCTGCGTCAGTCGATTGCCGCCCGCCTGCTGTACCGCCAGTGCAATCCCGAAGTCCGCCACCAGCGGACGACCGTTGTGCAGCAGGATGTTCTCCGGCTTGATGTCGCGATGCACGATGTTGCGCTGATGCGCGTACTCCAGCGCATCCGCAACTTCGCTCGCGATCCGCACTGCGTCCGCTACCGGAAGCTGCTGCTCGCGATCGAGCCGCACACGCAGCGTCTCCCCTTCGATGAAGGGCATCACGAAGTACAGCAGCCCGTCCGCACTCCCGGAATCGAACAGCGGCAGGATGTGCGGATGCTGCAGCCCCGCCGTCAGCCGGATCTCGGCAAGGAATCGTTCCGCACCGATGACGGCGGCCAACTCCGGATGCAGCACCTTGATCGCGACGCGTCGCTCGTGACGGATGTCCTCGGCGAGGTAGACAGTAGCCATGCCGCCGGCGCCGATCTCGCGCTCGATGCGGTAGCGGTCGGACAGCGCGGCGGTGAGACGCGCGTGCACGTCGGTCATGGGTTGCGCCTAGCAGTCAGCCGTTTCAGCTCGGTACGCCAGTTCGGAATGACCACGAGCGAAAGGCCGGATGTCTCCGAGGCGATCATGAGGAAACGCGTCCCATCCCTCGCGACGTCGTAATCCTCCTCGTAACGCCCGCTGAAGAGTGGCGTGCGTGACACTACCGCGGGCGCTGGATCGAAGCGGAGCGTCGCCGCGATCAGCTGGTTCCCCTCCCAGTAGTACAGCTGCTTGCCGTCGTGCCCCCAGATCGGCCTTCGGCCTCCGGCGACGGAAATCAGCACGCGGCCGCCCCCCTCGTCGAACGGACGGACGTAAACTTCCGCTCGGCCGGACTCATCCGAGAAATAGGCCACCCACTGTCCGTCCGGCGAGAAGCGCCCCATTGCCTCAATGGCGGTGGGAGACGAGCTGAGCGCGCGCGCCTCGTGCGCCGAATCGAGCGACACGCTCTCGAGATCAAAGTTGGCGCTCGCGATCCCCTGGAAAACCACGTGGCGTCCATCGGGCGAGAGGTCGGCGAACCACGGGTTGCGGCGCGGCACAACCGCAAGTTGCGCCGGACCGCTGCCATCGGCCGGTTGCCACCACAATCCCGCGCGCCCGCTGTGCGTGGAAGCGTAGAGGATGCGCCGCCCGTCGGCCGACCAGATTGGATTGCGCGACGTACCGGTAGTCGTCAGCGGCGTGAGCGTTCCGGCGGTCAGATCGAGCGTCCAGATGTCGCGCCTCGCGCCGGTGACGATCGTGAGCGCCACCTGTCGACCGTTGGGCGACAGCCGAACGTGCGCATACTCGCGCGCCACGTCCACCGCAGGACTCGACGTCCCACTCCGATTGACCCACACGAGTCGTCGATTCTCGTTGCCGCGAATGTAAACGAGCCCGCCATCGTCCGACATCGACACTTCGTCGAGATCGGACCCACCACCTCCCTGGAATCCGACGCCGTCCGGCACGAGCGTGGGCGTGCCGGACGTTTGCATGCGTCGCTGATCGAAGGGAACGGCCATCACCTGGCGCTCGGCATTGACGAATATGAGCTGACCGTCAATGACGCCGAGCGCTGTCGCCCCGAGAATCCCGAGTGGTACGACCTGGCCATCGTCGATTGACGCAACCGCAAGCTCCGCGTTCTCGGGGCTGCCGAACCAGATCGTAAAAACGACGGTCTTGCCATCGGCCAGCAGCCGCGGCGCCTGGTGGCTCAACTCCTTGCGCGCAGTGTCGATGCGTGTCAGCGGCACGAGTGCGCCGCCCGCCTCGTTCACGCGCATGAGTCCCTGCAGTCCTTCGTCGATGCCCGGCCCGAGTATGATTTCGCCGCCGGGCGACCAGGCGAGCCCGCCGTAATCGGCGACGTCGGCGAGCGTAACGGCCGCACCGCCGTCCAACGGCACCTTCACCAGGCGACGCCGGCCGGCGATGAAAGCGATCGATTTGCCGTCGGGCGAGAACACAGGTGCCCTCGTTGCTCGTTCGGTGCCGGCGATCTCACGAGACGTGAGCTGGTCGAGACGCCGGAGGTAGTAGGCGCGGCCGTTTCCCGACTGCGCTGCTCCCAGGTACACCACCGATTGACCGTCCGGCGAGAGCACGCCCTGCCCGATCGGACTTTCGCCGTCGGCCGTGATTACCGTGCGAACCGGGAATGGATCGCTCGTGTTGTCAGCGTCACGACTGATGAGCATCGCTGCGGTGCCAGTCAGAACGACAATGGCGGCGGCGAGGGCGAGAACCAGAGGGTCGCGCAAACGCGAGCGCCGCGCACGTTGGTCAACCCGCAGCGCGACCGGCATCGCATGGCCGCCAAGCGCGGCGACGAACTCGGCGGTAGTGGCAAAGCGATCGGCTGGTAACTTCTCCAGCGCAGTCAGCACCGCGTCTTCGACATGCGCAGGCACACGCGGACGTTGCGCAACGATCGACGCAGGCTGTTCCGTGATGACTTTTGCAACAATTGCCTGCGCCGTGCCGCCGGTGTGCGGCGGTTGGCCCACCAGCATCTCGTACAGCACGCAGCCGAGCGCGTAGGTGTCGCTGCGCGCATCAATCGTGCGCTCACCCATCGCCTGCTCGGGACTCATGTACGTCGGAGTGCCGAGCGACATGCCTGTCTCGGTCATGCGCGAGCCGCCCGTCTTCGCGGCAGCCAGCGCGATGCCGAAGTCAGCGACCAGTGCGTGACCGCCCTGCAACAGAATGTTTTCGGGCTTGATATCGCGATGGATCACGCCCTGAGTGTGCGCATGGTGCAGCGCATCGCCGACTTCGCGCGCAATACGCAGTGCATCATCGACGGGCAGCTGTCGCTCGCGCTCTATCCGATCGCGCAGCGACTCGCCGTTCACGAACGGCATCACGTAGAAAACGGTGCCGTCCACCTGACCGGAGTCGAATAGCGCGAGGATGTGCGGATGCTGCAGGTTGGCTGTCGTGCGAATTTCGGCGAGGAACCGTTCGGCGCCGATAACGGCCGCCAGTTCGGGTTTGAGCACCTTGAGCGCGACGCTGCGGTCGTGTCGCACGTCGTGCGCGAGATAGACGGTGGCCATTCCGCCTGCGCCGAGCTCGCGCTCGATGCGGTAGCGGTCGGCGAGCGCCGCGGTCAGTCGTTCGACAGGCGCCGTCATTCTTTCCGCCAGGCGCGTCGCGCCTCGTCGGCCCAGTTCACGGCAACGAACACATCATTCGATGCGCGTATCGGCCTAGCGACGACGAACGTCGTCCCGTTCGGTGAGATGTCATAGTTGCGGTTGTTCGGAAACCCCGGAATCACACGGCGGTCCCTGACACCGAGCGTCGGGCTGGTCTGCAGCTCGATCACGACCAGGCCATCGGACGTCGCGTAGTAGAGGTGACGGCTGTCGCGTCCCCACACGACCGGATTGCGCTCGGTGCTGCTCGTGGACACCTGCATGACAGCGGATCCATTCAGTTCGCGAACCCACACGTCGGACGTGTTGCCATCGGTATAACTGATCCATCTAGCGTCCGGCGACACGCGCGGGTCAGTCGGCCGTACGCCGTCGCCCATCCAGGCGAGGACCGTGTCAACGCGTGCGCTGCCATCGACCCACACGCGGTACATGCCGGAAGGACCACTGCCGCGGTACGTTCGCATCTGCACGACAACAGAAAGGCGATCGGGCACCATTGCGGATGTGACGGGAATCGAACCCAGCTCGACGAGTCGCGAAGCTGCGCCGCCATCGACCGGCACGCGCCACAGCTCGAAGCTGTTACCGACGCTCTTCGTGTAGATCGCCTGCTTCCCATCGCTCGACCATGATGCGGCAGCGGCGTCGTTACCGGATGTCACGCGTGTCGGCACGCCGCTCCTGGCGTCGATGACGAACAGATCGGCAACGAAGATCTGGAGTGCGCCGCCGCCGCCCTGCTTGTTGCCGTACCCGACCAGGATGCGATCGCCAGTCGGCGAGAAGCGCGGAATCTCGGTCACAGCGAACTCGCCCGGTACGCCGCCCACAACGTGCCCGGCGGTATCGACGAGATCGAGTCGTGCTGTTGGAGTGCCGCCGGCTGCGGCGCGATACACCAGCGTGCCTGCTTCCGAGAGGCCGACTGCAGTGCCGGTCGGTTGTGTCCCGACACGCAGATTCAATGCGACAGGCCCGCCGGTGGTTCGCATTGCCTTCGCGTCGAACGGCACGGCCATCAGCGTGCCATCGGTCTGGGAGTAGATCAGGTGGCCGTCGATCAACGCGAGCGCGCCAATGCCCGGAATGTCGAGACGCACCCGTTTGCCATCGCTGATGCGATGAAGAGCAAGCGTCGGCTCGTCGAGGCGGGGAACGTAGCTTCCGTAGACAACAATCCCTGCGTCACGCAACACGAGCGGCCGTCGCTGGCGTGTCTCACCCGCCGCCGTGTCGAGCGGGATCGCCCGCTCGGCGCGTCCGCCGTTCGCGTTCACACGATCAATGCCATCGTCCGGTCCGATCCGCTCCAGGTAGATCTCGTCGTTCGACGACCAGCTGAGAGCGGCGCTCACGGCATCGAGCGTCGCGATCGGGACGACGTCGCCTCCGCTGATGCGTATCTTGCGCAGTTCCCGGTTGGCGACAATGAACGCAACCCACTCGCCGTCCGGCGAGATCGCCGGGTTGAACGCACCGACAGTCCCGTCCAGCGCACGTGCCCGCGTATCCCCGATGGTGCGCACCCACAGTTGTCCCGGCGTGCTGTCCGTGGACGCACGGAACACGATCGTGCCGCCATCGGCGGAAATCCCGAATGGCCGCGTCGAGCCAGCATCGATTCGAAGCAACGCATCGTCTGCAAGTCCGAAGCGGACTACTGGACGTTCGCCGGCTGCGTCCGGCATGGTTGTGCTCGCGGCGAGCAGGACCGCGAGCAATGCCGCCACGACCGTCATGCCGATGCTCACGCGGTTCCACGTGCGCGCACCGCCACGCGTGCCTGACGCTTCCGCGTTGTGCGTACGGAACGTGAACGCACGATTCGTCAGTGCGTCCGCAAACGCCTTCGCGTTCTCGAACCGATCGGCCGGCAGCTTCTCGAGCCCCTGCGCAACTGCAGCCGCAACATTCGCCGGCACGGATTTGCGCAGCGACGTTACCTCCGCCGGCTCCTCCGTGATGATCTTCATGATGATCTTCTGCGCCGACACACCCGTGTGCGGAGGCTGACCGGTCAGCATCTCGTACAGCACGGTCGCGAGCGAATAGATGTCGCTGCGCGCGCTGATCTCCTTTTCCGCCGTGGCCTGTTCCGGCGACATGTAGTGCGGCGTGCCCAGGCTCAATCCGGTTTCCGTCATGCGACCGCCCGCCGCCGCTGATACCGCGAGTGCAATGCCGAAGTCCGCAACCATCGGACGGCCTTCGTGCAGCAGGATGTTCTCGGGCTTGATGTCGCGATGGATCACGCCGTGGCGATGCGCGTAATCGAGTGCGTCGGCAACGCTTGTTGCGATGCGGACGGATTCGTCAATACCAAGCTGCGTCTCGCGGTCGAGCTTCGCGCGCAGGGTCTCGCCATCGATGAACGGCATGACGTAGAACAGGAATCCGTCGGCCGTGCCGGAATCGTAAAGAGGAAGGATGTGCGGATGCTGCAGCGCCGCCGTCGTCTTGATCTCGACGACGAAACGATCGGCGCCGAGAACCGCTGCGAGTTCGGGCTTCAACACTTTCAACGCAACGCGACGCTCGTGCTTGATGTCGTGCGCGAGGTATACCGTCGCCATGCCGCCGGCGCCGATCTCGCGCTCGATGCGGTAGCGGTCCGCGAGCGCCGCGGTCAGACGTGCGACGGCGTCCAGCATCAGCGTGATGGCTCCTGTATCAGCAATGCCTGCATCGGCAAGATCGAATGGTCCGGCTGGGGGAACAGGAGCGGAGGCTCCACATGCGGTATGGCGCGGACAAAGTTACGACCGGACGGAACGGTCGCGACAGCGTTTTCGGAATCTCGACGCCGCGGCAAGGCAGTTCTCGGCGGTCATGTCCCGCCGTGGCACGTTCGTGTAGAGTACTTGCTGTGAAGGACATGAGGACCATAATATAGGTCCATGAAGGCCATTAATGTCTCGGAGTTCAAGGCGCACCTGAGCAAGTATTTGCGCATGGCGTCGCGCGGTACGCGCATTGTCGTCAAGGATCGCGACGAGCCGCTGGCGCAACTCGGACCCCCGGAGGCCGAGGCCGCCACGTGGTCCGGGCGGCTGGCGCAGGAAGGCCGGCTGCGACCGGGTACCCAGGCGTGGACTGAACTGAAGATCACGCGGCTCGACAGCGAAGTCGACCTCCAGGCTTTGTTGCGGGCCGTTCGCGAGGATGCGAGTGAAGTACGTTGATGCCAGCGCGGTATTGCGCGTCCTGTTCATGGAAGCTGGTCCTGTCGTGCCATTGACGTCAGGTGACCGGGTGGTTTCGTCGCAGCTCGTGGAGGTCGAGTCGTTTCGTGCGGTCGATCGAGCGCGTCTGACGGGCGTGCTGGATGATGCGCAGACAGCGCTCAAGCGGAGTGAGTTGACGGCGATTTTCGCGATGATGGACCTGGTCTGGATCGACACGCGGGTCATCGAGCGGGCGAAAGGCTCGTTCGCGGTGAATCTCCGCGCGCTGGATGCCATTCATGTTGCTACGGCGGAAATCCTGGTTTCGGAAGGGGGCGGCGAGGCGCTTGAGTTCTGGACGCATGACGAGCGCCAGGCGACTGCGGCGTTGTCACGGGGCCTGGCAATTCGCGGAATGCAGTGACCCGTCATTCTGTTTGATGTGCCGCGCGCAGACCGCCGCTGGTCGAGATCTTCCACTTGCGGTCGAGCGTTGGACCGAGACCGGCTCCCCTCGGTCGCCCCGCTATCCGCCGCTACCGGCAGTGTAGACGAGTGTGCCCTGGTCGGAGATCATCAGATCAGGCGTCCTGACGGAGCCTCGCAGCGCCACAGTTTCCTCGAGTTACGGCATCTGTGCATAGAGATTCAAGCGTCGCACGAGAGGACCGTGTCGCGGGTGCGTCAGCAACAGGTCGAGGTCCTCCTTGATGGTCGTTGCCAGCGTGATGTTACCGACCTCGCGCTCAACCGCCTGCGTGAGTGCGCGCGCGAGCCGTTCGTCGTCGCCGCGCCGCACCTCGGCGACGAGATGACAGTACGCATGCTCAGGATGCTGCGCCCAAAGCGCGTCCGCTACCGAGCGCGCTTCCGTTGTTTCGCCGGCGTACTGCAGGACAAAGGCCAGGATGCTCGTAATCGTCGGCGACTGCTCGGAGACTGCGACCGCACCATGCATCCGTCGCACGGCCTCGCCATGCTCTCCCAGTTTCGCGAGACACAACGCAGAACCCCATCGGGCAGTCAGGAAGTTCGCGTCGAGCGCAAGC
>Ga0163150_10006688_pt1 | contig 13968 bp, 13 predicted proteins | sample OliLakLV19P2IB_FD_148628 | JGI IMG/M metagenome (GOLD analysis project Ga0163150, IMG submission 148628) | Freshwater microbial mat bacterial communities from Lake Vanda, McMurdo Dry Valleys, Antarctica - Oligotrophic Lake LV.19.P2.IB | ecosystem: Environmental > Aquatic > Freshwater > Lake >...
CCATTCGAGTCATCACGAACAAGGCGTCTTCGCCATCGGCTACTACCACCAGACACAAGCTTTCTACACCCGTAAAGACGCTGCGCCCGAGGCCGAGTTAGTCGCCAAGGCTTGATCGTTCATGCATTTTATTTTTTCATTCTTCCCGATTCTCATCGCTTTGAATTCCAGGAGGTTTTCATGTCCGAAAGCAACACGCTCTCCCGTTACGACTTCGTCTATCTTTTCGATGTCACTGATGGCAACCCCAACGGCGACCCGGATGCGGGCAACTTGCCCCGCGTTGATCCGGAGACCGGCCAGGGATTGGTGACGGATGTCTGCATCAAACGAAAAGTTCGCAACTTCGTCGCGCTGACCAAAGGCAACGGCGAACCGCAGCCGGGCTTCGAGATCTATGTCCGCGAGAAGGCTGTGCTGAACCAGCAGCATGAGAAAGCATACATCGCATTAAAGCTCGATCCGAAGAATCGCAAGACCAAAGGCAAGGACAAGGCGGATGAGGACCGCCAACTTACTTCGTGGATGTGCCAGAACTTTTTCGATATCCGTTCGTTCGGTGCGGTGATGACGACCGAAATAAACGCTGGTCAGGTGCGTGGTCCGATCCAGTTTGCGATTGGTCGCAGCATCGATCCGATCTTTTCGCAGGAGCATGCGGTGACACGCTGCGCTGTGACGACTGAGCGAGAAGCCGAGGCACAATCCGGCGACAACCGCACCATGGGTCGTAAGTTCACCGTGCCCTACGGTCTTTACCGCATGCACGGGTTTATCAACCCATTCCTCGCGGCACAGACCGGCTTCTCTGCTGATGATCTGGAACTCTTCAAGACAGCACTGGGACAGATGTTTGAATTTGATCGCTCGGCAGCACGAGGGCAGATGGTGGCGCAGAAGTGCTATGCGTTCAGGCACGAAACGCCACTGGGCAGTGCTCGGGCAGATCAGCTCTTCAAACACGTCGGAGTGAAACTGAAGGAAGAAGGTAAACCGCCGCGGAAAATTGAAGACTATGAGGTAACGGTTGACTCAAGCAATCTGCCTGCTGGGATTACGATTGAAGAATGGGTGTGACCGCTACGTTTCACTTTCAAGCTTGATGACCAAGGCACAAGTCTTCGGGGTATCAGGGCGGTAGGTCACATAACAACCGAAAGCCATGGGATTGGTGTTTAGGCATGAAATGTATTGTTCTCCCGCGGGTGGATTCGCATGTATTCCGATGCCGACCTCATCCCGCTTTCGGCACTTCAGCATTTACTCTTCTGCGAGAGGCAGTGCGCACTAATACATGTCGAGCGGCTCTGGGCCGAGAATTCATTGACGCTCGAAGGTCGGCACATGCACAAGAAGGCGGACACCGCGCCCGCCGAGCAGCGCGGCAATGTCCGCATCTCGCGAGGGATCGCGCTTTGTTCTTATCGTTACGGCCTGATCGGCAAGGCAGACATCGTGGAGTTTCATCATTCACGTTCGCAACAGACAGAGACCCAAGTACTAGGAAAAGCAAGCGAAGACCAGGCTCGCAATAGCAAAGGGGTGGCGCTGCCGAATAAGCTAGGGCGATGGCAACCGATGCCTGTCGAGTACAAACGCGGCAAGCCTAAGGCGAACGACAGCGACCTCGTGCAGTTGTGCGCCCAGGCTTTGTGCCTGGAAGAGATGCTCGATGTGGAGGTGCCCCTCGGTGCGATCTTCTATGGCCGAACGCGCCGACGGCTTGAAGTTTCGTTCTGTGAATCACTTCGCCAAACGACGCTAAATACCATCAACCGGCTCCATCACATGATCGCTACCCAGTTCACACCCTCAGCAAGGCGAGAACCCAAGTGTGACAAATGCTCTCTGCTCCATCTGTGCATGCCCGATGCGCTGATGCGTGCACGCGGTGCTGCTGACTATTGCACTCGTTCCCTCAAGGCCGTCATCACTTCAACGCCTGTCGCCGACTAATGGGTGAACCGACATGAAACAACACCTGAACACACTGTTCGTCACCACGCCCGATGCTTACCTCTCCAAGGATGGCGAGGCGGTTGTCGTGAAGATTCAGAAGAAGGTTGCCATGCGCGTTCCTATTCTCACGCTCGGCGGCATCGTCTGCATGGGCCGAATCGGTGTCAGTCCCATGCTAATGGCGCTCTGTGCCGAGCGCGGCGTGGCGATCTCGCTGCTCACCGAACATGGTCGGTTCCTCGCCCGAATCGCCGGCTTCACACCAGGCAACGTCCTGCTCCGCCGCGAGCAGTATCGCCGGTGTGACGCCCTCGATGCCTCTGCCGCCATTGCTCGCACCATCGTCAGCGCCAAGATTGCCAATGCACGCGGTGTACTCATGCGCTCGCTGCGAGACTATCCCGATGCGACTGGTCACGCCGACATCGACAACGCCGCCGCAAGGCTGGCGTCATCGGTCGATCAGGTCATGCACTCCGAAGATTTGGATGTAATCCGTGGTGTTGAGGGCGAAGCTGCCAAATCCTATTTCGACGTATTCAATCACCTGATCATCGCCCAGAAGGAGCAATTCATCTTTAACAACCGTTCGCGCCGCCCTCCTTTGGACCGCACCAACGCGCTGCTCTCGTTTCTTTACGCCATGCTCGCTCATGACGCCCGGTCAGCTTGTGAAGCGGCCGGCCTAGATCCTGCTGTAGGTTTCCTGCATCGCGATCGTCCTGGTCGACCGGGACTGGCACTCGACTTGATGGAGGAGTTTCGCCCATTCCTGGCCGACCGACTGGCTCTGTCGCTCATTAACCGTAAGCAGGTGCAGGCTGATGATTTCACAGTGATGGAATCGGGAGCGGTCCAACTCAGCGATGCCGCCCGCAAGACCGTCATCGTCACCTATCAGAAGCGCAAGCAAGATCAGATCCTTCATCCGTTCCTGAACGAAAAGACCACCATCGGCCTGCTCGTTCACCTCCAGGCTCGTCTGCTCTCTCGTCACCTGCGCGGCGATCTCGATGCCTATCCGCCTTTCATTTGGAAGTAATGGCCAAACGTCCGAACCAGGGAGTTTTTACATGTTTGTCCTCGTCACCTACGACGTCTCCACCATGACCAAGGAAGGCAAACGCCGACTTACAAAGGTCGCCAAGGCCTGCCTCGACTTCGGCCAGCGCGTGCAGAATTCCGTTTTCGAATGCCAGGTCGATCCCACCCAGTGGACGCAATTAAAACTGAGGTTGACCGATCTATACAACCCGGATGAGGACAGCCTCCGTTTCTATTTTCTCGGATCGAACTGGAGGCACCGTGTCGAACACCTGGGAGCTAAGCCCAGTACAGACCTTCAGGGCCCGCTGATCGTTTAAGTGCGTGTTTCTTCAATTCGTTATCCGACCATGTCTGAAGGTAACGTGTGATATTGGAGGTTTCGGTAAGTCTGTGGATGTATCGGTCTAATACATAATCTCAATGTCATGACCCCGCCAAAACGCGGACTGTTAGTGCACATCGAATCCTAGTCAGGTTCGCGGCAACGATAACCTGCTCTTTGACAAGTAAATAGTCTCGGCGGATATGTCGTGGCAAAATGTCAAGGTGGTGAAACTGCAATGTTCGCGGAAATGCCCTGTTGAGTGTTTGACACAACATGACTTATGATGTCGGCGTCGCCCTCCATACGAGGGCGTGGATTGAAACGTGCGCGTGTTCGGAGTGGTGGCGAGAAGGTATGCGTCGCCCTCCATACGAGGGCGTGGATTGAAACTACGATCTGGCGAGCATCATCGGCGAGTCTTGCTGTCGCCCTCCATACGAGGGCGTGGATTGAAACCTCCATCCGACGCGAAGGTTTTGACGCGACGATGGTCGCCCTCCATACGAGGGCGTGGATTGAAACTGGCCCGGGAGGAGTCCAGCCCTGCCGATCACGAGGTCGCCCTCCATACGAGGGCGTGGATTGAAACATGTTATGCGCGTTGACCGGTTGTGACAAGTCATGTCGCCCTCCATACGAGGGCGTGGATTGAAACTTCGAGTGGTGCATCTGTGCTCACTATGGTCAACGTCGCCCTCCATACGAGGGCGTGGATTGAAACTGCGTCACTCTCGGGATGTCGGTTTAGCCAAGGGTGTCGCCCTCCATACGAGGGCGTGGATTGAAACCGCTGAGTGCCCACGCTCCCGCCCATGGCCCCCCGTCGCCCTCCATACGAGGGCGTGGATTGAAACTTCCATGCCGCCTTGAGCATATGAGCCGGGCAATGTCGCCCTCCATACGAGGGCGTGGATTGAAACTGCGTCACTCTGGGGGATGTCGATTAGCCGAGGGTGTCGCCCTCCATACGAGGGCGTGGATTGAAACTTAGAGTTTTATGTTCATGTGTTTGTCGAGTCTGGGTCGCCCTCCATACGAGGGCGTGGATTGAAACCGAAGTCGTTGGCTTTGTGGCTGGCGAGGCTCGTCGCCCTCCATACGAGGGCGTGGATTGAAACGCTCGCCCGCGTCTCTCTCGGCATCACGGCTCAGGGTCGCCCTCCATACGAGGGCGTGGATTGAAACCACTCTTTGCCGATGGCGCGCATCTCCTCGAGCGTCGCCCTCCATACGAGGGCGTGGATTGAAACTAGCAATAACGATATTGCTGCTACCAATTACCTTGTCGCCCTCCATACGAGGGCGTGGATTGAAACAGGCGAATGCCAAATTGCTCGCGCAAAATCTCGAGTCGCCCTCCATACGAGGGCGTGGATTGAAACGATCCAGATGTAAGTGGTGTCATCATCGGTCAGGCGTCGCCCTCCATACGAGGGCGTGGATTGAAACCACCGGAGGGCGTAGTGAGCGTTACCGGTTTTGACGTCGCCCTCCATACGAGGGCGTGGATTGAAACCATCTGGGCGATGCTGTCCTGCAGCGCCCGGTATGTCGCCCTCCATACGAGGGCGTGGATTGAAACCTATTCGGCACCATTGGGCGGCGGTCAACGTGGTGGTCGCCCTCCATACGAGGGCGTGGATTGAAACTCTGTGTCATCCTGTTGACAAGGTGAAGCAGGCTGGTCGCCCTCCATACGAGGGCGTGGATTGAAACACCTTAATTGAAATGCTCGTAGTCGTGGCGCTCATGTCGCCCTCCATACGAGGGCGTGGATTGAAACCAGATGCTCGCGGCGCGCGTGTACGACACCCACGTCGCCCTCCATACGAGGGCGTGGATTGAAACCGCCTGGCTGCTGATCGAGCCACGCGGCCTGCTCGTCGCCCTCCATACGAGGGCGTGGATTGAAACTTCTAACTCCCGGCCCACGCCGGCCGATGCCTGGTCGCCCTCCATACGAGGGCGTGGATTGAAACATCGCGGGTCTCCTGTGTTGGCGTAGCTCCGCTCCGTCGCCCTCCATACGAGGGCGTGGATTGAAACCTTGCTGGCTCAGCGCCTTCCTTGGCCCGAGGCGGGTCGCCCTCCATACGAGGGCGTGGATTGAAACATCGCTGTTGCGGTGCGGTTGCCATCCTCATCAACGTCGCCCTCCATACGAGGGCGTGGATTGAAACATCAAAAATAATCGGCTCGCTTCGAGGCGGCGAGTCGCCCTCCATACGAGGGCGTGGATTGAAACACCATCGGCTACGAAGGTGCGATCCTCGACACCAGTCGCCCTCCATACGAGGGCGTGGATTGAAACACGCGTTTGATGATTACAACGCCGGACACACCGGGTCGCCCTCCATACGAGGGCGTGGATTGAAACGCGCGTGGGGCCATGGCAAGCGATCGCAGCTCATGTCGCCCTCCATACGAGGGCGTGGATTGAAACAGTTCTTCGCGGACTGCGTCAGAGCTACATGCGGTCGCCCTCCATACGAGGGCGTGGATTGAAACAACTTCGCAGAGAAGCGATCAAAGCGCATGCGGGTCGCCCTCCATACGAGGGCGTGGATTGAAACCTTCCGCAAGTGGTCGAAAACCTTATCGCCAAGGCGTCGCCCTCCATACGAGGGCGTGGATTGAAACTACGTATGGCCAGTCCTGTTCGGAACGATGTTGGGGTCGCCCTCCATACGAGGGCGTGGATTGAAACTACTTCACCATCGACCACGCCGCCCGATCCGCCGGTCGCCCTCCATACGAGGGCGTGGATTGAAACCGCGCTGTGCGTCTTGAATTCGAGTAGGTGCCAGTCGCCCTCCATACGAGGGCGTGGATTGAAACGCCTTGATTGGGTGAGAACTGGCGGAGCAGGGGGGTCGCCCTCCATACGAGGGCGTGGATTGAAACATCAAGTTTTGGGGCATTGAAACATGGGCGTATCAGTCGCCCTCCATACGAGGGCGTGGATTGAAACCCCGTAGCTTTGACTGGGGCAACCACTGGGGCAAGGTCGCCCTCCATACGAGGGCGTGGATTGAAACTGGTACGTCGTTGAAGTTGCCTGTTTTCGCTGCAGTCGCCCTCCATACGAGGGCGTGGATTGAAACACTTCCAGGTCGATGGTGTCGCCTTCCGCGCTTGGTCGCCCTCCATACGAGGGCGTGGATTGAAACGCTTATGGTCGTTGAACGCGACGCTCGCCGCTCCGGTCGCCCTCCATACGAGGGCGTGGATTGAAACGAGCAGGTTGCCGATCATGTGTCCTAGGTCGTGGGTCGCCCTCCATACGAGGGCGTGGATTGAAACTTCAATGATCGTGCGCGCGTCCAGGTGGTCAACTGGTCGCCCTCCATACGAGGGCGTGGATTGAAACTTCGCGTGTTGCGTGGGCATAATGTTGGGCGGTGTCGCCCTCCATACGAGGGCGTGGATTGAAACCAATATCGCGCTTCGTTCGTCGTGTCTGGTCAAGGTCGCCCTCCATACGAGGGCGTGGATTGAAACCTTTCAGATGGGGGTTAGATGAGTGTTTGAAGGCGTCGCCCTCCATACGAGGGCGTGGATTGAAACTCGTCGTAGATCGGCGGTGTTGCTAGACCCTGCTCGTCGCCCTCCATACGAGGGCGTGGATTGAAACATCTGTGACGGGCTGCTCGGGGCTGATGATCGCGGTCGCCCTCCATACGAGGGCGTGGATTGAAACTGATTGCCGCCGCGCGAGTCGATGAGCTTTTCAGTCGCCCTCCATACGAGGGCGTGGATTGAAACTCCATAAGGCTCGACGTCACAGACCCGCATGCCAGGTCGCCCTCCATACGAGGGCGTGGATTGAAACCTACAGTGGGGTGATTTATGAGTCGTGCAGTTGTGTCGCCCTCCATACGAGGGCGTGGATTGAAACACGGCAAAGCGGACCTTTCGCAAAGCAGATGATGTCGCCCTCCATACGAGGGCGTGGATTGAAACCTTTTGCAGGCTGCTGGATCGCCCTGAACCACTCGTCGCCCTCCATACGAGGGCGTGGATTGAAACGCGACGTGAAGACTTTGATCGCTCTCATTCAAACGTCGCCCTCCATACGAGGGCGTGGATTGAAACGAAGCAAATACCCGTCACTCGCTCAGTCGTCCAGGTCGCCCTCCATACGAGGGCGTGGATTGAAACCTGCTGTGCATGCTCAAGAGCCACCTGAGTCTTGTCGCCCTCCATACGAGGGCGTGGATTGAAACCCACCAGACCTCACCGCGAAACTCCCGTTCGATCGTCGCCCTCCATACGAGGGCGTGGATTGAAACACCACGTTGACCGCCGCCCAATGGCGCCGAATAGGGTCGCCCTCCATACGAGGGCGTGGATTGAAACTTGATCGGATCGAGCGCAATACCTACGGACCAGTGTCGCCCTCCATACGAGGGCGTGGATTGAAACACGTAGAATCATTGCGTCTTGCATGAGACACCTCGTCGCCCTCCATACGAGGGCGTGGATTGAAACTATCGACGCGCGGGCCTTCGATGATCTGCGGTTTGTCGCCCTCCATACGAGGGCGTGGATTGAAACCCGAAATGGCGCTTCCAGAGTGTGGAGCGCCGAAGGTCGCCCTCCATACGAGGGCGTGGATTGAAACACAAAAGGCATCTCAGTAGTTGAAGTCACGCACAGTCGCCCTCCATACGAGGGCGTGGATTGAAACCCGACTGGAAACAACCATGCAGGCACCGCTCAAGGTCGCCCTCCATACGAGGGCGTGGATTGAAACGTCATGGAGGGCGTTGAGTTGTGTGACAGGCGATAGTCGCCCTCCATACGAGGGCGTGGATTGAAACACGAGTTCGGCGGCGTCATCGTGGCAAAGGGCCGGGTCGCCCTCCATACGAGGGCGTGGATTGAAACACGACCAAGACGCAGACCGACACCGCAGCGTACACGTCGCCCTCCATACGAGGGCGTGGATTGAAACACCGCGCCGAGTAAGCAGCAACTGATGGAAGGGCGTCGCCCTCCATACGAGGGCGTGGATTGAAACACCGAGGATCAGGCCGACGCGATGGCTTTGCTGGGTCGCCCTCCATACGAGGGCGTGGATTGAAACATGGTGCCGAGTATGCCATGCAGAAAAAGGAGAGGTCGCCCTCCATACGAGGGCGTGGATTGAAACATTACAGCCGCTATAGCGTTCGGAGGTGGCGCAGCGTCGCCCTCCATACGAGGGCGTGGATTGAAACATCACGCTTACAATTCTCAGCACAGATGCACCGCTGGTCGCCCTCCATACGAGGGCGTGGATTGAAACGGTCTATATGCCGGGAAATTACGGCAGCAACGGCGTGTCGCCCTCCATACGAGGGCGTGGATTGAAACGCCGATGCTGATGGAGTCACGCACACCATCGACAGTCGCCCTCCATACGAGGGCGTGGATTGAAACGAGTGGGTACGCACTAGTAGTTTTATGTCAAAAAGTCGCCCTCCATACGAGGGCGTGGATTGAAACGTATAGAGCGGCTTGCCTTTGCGCTTGGGGTCTGGTCGCCCTCCATACGAGGGCGTGGATTGAAACCAAAAATCAGTCACGTCATCGAGTGTGTGTTTTGGTCGCCCTCCATACGAGGGCGTGGATTGAAACGTACGCGAGCCATTGCGAAACTTCGTCCGGTGACGTCGCCCTCCATACGAGGGCGTGGATTGAAACCCCATGTCGGGAAGCTGCCGCTTGTCTGCCAGGTCGCCCTCCATACGAGGGCGTGGATTGAAACTGCGCGGCGGGGGTCATGCTCCCACCATCGGACGGTCGCCCTCCATACGAGGGCGTGGATTGAAACATCATACGTGCCCGATCCTGCGCCAGTCGCGCGAGTCGCCCTCCATACGAGGGCGTGGATTGAAACGATCATGGGAGTAGGGGTATCGAAAGCTTGCCGTGTCGCCCTCCATACGAGGGCGTGGATTGAAACCTTGGAAGCGATGACCCCGACAACCTGTACGGCGAGTCGCCCTCCATACGAGGGCGTGGATTGAAACCCCATGTCCCAACGATTCAACGATTCGACCGGGCGTCGCCCTCCATACGAGGGCGTGGATTGAAACTGGTGGGTGGCGCCGACCTACGGCGTAGCGATGAGTCGCCCTCCATACGAGGGCGTGGATTGAAACCCAACAACGGAGGCCAAGTGATAAACACCATCAGGTCGCCCTCCATACGAGGGCGTGGATTGAAACTCGACGATCTGCCTGGCATCATCGGCGAGCCTGGCGTCGCCCTCCATACGAGGGCGTGGATTGAAACTCGACGATCTGCCTGGCATCATCGGCGAGCCTGGGTCGCCCTCCATACGAGGGCGTGGATTGAAACCTTGAGCGGTGCCTGCATGGTTGTTTCCAGTCGGGTCGCCCTCCATACGAGGGCGTGGATTGAAACATCGTGGACATCCAAGCCGTGCCGGCACGAGCATGTCGCCCTCCATACGAGGGCGTGGATTGAAACTTCGTGACTGCACCGATGAATGCGGTTTGCTCAGGTCGCCCTCCATACGAGGGCGTGGATTGAAACATATATCGCGACATCGCCGCTGACGCCATCGCCGGTCGCCCTCCATACGAGGGCGTGGATTGAAACCAAACGCCGCCAACGCACAGGCGCATGTGATCCAGTCGCCCTCCATACGAGGGCGTGGATTGAAACTCGCCGATTAGGTGAGCATGCGATACGCCAGCCCGTCGCCCTCCATACGAGGGCGTGGATTGAAACAAATGATGGTTATCGAGGTGGACAACGACCCTATCAGTCGCCCTCCATACGAGGGCGTGGATTGAAACTAAGCAGAATATGAAAGGTTCCAACCATGCCAAGCGTCGCCCTCCATACGAGGGCGTGGATTGAAACTCGAGGATCTGCCTGGCATCATCGGCGAGCCTGGCGTCGCCCTCCATACGAGGGCGTGGATTGAAACTGCTGCATCGCCGCCGATGCTTTCGATCAGTGGGGTCGCCCTCCATACGAGGGCGTGGATTGAAACCTCAGTGAATATCATCGGTTGCCACGCGATCCTAGTCGCCCTCCATACGAGGGCGTGGATTGAAACAGGTCATCGGCATTCCCGCTCGCGTGTTCGCTAAGTCGCCCTCCATACGAGGGCGTGGATTGAAACTTTGAATACTCAGCGTGCGTCATGACCAACTTCAGTCGCCCTCCATACGAGGGCGTGGATTGAAACTGCCATGCTGCCTTGAGGAGATGAGACGGGCAATAGTCGCCCTCCATACGAGGGCGTGGATTGAAACGCCTCGAGGGGACCGATTACGATCACCTGCGAGAGTCGCCCTCCATACGAGGGCGTGGATTGAAACCTGTTGGGCATCAAGCCATATCAGGAGTACGCCGTCGCCCTCCATACGAGGGCGTGGATTGAAACTCTTCAATCGTCACGCCGAACCTAAGGGCGAGCGTCGCCCTCCATTCGAGGGCGTGGATTGAAACACAGATATCCTCATCTGTGGGTTCCTTGATACACGTCGCCCTCCATACGAGGGCGTGGATTGAAACTTTGGTGGGATGCCAGCTTGTGATGGGATCGATAGTCGCCCTCCATACGAGGGCGTGGATTGAAACGTCACGCGCGAAATATCCATCGCGTGGTACACGCGTCGCCCTCCATACGAGGGCGTGGATTGAAACACCTCACCAGCTTGACCAGTATATCCAGCGTGATGTCGCCCTCCATACGAGGGCGTGGATTGAAACAGTAAGATCGGTGATGAGGTTGGCGACAATAGTGGTCGCCCTCCATACGAGGGCGTGGATTGAAACACCGTAAGGCTCGACGTCACAGACCCGCATGCCAGCGTCGCCCTCCATACGAGGGCGTGGATTGAAACTTCTCACTCCCGGTCCAAGCCGGCCGATGCCTTGTCGCCCTCCATACGAGGGCGTGGATTGAAACAACAAAGCGCATACGCACCGGCTTCGAAGGCGATGTCGCCCTCCATACGAGGGCGTGGATTGAAACACTCGACCGGCCCGGCTGAGGGCCGACTGGAAACGTCGCCCTCCATACGAGGGCGTGGATTGAAACCTGGAGCTGCTCCCACAGTTCGACGTTGAACGCGGTCGCCCTCCATACGAGGGCGTGGATTGAAACACTTTCCCGGTGCGGATCGCCTCTTGAGCGTACTGTCGCCCTCCATACGAGGGCGTGGATTGAAACATTGACAAGTGAAGAGCGTACGCAACGTGGCCCCTAGTCGCCCTCCATACGAGGGCGTGGATTGAAACTCTTTGTTGTCGTGGTCGTGCAGGCGCTTGAGTGTCGCCCTCCATACGAGGGCGTGGATTGAAACTTTTTCAAGGACAAGCGACGCAGGGACATCCGCGTCGCCCTCCATACGAGGGCGTGGATTGAAACACCCATGACTATGATCGAGCAGCCCATCGACCTGGTCGCCCTCCATACGAGGGCGTGGATTGAAACGACAACTCGAATGCCACCGCCGCGAGCAGTGCATGAGCGCCGTCGCCCTCCATACGAGGGCGTGGATTGAAACTGCTTCTGCGGCGAAACGGGCGTTGTCTTTGTCTGGTCGCCCTCCATACGAGGGCGTGGATTGAAACTTGACGAGCCAGCGATTGAAACCCTTGCGTTCGGGTCGCCCTCCATACGAGGGCGTGGATTGAAACCAACAATGGTACATGGACACCGCCCACAAGCTTGTCGCCCTCCATACGAGGGCGTGGATTGAAACTCGGCGTACAAGGCACAGGTCGAGGTGTGGGCGACGCGGCGCAAAGTGTAAAGATGGTTCACACGGACATTCTGTCACTTCGTCAAGAGCTTGCCAATGTGAATCGGGAATTCGCCTCAGCGTTTGCCAAGGTAATCGAGGTCGTGGAGAGGACAAGTGGACAAGTCGAACGTACCCTTCGCGGAGAGTCTGAACAAATTACACAGAGGCTGGCGAAACGGGAACGAGGTGCTAGGTGGGACCGCTTCTGGATGTGCTTCTTTGGCATTGTGACCTGGGCTGCGCTGGGCTTCCTCATATATCGTGCAACTTCCTGATCTAGCGCGACGAATTGAAATCCTGTTTGATCAATCTGGTAGATCGACCGTGTCGCACTACGATCATCCGTCGCCATTGCCATAACTTTGTATTCCGGTGACACCTGCCCTGTACAACCCGCCTCGGGAGGCATGCAATGAACAAGAATCCGAACAGCGCGACACGGGATGCCAAGCCTGACCTGCCAGCCAACGACAAACCTTACGCCGTACTCGTCGACGACAACTACCACTATATGGATGAGTCGGAGCGCAACACTCACGGCTGTTTCGCCACCCTCGACGAAGCCATCGCCGCCTGCAAGCAGATCGTCGATGAGTACCTGATGCAGGTCTACAAGCCCGGCATGCCGGCAGCCGACTTGTACAGCAGCTACACCTCCTTCGGTGACGATCCGTTCATCCAAGGCCCGGGGCTGGATAAGCCTGTCTTCTCCGCGTGGACCTACGCCAAGGCCAAGGCGGTTGAGCTTTGTGGCCCCGACGAGCTGATGCCTAGCAACTGGTAGGTCCACGCCGGCGCTGGGAGCTTGGCTAACCAACTATGCCTGGTCCATCAGGACCACAATCGCGCTGCTAATGGACTGTTCCGTTTCGTGACTACCAATCCTCAATAAAAGGATTCCCGGTACTCAGTTGGGCTAATCCCAATGATGCGGTGGAAGGTAGAGGTGAAGTGGCCATGGCTGGCGAACCCTGTCGCTGTAGCAACTTTGCTGATGGGTACGCGGTGAGCACGCAACAGCCACTTAGCCATCTGGAGCTGCTTTCGCATGAGGTAATGCTTGGGGCTGATGCCGACCTGTGCGGAGAAGAGACGGTGGAAGTGGAACGCGCTTATGTGCAAATGCTTGGCGACCTCAGCGAGGCTGGGGGTTTCATCAAATTTCTCGTGTAAGAACGCGATGGCGGTGGCGATGCGATCCTCCTTGACGGTGCCGACGGGCATCAGTTCATCATCTTCCATGGGACGAATTTCGATGTACCAATGAATGGCCTGCTCACCGATGACCACCCGGCGACGACGGAAGACAACCCAGTACGGCGTCTTGCCGAGTTTGACGGCAAGGTCACGGGTGTCGTTGTCTTCTAAGTTTGGAAATCGCTGCTTGGTGATGCACTGAACGGTGGTGACAAGATCTTCGAGTAGTGATGGCGTCGCTAGGAACAGATCTCGTGTGTCCAGGTCGCAGGCAATCAGGCGGTTGTCGTGGCCGACGATGATGCGTCCCAGGCTCTGCTCATCAGGCATGAGAAATCGCGACTGCCAGCGGCGAAGAAGCAATTGCACTTTCTGCTGATCGATGGTGGAGAAGGCTTTGTTACCGTTACGACCAGCGGCGAACCACCACCAGCGATTTTCACTGATGGATTCAAGCAGTACGACCACGACGCAGTTGCCACCTTTCTGCAAACCCGCTTCGCCGTTGCGCTGACCAGGGTAAGCGACGGCAATGCCATCCTTGATGGCGGTGGCAATCATCTTGTCCTTGGCGGCTGTAGTAAGCCATTTCGTGACGGCACCACTTGTCCAGCCATGAAGGGCGAGTAACTCATCAGCCTGTGGACCTGCGACATTGAGAAT
>Ga0163150_10006690_pt1 | contig 13966 bp, 14 predicted proteins | sample OliLakLV19P2IB_FD_148628 | JGI IMG/M metagenome (GOLD analysis project Ga0163150, IMG submission 148628) | Freshwater microbial mat bacterial communities from Lake Vanda, McMurdo Dry Valleys, Antarctica - Oligotrophic Lake LV.19.P2.IB | ecosystem: Environmental > Aquatic > Freshwater > Lake >...
CAACCGCATCTGCGTCACCCACCTGCTGATGGACGACGGCAAGGAGAACCGGATTGCCGGTGCCGTTGGCTTCAACGTCCGCACGGGCAACTACCACGTCTTCAAGTCCAAGACCGTGATCTGCGGTGCGGGCGGCGCCTCCAACATCTTCAAACCGCGTTCCGTGGGCGAAGGTTCCGGCCGCACGTGGTATGCGCCCTGGTCGTCCGCGTCTGCCTATGGGCTCATGATCGACGCCGGCGCCAAGATGACGCAGATGGAAAATCGCATCGTGCTGGCGCGTTTCAAGGATGGTTATGGCCCGGTCGGCGCCTACTTTCTGCACCTGAAGACCTATACGCAAAACGGTATGGGCGAAGAGTACGAATCCAAGTGGTTCCCCGAACTGCAGAAAATGGTCGGCAAGGAATATCTCGATCCGGAAGCTTCGCACTTGACCCATCGGCCAATCCCGACCTGTTTGCGTAACCATGCAATCATCAGCGAGGTCAATGCCGGCCGCGGCCCCATTCACATGGTGACCATGAAGGCCTTCCAGGATCCCCATCTGGAGGAGGTCGGTTGGGAGAACTTCCTCGGCATGACCGTCGGCCAGGCGGTTTTGTGGGCCTCCACCGATGTGGATCCCAAGCACGAGAATCCCGAGCTGACCACGTCCGAGCCCTACGTCATGGGCTCCCACGCGACGGGCTCAGGGGCCTGGTGCTCGGGTCCCGAGGACGTCTCCCCGCCCGAGTATTTCTGGGGCTACAACCGCATGACGACGATCGAAGGGCTGTTCGGCGCCGGTGACGCGGTCGGCGGCACGCCGCACGCTTTCTCATCGGGCTCGTTCACCGAAGGCCGTCTCGCCGCGAAGGCCGCCTGCAAATACATCGACGACGGCAAGGGCGAAGGCATTGTCGTATCCGATGAGCAGATCAACCGCCGCAAGAAAGAGATCTTCAAGCCCCTGGAGCACTACAAGGTCTACCGCAATACGATCGTGGCGGGCGATGTGAATCCGCATTACATCAATCCCAAGCAGGGCCTCGACCGTCTGCAGAAGCTGATGGACGAGTATTGCGGCGGAGTGACCGTCAACTACATGACCAACGAGAAGCTCCTGAATATCGGTCTCAAGAAGCTCGAGATCATGGAGGAAGACCTGCAGAGCCTGGCCGCTGCGGATATTCACGAGCTGCTGCGTGCGTGGGAATTGATGCACCGTCATCGCGCTGCAGAGTGCGTCACGCAGCACACGCTGTTCCGCAAGGAGACCCGTTGGCCGGGTTACTACTATCGTGGCGACGCCATGAAGTTGGATGATGAAAACTGGCATGTGCTGACTGTTTCGCGTCGCGATCCGAACACCGGCGAATACACGATGGAGAAGGCGCCTTGTTATCACTTGGTGTCGGATGACGAGTAGCAATGTCCCCGGGCAGAAGCTCGCGATGAACGTCTGCCTGGCGCTAGAGGATCCGGCATGTCTTCCGTTGTGATCCCTGTGAAGCTGGCCGCATCCGGTCTCGAAGAGCCGCGCGTGAATGTCATTGAAAAAACCGATGAGGAGATCCGGGCCATTGCCGATCCCCTGTGGCGCGACCTCGTCAGGCATTCGAACGAAGGCAAGTACGGAGAGTTCGTCAAGAACTTCTCCAATTCCCTGGCGCTTGCGATGACTGAAGTCGTGGCGGGCCACCAGTTCGCCAACAGTGAACTGGCGAGAAGCCTGTCTGAAGACGTCGACTCGCTGGGCATCATCCGCCGGGGCGAACATGTGACGGTTCTCTACCGGCAGCGGAGCACCAAAAAACAAGGCGAATGGCTTGGCCGACTTGTCCTCGGCTATGAAAATGAAGAGGTCAAGATCTTTGGTGCATCCATTTTCTGAGCAGGTCGTCCGGATCCGACATGAGTGAATCCATCCATGACGGCAAGTTTGTCGAGCTGACCTACAAGGTGACCGACAGGAAGTCGGGCCATGTCCTCACCCGGGTCGAATTCCCGTTGGGCTATGTCCACGGACGCAACGAAATTCTGGCCCCTTCCGTCCATCGGGAACTGGAGGGCAAGTCCGCTGGCGACGTGATCGAAGTGCCGATCGATGGCAATCAGATCTTCGGTCCCAGAAACGAGTCGCTGGTCTTTAGCGATCACATCGAGAACGTCCCCGCGGAGTATCGGCAAATCGGCACCTCCATCCTTATGGAAAGCGACAAGGGCCAGACCCGCAGCTTTATCGTGACGCGGATGGACGACGAGACACTGACCTTGGATGGCAACAATCCGCTTTGTGGCAGAGAGGTCGTCTTTACGCTCGAGATACTGACCGTGCGCGACGCCACTGATGAAGAGACCAGAGTGGGCGAGGCGATCATTGCGAACGCGGATATCGACCCGTCACTCATGAGACCTGTTTAAGCAGCAGTGTTGAATGGCATCGGAAAACTTCCGGCCTTGATTACTTGCACTTACAATCCTGACTTTGCGGCAAGAAAGGTGACTTATGAGCGAGCAAAAGCCCACCACCAAAGTTCCCGACGGCCATACGCGTTTTTTTACAACGCGTCAGATGGCGCCAAACGACAAGGGATTTGTTGGTTACGAAACCGTCTGGAAACCGCTCCAGAAGGAAGTCGAATACAAGACGCCGAAACGGCCGTAGGGGTCAAACCGCAGCCTTAGGGTCTGCGCTAGGAGCGGTCTGGGCGTCGCAGAACATCGCTCCCAAGTTCAGCGCTTTCGCCCGCTCGCCTCGCGCCTGTTTCGAGAGCCCGCCTTATGGGGGCTCCCTTTTTGTGCTTGAATAGGTGATGGCCGACAGACGCCTCCAGGTCTTCCACGCAGTCGCAAAGCACCTTTCCTTCACCAAGGCGGCAGAGGCGCTGTTCATGACCCAGCCGGCGGTGACCTCGCAGATCCGCCAGCTCGAGGAGCACTTCGGCGCGCGGCTGTTCGACCGGGCGCAGGGGGGGATCCTGCTCACCGACGCCGGCACTATCGCGTTCGCGTATGCCGAAAGGCTCCTGGCGCTGTCCGCGGAGCTCGACACCCGGCTGAAGGAGCTGGATGGCCAGGTGGCCGGCCCCCTGCTGATCGGCGCGAGCACCACGATCGCCGAGTTCCTGCTGCCGCAGATCCTCGGTGAGTTCAAGGCCCGCCATCCGGCGATCGTTCCCAGGCTGTTCGTCGCCAACTCCGAGGCGGTGCAGGGCCGCACCGCCGACCGCAGCCTCGACCTCGGTTTCATCGAAGGCGACTCTCACCTTCCTTCGCTGGTGACCGATTTCTGCTGCGAGGACGAGCTGCGGGTCACCTGCGCGCCGAGCCATCCGCTGGCCAGGCTGCAGTGCGTGACGCCGGAGTCGCTGACGCAGCACGCCTACGCGAGCCGCGAAATGGGCTCGGGCACGCGCGAGGTCATCGATCACTACCTGCAGAAGGCGGGTGTTGCGCCGGACATGCTTCAGGTCGTTATGGAGCTGGGCAGCCCGGAGGCCTTGAAAGGGCTGGTGGCCACGGGCGTGGCTTTCGCCATCATGTCGCGGGTCACGGTGGTGCAGCAGATCCGCCTCGGCGACCTGGTGCAGGTGCCGCTCGCGCCGCGGCTGATCCGCAATCTGGCCGTGGTTTACCCGAAGGAGCGATTTCAGTCGCGACTGGTCAACGGCTTCGTGCAGTTCGCGAAGGAGCGCTTGAACGCGATGCAGTCCGTCGAGCGCCGTGCGGTGGGCAGTTAGTCGATCGAGGCGTAGTACTCGCGCAGGATCTCCATCACCTCGGGGCGGCTGTACTCCGGTGGCAGCGGCGCTCCCTGCGACAGTGAGGCGCGTAGCTGCGTGCCGGAAACCTGCAGGCGGTCCTTGTCCTCGTGCGGGCAGGTGCGGCCGGACGCCATGCCGCCGCAACGGTAGCACCAGAACGCGACATCCATCTTCAGCGGCTGCGTCGCGAGCGCGTCGCGCGGGATGTCGTCAAAGATGTGATGCGCGTCGAACGGGCCGTAGTAGCTGCCCACGCCCGCGTGATCGCGGCCGAGGATCTGGTGCGAGCAGCCGTAGTTCTGGCGGAATAACGCGTGCAGCAGCGCCTCCCTTGGGCCGGCGTAGCGCATGTCCAGCGGATAGCCTGCCTGAACCACGGTGTCCGAGCGAAAGTACTTCTCGATCAGAACCGCGATTGCGCGAGTGCGCACTTCGGCCGGGATGTCGCCCGGCTTGAGGTTGCCGAGCAGGGAATGCACCAGCACGCCGTCGCAGACCTCGATCGCCACCTTGGCGAGGTACTCGTGCGAGCGGTGCATGGGATTGCGCGTCTGGAAGGCGGCCACGCGCGACCAGCCGCGACGCTCGAAGGCGGCCCGCGTTTCGGCGGGGGTCATGAAAAGCGCCCCGTACTTCGCCTTGAAACCGCCGTCGGAGAGAACCCGGAGCGGGCCGGCGAGGTTCACCTCGCCCTGCTGCATGACCATCTTGACCCCCGGATGCATCGGATCGGCGGTGCGGAACACGGCCATGCATTCGTGCGCCTTGTCGATGGTGTATTTTTCCGTCACCGTCATGATGGCCAGCGGCGCACCATCTTCGGGGTCGACCAGAGCGATTTCAGCGCTGGGCGGAATGGCACCGGCGCTTTCCGCGTCGGCCGACAGCGTGATCGGGATCGGCCAGAAAAGTCCGCTCGCCGTCCGGTACTCGTCGCACACCCCTTGCCAGTCGGCGCGCGACATGAACCCATCGAGCGGGGTGAAGCCGCCTATGCCGAGCATGATCAGGTCGCCTTTCTCGCGCGCGCTCACCTTAAGCGTCGGCAGGGACCGCGCGCGCGCCATTTCAGTCGCGAGCGGTTCCCCGGCCAGCATCAGGGGCTTGAGGGTGCTTCCTCCGTGGGGCGGAACAAGGTTGGACATGGCAGTCTTGGGAGCGAACCGATGCGCTGCATTGTCGGCAGATAGCCCGCGGTACGCAAAGCCGTTGTGCGAATGCGCGGATAAGCGCAATTGATGTGGCCTTGCCCCACGGCGCGCTGCGGCGTTGGCGTCGACTTCATTGCCGCGATCACCATCGTGGCAGAGATCGGCGACCCGCGGCGATTCCCACACTCGCTTGAACTGCTGGGCTACCTCGGACTCGTACTCTCGGAATCGAGCCAGCGCCGCATCGGCGTGCGGCGCGACGCGCATGGAGAATTATCGTCTCATCCGCTTCGCGCGTAGCAGTGCCACCCGGCAAACCGTCGTCACCATCGCACGCACCGTCGCGCGGCGCGTTACGCGCGATCTGCGGGCGCCAAGGCTTGCGTGGTGCGCTTGGAATCACGGCTACGTAACGGCTACGTGGACCCCAAAAAAGCAAAAGCGGTTGCGCCGAAAACACGCAACCGCTTGATATTATTGGCTCCCCGACCTGGGCTCGAACCAGGGACCTGCGGATTAACAGACTGTCGCAGAGTTTCGCTTTTTCGAATACCTACGCCAAAATTCGTTCCGCAATCACCGCGAGTTAGCCGTCCGCACCCACCGTATCGCCATGGATTCGCTCGGAATTGTGGAACGGAGTTCGGTGGCGCCTGGACATTCGAAACTACCGCTCCTCGGCCGCTTGTCGTTCCCCACCCAGCCGTTGCATTTACGGTTGACTTCCTCGACGTAAGACGTTATCTTACTTCGATATGAAGACGACCGTTTCCACGAAGGGACAACTTATCCTGCCCGCCGCGTTGCGACAGCAGGACAACGTCGTGCCCGGTCAGGAATTCGAGGTCGAGCGCATCGCCCGCGGTGAGTATCGCCTTCTGCGCCGGCAGCCGCCTCCTAATGAAGGGTTCGTCGATTGGCTATTGGCCTGCCCGGAAAAGGGCTACTACGTTCCCATTGAATCCGAGTCGACCGATACGCTGTGACGTATCTCGTCGACGCCAATGTCCTCAGCGAGGCGACCAAGCCTGTACCCGATTCCAAGGCTATCGAATGGCTGCGGCGCAACGAGCGTGAACTGGTGGTCGATCCCATAATTCTGGGCGAGATCCGGTTCGGGATTCATCTTCTGCCAGCGGGAAAGCGCCGTCGCGGACTCGAAACTTGGTTTGATGGGGGCGTCGCAAGAATCATCTGCGTTCCATGGGACGCGCGGACAGGCCTTCGCTGGGCAGAACTTCTTGCCCAACTGCGCCGGTCCGGCCGGGCGCTGCCGATCAAGGACAGTCTGATCGCGGCGACTGCACTTGTTCACGGTTTCATCGTCGTCACACGAAACACGCGCGACTTCAAGAAGGCGGGTGTAAAGGTGCTTGACCCATTCGCCTGACGTATCCGCGTAGACGAGGACATTTCAAGGACATTATCGTTTTAATTTCGCTCGGAATTGCGGAACGGAAATCGGCCGCGTTTCCCCACGGGCAAGATGCGCCGACACGAGCCGCTGTGGATATCCCATTACCGCAGGCTTACTTACGAAGCGCCGAAATCGGTCTCAATGAACCGAGTCACGTTTCTCACGATCCTGACATTACAGGGCGCCGACAAACTGCGCCAAATGCACACTAAACTTCCCGCTTCGCGACTCACGCGGCTAGCGCCAGCTTAACCTTTTTCCCGCCCCTGACGGCCAGCGTCACCAACATGTCCAGGCTGAACTTCTCCCACTTCCCGTTTGTCAGGTCTGAAACACGGGATTGGGCGATTCCAAGCTCGCGCACGGCCTCTACTTGCGTCCAGCCCCGTTTCTCAATCAAGCGTCGCAACCGCACCATCAGGTCGGCGCGGAGTGCGAGTACCTGCGCCTCGGCCGGCTCAAAGCCCATGTCGAGAAATACGTTACCGCTGGACTTGATCACCCGTTCTTTCTTCAGCATTCACCTTCGATTTGCCTGAATCGCCTGGCCGCCAGAGCAATGTAGATAGCCGTGCCACGAACTCGCTGTTCGCCGCTGTTCAACCTTGCTAGCTCTTGGCTCCGCCGCGTTTGCGCTTCGCAGCGCCTGCGCTACGCGTGAGGACCCCGACAGCCGATTTGGGCTTCCCGGCTGGCTTTCCTGGCGCAGGCACCTTCTCGCCTGGTTCTTGCTTTCGTCTCGCGGCCGTCGCTTTGCCGCGTGCAGCGGGCATGGCCACTTCCGCCATCTCGATGCCGAAAACCTCGCCGAGGAGCGAGTGGTCGAGCAACTTGCCAGCCGCAGGTCCGACTTTCGGTCTTGGCAGAACTGCACCAGCGCGTGCGACGAGGTCCTTCGCGTCAACCCGGCGCAGGATGAACAAGAGTTCGGGTTGCTCATCCAGGCGGACACCCACGCCGTACAGCACGGCGGCAACGTGTTTGCACATGTCGGCCCAGTCCGGACAGCTGCAGTTGAAATTGATCTCACGCGGTGACGGAAACAGTCCAGTGTGCGGCCGACAGATTCGTTCCATCACGCCTTGCGAAAGACGTCCTTGCAGTAGTTCGACCAGCGAATCAATCGACCCCGCGCAGTCCACGCCGATCGCCTTCCACTGCTTCTCCGGCGCGGATGCGACGCTCACCACAACCTTGTAAAGGCTGGAACCCATCACCTGCGCCTGCACCTCACCCGGGGCGATCGTGAGGTCGATCACCGAACCGTTGCGGACATAGGTTCGTCCACGTGGCAGCCGGTTCGAGTAATCGCTGTAGCGCTCCAGGTTGGCACACCAGGCCTTTCCCCAGAAGGACTTGGCAATGGCGCCGCGCCCCCCCGTTACCGGCGAGAGCGAGAGACCCTTTTTTTTGAGTCTCGCCGCGGCCTGTGCGGCTTTCTTGCGGCGCTCGGCGACCGATACATAGGGCTTCCATCCGAAAAAACTCATCGCGCATCCCTCTCGTAGTCAGACTTCCTGCCGCGCGGCGTGAATGTCGAGCGTGACCAGATCGAGCAGCGCCTGGTCGCTCATTTCCGTCAGCAACAATTCCGCGCTCCCCTCCAGCACATCTCGGACGAGTTGCTGCTTCGATTCGATCAACTGGTCGATTTTATCTTCGACCGTTCCCCGGCAAACGAACTTGTGCACCAGCACGTTCTTTGTCTGGCCGATGCGGAAGGCGCGATCGGTGGCCTGATTCTCGACCGCCGGGTTCCACCAACGGTCGAAGTGAATGACGTGTGACGCCGCGGTCAGGTTGAGCCCGGCACCGCCGGCCTTCAGCGAGAGCACGAAGAATGGCGTCAGCTCATCGTCCTGGAATCGCTGCACCAGTTCCCGCCGCTTGGCCACCGCGGTACCACCGTGCAATACCAGCCCTTCGCGCCCGAATACCGAGCCAAGGAATGCAGCAATGGGCTCGGTGGTTTCACGGAACTGGGTGAACACCAGCACTTTCTCCTGCTTGGCGGCGATCACCTCGGCGATTTCGCGCAGGCGCGCGAACTTGCCACTGTCAGCTTCCGCCCAAGCAGCGTCACCCAACCATTGCGAAGGATGGTTGCAGATCTGCTTGAACCGCATCAGGAACGACAGCACGACGCCCTTGCGCCCGATGCCCTCGGCACTTTCGAGATCTGCCGCAAGATCTTTCACCGCGCGCTGATACAGCACCGCCTGCGTGGGACTCAAGTGGCAGTAGGCCTTCAGTTCGGTCTTGTCCGGCAGGTCGGCGATCACCGATTTGTCGGTCTTCAGGCGCCGCAGGATATAGGGTCGCACCAACTCGCGCAGCGGACCATAGTGCTCGGCCTTCGCCAGCCGCTTTGCGAAGGAGGAGAAGACCTTGTCGGTGCCAAGCAGCCCGGGGTAAGTGAAATCGAAGATGGACCACAGGTCCGACAGCCGGTTTTCCACGGGCGTGCCGGTGAGCGCGATACGCGAGCGGGCTTGTAGCTTCTTGACCGCGCGCGTCTGCTTCGCTCCCGGATTCTTGATCGCCTGCGCTTCATCCAATACCACGACGTGCCAGGACACGGCCTCCAGAAGCGGTAGCCGCAGTAGCGAGCCGTAACTGGTGATGACCAGGTCCAAATCGGCGAGCCGTTGCCCGTCGAGCGCACGCAACTCGGTCGCCGGCATTGTCGAAGGATGCGCGATCATGAACCTTAGACCTGGCGCAAACCGTGCAATCTCCGCCGCCCAGTTTGCCAGCAGCGAGGCTGGCGCAACCAGCAGGCTTGGGCGCCTCTGGTCGCGATTCGCTGCCTCCTCCCGCTCCTCTCGTTTCAATACCAGAAGCAGCGACAGTACCTGGATGGTCTTTCCGAGACCCATGTCGTCGGCAAGGCATGCGCCCATTCCAAGCCGGTAGAGCAGATACAGCCAGCGCACGCCTGCCTGCTGATAGGGTCGCAGCGTTGCCTTGAGTTCCGGGCCCGGCTCCACACGCGCCAGCCCCTCCGGACCGCGCAGGCCCTTCAGCGTCTCGGCGAGCCATGGACCGGCGACGATGTGCGACCAGTCGGGGTCGGGCGCGACTGCGCTTTCTCCCCCAAGCGAGGCTCCCGCGACCAGGCGCATCGCCTCCGCAAAGGTAAGCCCGCCTGCAGCTGCAGCCTGCTCGGTCGCGCGAAATGCATCGAGTATGCGGACCAGTTTCTTCTTGTCAACTTCGACCCAACGACCACGCATAAACTGCAAGCCATCGGAACCTGCCAGCAGTTTCTTGATCTCGGCCGCACTGAGGTGCTCGCCGTCGAGCGTCATCTCCATGCTGAAATCGAGCAGCGCGTCCTTTCCCAGACAGGATGGGGCTTTGCCGCCAACGCTCGCCTGGACTTGCGGGCGGGCGGGACGGCCGGTCTGCCAGTTGCTCGGCGCGCGCGCGATAATGCCCGCCGCTTCCAGCTGTGGCACATCAGTGAGGAATTGGTAGGCTTCCGCCGGTGTCCAGCGCAGCGGATGATAGATCTCGCCAGTGTCGACCATCGCACGCAGCCAGCTGCATCGCTCCGCTGCGCGCTGCACCGGCAAGAGCAGGGAAAGCAGCCGTGCCTGGCTCTTCCCATCCGAGTATTCGCGCAACGCCTGCCCGAGCGGCAGGTGCTGCGCCTTGGCATGTGCCGAGAGACGCGTCGTATAAGTGGCGACAAAGGCGAACGGCGCTTCTTCATCGCGGCGGTTTTCGGCGAGATTGAAATGCACGCGGCCTACCAGATTCCAGGCGGGGTGAAGATGCTTGAGGAAGTCCTGCAGCGACTGTTTCGAATTTGCCAACTCTGCACGGAACGCCGCATCCAGATCCCTCCATAGCGAGCGCAACGCCGAAACGGTCAGATACTCCGCACCAGTCATCGGCGGTGCGTCTGCCGCAAGCGCTTCCAAGTCTTGCGCAGGCGGTACGGCGACGAGAGCGCCATGCCCTTCAAACCAGCGTTCGTCGGCGTCCGACACTGCGCACACGGCCGTGACGTAGCGCGCGCCGAAGTCACGCCAGAAGGCGAATACCGGTGGCAGCGCCGTTCCCACTTCACGCGCTCCGATCTGGAGAAGGCCGTGGCCCGTACCATTCGCGAACGCTTGAACGAGCTTGGCCCGGGTCGACTCCGCCAGGATCGGAGCATCGTGATCCGGTGCGAGGAGCAGGCGGCCCTGGGGGGTGAGAATCAGAACAAGTGCGTCGGCAATCATCGTGCCGATTCTACTGAAGCCCGGGATTGTGGAATGCTCCGCGAAGTCCGTCGATCCGATTTGTGGGCACTGACGGTCATTTAGTATTCCCCCTATCGACGTACTCTTCGGCGCCCTTCAACGTGACCTATTATTGTTATATTTTACGCTAATAGCGTTTCTATTAAAGAAACGGAATTGCCGTTGAATGTCATTTATGTTATAGTTTTAGCACACTGCGTCCCTATTGAAGGTACACATTGAGCGTAAACTATCACTCGCAGGCGAAGACATTAGGTCCACGCGCGGCGCAGCTTTTTACTGAGCTGAATGAATTGCGCCGGACCACATTTACCTTGGTGGACGTGGTCTCGATCACCGGACTGTCGGCGTCATCGGCCCGCAACCTCGTGTACAAGGCGCAGCAACGAGGCCTGGTGACACGACTGAAGCCGGGCCTATACAACCTGGTGCCCTTCGAACTCGGCCGGGCAACCGAGCACATCGGCAGCCCGTATCTGATCGCGTGTGAACTCGCCGGTACGGCGCCCTACTTCCTGTCGCACGGCACCGCACTTGAATTGCACCGCATGGTGACCCAACCGAACTCCACCGTCTATGTGTCATGCACGCGACGCGTGCGCCCGCAGACGGTGGGCGGCTACGACTTTCGGTTTGTCCACATCAACGCAGAACAGGTCTTCGGAATAGTGAAGTACTGGATCAACAAGGAGCAATTCGTGATGATCAGCGACATCGAGCGCACGATCATCGATGGTCTGCGACACCCGGCCTTCGCGGGTGGTATCACCGAAGTCGCCAAGGGCATGTGGATGAAGCGCGATGTGCTCAAGGTTGAACGGCTGGCGGACTACGCGGTGCGACTCGACATCGGCGCGGTGGTGCGTCGCCTTGGTTACCTGTTGGAGCACTACAGCATAGCCGATGCTTCGATACTGAAATCGTTGCGCAGCAGTTTGACGGCAACATACCAGCGCCTCGATCCGCTGCTGCCCGCCGAGGGGGCCTTCCTCTCGCGTTGGCGGCTCCAGCTCAACGTCACTTCCGAAGAGCTCGATGCCGTAAGGCTTGGCTGATGATCCCTCAACGCAACATTTCGCTGATCTCGAACACGCTGCACTCCGCGGGAGGAAGGCGCATCCCCGAAGCTGTGATCGAACGCGATTACGTGCTGGCCTGGCTTCTGACCGGTCTGGCCGGCCATCCACTGCGCGACGTGCCCGCCTTCAAAGGCGGCACCGCGCTGCGCCGCTGTTGGTTCGAGGACTACCGATTCTCGGAAGACTTGGACTTCACACTGACGCGACCAATCGCCCTCGAAGAAATCTTGGCCGGCATGAACGATATCTTCGCCGCAATTGAAGCCGCTAACGGACTTCGCATCGCCTTCGATCGCGAAGACCGCCACGGTCACAAGAACAACCACACGTTCTATCTGCGCTACGAAGGGCCGCTGCCGGCTCCGAACGACGTGAAGGTCGACATCACGATCAAGGAAATCCTGTGCTACCCGCTACAGGATCGCCCGATTCAGCGACCTACGCCAACTTCGATGACCTACCCGAAGGACCGACGGTGAAGGTCTACGCCATCGAAGAGATTGTCGTCGAGAAACTGCTGGCCCTGAGCGATCGGGCACGCAACGAACCGCGCGATCTGTATGACCTCTGGTATCTGTTCGGCTCAACCAATTTGCGAGTTGCGGAGATGCGTGCCGAACTCGATACCAAGTTGGCATTTCGGCAACGCGTCGTTGCCGGCATGGAGCAGGCAATCGCTGCCAAGGAAGAACGTTTGCGGCGTCTCTGGGACTTTCGTCTCGCGCACCAGATTAGCCAACTGCCGCCATTCGATGGTGCCTTTCGGGAGGTGCTGCGCGCTGTGCGCGCCGCAGACTTGCCGAAGGCGGATGGCTGACCCGCCGTGAACCAGAAGCAAGCCAGCAATGTTTCACGCCTCCGCGAACTGGCTCAGGCAAAATCTACTGATCTCCGCGCCATTGACAAGTTAGCGAAACATGCACGGTCAAGGCACGGTCGAGCTAACTTCAAATTGCAGGGAACGTCCGCACCCCCGTGCGTCTTGGCGCCGATCGAATATTGACCCAACAGCGGGTAAATATTCGCGGCGCCAACACCGCGGGGGAGGATCGACCACGTCTCCCGACGACCGGCGCGACCTCGGCGCGCGCCCTATGCACGGCATGCAATCGGTATACACTACGTATATCGGAGGAACCAACGCATGCTCGTCGCAGCCACCACGCGGCACCGCCGGCCGCCCAACCTCACGGTCCGGGCGCGTGACGGCGCCCGGACCGACAATCTCGCCGAGCAAGCCTATCGCAACCTGCGTGCGCTGATCCTGGAACGCAAGATCGCGCCCGGGGCGGCGGTGATCGAAGGCCGGCTCGCCGAGGATCTGCGGATCTCGCGCACGCCGATGCGCGAGGCGCTGGTGCGGCTGGTCGGCGAAGGCCTGCTCGAACGCGCCGACGCCCGTTCGTATTCAGTGCGCAAGGTGTCGCCCACCGAGTATTTCCAGTCGATGCAGGTTCGCGAGACCATGGAGACGCATGCGATGGATCTCGCCGCCGACCGCGTGCCCGCCGCCGAGATCGACACGCTGATGCGCGACATCCGCCGGCTCGCGACGCACGCCAACCAGGAAGCCGACCACTGGCAGGCCGACGACCGCCTTCACCTCATGTTCGCTCTGGCCAGCGGCAACGCGGTGCTGGTGCGGATGATCGAGACGCTGCGAGTCAACACGCGGCTGTTCGAGATCGCCGGGCCGTTCCGGCGCGTGGCCATGGACGGTACCGAACACCTGGAGATCCTCGCCGCCTGGCGCGCGGGCGACGTCAAGGCTGCCAAGAAGGCGCTGCTCGCCCACCTGCGCAGCCTGCAGCAGGAGGCGCTCGACGTGCTGTCCGGCCGCCGCGCCTAGGTCGTCCCCGCGTCAAAAGCCGCCCGCTTCCCCCCGACTGACGAAGCGCCCGCGGCCCGGAGTGCCCAGCCACGCGTCCCCGTCGACGATGAGGTCGCCGCGCGAGAACACCTTGCGCACGCGGCCCACCACCTCCTTGCCCTCGAACAGCGTGAAGTCGCAGTTGGTGTGCTGCGTCTTGGCCGAGATGACGTGCTTCTCGTCCGGAGCGAACAGGACGACGTCCGCATCCGAGCCGACGGCGATGGTTCCCTTGCGCGGGAACAGGCCGAACAATTTGGCCGGCGCGGTCGACGTGATCTCGACGAAGCGGTTGAGCGAAAGCCGGTTCTGCCGTACTCCGCCGTCGTAGATCACGGTCATCCGCGTCTCCACGCCCGGCACCCCATTGGGAATCAGCGAAAAATCGTGGCGTCCGTGCGGCTTCTGGTTGACCCGCCCCAGGTGACCCTCCTTCATGCAGAA
>Ga0163150_10006691_pt1 | contig 13966 bp, 11 predicted proteins | sample OliLakLV19P2IB_FD_148628 | JGI IMG/M metagenome (GOLD analysis project Ga0163150, IMG submission 148628) | Freshwater microbial mat bacterial communities from Lake Vanda, McMurdo Dry Valleys, Antarctica - Oligotrophic Lake LV.19.P2.IB | ecosystem: Environmental > Aquatic > Freshwater > Lake >...
CCCAACACTTTTACGAGAGTGCCACCCACCACACGTGTCATGGTAAGGTCGGCAATCGAGGCGTGGGGGTTGCCAATAATATCTGAAGAAACAAGTTGTTCGTCGCTAGTGTCAAAAATCCCTTTCCAGCGTTCTTCTTTAGCCGCGGCACGCAGTATCCCGTTTACGTCTTCTGCGGTTGTCTCTTTTTTGGAGACAAACGTAACGTCAGCGATAGAACCTGCGACCACCGGCACCCGAATTGAGATGCCGTCGAACTTCCCCACCAACCCTGGGTACGCTTTGGTTACGGCAATTGCAGCACCAGTTGAAGACGGCGTAATATTTTGTGCCGCAGCTCTGCCGCGGCGTAGGTCTGCGCCTTTAACGGGCGAGTCAACGATAGACTGGGTGGCGGTGTAGGCGTGGGTAGTGTTGAGCAGTGCTTTTTCGATCCCCAATTTCTCATCCAAAATTGCAATAAGGGGCGAAACAGAGTTAGTGGTACACGAAGCGTTTGAGGTTATAAGACAACTCCCCAGGTTGTCCTCGTTAAGCCCCACCAATATGGTTGCACCGTTGGGGTTGTCTGCCTTAACTGGGGCACTAATCACGACGCGTTTTGCGCCAGCAGTGAGGTGTGCCGACGCTTTTTCATAATCATCAAAAATACCAGTGCTCTCTACTACCACATCAACACCAAGCGAGCCCCACGGGAGTTTGGTAGGGTCTTTTTCTGTAGTGATATGAATGCGCTTGTCACCCACAACCAGCCCACCATTTTCGGTCTTAACTTCTTTAGGGAAAGCGCGATACACGCTGTCGTGCCGCAGCAAGTAAGCCAGGTTTTCAAGATCGCCAATATCGTTAATCGCAACCACCTCTACGTCAGGGTTGTTCACCACAACGCGCAAAAATGCCCGACCAATACGCCCAAAGCCGTTAATGCCTACACGTAACATGCGTTAAGTATAACTTGGGTTTTTAGGGCGCTGGAGTTTCTTCAACAACTGGTTCTTCTGCGGGCGTAGTCTCTGGTTCAGGCGACGTTTCCGGTTCTGGTTCGGGCGCAGGTTCTTCTTCAACCGGCGGTGTTGAACTTGCCGTGTCGTCAGCAGGCTCTTCTTCTACCGGTGGTGTGCTGGTACCTGTATCAATTGGTGGTGTCGAAGTAGAGGTATCAATCGGGGTGTCGTCCGCTGGTGGATCATTGGTGTCGTCATTATTGTTGTCGGAAGTTTGATCAGTGGTCGAGGCCGTGGTCGAAGCGGTAGAAGTTGCAATGCCAAGCGAGGTTGAAGAGGCGGTTTGTGCGGCAAGTGCATTAGCAACTGCCTGAGCTACAAATGCTTCGAAGTCTGGCAGCGCGTCATGCGTCTCGCCTGCCCCGGCAAGAATAGCTGCAGCAGTAGCACCGCTCGAGACTGTATCTTCTTCTTTAACCACTGGCTTGTAGCCGTCGAACTCTTTTTCTGTGGGGTCAAACATTCTGCCCACAAGTCCGCGATACTCAGTTGCCACTTTTTTATGTGTCGCTCCCGCTTCGCGCTCTTTCTTTTGCACTTCGGTCAAATACGCAATTTCTGCCGTAAGTTCTTCGCCCAACTGCTCGGCAAGAAACAGCCCTAAGTCTCTCCCCGTTAATTCTTTTTTGGAGTACGTGACATGTTTAGACACCTCTACCTCCCGCCACACGTAGTCGACAATTGAGATCGTATTGTAGCCGTAGGAGATGTAGTAGTTTTCGTCGTCTTCTGTAATATCGGTAATTTCAAGATCAAAGTCCCGGTTCTCGAGGTCAACCTCAACAATGTAAGTGTTGTCGACACTCTGTACGCTTTCTATCTCCTCATATACCACGTCTGGGTTGGCAGCAAACGCTGCGCCTGTAGTACCAAACAGGATAAAAAGCCCGATAGGAACGGCATTATTGTGCTGGACAAAGTCCCAGAGCCTGTGCATAGGCTAATTATACCCCAATCTAAGGAGCCTAAACTACCAGTATTCTGCTGTGGGAGGGGTAAAGTTGGCAGTCCAACGAGCAATGCCTTTGGATACACGAAGTTCGTCAATCCAACCATTTAAAATACGTTCTGTGGTGTTTTGAGAACCTATATACACCGTTCCAGACAGATCTGGTACAGAAGTAGATGCACCCTCATTTATATCATTTGAGACCCGAGTACCGTCAATAAAAAGATACCACGTTGAAGTACTGCTTCGTGCAACTGCAAAATGGTACCAGACTCCAGTAGTAACAGCAGACCAGAAATATCCCTGGTCAATAACAGTAGATCCTCCACTGACAGCAAAAAAACCTATACGGTAGTCGCCAGTACCTCCGATGCGTATACCAAATCGATTGCTAGCATCGGTGTACTGGGTAAAAAATGCCATAAAATTTCCGGTCGTAGGAAGTACATTAAATCGGACCCAGAAGTCTATAGTAAAATCACTTGTGCCAAAATCCCAATCTGCATGACTTGCTGTTGATAAGTAGTCTCCTGTGCCATCAAAAAGAGCGCTCGAGTTACCAAATCTGCTTTGTGCGGTATCTATCTGGGCGTTACCACCTGCCGTGATTGTTTTTGCTCCTGAAGCACTGTCTCTAAACGTAGTTGAGGCGTCCGAGCCATTTGCGTGAATAAGCAACTTAGTAAAAGAGTCATTGCCGTTACCTCCTATGGTGCGAAAGTTTTGACTCATACAAATCCAAACCAGGTGTTACCTCCGTCGACAGTCAAAAAAGTGAATACGTCTGTATAGTTAGGAGTGGTCGTAAGTACCGGCACATTGCCCGAGGGCCACACCACAGAGGCCGGCCAGGAGGTAAGAATATTACTGCCAACAGAGTCTTGTTGGAGGTACAGAGTAAAGGTATACGCAGTACCGGGAGTGGTGGGGTTTGAGAACGCCAGCCTGGTGTAGCGGGAGAGAATAAGGTGGTGCACATTCCCTGCAGAAAGATCAATCGTATACGAAGGAGCATGATACGAACTTATAGCCCATGTGGCCCCATTGATAGTGCCCGTGTTGCTGTTGAGTGAAGTATCATCTGTGGTACTACCCGTACCCTCACTAAACTCCCAACGTGCCACCAAACCTCTCGTAACTTCACCACCGTTGTATAAGGCAGTAACCTCTGTCGAGGTAAGAGGGGTGTTATATATACGTACGTCGTCGATATGACCGTCAAACTCGTTGGTAGTATTTGGAGCTATGGTTATAGCACCACTTACATCGTTGCCTGCGTTAGCAAACGAAGCGTTAGTGTCGGTCACTGAACCGTTGAAATATATAATTGCCGTAGTAATAGCCTTGTTGTAGGTCACTACTACGTGCGCCCACGACCCCGCGGTCAATGTCCCCACAGAGTCGACGTTATCAACGTCACTACGAGCGTCAAACTCGATAGTCCCACCCGTGTTGCTCATAAAAATACGCCACGAGCTTGCAAAACTACCCTTGCTGATCAGCCCTTGGATGCGCAGAGTGTCTGGCTTAACCCACATAGAGACAGAGAGGTTGTCAGTATTAAACACGGAGTTTGCAGAAACTGTCACTGTGTCGTCAACACCGTCAAAGTCGAGCGCATAACCGGTGGCATCAATACCCGCAACGCCACCCACGAGCACCTCGCCATAGTCTTTAAGCACCGCGCGGTCGATGCGCGCACTCTCCATGTTTATACGGGCTGACGATATACGAACCATGGTTATATTTTAACTTGTTTTAAGAGTAGGCAGAAGTTGGTGGAGTAAATTCTTGAGTCCAGCGAGCGCCGCCCTTTACCACACGGAACTCGTCTAGCCAGCCATTCATATTTTGGTTTGCCACCGTGTGCCCGTCAGTGCCAATAGTCGGCCTACTAGCACCATTTAGATACGTAGTAGTGTCTGTCCAGGTACTACCCTCTTGAAGGCCATTGAGAAACAATTTTGTCGAGCCACTACTCCTCGTAAGCGCAAGGTGATACCAAGTGCTTGTCGTGAGCGTGGTAGTGCCGGTTATTTGAGTGACACCACTAACGTAGAGAGCCACTTTGGTTGGTGTGGTATACAAGGCAACATATGCACCGTCAGTGGTGGCCGGTCGGGAGTCATAAAAAACAACGTTGGCTGCAACTGACGCAAGCCTAAACCAAAAATCGATAGTGAAATTCCCTGTACTAAAAGCAAAATCAGAGCTACCGTCGAGCGTTAGGTAGTCGCCCGTGCCATCAAAGAGGCCGCTTGCAGTACCAAACTTACTTTGTGCAGTATCGAGTTGTGCATTACCAACAGCAGTAGCAGTGTGGGGAGAAGCTGAAGAATCGGTAAAAGTAGTTGAGGCGTCCGCACCATCCATATGCAGGAGAAGTGTCGTAGCTCCTGCAGTAAAATTTTGCGCACCTGCAAACCCGAACCACGTTGAGCCACCGTCTACAGTGGTAAAGCTAAGTACATCGGTTCGAAGCGCTGTTGTAGTAAGCACAGGGGCATTGCCGTTTGCCCACTTAACCACGCTCGGCCACGTTGCAGTACGACTACCAGTAGTATCTTGTCGAAGTAGGAGAGTAAACGAGCATGCGTTGCCGGTGCCGGTGGGGTTAGAGAAGGTAAAGGCACAGTTGCCGGTAAGTACCAGGTTATATACGTTGCCGTTTTCTATATCAACGGTATACGTGGTACTGGTTGCGACCCCTGTCTCACCCCCCACAAGTGTTTCGCCCCAATATTTAAACGCACCGCGGTCTACGCGGCCATCCTCCATATTCATCCTGTCACGCGATATGCGAACCATTCTAGAATTTTACCACGCCCTTTCTTACTTTTTCTTGCGCATTAACCTAATCTCATCGCGCAACTCACGCATAGCTGTTGCAAGTTCCTGCATTGCCTCTTCTTGGCTGAGCGGCACCTCTACTTTGTCGTAGCGAAACTTCTTGGTCTTGGGGTTGTACATTTGTACATGCCCAACGCCGGGCTTGTGGGGCGGATAAGGGGGTATTTTTTCGGCATTAAAACTATGCCCATTAGGATGCTTATCGAGCTGGTACTGGATCATTGTGACCTTGAGCCACCCGTCCTTCTGTTTTTCGCCAAAGATTACTGCCATAATTATTTTTTTACTACATAATACCTCGCCGTCTGTCCCACTGACATACCTTCAAATTCGTAGTTGCCTTTTTGCTTTGCAAAGTACTCGTTTACCGCCTTGTTTGCCCCCGGCCACCATGGGTCGCCATACTCGTCGAGTGCCAACACTCCCCCCTTTTGGAGTTTGGGCCAAACATGAGGGAGCGCGGCTTTGTAGGCAGAGTACAAGTCGACATCTAAGTGCACCAAGGCAAATTTTTTACTCTTGAGCTTAGGGAGAGTGTTTTTGATATCGCCTTTTATAAGCACCACATTTTTATCTATCCACTTTTTAGGGATACCTGCCGCAACAAGACGCTCTCTTACCTCTTGCATTGAGCCTTGTGCGCCTTCGGCATCAAAGCGTGCAAGGTCTTCGGTAATCCCCTGCTCGCGCACAACACTCGCGTCTTCTTTGCTCAGCTTTGGCATCACACCCCACACATCTAAACCATACAGCTTTCTTTTCTTTTTGCTTTTGTACACCGCCGTAGCGATCTGCGTAAAGCTGTAGCCGTGGCAGACCCCGCACTCCACAATGTCGCCCTGCACTTTTTCTATACTACTTACAAGCTCGCCAAAATACCCTGCAAGATCTTCGTCGGCAATACTTTGGCCCATACGATAACCACCCTGCGTAGACGGATACCCTTGGAGCGATAGAGTCTTCGGCGAAGCCGTCCCAGCCAATATTTTTGCAAACGCATTATCGGCAAGTTGTTGCGGGAAGTCACCCCAGCAACGCATATCCATAGTGTGTATGCCGTTCTCCTTTATATTGAGTGCGGTCATTGCGGCACCGTAGGCGGCTGGGTAGTTACCTACCGCAAACATACCGTCGGCAAGGTAGGTCCACGCCTCACGCAATTGTGGACACTCGGCAACCGACTTAATAAAGTGCCCTACTATCACCTCGGGCGCATATCCAAGTAGGTGCTTGGCCTGGGCAATGCCTATATGTGAGTACGCGCGGCGGCCCGCAACAAGTTGGGCATGGAGAGAGGCAGGGTCAACCTTTGTGCCAGTAGCAGTTAGCTCAAGATATTTTTCGTAATCTGTAATTGCTTTTTTATACTCGCCCATCCGCATCCACTCGGCACCGCGCTGTATATACGCATCCGTGTCTTTAGGGTCAGACTTAATAAGTTGGGTAAGCAGTGGCTCATAGTTGCGTTCGCCCTTTTGATAGTGGCGCACCTCAATTTCGCGACACAGGCCGCCGCTTGGGTAAGAGCCGTCTTTAAGGAGCGGTATTTCGTGTACAGGTCGAAACCACTTAAAGCCGTGTCGCTTAAAAATCTTGGTGCGCCAGGTGGGTACCGCGGGAATAGTCTTCTTCTCATCTTGCCACTCACCTATATACCAGTACGAGAGCGCTTGCATATTGGGTTGCCAAGCCCGCTCCAGCGCTTGCCGCCAGCCAGGCTGGAGCCGCTCGTCCATGTCTATAGACACCACAACATCAATGTCTTTGGGCAGTAGGTCGAGCGCCTTGTTGCGCGCCACATCAAAACGAAAGGTTTTAAACTTTGCCTCCCCCGCAAAAGCGCCGTACTTCTTTAATAGTTTTTGTGTGCCGTCGGTCGAGCCGGTGTCGAGTACTGAAACAAGATCGGCACCCTTGCATGCCTCTACAAATGCTTTAACATTTTTTGCCTCATTCTTTGCAATCGTGGATATGGCAACCTTCATTGAGACATCAGTATATAGGAAAGGTTAGTAAGGAGAAAAGTCGGCACCGAGGGCACCGGTGTCTCCCGTAGCGGTGGTGTAGGTTGTAGAGAGGGTAATCGTGCCCGGCGTGGTGTGATTGAAAAGCGTAACATACGGGCCGCCGCCATGAACTGCCACTATATATTTGTCGTCGGGTGAGAATTTGTTTATACGACCACCCGTAGACGAGGTGGTGTATGAAGCTGCATAAGAAACGGTGCCCGGCGTTGAATGGTTAAGGAGGGTGAAATAGGGTGCAGTGGTAATCATTGAAACCGCAATCCACCGGCCATCGTGAGAAAAGGTCGCCCCGCGACCACCCCCACCTGCAAGAGTATACGTGGTCGCAAGTGATATGGTGCCCGGCGTCGTATGGTTGAGGAGGGTGAAGTATGGCGCGGTGTTGTGTCCAACTGCAATATATTTGCCGTCGGGAGAAAACCCCTCAGTACTAAAATAGCCTGCGCTGGGCAAGGTGTAGGTAGTGGCAAGAGAGACACTACCCGGTGTGGTGTGGTTGAGGAGCACAAAAAAAGGAGTCGTATCGTGACCAACCGCAATATATCTACCGTCGGGAGAAAAAGCGACACTACGACCAAGACCTGCGGTGGTATAGGTCGCGGCAAGTGATACGCTGCCCGGAGTAGTGTGGTTGAGCAGGGTGAATTGAGGACTAGTGGCATGAGCAATCGCAATATATTTTCCATCAGGAGAAAAAGCTACATTGGTTGCAAGGTTTGGAAGAGTGTATGTTGCCGCCAAAGACACGGTGCCTGGTGTGGTGTGGTTGAGGAGGGTGAAGTAAGGAGTAGCACTGTTGCCCACAGCGATATATTTGCCGTCGGGTGAAAAGTCGACGCCGCGGGCGACACTTGCAGACATCGTATACGTTGTTGCAAGAGAGAGCGTGCCCGGCGTCTTATGGTTGAGGAGCGAAAAATAAGGACTGGAATCATGCGCAATAGCAAGATAGGAACCGGTTGGTTTGTGCCCTGATTCTTGTAAGCGATGTGGAAGCATATATCAACTGTGCGCTGCGGTGGGTACGGTAAAGTTTGCTGTCCAACGCGCGATACCTTTGGAGACACGGATTTCGTCCAAGTGCCCTATGAATCCATTGGTGGTGGAATTATTTGCCGTGTTCCCAATCGCTGGGGCATTACCGGTGCCGATAATATAGTTAGTGCTATCCGAGTACGTTGAGCCGCTTTGTGTCCCGTCGATAAAAAGTTTGGTGCTGGTTCCCGACCTGGCAAGGGCGATGTGTGTCCATGTGGTATCAGAAATTACCCCTCCGGTGATTTTGTCCGCCCCGTCGTGGAAGTATCGAATCGAGGCGTCGGTTTCAAGATACAACTCAGGATAAGCTCCGCTTGTTAGCGCGTCGGGTCGGGAGTCATAAATAACTCTCAGTGCTCCGGTACCGCCATTGCGGCGCATCCAAAAGTCGATTGTGAAGTCGCCTGTACCAAAAGCAAAATCAGAACTGCTGTCTAGGTTAAGAGTGTCGGTGTTACCGTCGAACAGTGCGCTCGCACCGCCGAACTTGCTCTGTGCTGTATCAACCTGCGCGTTGCCGCTGACAGTAACCGTCTTTGAAAAACCGGAGTGATCAGGAAATGCCGTAGTAGCATCTGTGCCGTCGCAATGGAGAAGGAGTTTGGTGTAGGTGTCGCGCAAGTTTGCTCCAGCCTTAACCCCAAACCATGTCGTGCCCGCGTCAAAAGTGCTAAAGGTAAAAATGTCTGTGTTGCCCGAGCTCGCGGTAAGAAACGGCGTTGCGCCACCGGGCCAAATAACACTTGAGGGCCACGTAGCCGTGCGACTCCCTGCGCTGTCTTGTGTGAGGATCATGGTGAAGGAGCCGTGCGTGCCCGAGGCTGGTGGGTTACTAAAAGTAAACGTGCAGTTGCCGGTCATCGCTATATTAAACACATTGCCGTTCTCTAAGTCGGCAGTGTATGAGGTAGAGCTGTTGGCACTTACCGCCAGCTCGCCGTAGTCTTTAAGAAACGAGTTGTCTACCCGCCCATCTTCTACACTAATTCTTGCTCTCGAAATGCGCGTCATTTCCCTTCTTCCTTCTCTATAATCAGGATTTCGTTACCCAAGGTGTCGTAAATGCCAAGCTCGGTGTCGTTGTCTACCACCCGAAAGTTTTTAAACTCTTTAGTATCGCCCAACCCACCGCTAAAAAAGTTGAGGCTGGGGCCAAACACTTTGCCCAACACAAAGGTTGCCGCGCCAATGGCGCCAAACTTTAAGAGCATTCTTCTTTTTTCGTTGAGCGGTGGTAACTTCATTTCTTTATTACGCGTTTTCTTCTTTTTTCTCTTCCTCCCCTGCTTTAATCTCACGCTCTATATCCTGCTTCCCCTTCTTAAACTCCCCCGAGACCCGGCCTATAGAGCGTGCAAGCTCTACAATTTTGCCGCCGCCAAAAAACAACACCCCAACCGCGAGCGCTATCAATATAATTTCCGGTACACCTAAGCCAAACATAAATTAATTTTTATTTTTACTTAATAATCTCGCCCCTGCATATCCAACACCGTAGAGTGCACACACCGGGAGGGCCAGTAGCACCATCCCTGCCCCGCTACCGTCTGGAGTAATTATCGCAGACAGAACTAGCACGAGCAACACAGCTACGCGCCCCCATGCGCGCCACACCCCCGCCGGGACCAACCCCACCCGGCTAAGCACCACCATGGCAAGGGGTAAGAGGAAGATAAGTGCTGTGCCAAGCACAAAGCCACTTACTTGCGAGAGTACGGCGCGCAGATTAAACAGCGGCATGGCACCCGCCGGCACAAAAGCAAACAGCTCGGTAAACATAATCGGCACCAACACACTGTAGGCAAACACGGCACCAAACGCCGCAAGCAAAAGTGCACCTAGTAGCCCAAAGAGTAGCGCGCGGCGTTCGGGCGGCAAAAGTGCCGGTGCCATAAACCGCCATATTTCAAAAAAGAAGAGCGGCAACACTGCGGCCGCGGCAAGTGCCGCCGCTATAGCCGCCTGTGCAAAAAAGCCGTCGAGTGGGGTAAGTACCGCAACCGTTGCCCCTGCCGGCACTAAGTCGGCCTGCACCCGCCCAATCGCCCACTCGGTTGCTGTTACTCCTATATAAGGAATGGGTACCGTCAAACCCACTACTACTAATAGAAGAAGTGCCCCGAAGAGCCGGAGTAGTGCGTTGCGGATAGCTTTAAATTCGTTGAGCATATTTTATATTCCTTCGTCGAAGATCACGATGAGGGAGCCGCCTGGCTCGTAGAGGCCAAGCTCGTCGCTGTCGATCTCGCGGAAGGAGAAGCCAGAGCCGATAGTGACTGCATTTTCAACAAACAGGTTACCGGTCGTAGAGGTAGCGGTTGAGGTTGGACAGGCCGAGCCTTGGCAGATAAAGAGGTCGGAGTCGACAAAGGTTGCGTCGGTGCCAACAGGGGTGATCACGAGGTCGCCGGTAGCGTTAACCAACATGGTGGCGTAGTTGCTGTTGTCGTAGGCAAGTATTTGTTGAGCAGTTGCAACCGCGTCGGTGACAGAGAGTTTGAATGAAGGTGAGGTAGTGCCGATGCCAACGTAGCCAGTAGCTGAATCTAATCGTAATATCTCTGTCTCTGTGGTACCCGAGGTAGGCACAATGAAAACAAGATCTCTGCCCTGGAAACTTCCGATGATATTTGGACCACCGGTAAGAGCTGACTCTGTGTACATAGACATCGCACGTGATCCACTAGTGTTATAGATATCCAACACACCTCGAGCACCGTTTTGACCTCCGAGTGCAAGGATTTTATATGTCACACCGTAACTCGTAGATGCATCGTTGCCTATGCCGACATTTCCCGTCGAACCATTGATAGCAAGCGCAGAAGTAGTGGTGGTTGCAGTACCTGCAACAGAGGTTGTGGCGAGGTAGAGGTTGCCGCCTGCGTTGCGGAAGGCCCACTGCGCAACACCTGCGCCCGCCGAGAGTGCAAGCTGCGCGGCAGAATCCGAACTTGGGTTCAAAAGCCAGGTGGGGGTTGAGGTGCCGATACCGACGTTGCCTGCAGCAGTAACCGCAATCGGTCGGAAGGTGCCAGTTGTCAGCGCGTCAGAGGTAGTGCCTACAGAGAACAGGCCTGTGTCAGACTCGATAAACCAATGTTTTTGGTTAGCCGAAGCGTTGGTGTCAGAGAGCGTGATTTTTGGAGCTGTTGCACCTGCGACGTTGAGGAGTGACAGCGGTGTAGAGGTGCCAATACCAGTATTACCACTTGAGTCGATGCGGAAACGTTCAGAGTAATTAGTGGCGAGTATCATGGCGTTGGTCGCATGGTCGTAGCTCAACCAGCCTGTGGTAGCGCCAACGGTATTCGCAAATCGGATTATGCCGTAAGAAGTTGCTCCCGAATTGAGATAGATACCGTTGTTACCATTGTTGAGAATTGACAAACTTGTATCGCCAATTGCAGCAGCGTTTACTGACGCGGTCTTTATTACAAGAGCGCCCGTGGTAGTGGCACCACCGGAGACAGTAAGACCAGTGATTGTAGTTCCCCCACCAATCGTTGTTGAAGCATAAGAAGTGAGCCCACCGTTGAACTGTGTAAGTGTGGAGGTGGCGTTGCCAGCGAGGGCAAAGGGGTAAGAACCTTCGTCAGTACCGCAGGAAAGTAAGCCCGTGGTGTCGGCCTTGACGTCGCAGCTTGCCGAGTTGAGAGTACTAAATTGAACAGTCGAAGACGAGTAGAGTGAACCTGCGAGATAGGTTGAGCCAACAACTGAAAGTTTACTTGCGGGAGAGGTGGTGCCTATACCTACATTACCCGCACTAGTAACTGAGAAGAACTCTGTGGTTTCAGTAGAGTCCTCGATTGTAAAGTTGCCCGTTGCTTCAATACCAACTTTGTAGGCAAGCGTACCCAAGGTCATGGCGATGAGTGTGTCTGACGATAGAGCGTAAGAACTGCTGATCAACAACTCTTCAGGTATCCAGCCGCCAGGGGTGGTGGTACCAATAGACACAGTGTGAACACCACTAGGGCTATCGACAAAGAAGAGACCTCCTGAAACATCAAGCTTGCCGGCTGGATTGCCGGTCCCGATACCTACATTACCTGTAGCCTGCACATTAAAGAGAGTCGATGTTGCATACGCAGCAGTTGAAGAACCGATAGTAAAGAGGTTGGCGTTGTAGGTGTCGGTAGCACGAGCGTGGAGAGAAAGTTTTGCAGAAGGAGTGGTAGAGCCAATACCGACACTGCCTGCCGTGGTAACAACCAAAGGAATATGGTTGCCCGTACCGCTGTAGACGTACCATTTGTTGGCTACATCAAGAGAAGTCTGGCTTGCATTACCAACGCCAACAGAGAAGGCGGCACCGGTTCCGTTGAAGTCCATGCTGGTATAGCCCGACGCAGTGGTACCGTAGAGCGCAAGTTGGGTGCTCCCTGCGCTGCTGATCTCAAGGTTGGCGTAGCTTGGCTGTATGCCAACACCGATATTACCCCCAAAGTACGCATTACCGGTTGTCGTCGCACCGCCATTTACTGTCAAACCAGTAATTGCAGTTCCCCCACCAATTGTTGTTGATGCGTAAGAAGTAAGACCACCGTTGAATTGAGTGAGAGTTGAGGTTGCGTTGCCTGCTACCTGGAATGGGTACGCAGAAGCCACAGTAGAAAGAGATGCGTAGTCGGTACCAGCCACTGCTGGGATGACGTTACCAGAACTGTCGGTTTTGAGAAGTGTCGAGGTAAGAGTGGTGATTGCGAGTGCAGTTGAGGTAGCGTTAGACAACGTTGTAGTACCAGTGACTCGCAAACCGCCTGTAAACATTGAGGTTATTGCTGAAGAAGTTGCGTAGAGTGCTTGCGCCGCAGCAATGCCTTGAACGTTAAGGGCTTGTAGCGGAGAAGAGTTGCCAATGCCGACATTGCCACCCGAAGTAACACGGATACGCTCTACGTTGGCGGTGCCGATAAGCACGTCGTTGCTATTGACGGTGCCCATGGCAAAGATGCGGCCGTTGCCGGAGTTGGCGTTACCAAAGATACCGAGGATGTTGGAGCGCGTCTGGCCCCAGAGTACGCCCGTGTTACCAGTACCAGGGACGTGCACCGAGAGGTGCGCGTTGTTGTCGTTGGCAGCCACCACAAAGCGGAAGTCTGCAGTGTTGCCAGAAGAAGTGTTAGCAAACTGTACGCCAGAGATTGAGTTGGTGGAGGTAGAGAAGGAAGCTACTGGCACTACGTTAGTACAGTTGAATGGGCCGTAACAACCGATCTGACCACCAAGGTCGAAGGTGGTAATAGGTGAAGTGGTGCCGATACCGACATTGCCCCTGAAGTAGGCATTGCCCGTAGTAGTTGCACCACCAGAGATAGTAAGACCAGAGATTTGTGTAGCACCACCAATCGTCGTTGAAGCATATGAAGTGAGACCACCGTTGAATTGGGTCAGAGTTGAAGTGGCATTCCCTGCTACCTGGAACGGATATGCTGAAGTAATTTGTGAAGGAGTAGCATAGTCAGTGCCTGCTACTGCAGCAGAGACAAGACCTGCAGTGGCTTTGAGAAGACCGGTGATGGATTGAATAGTAAGAGAGCCGTCGGCAGCAATAGAAGTAGTGGCAGTACCACCTACCGCTAAGGTGTTAGCAGAGATAGCGGAGGTTGAAGCGTTGCCGGTAGAGAGTGAACCAGATGTGATGAGGCCAGAAGCAGTGAGAGTAGTGATACCAGAGAAGGCACCTGAAGTGACATCCCATGAGCTGGAGTCGATGTTGATGACGTCTCCGTTGTCACCAATGGTGAGAGTTCCTGTGGTTGTAAGAGTGCCAGAGATTGAGTTGGAGCCGATGGTACCACCAGAGATGGTGATGTTGTTGTCTAGTCCTGCGTCAGCTAATGAACCAGAGAGTGAAGAGGTAAAGGTTTGAGTGTCACCAGAGCCAGTGATGATGAGATTAGGGGTAAGACCATTGAAGGCAGAGGTGGAGGTAGCAAGAGTGACGGTAGGACCGTCACTAGTCTGCCCTGTTGGGCCAATGGCGGTTACTGCGGCAGTGATGAGGCCGAGAGAAGAAGTTGAGGTGAGAGCGTAGCCACCTGCTGCGGTGCCTACCAAGAGTTGACCGTAGCTTGGTGCCGTAGAGAGACCAG
>Ga0163150_10006692_pt1 | contig 13964 bp, 12 predicted proteins | sample OliLakLV19P2IB_FD_148628 | JGI IMG/M metagenome (GOLD analysis project Ga0163150, IMG submission 148628) | Freshwater microbial mat bacterial communities from Lake Vanda, McMurdo Dry Valleys, Antarctica - Oligotrophic Lake LV.19.P2.IB | ecosystem: Environmental > Aquatic > Freshwater > Lake >...
CCTTTATACTGAAAGCATGAAAAGATTGATCGTCTCCGGCGTCGCACTGTCACTCGTTCCGTTTTCGGCAATGGCAGCATCTATTCCTCAGGGCGCACAGCGTGTTCCACTTTTGACATTCACGGCTGAGGCGTCCTGTGCCGGTAACGCAACACTCGACACCATCACGCTCAAGCATGCGGGCTTGGGGGCAGTAACCGATATTCAGCGCGTGTATCTTGCGACTGATGAACGGCGGTTATCGCCGACCGCATCATTTTCGCAGAGCGATAAAACCTCCACACTTCGACCTCGCTCCATCACCATTCCGGCGTGTACATCGCAAAAATTGACTATTCTGGCTGACTTTTCGCCAGAAGCTGCAGCAGGCGGTCAGCATCGTCTTGCTGTAGAGAACATCACGGCAAAAACAGGAAGCGTGAGCATTAAGCAGCGTCCGGCTCCTTCTTTTGAAACCGTTCCTTCTGAAGCGGGCAGCATTTCGGTGGACTATCGCGACCTGCATGCACCGGTTCGTTTTGGCAATAACAGAACGATTGCACGCATTCTTTTTGAATCGGATGCTACGTTTGATCAGCAGATCACAAACATTGCATTGACCAATAAAGGAAGCGCTCACAATGAAGATCTGCAAGACATTCGACTCTATGACGGGGACAAGCTTCTGGGTGAAGCTGTGAAACAACTGGACGGGAAAATCGTTCGTTTTCAGCTAGAACCTGCGTTTCGCCTCAATCGCAGTCAGTCTATTCTTTTGACCGTAAAGGCAGATGTATATGGGCGCGCAAAGAGAACAATTCAACTCAGTGTCGATGAACCGTCTGACATCGAGGTGATTCGGCAACAGCGAAGCAGGTAAAATCAACCGTTCATTGTGGTAAAAACGGAGCATGTGCGGCACACTGTAAACCACGAACATGCGCACTTACGCTCTTCCCATCGCACTCTGCACACTACTGCTTGCTTCTTGCACCACGCAGGGGGGTTTGGACGCGGAAGAAGTATTGAATCGATCATCTGTATCCAATAGCGGTCTTCTTTCGGCACGCATTCTGCTGACCGCGCGCATTTCTTCCGTCAGCGCAACAACCGGTACACTCGATGCATCGGGTATTTTGGAGGGAAGCATGCAGCAAGGAGGCAGACAATTGGACGTAGCCTTTCACACAGACGGTGTCAGAACCTCTATGGGGCAATCGTTAACATGGAACGGGGTGGGGCGATTGATGGTGCTCTCTGAACAAGAGTCCTATGTCTTTCTTGAGAGCCTTGAGACAACCCCGGCCTTGCCATTGCTCTCGTTACCTGAATATAAAGATGCAATCGGTTCGTGGTTTCGCCTTCCGGCTGTCGGCGATGCACCGGCAACAGTTACCCCCGATCCGCGGTTTTTACGCCTGCAATCTGACGCCGTCAGAGTCACAAAAGATAGGGGCATCGACACAATGGACGGCAAGCGCATGTACCACTACGACGTGGCAATTGACCCTGTGCGTCTTGCCACATTTCTTCGCGAATCATCGGGAGAAGATGAAGAGGGTGCACAGCGCATGATGGCGCAACTCTCTCGGTATGATGCGGCAGGGGAACTGTGGATTGATGAAACAACCTTCCTGCTGACAAAAGCGGTCTGGAATATTACCGAGAAAGGCAAAGACGCACCGACAATGACACTGTCCATGAGCTTGTCGGACCTCGGGCTTCAAGTAACCGTTATCGCTCCTGACAACGCACAACCATTTCCGCAATCGCCGCTTCTTCCCGGAGGAGCGACTATTCTCCAAGAATTTTAATGGCTGATGAATCATTTGTTGACGGCGTTTCCTCTGTGCCCGCAGCCCCGGTACAGCAAGATGTGGGTGATGTTAAAAAAATGTCTCTTTCAAGCCCTACAGTGCTTAAGGCCGGTTTGCTTGTTGGTCTGGCAATCCCATATTCCATCTATGCACTGTGGTGCTTTTTTCTCTTGTCGTCCTTTCCGTCACAGGGTTCATCGAGCACTATTATTACGATTGGTGTCGTAAGTACGATTGTTGGCGCATTGGTATTAATTGGTGTCGGTACGTTTGGGTTCATGCGCGTTTCAACATCAAAAGCATTGTCCAATACGAAAATGATGGCGCTCATAAAATTAGGTGCGTTTATTTTTCCCGGATTGATTCTCTCGGTTGTCACGCCATTCGTTATTTCTGCGGAACCAACATTCAGCATCACGATTGTTTCCCCAACCTCAGCCGATCAATTCGTCGCGCCGTTATCGGTGAACTTCAGCGTACAGACTGCAATTAATGCACTAGCCGAACGGGGGTTCAAGCCCATTCAATTTAACTGGGATATCAACGGCGATAAAAAGCCGGACCAGCAAACGCTTTCCCCTGAACTTACCGCAAGCTTCGATAAGGAAGGAATCTACGGTGTGAGTGTGGTCATGAAGAGCTCCGATGGTACGACCAAAACTGCATCCAAGCGTTTTATCATCAGTAAGTCTGTTTTCTTGGTTACGCCGTCGCCCGCTATTGTGGACTTGCCGGTCGTCTTTAGTCTTGCAGGCCTGTACCCCAAACCCGATGATGTTTTGACAAGCGCGTGGGATTTTGACGGAGACGGAAAGATTGATGACGAGAATGGCGGAACGCAAACATCATTCACTTACTTATCCACGGGCAGCTATAGCGTCACCGTCACCGTAGCTTTGGCCAACAAAACGCAAATTCAATATCAACGCGTTATAGACGTAACAGAGCCCCCTGAGCTCCCATTCCCGGTCAGCGTTACAACTCAGCCATCGAATTTAATTGGAACGCCGCCATTCCCCGTGTATTTCTCTATTGAAACAGCCGAACCAATTTACAGTGTTCAGTGGGATTTCGGTGACAATGATACAGCAGAAGGAAATACGGCAGCACATACCTTCGCCAAGAAAGGCAGTTATGCCGTTGTCGCAAAAGTGCGTTCGGCAAGCGGCGTTATCGCAACGCTGAGTACCGTTGTAAAAGTGGTTGATAAGTTGGACTTGAAAGACCTTTCCTTTGAAGGCTCTCCCGTTGTAAACGGCAACACAATCAGCGGCGAGCTTCCGCTGACGCTGGACCTGACCCCCATTACGCAGGTGCCGTTCGTCAGCTTTTCATGGGAAGCACCCGGTGCAACCGAAGTAGGGTCAACAGAAACTCGTCTGCAGGCTCTCTATCGTCGAGCAGGAAAATATACCATCACGCTCATAGGACAAGATTTGGAAAACCGTGCACTGCGTCTTCCCATTGAAGTGGAGGTTCTGCCACCATCGGCAAACGTTTCTTTTGATACGGCAGTCGAAGATGGCATTGCACCGGACACCGTGACGTTTAATGCAACCAAGTCATTCTTCCCGGCGGGTGACACACCTATTGGGTATGTCTGGAATTTCGGAGACGGTTCCCCCGAGCAAACCAAAGGATCAATTTACAATCACAGCTATGAAAGATCAGGTACATTCACCGTATCCGTGCGCTTCATTATGAAAAGCGGAAAAGAATACACGGCTTCCAACAAATTAGTGTTGCGTTCTCCCGAGCTAAAAGCCGGCATTTTCGCCAGCCGACTTTCTGCCCCGGCCGGTTCGGGCATTACATTCGACTCTAAACTATCACGAGGAGATATTATCTCCTGCGTATGGGACTTTGACGACGGCACGCAGAACGACGGATGCAGCGATGTCTCGCATGTCTTCCTGAATATCGGTACCTACAGTGTCTCTTTGAAAGTGACGGACCGTACAAAAAAAACGGACACATCAACCATATCCATTACCATTCAATAATATGAAGCAGAAAAATGTCATCCGCGCGTTTGCCATTCTTGGTTTAGTCGCCCTGGTTTTGGGCTCTGTATTGCCTATGCTTTCGTTTTAAAGGCTAATGGTTCGTAGTTCGACAAGCTCCCTATGACGGGCTGATCATGACAAATGCCAACAATGAAGAGTGCCCTTCGACAAGCTGAGGGCCGATAAGCGTCTCGAATCGCTTATAACTGTGCTATTACGTCATTCGTAGTCTGTTGAGTTATATGCATTTGTGGTATTTCCCTGATAGTATTCTTATATGCGCCACGGATTTCTGCTGATCGACAAGCCCACCGGCATTACGAGTCATACGGCTGTTGCAATCGCCCGCAGGCGTCTTTCCGAAAAAAATATCGGGCACATGGGAACACTGGACCCGGCAGCATCGGGGCTCCTGGTTCTTGCCGTCGGCAGTAAGGCATTAAAGGTGATTGAGTTGTTCGATGGGCTCTCCAAAGAATACCGAGCCGATATTACATTCGGTTCAGTCAGCACAACGTACGACGCAGAAGGCGTGATAGAAGAAGTAACCATGAAACCCGGGTGCGAGATCCCCACTGACTCACACATTCGCAAATTGCTTGATGAACGCTTTAAAGGAAAAATTTCCCAAGTACCGCCGGTGTACAGCGCTATCCACGTCGACGGGCAGCGTGCCTATGATTTGGCGCGACAAGGAAAGCAGGTGAAGATGCAGGCACGCACGGTGCAAATAGAACACTGTGACATCATCAACTTCGCCTACCCGCAGCTGACACTCAATGTGCAGTGCGGCAGCGGTACCTACATCCGCTCGCTGGCACATGACCTGGGGCAAGCGCTGCGCTGCGGCGGGTACCTCTCGGGCCTACGCCGTACAAAAGTAGGGGAATGGTCTGTCGAGAAAGCACCAAGCCCCGACGAAGCAGCATGGACAGATATTATTTCGCTAAAAGACATTCTGGGAGATTTCCCCGGCATTGAGCTCTCTGACGCGCAGTGGGAAGATATTAAGCATGGGCGCACCATTGCGCATACTATCGAGTCTGAGGCCTTTGCGTGGCATGAAGAACTGCCTGTAGCGCTGTTGATACCATGCCAAGGGGGTTGCAGGCCACGGAAGGTGTTATAACCAAAAAGATTGCGTAGAGATGCCATTTTGGTATCATCCACGCACCTTGAATAGGTTGATGGATCGGTAGCTCAGTTGGTAGAGCAGGAGACTCTTAATCTCTTGGTCGCGGGTTCAAGTCCCGCCCGGTCCACCATACTAGATTCATCAATTTTAGAATCCCCAGCAAGCGCAAGCAGACGCGGAATTTCAAGGGTTCCAAGTGTAGAATCCTCCAGACTACGCAGACCAACAGGAAACACTAGGCGTTGTATAAGCCTTCTGCGCTCTACAGTGCCATTTTCCCAAGTGTTTGAAATGGAAAGAAGGAAACGACGTGCGAACAACAATTGTTCTTTGAGCTGTGTTTCTGAAAGCAGGTTCTCATCCTTCTCTTTGCTAACACTGATGATTTCATCCTCAACCTTGGAAAGTTGCCTTTTGTAGGTGTCCTCAGAAATTTTATTGTCGATGAACATACCTTCAATCTTATCTCGCTGCTGATCGAGCTCTGTAAGCCTACGCTGTAGTATGGCTTTGTCCTTCAACTTCTGTGACCACTTTTCTCGCAACACTTTGATAAAACCTGTCTCAATACGTCTCACGCCTGTCTCTGTAGGATGGATTTGTTTCAGAGCTATCAAAAACTCTCCTTCAATCTTATCTCGCAGTATGTTTTTTGCTTTGCATCCTGATTTACGGCAATGGTAATACGGATACTTTTTCCCACTCTTCCCACGACACAGACTGCCAGACATAGGTCCTCCACACTTGTGACACTTTAAAATATTAGTAAGCGGAAAGTTCGGATTCATTTTCATAGTGGGACCCCTACCACGATTGCCAGATAGTTGCACCTGCACAGTATTCCAAAGCTCAATAGAGACAATAGCAGGATGCTTGCCTTCGATGATGCGATCTGGGAGCATCGCGTTTTGTATTCTGCCTGTGTAAACGATGTTTCTCAGCATATAAGACATAGTCTGCTTACTGAATTTACCTCCTTTGGATGTTCGATAGCCTAGGGTATTCAGCGTGTCATAAATTTCTTTTTGGTCCTTTCCTTCAGCACACATCTGAAATGCCCTTAGGACGGCCTCAGCACGCTCAGGAATTGGTTTGAGTGTCGCAATACCATCAATCGTTTTATCGGTAGCGTAGCCATAGGAAGGAGGACTGATCCACGCCCCACCATCCAGTGCATCTCTACTCCCTGAAGTGGTACGAGCGACAATCTGTTCCCGTTCAAGCTGTGCAACAGAGCTAAAGATTCCCTCCATAAACCTTGCATGGGGATTATTTTCACCGATACTCGGCTGATTGATCGAATGAAGCTGCACACCCAATTCATTGAGCTTCGTTTTTATGATCAAATAAACCAATGTATCTCTGGCAAGACGGTCCACATCCTTAATAATGAAGTACGCAATTTTGTCTTTATGCTTCGCACAGTAGGCTAGTGCTTCTGCAAGGGCAGGTCTGTGTTCTTTAGTTCCACTTACCCCCTCCTCAGTAAATTCCTTTAGAATCGGGATTTCCAACCTCTCGGCACAACTCCTACATTCTCTCAGTTGAGAAGAAAGCGAATATCCATCCACTTGGCCGTCGCTAGAAACTCTTGCGTAACTGATTGCGCCCTTTTCAGTCATAGTACAGAGATTTTATCACACTGGACTAAATTATTTTGTCCTAATTGCATTTTTTCCTCATAAACATCAAGACAAAGCAGCGACATGTCATGGACCCACTGTGACTCCTGCTCTTCGGTCATCTCAATATAACGGACCGTATAGGTTCTTTTGCAGGAGTCGCCAGTGGTAGAAATCCTAGAAGGCATCTGCGCGGTATGAACGGCAGGCACGTTCGACATCAGGGCTAATTTCCATTAGCCACTTGATGACTGAAAGCTGTATTCCCCATTCTGTAGGTTTTAATCCGACATATTCAGCAAGCTCCATCATCAACTCTTTGTGTTGCCGTGGGTCGAGAAGTTGGGGTGCTGTTTGGAATATTTTGTCGAGAAAGGCGCGTAGCTTAAAATGAGGAGGTAGGAATTCATTTTGCCCATTTAAGGTAAGCTGGTAAGTTAAGAACATAGAATCGAAAGAGGATTGAAATAAAGAAATGACACAGGGCCCCTTATGGAGGTCCTCTTTCGTATTTTTGTGGCCAATGTAAAGCACGGATCCACATCGGGACCCATTCTAAATAGCCGCCAGATTTGTTGTACGTCTAGTGGACTGCAGTTGTACTGCAGTTGCTATTTCTTCTCTAGCTGTAGCTCTTCTAGCTTGATTGATTCACCGTCTTTTCTTAGTACGGAAACACCAAATTTCTTGAATTTCATATTCCACTTGAGAATGTCAGAAGTGATCTCATCTCCTAAGCTTGGAAAAATGATTTGCCCCTTCAAATTTTTGCACTCTCTCAAAAGCGCGAAAGTGGCGCGTCTTGGTGAAGCTTTGGATTCATATAAGAGTTTCCATACGGCTCTCTCTTTTGAATTGATCTTTGGGGATGAAGCTATCTCAGCTTTGTAAAAAACTTCTTCGTTATCTGGATCATAAGCAATGTTGCCTTCTAGTACTTTAATAGTTCGTTCATTCTTCTTCGCATCATTCTCGTGTGCCTTTCTTGCAAGCTGCAAAATAAGATCAAAAGCACTGAGTTCGTCTACGAATGCCTCTACCTTTTGTGCATTTCGGATATAACCCCGTAAAACAGGGTCTGATGCTATGAAGGGTTTCGCATATTCAAGTACTTCCGAATAAGCCAGCGTGAGACGATTTTTAAAATCATTTTTTTCCAGCTCGCTATGCATATCTGGTAAAATGTCTTGAAACTCGAAGATTAGAAAACCTAATTCTCTCAGCAATCGCACCCCCTCATCTTTGGGAGGAATACTGGCACATTCTGCCTTTGATTTGGCTAGAGTTTCTCGCGCATCCACATTGAAGAGAATACTAAAAAGCCCGTTCGTACGCTACGGGCTTTCTTGCGTGTGGATACGCTTCTATATTTTACTCTATATTGCCCGTTTTTGCATTGTTGCTGCTGAATTCTTGTATAGCTTTCTCAGCCTTTTCCATCTCTTCTATTGCACTTTTCTTATTCGCAAGCGCATCTCCTAAAGTTGTTGGAGTACTACCAACGTAATGGATGTGAAAGCCAGTAATACGTTCAGGCTCCTCCTTTTCCTCGTCTTTCATGCCATGATTCACTTTTAGCAAGAAAATCGCTGTAGTGGGCTGCAATTGCTTAGAAAGAGCACCTTGTTTGAGGCGTAACTTCTGAAGAAGCTTCAGTTTCCTTACCGTGGCGGATAATTCTGCATGTTCTTTTCCCCACTCGACGAGAGTGTCGTCATTTATATCCAGCTCAAGCGCAAGCTCCTCTATAAAGGGAGTTTTGCCCGATTTTCTGCATTCACAAAAGTAACTTTCTGCTTTTGAGAGCATCTCTTTATTGTATTTCGACGGCCTACCTACTTCTTGCACGGCTCAAAGTATAGCAGAATTCTCGAAAACATTTGAAATTCTTTCTAAATCATGGTGTACAGATAAATCCGAGTCTCCTATACGCATTAATCTACGTTTAGATGATTTTTAACTTTAAACACAAGCTACTCAGTAAAATTGATCACTATATGCATTTTCCATTAATCATTTCATGTGAAACAGCACAATCACATTGTCCCGTTTTAATATCATATCTAGCAAAAAACCCATGTTTATTTGTACATAACTGCGTGGGACTTAGTTCATTTACATAGGGCTCTGCAGTGGGTTCTGATGCCGTACTGGGTTGATTCGCTCTTATCTCATTCGTTGTAGTCTTGTTAATTGGAGCAGAACTCGCAGATGTCTCTGTTAAGTTTGCCAAATAGGCATCAGCCTTTAGCCTCACATCTGTGTTTTTCAGAGTGATGTGCGGGCAAGCTGAATCGAGAATGCCTTTTAACTTTTGTTCTACCTGACAGGCAGAAATCATAGACGATAATACGACATCATTAAAATCGCGATCCTCTATTCCAGTCGAGAGGTTTTTAATCTTGGCAACAAAATCGTAACCGCAGCTATGTTTATATCGTGCAAAATCGCTGTATTCAGTTTGGACACTCTTGCACCATTTTTCTCTTTCAGTGTAATCGAAGACTGCAATTGAATGGTAGCGATCAGCCAAATTATTAGCGTCATCCTCACTTATTTGGGAAATCTTTTCTTCGGTCAGATTACTAATAATTTGCCAAAAGTTTTTCCAAAGTATCTCCGAGCTAAGTCCTCCTAACTGATTAGATTCCTGCACGTCAGCTTGCTCAAGCGACTTGATGTTAGTTTCAATTGCCCTCTGTAATGAAATCCACTCTTCCTTAAATGTGCAAGATTCCAATTTACATTCTTCGACCAGTTTTTTAGTGTCTTCAAGCACAAAATACGCTTGCTGCTTTTGCTTTTTTTCGATCCCATTCCATCTGTTAATTGTGTCGTAAATATCACTCCCTTCGCTCATTGAATCAAGAAAGGGCTGTTCATCTGATGCCTCTGCGAGATCGAGAGATGTATTGAGGAGGGCTAATAAATATTTGGCCTGTATTTTAGCTTCAACCTCCTTTATTTGCATTGCCTCTGTCTTTTTCTGAAACTGCCAAATTGTTATTCCTGCGACTAGGGCTACTAGTCCAACCGACAAAATGGCTAGTATTCTTATATGGCTGCGTTCCACTTTGAGCATGCAAAAATACTAGCTGTGACCCCTTTCCAAGTAAACCCTAGCCAGCTTCAAGTGTTCCACTCTCATCTCGTAGCAGTTGCCTAAGGCCATCTTCTTGCTCTATTGCCACTCCCTGATTTCCCTAGCAGTAAATCACTGATTTGCGGAGGTAAGTCATCTCGATCCTTTTGGCTGCCTAGGTAGCAACCATAGGTCTAGTTGATCGAAATCATTTGAGATTCTCTCTGATAAGTATAGCATCCACAATGTGCAGCTAACCTATTCAAAGCGGCTGGTAGCGATATTCTGCGTTCTTTTCATGTTCGGAACGCCCATCGCAGAGGCTGGTAGAGGGTGTTGCTCGTGGCATGGAGGACAGAACTATTGTGATACGAGTACGGGGCGGTGGGTTTGTAACGACGGAACATACAGCCCGTCGTGTATGTGCTCATACGTACCGCCGAAGCCTAAGTACATTGATCCCTGTTCCGAAACTGGTCTCTACAATGCCTACAGGTCACACAAGGCCAATGGCGAAGTGATGACTGGCCTTAGTAATAAATCTTGGTGGAGCAGTTGCCCGTCGTCTGTTCGTAAAGCCGTGTACAATAAAATCTAATGAGATCCACTTTCCTCTTGTCACTGGCCCTTCTTATCACTGCTTGCTCAACTGGCGGTTACGTTGATAATGGCTATGAAGAATCAAATGAATACGTAGGAAATCCATACGACGAAGACAGTGGACATGGTGCAGGCTACAAATGGGCCGAAGAAACAGGGGGAGACTGCGACGCGAACTCCGATTCTTTTAATGAGGGCTGCGAGGAATATTACCAACAGAGCAACCAATGAAGATCCATATCTTAAGCTTGGCTTCACTACTCATTATTCTGGCTGGCTGTACTTCTGGAAGCACTTTGGATGAACATAAATTTACGCTAACAGGAAATGCAATTACATCGAATGAGCTATCCTGCGAAACTATCGCTGATTCCTCTGTTTACCAATTAGACCCTGTTCAGAATGGAGTAATAACTTTCAAGCTTACCAAAGGAACAGACAAGCTGGCCTTAACTATTGGAGAAAATTATGTTTCCCTGATAACCAGAGCAGCTGTAGAGCAGGGCATTTCCGAGTCCGAGAAGTGGCCTATTCTTGAGGAGAATGAAGAACATGTGATAGCTGGCAATTTAAAGCAAAGTGCTTTTGGCTCCTCGCTTTATTCATTCGCGCTCAATAAGAAGACAGGTTTTGCTGTATGGACAAAGGTAGAGCCAAACTTCCTTTATGTTCCTGCCGCAGGTGGGTTTATTCAGTATCTACAGTGCAAATGAGTAAGGACTTTGAGTAATTGAAATGAGCTTCTAGTTCAGCTTTTATCAGAAAAGCACCGATTATTTGTCACATTTGAATGAAATCAGCCGTTCCGATCTATATCATCTGATTCGCTCAATCCTCGTTTTTTAAGCTGTCGTTGAACTTCATCTTCAATTTCTCTTCTGCGAGTTGTACCGTTGAACCAGTTATCAAGTTGTTCCGACCATCCAGTTAATGATCCAACAACCATAACGGCGATAAGAACCCAAAACCACATACTCATAATGCTAGATGTATTATAGGCTCAAGTCTACTGAGTGACATACGAGTAATTCTTCGTTCTCGTTAATATTGAACTAACTTAACATCTTTAGTTGGTGTTCCACTCTCATCTCGTAATAGTTTCTAGAGGTATAGCCACTTCATTCATTCCCCTGTTATTTCCTTGTTTTAGCTTTTCCTCTGTAGCTGCTGCCAACTGCTCAATATAGGGCATCAACGTGTTCCAACTGAGTCTAATCTCCTCCACCACTTTCATATTGAACCTAAAATACGTGCCTACAATTACTCAAATGTAGACTGCCAGTTTCGACGTAGCTGTAGGCGAAGACGGATAATTTGCAACTGGCCGCCCTACAATAAATAAACTTAAAAGTTAAACTTTATTCGTCGATCTTTTTCATGACAAATTCAAAGACCCGCTTCATCACGAAGTCATCAAGCTCTTTATTCTGATCGAGTTTCTCATAAAGACTGTAATGCCTGTTTAACATACCAATTTTTTCGTCTTGGTACATTTTCTTATAGCGGATCATGGCAGCGTCTGGCGTGTTATTCTGGATTGTTCCTTTCAACTTCTGATTTTTGAGTAACCGAATGCTCAATTCATTGAGAATTACACGATCTTCATCGGAGAATTCTGTTCCAAAACGGTCATTGACCTCTTTGAGTATGCGCGAGAGGAAATCCTTGTCTTCTTCGCTAAATCCTCGTTTTCCGTCACCCATTGGTTCCAATTTCTCTCCTCCTGCCTGAAGTGCAATAGAACCTTGAGATGTCTTCGGGATTTTAATGGATTCCAGATCAATTTTATCTAATACCTCTTTTGGTAACTCCGTTCGCTCAATTTTGATTTTCTTTACCAGCAAGCGCAGAAACACGTAGAGCTTTTCGAGACTTGTATCCGTATAAGTAATGATCTGCGAAATAAACGCATACTTTTTAATGTAATCAAGGATCAAATCCCTCAGTTCTCCCAATGGTTTCTCCTCGAGTTCATTTACACGCTTAGCGATAACATCAATTTCGCTATTAATTCGTCCTGGATCAGCGTCCGCGAAATACAACATGGCAACTTTCTCGGCCTCCTGTGCTGTAAAGAGCTTAGATTCATAGATATCACCGGCGATATTGTGCAGCACATTGGGGTCAGTTCCTTCGGAAAGTACCGTCGTCTCAAAGTAGGGTAGAAACGCTTTTTTAATCATTTCAGTGTCATTCACGAAATCGAGAACGAAGGCCCCCTCTTTTTCGGGGTGAGTGCGATTCAGCCGACTCAACGTCTGCACGGCATTCAGGTCACTGAGCTTTTTATCGACATACATCGCAGAAAGCAGTGGCTGGTCGAACCCTGTTTGGAACTTCTCGGCTACGATCAGGAATTTATAATCATCCTGCTCAAAAGTCTCGGCTGTCTGCGTATCTGGAAAACCGTTCATGTTTGCCTCCGTGTACTCGGCCCCTCCATCTTTCACTGTTCCTGAAAATGCAACGATTGCTTTGTATGGGAGGTGCTTCTCTTTGAAGAAAGTATCCATCGCAATCTTGTACCGCACTGCATGAAGCCGTGAGCGTGTGACAATCATCGCCTTCGCCTTCTTGCCGATCTGATGCGCAATCTGGCTCATAAAATGATCCGTGATGATCTGCACCTTCATCCCGATGGTATGCGGATGAATATCGACATAATTGATGAGGAGTCTCTGAACGGTATTTTTTTGATATTCTGGGTCTTCCTGTACCTTCTTCATCAAATGAAAATAGGTCTTGTACGTCGTGTAGTTTTGTAGGACATCCAAGATGAACTTTTCTTCGATCGCCTGCTTCATGGAGTAGATGCTGTACGGCACAAATGATCCATCATCTACCTTGTCCCCAAAGAGCTCTAGGGTCTTCTGCTTTGGCGTTGCCGTGAAGGCAAAGAAGCTGACGTTCTTCTGCTTACCCCGTGCTCGTATCTCTTCCACAATCCGGTCTTCACTATCAGGCTCTTTCAGCACTTCATCGTCCTTCTCTGCCTCCTCCAATGTGGTAGAGAGTGCTTTCTTGAGTGATTTGGACTGCTCTCCTGATTGTGAGGAGTGGGCCTCGTCGATGAGAACTGCAAACCGTTTTCCCGGCAACGCACCGACGCTCTCGCTGATGACTGGGAACTTCTGGAGGGTCGTGATGATAATCTTTTCGCCATGTTCCAATGCCTCTTTAAGTTGAGAAGAATGTTCATCGATTTTTTTCACCACCCCGCGCCCTTCCTGCAATTGCCGATCTAGCACACGCCGGTCGGTGACGATGATGACGGAATCGAATACTTTTTGGTCCTTCGCGTCGTGCAATTCTGCCAAGCGGTGTGCCGTCCACGCAATCGTATTGCTCTTTCCGCTCCCCGCACTGTGCTGAATGAGATAATTGCGTCCAGGACCGTTTTTTACTGCATCAGCCACGAGCCGCTTGACCGTCTGTAGCTGGTGATAGCGCGGGAAAATCTGGACCTCTTTCTTCACGCTTTTTCCTTTGCTGTCCACCTTCTCCTCACGCTTGAGGTGCATGAAGCGACTGATGATTTCCAGCGTTATCTCCTTCTGCCAAATCTCTTCCCACATGTACGACGTCTTATAGCCCCTTGGATTTACCGGATTGCCTGCAGAGAGCCCGTCGCCCTTGTTGAACGGCAGAAAGTACGTCCGCAGTCCCTCCAGCTTTGCTGACATGGCTACCTCCTCCGTGTCCACGGCAAAGTGTGCAAGGCAC
>Ga0163150_10006693_pt1 | contig 13963 bp, 12 predicted proteins | sample OliLakLV19P2IB_FD_148628 | JGI IMG/M metagenome (GOLD analysis project Ga0163150, IMG submission 148628) | Freshwater microbial mat bacterial communities from Lake Vanda, McMurdo Dry Valleys, Antarctica - Oligotrophic Lake LV.19.P2.IB | ecosystem: Environmental > Aquatic > Freshwater > Lake >...
ATATGGGACGGTTACGGCGGAAAAAACTGAACAGTCATCACTTAGGAATGCCGAACCGTCACCTCCCAACTGGCTAAGTTCGATTAGCTCGATGTCGAAGTGTTGGCATACCGCGATGGGGTCGATTGGATCGAACGCGGTAAGTCCCATCTGTATGCGAACGCGCACAGCAATACGGTTTGCCTCGGCTTTGAATCCGCGCTTGAACGTCAATTTTATTCACCCTTGAGCCGGTTATACGTTGTCACAACAATATCTTCGATGAGCTTAGCGCTCTTAGGGCTGAGCTGGGGGTCTGCACGAAGCAAAGCGGTTATCTTTGCAATTGGCTCAGGTTCCTCGTTCTTGGAACCTCGGATGAACATTTCTGCCTTGAGATTCGCCCATTCTAAAAGAGCAGCAAGGCCGTTAACGTCTGGATTGGCCCCCTGACCCATACGAGTCAATGTTGATGCATTGACACCAGTCTCCTGGGCAACATCCTTCCAGGTTTTTTGTTGGCTCAAACGAACGGTATTGAGAGCCGAATAGAATGCCTCACTGTCAAAACGATCTGTCACACACATCACTCCATTTACAAAAAGCAATTAATTGTGAACTTGCAATTAGGCGTATCTTGAATTATCATATCGAATTAATTGCGATTTCGCAATTAGTAACTGGGATTTTGGAGTGTCAGTATGTCAGGCGATATGTACCTGACCAATTAAAAAAGGAGAATTGACATGGCTCAAGAGCATGTGGATGTCAGCAGCAAGCACGAGGAAAAGACAGTCACGATCATTGTCAACGGGCGGGCAAAAACCTGGCCTAAGAATTCGGAGATAAGTTTTGAGGAGGTCGTCAAACTTGCCTTCGATAATCCTCAGACGGGTGACGGCGTGCAGTACACGGTTCAGTACACTCGTGGTGAAGGGCATAAGCCGTCAGGGACTTTGGTCGAAGGGCAATCGGTAAAAGTCAAAGACGGAATGGAATTCGATGTCACGCCAACTAATCGCTCTTAGTCCCGATCTGCTCCGACTGAGGAACGAAGGGTATGATCTTGATGTGGTTGGGGGATACCTGCTGGTGCGGGATGTTCCCTATGTGGACTCCACGGGTAATGTGAAACGAGGGACGCTTATTTCCAAACTTGAGCTATCGGGAGATAAGGCGAATAAGCCTTCTGATCACGTTGCCTATTGGACTGGCGAACATCCCTGTCATGCCGATGGTCGGAAAATCACTGCGATTGAGAACTCCTCTGCCCCTCAGGACCTCGGAAACGACATCCGCGCTGATTTCACATTCTCTGCTAAGGCTGATTACCGTGACTATCACCATAAGATCACGACTTACATTGGCCGAATTTCCGGTGAGGCAACCAAGGTTGATCCTGATGTCACTGCTCAGACGTTCCCGGTGATACCCGAAAATGATGGCGAAGGTGTATTCAAATATGCTGACTCCGCTTCGAGCCGCGCGAACATCGGTAAGGTAAGTGAAAAGCTCGGTGGACTGCGGATCGGGATCATCGGTGTAGGCGGCACGGGAGCTTACATTCTTGACTTTGTTGCAAAGACCTGGGTTGCAGAAATCCACTTGTTCGATGCCGATGTGTTCTCGCAACATAACGCTTTCCGTGCGCCAGGAGCGCCCACGATTGAGCAGCTACGGGAAAAGCCTAAGAAGGTTGCTTATCTCGCTGGAATTTATTCAAACATGCGTAACGGCATCATTGCCCACGATGAGTTCTTAGGCGAAGCCAATTTGGTTCTGCTCGACAGCCTGGATTTCACATTTCTTTGTTTCGACCAGGGATCTGTGAAGCGCCTCATCGTAGATCGGCTGGTCTCAAATGGAACCGCCTTTGTTGACGTAGGCATGGGCATACCTCTCGATGATGGCCAGCTAGGAGGCATTGTCAGGGCAGTGATAAGCACCCCAGAGAACCGCGAGTTGGCGGCTCCGCATATTTCCTATGATGATGGCAATGGCGGAAACAATGAGTATGCGACGAACATCCAAATCGTTGAGCTTAACGCATTGGACGCTGCTATGGCCGTAATCCAGTGGAAGAAACATTACGGGATGTACCGTGACGCTAGAGTCCAATACTATGCCGGATATTCGATTGCCAATGGAGACATCGTTAGCGAAGGGACTAAATGATTCGGCAGACGCATATGAAGGCGGAATTCGTGGAGTTTATTCCTGAGCGACTTGAACCAGGGAAATTGTATATCTCTCGCCGCTATTCTACCGCTGTACACCTTTGCTGCTGCGGATGTGGACTTGAAGTAGTCACTCCTCTCAATCCCGCAAAGTGGCATCTCACCGAGTCTAGGGGTGCTGTCTCGTTATATCCATCGATTGGGAATTGGAGTTTTCCCTGCAAGTCGCATTACTGGATCGCAGAGAGCCGTATTCGTTGGGCGGGCAAGATGTCGTCGGAGGTGATTGCGGCGGTTCAGAACCGCGACCGACAGGATGCTGAGATCAATGCACAGATTACGGAGCGTTTCGGCACCATTCGCCGGAGAGCAATTGAGCTATGGACGAAAGTGATCCGGTTGCTTCGACGATGGTTCCGATTATAAATAAGCACGACAACTTCTGGTATCACTGACACAATTATGCTCCTGAAAAACCAGTCAATCCTGTCAAACCAGTCAAACCGATCAGGGACGCTGACTGGTTGACCGGTTTGACCACTTTGACAGGTTATTTGGGCGTTCCGTTTTCAATCGGCGGTACATCGTAGCGCTGCATCATGTCCAGCACTTCGTGTCGCTCTATAGCGTAGAGTTTGCCACCAACATGATGTTTGCGCCGTGAATTGTCAATTAGCTGCAAGCGCTTCAGCACATGCCCAATCCACTGGGCATTCCCCATCTCATCCGCCGACTGACCCAGCAGACTGCGAATCTTCTCGCGTAAATCTGTCCCCTTCACCCAGACGATCTCATCTGCGTTGCGCGTGAGCAGTTCCAGCGCCTGCAAAACTGCCTCTTCGCGTTCACTGAGCGACTTGCCCTCGCTGATCTGTTCATCCCATTCGGCAGCATTGGAAATCGCATCCAGCAGTCCGACCACACCACCGTGATCCTCAAAGAAGGCTGCGAGCGCGACCAGCGGCGACCACAGTTCACCCGAACGATTGTGGAGTTTGTGCAGTTCGGGACGCTCGAAGTAGTTGGTGTATACGGTTTGAAAATGGGTCAGCGCCAGCGTGTAAAGCTGGTGACGCAGCGATGCACCGTCGAAATCCGGTGGGAAGGACGGCATTTTGCGCGTGGTGCGGCGCATCGGAATAGCGATGCAGCGGCTGGCGAGAATGTCTTCCAACCCCATAATGGCTGCCAGAATTTTGGGCGAATACACATCAAATGCCTGCGGTTTCAAATCATCACCAGTGACGCGGATTGCGGGCATTCCCTGTTTGTAACCGCTGTTGAGCAGTTGACGTATCTGCTGCATTCCGGGGTCTTTCGGGTTGTGATAGCGTTCGGCTTCGTCAATGCCGACGGTACAGCTTGTCTGGTGGATCAGCCGAAACATACTCGGACCCGTCGGATCAGAAGTGGTAATCATGTTAAACGCCAGCGGTTGCAAGACCCGCATCACGGTACTTTTGCCGCTGTTCTTGGGTCCATTCAACGCCAAATACGGATAAGCAGGAAACATGGTGTAGAAGTAGGTGCCAATTGTCCACAGCGTTAGCAGGCGGCTCTCGATGTCAGATCGAAAATCGACATAAGCCTTAAACAGGTCATGGATGGCAGCAAATACCGCGCCGGGCTGGACGGTCTCCCCATCCAGATAGCGTCTAATATCGCTGTAGCGCCAGCGCATCAGGAACTCAGAACCGTCGGGGATCACTTTCAAGGCAACTTCCTGATCGCTGATGGTGATGATTTGCTCATCCGAGAGTCGGCGCAATTCGCGGGTGCTGGTGACGAGATAAGGCTGCGTATTGAGTTTGTTGTCCTTTGTCCGCTCGATCACCGATACCGTAACCATCGCCACATCCCGACGAAAACCCAGTGCCGGAGAGAGAATCGGGATACTGTCGCTCAACACCTCGGGCATATCTTCTCCTTCTGCTTGCTCTTTCTGAGATTGAGCCGCTTTGAACATCTCACTAAAGCTGCCTCCCTTCACCCCAATCTTCGCCATCAGGCTTTTGAACTCTGCCAGTGCGAAATCGTCCAATCCGGCGGCATGGGTGAACAGCGCACGGATGGCATCCTGACGCGCCAATCCTTCTAATGCTGCAATGCTCTGCACTTCAGCCGCCAGCCAGCTTTCCGCTTTGTTGAGCAGCGCCAGCGCATCCTCGGCTGCTGCCCCTTTTTGCAGCCACTCGTTCACATCTTTTACATCGGCTGGCAGCGATGGCAGATAGGTTTCGCCTTTCAGTGTCAGCGCAAGACTACGGCTTTTAGCGCGGGCATCATCGGTATTGTCCAGTGCGACGAATAGACGGGGATGGGTTTTCAAACGGTTCAGCAATTCGTCTGCCGCCTGCATTCCACCGATGGCAACCGCTGCGATGCCCCACTCCCCAAAGGTGATGGCATCCGCCTGACCTTCGACGATGACGACCTGTTCTGCTTGTGAGTTGTAGAGGTGATTGTAGTACGGTTGGCGCTCCCCGATGATGTCGCGGGGCGGGTTGTAGTGTTTCTTGCCTTCAACGCTGCGCCCGCTGAGATAGGTCAGCCGTCCTTGTTCCATATGGATGTAGACAATCATATCGGGTGGGAACTTCTGAATCACCGTCCGCCAGTTATCTGACAGGTTCAAGTCAGCCAGCAGTGGGCGTTTATCCTGCGGCATAAATCCCAGTCGCGCCGCTTTGATGGTGGTTAATTGCCAACCACGCTTGTCGGTCACATAAGTCAGGGCAGCAGGTGTACTCAAGATGGTATCGTGCAACCGCTGGATAATCTGTCGCTCCGCCCACGCGGGCGACTTCTTAAAATTGAGATTTTCTTCCAGTGTGATACCCGCACGCTGCGCCAGATAGCGCACGACTTCCATGAACTGGATCGCATCACGGTTATTCCATGCCCCTAATGAAAGCAAATGCCGTCCGACAAAATCAAACACATCGCCGTGTTCGCCGCGTGAATTCCAGAAATACATGCCAGTGTTTGGCACGACCACAAAGCTGTCATGCTCCACGCCAATGAAGCGCGAACCGGACTTTTTTAACGCGAATTTCTCCGCGACCACTTCTTCAATCGGATTACGAGAGCGTATCTGCTCCAGATCAAATGTCATCTCCAAAACCTCCGGGTAGCAAGCAAAGCTGAATAAAGGTCGTGTTAGAAAAACACGACGAAGGGTCAAAAATCAGTTGCAGGAGATTGGAGGTTGTGATACATTGGGATTAACCAGATCGCCAATGTATCATCCGCCTGCCGCCCACCCGCCTTGTGTGAAGTGGGCTTTTCCTTTTCTAGGGTGGACTACGATTTCGTTCAAACATCACATTTTCTCCAAAAGGTATACCCAGGTATACCTCTTTACTCTGTCAAATAGCGTTCGGCATCGGTAAGTAGTTTTCTCATAGCTTGTAATCTGGCACGAGCCAAATTCGCATCACCTTCCTGACGCATCATCGCCTGTGCTAAATCCTGAGCTGAGGTCGTATTGCTGGCTTGGGCAATTTTTGCCAGCTTCACTGCTGAGGCTGGAAGATGCTCGATTTCATCTTCTTGGCTTCTGGTATCGAGTCCATCGCCTGCACAAAGTTCTTTGACCTGTTTGCTTGTCAGGTTAAAGTCAATGATCTGGCGAACGATTTCTGCGTGAAACTCTGTAGACAGTGTTACCACATAACGCAGTTTCTTTTCATCAATGTTGTGGCGGTCAGCCAATTCCATCGCCTCATCTGACAATCGCAAAAGCGTCTTGTAATGATAGAGATGACCTTTATCAATGCCGCCCATCGCCGTAAGAATTGACTCGGTGTATTCCCGTTTGCCGCGCAGGTCGAGTTCCAGTGCCTGACGGTAGAAATCATTAGGCACTGCGGCAGAAGGAATTTCATACCCATGCACCGTTAAGAGAAGCAGGGCTGCCTGCCGCGCCATTGCTATCGCCGACAAACCACTGCGGGCAGTATTCTCTTTTGCCTGCCGAAATACTGATGACCGTTCTGTGGAAATGATGATGCAAGGGATCATGCCATCGCTGTTGTAACCAGCGATGAAGTCGCGCAGCAGCCACGTTGCCCAGTAACGACGTTCGCCCGTCTCGATGCGAAATTGCTGCGTCACGCCCTGTGAAACATCGACCACTGTCAGCGGATTCACCTGTCCATCGTCACGGATGGTGATGGCAAGATTGACCAGATCATGGAGCAGTTGTTCTTCGGGCGAGAGATGCACCGATTGGTCTTCATCTCCTTCATCGTCAGGGTTAGGCAGCAGTTCCAGTACGTTGTTGAAAGGTCGCCCTCGCTGACGGGCAGCGACCTGTACGAGTTGAACGAGTTCTTTGAGCGCCTGTGTTGGAGTCAGGCGATTGTTGTGGAAAGCGAAATGAAGCTGCTCTGGCAGTACACGACGCGGCTGCACCGGATCAGGACGCACCATCTCCAGCAGCAGGCGTTCGACACGGATACTGTTATCTTCAAACTGCTGAGGATTACCCAACAGCAGTTCTTCAGTTACGCCTCCCAATAGTTCGTCAATACGCTGTGTCTGGTTCTTGGGTGGCATTAGGCACCACCTTTGGCGATGCGCTGCACCAGCTTGCCGACGAACTTCGCGTATGCCTTACTCGCGGGCGCTTTCGGATCGTAGTTGAAAACACTTTGGTGGTTTTGATGGGCATAAGAAACCGCTTCGTTCGCGGGAACCACACCCAGTAGGAGTTTGCCCAAAACGCTGTGTGTCTTGAGTTCATCCAGCAGGTGATTGTGTCCCCGAATGCGGGTGTTCATCTTCGTGACCAGAATGCCGCTGACCCGCAGGTTCGGCTGCCGCCAGCCTTCACGAATGTCATTGATTTTTCCAATGACACTCATCAAACCGACCGTTTCCAGATAGCGTGGTTCAACGGGAACAATGGCATCTGTTGCGGCAATCAAGCCCATTTCGGTCATTAGTGAGAAGGAAGGGCGGGTGTCAATGACGACGGCAGCGTAACGATTAATGATGCGGCTCAAAGGATCAGCGAGGCGATAGGGCGCACCGGCAATGCCCATCAATTCACGCTCCGCGCCTTCCAGCATAGGGGAGGCAGGCAGGACATGGAGATCAGCGTCCCATGTCGATTGGACAATACAGTTGAGCAGTGTCTGCGCCGCATTCTGACGATCTGCCATCAGAACGGTGTACAGACTATTGTCCGTACCGTAGTCCTTAGTTCCTGTTGTAACGAGGGTAGCGTGTGCCTGACTGTCAGTATCAATCAGTAGGACACGAGAATTGGGTGCGCCTGCGCGTCGCAGCATTCCTGCGATACCGAGCGCGGTATTGGTGGCGGATGTCGATTTCCCGACACCCCCTTTGTGATTGGTGAAAACAAAAACGCGAGTCATGATTGGGGTTTCCTCCGCAAACTGAAAGTGATTGAACGAAACCGCCTGTGAAACCAACGAACTGCCAACCCATGTTATTCTCTTGGATGGGAGCGCCGTTAGCCTCCGCGACGGTACTTCAAGGTGGGCGAGGGAGCTAATCCCTCTCTCGTCCTACCGAAAAGCCAATTCAGTCGAGAGTCGTTTCAGTTTATTGTTTTGAGGAAACGCGATAGTATGCGTAAATTCGAGGGTGCTTACGGAGAGGATTCGATGTTCGAGTTGTGTCCGAGAAGGGTCACTCACATCCAAAAACCACCATATTGTCGGTGGTTTTTCTATTTATTAGCAGATTTTAGCGGAATTTCTGTACCAAAAAGGTTCGAGTCCGATCAGATGCTGGTGGAAACGTCCAAACTTTAACCCTCTCACCCGGTCATATTCGACTCACTTATTAGCGGTCAGCAACATATAAACATCGAATTCACACCGAATTTGATGCAGCATCTCAAGTCGCACATCTTCGGCTGCAAAATATTGGGATAACGCATTCAGGTTGGTAACGCCGGAACGCGGTTAGCCCCTGTGCGGATTTGACATGGACATCATTTCACGATATTGTTTTTCATAATGAGAGATAGTATTTCATATTGTGAAACGACTTTTATGATTGGCTCAGTTGCTAAAGCACTCGATATTCTTAATCTCTTTAACACGGTCAATCCGCGCCAAACGCTGTCGGCTATCAGCAAAGCGCTGGGAATGCCCAAAAGCACCGCGCATCATCTACTGAGTACGCTGGTTGAGTACGGCTACGTCGAAAAACAGGACGATGATTCTTATGCATTAGGGAAGGCGATTATCGCCCTGACACAGGGCGTACTCGTCAACGTTGAACTGCGAGACCGCGCCGCTCCTCTGCTGCGAACGCTGGCGGATGACTGCAATGAATCGGTCTATCTGACCGTGCGCGACGGCGAAAGCGTACTGTACATCTACGCGATTGAATCTTCGCAGCGTTTGTTAGCGCGCACGGCTGTCGGAGATCGAGCGCCGTTATACTGCACATCGGTGGGCAAAGCCGTCCTCGCCTTCCTGACATTGCCGGAAGTCGAAACGCTTTACGCAAACCCTGATCTGCTGCAACCTTTCACGGCCCACACCTTTACCGATTTAGCCGCTCTCAAAGACGAACTCACTCGTTCACGAATACGTGGCTACTCCATCGACAATCAAGAACACGAACTCAATACCTACTGCCTCGGCGCGCCGATCTTCAACGCGCATAAAATCCCTGTCGGAGCTTGCAGCATTTCGGGCATCGACCCGGAAATCGTCGGCTCAAGGCTGGAAGCGCTGTCGCGTGGTGTCATCTATACCGCACAAGAGATCTCACGGCGCATGGGCTACGTGCCGGAGCGCATGTCGATGGTGCGGCATAACTCATTGGGGAAAGCATGAGCCTTTTCAAGACACCTGTATTTGAGCGCCTCGATGATCGCCCGTTTGCCCACTGCGCGACGCTCACCGACTTGGGCGATGCCGGACTGATAACGGTATGGATGGGCGGCTCGTATGAAACCGCACCGGATGTATGCCTACTGGAGTCGCGGTTGCTGCCCGGAACTGAACGCTGGACAACGCCGCGTGTCATGGCTGAAGTGAATGGCTATTCGCTCGGACAGCCCGTGATGATGCCGCGCCCGAACGGCGAATTGTGGTTCTTTTACGTGGTCATCATGAAAGACGACTGGCGCAGTGCCATCCCCTATCTGAAAAAATCTTCGGATGGCGGGCAAACGTGGAGCGAACCGGAACGCCTGTTTGACTATCCCGGTCTGATGCTCCGCAGCCGCGCCCACGTTTTGAACGGGCGCATCATCCTGCCAGCTTACGATGAGAATACGTGGCAGTCACGCATGATCGTCAGCGATGATGACGGCAAAACGTGGCGGCTAACCGCGCCGATGGTCTCACCTGACGGTAACATTCATCCGAATCTTGTGCCGCTGGATGCCGATGGTGGACACCTGCTGTGCTACCTACGCACGGGCGGCAAAGGCGGCATTATCTGGCGCTCGGAGTCGTTTGATGGCGGCGAAACATGGTCAGAACTGACGGCTACTACGCTGCCGAACCCCAACTCAGGCATCGACTTATTGAAGCTGCGCGATGGCCGCTTGGCGCTGGCTTATAACCCCAGTGCGACCCTGCGAACGCCATTAAGCGTGGCGCTCACGCAAGGCACGAACGAGGATTGGCGCTGGCAGCAGGTCATCGAAGACGAATACGCCGAGATTTCTTACCCGACGCTGGCTCAAAGCGCCGATGGCGTAATCCATGTGGTTTATACCTTCCGGCGCGAGAACATACACTACGCACGATTTGATGACAGCTGGTTGATGCAAGGGGCAATTGAATGAAACGACTTAAGATTAGCGGGGTGATCGTGCCGATGCTGACACCCTTCACGGCTGATGGTCAGATTGACGAACGCGGAGTGGCCGCACTGGTCGATTTCCTGATCGAGCGCGGGGTTGCGGGACTGTTCCCGCTGGGTACAACAGGCGAAGGCGCTCTGCTGACCACCCCCGAACGCCAGCAGGTCGCTGAATGGGTTATCCGATATGCCCGCGAGCGTGTTCCGGTCATCATTCACACGGGCATCATCACCACCGCTGAGACCATCGACCTGACACGTCATGCGCGGGATGCAGGCGCAGACGCCGCCGCTATCGTGCCACCTTACTTTTATAAACTCACGGATGACGCGCTGTACGAGCATTACGCCGCAGTCGCCCGCGCTGTCTCAGACTTTCCGCTGTATTTATATAACAACCCCGGTGTGACGCCGAACATCCTTTCAACGGAACTGGTGGTCAGGCTGGCACACGAGTTCCCCAACTACATCGGGCTGAAAGACAGCAGCGGCGCGTTAGCTACCCTATTCGCCAGCCGCAGTTTGCAAGACGCTGCGTTCAACACGGCCAGCGGCCCCGATGGGCTAATGATGGCCGGGCAGGCCATTGGCCTCGACGCTGCCGTTTCCGGCAATGCCAATTATCTGCCCGAACTAATCGTCGCTCTGGTTGACGCGGCCAAAAGCGGCGATTTGGAAACGGCCCGCATACTGCAAGCGCAGCTCGACGAAGCGCGGCGGCTGTTGGGCGATGGCGCAGATTTGTCGCTGTTCAAAGCGATGTGCGCCCGGCGCGGCGTATCCGTGGGCACGGTGCGCGCTCCACTGCGGACGGCACCCGCAGAAAAAATCGAAGCGTGTTGGCAGGCGATCAACGCCATCGGCGTGATCCCTGTTTCTGCATGACGGCATCAGAGCGATAAGGAGGAATAACGATAAAACTCTATCAATCCGCTACCGAGACATACCGTATATTGAGCCAACTTAAGAGAGGGATCTCATGCGTAAACTAAGTTTGATGCTTTTCATCGTCGCTCTACTTACCGGCTTTAGCCTCGTCAGCGCACAGGATGAAGTAACGCTGGAGTTCTGGGGCGGTTGGACAGGCCCCGACGGCGCGATCATGCAGGCGTTGGTCGACCAATACAACGAAGAAACCCCCACCGTGCAGGTGAACTTGACCGTGCAGGCTTGGTCGCCGCTGTTTGACTCATTCATCGCCGCCGCCAGCGCGGGCGAATCGCCGGACATCATGGCCATGCACCCGCAGGAAACCGCGATGTTCATCAATCTCGGCATGATTCAGCCGATTGACGACATCGTGGCCGCATCAGAAGTGTTCCAGCAGGATGCCTACGTGCCAAAAGCGTGGGATTTGCAGTTCTATAACGGGCAGATGTACGCCTTCCCGTTCGATCTTGGCGTACACGGCCTGTTCTATAATGCCGATCTGCTCGAAGAAGCGGGCGTCGCAGGCCCGCCGACCAACCGTGAAGAGTTCCTCGAAGCGGCGCGTCTGCTGACCATCGACGCCAACGGCAACCACCCCGGCGATGAGGGCTTCGACCCCGCCAACATCGTGCAATATGCCATCAACATGCACACCAACCATCACGGCTTCTACCAGTGGTACGCGCTCTACAACCAGCTTGGCGGCCAACTTCTGAGCGAAGATGGGTTGTCCTGCGCGATGGACATCGACAAGGCAACAGAAGCGTGGCAGTGGCTGCAAGATTTGGTCTACGTCCATTACGCCGCGCCACAGGGACAAACCGACTATGCGCGTGACTTCATCACTGGACGCACGGCTATGCTGGTCGATGGGCCATGGCAAATCCCCGCCATGCAAGCTGCCGAAGCCGAAGGCTTGAGCTGGGGCACGGCCTCTTACCCGACGATTTTCGATGAGCCTGCCGTTTGGGGCAGCGGCCATGACTTTACGCTGCCAACCTATGCCGACCCTGAAAAACGCGACGAAGCGATTGCGTTCATCGAGTGGCTCGGAGCGAACTCGTTCGACTGGCTGGAATCGGGCCAACTGCCGATCCGCAACGACCTGATCGAATCCGATGAAGTGCTGGCGCTGGAAGGTCGCGCCGCCTTTGTCGACTCGCTGTCCTACCAAACGCTGCTGCCCAATATTCCCAAGTTCTCGGAAATCTTCGCTTCGAACGCGCCAACGCCGATGATGATTATGGCGCAGCGCATTCTGCTCGAAAACGCCGACATCCGCACCGAGGTTGAAAGCGCCTGTAATACGATCACCGGGATTCTGTCGATCCCGTAAGCACGGATTTCGACACCGTATCGCTGTGCTGTCCCGCTCTCAGTTTGAGAGCGGGACAGCATTTCCAGTAAGTAGTTGCCATCGAGTGAAGGAAATTAGATTATGAGTATCATTCCCCGCACTGCCGAGTCCGGCAGTTACGCAGCGCTGGCAGGACTCAAACCCAACCGAAAAACTTCTTTCACCCCTTATTATTTCATCCTGCCCTATATCGTTTTTTTCGTGCTGTTCCGGTTAGGGCCATCGCTGGCCGGTTTGGGCATCGCCTTCACCAACTGGCAAGCTGTCGGTACGCCGCAGTTCGTCGGACTCGCCAATTTTCAGGCGATGCTGCGCGACCCGCGCCTCGCGGATGCCTTACGAAACACGGTCTTTTTCGCGGCTATCACTGTCCCGGTGCTGATCGTGCTGAGTCTAGCGCTGGCCGTCTTTCTCAATCAGCCGTTTCGCGGGCGGGCAGTCGGGCGCGTGATCGTGTTCATGCCCTACGTCATCATGTCCACTGTCGTTGGCGTGTTGTGGACGTGGATACTCGATAAAGATTTTGGCCTGCTGAACGTCTACCTCGGCATGTTCGGATTGGGACAGCCTTCATGGTTAGTCAGCGAGGCGACGGCCATGTATGGTGTCATCCTCACGACTATCTGGTGGACGGTAGGCTATAACATGATCCTGTTCGTCGCGGGGCTGCAAGACATTCCGGCGGAGCTTTACGAAGCAGCGCGCATCGACGGCGCACGCGGTTGGGCGACCTTTCGCTTTATCACGCTGCCATTGTTAGCGCCGACCATGTTTCTAGTCATCCTGCTAACGATCATCAATTCGTTTCAGGTGTTCGATCAGGTCTACGTGATGACTTCCGGCGGCCCCGGTGTAGCCACGCTCACGCTGGTGCAGTACATCTACACAACCTCGTTCCAATTCCAGAAGTTTGGCTACGGTTCGGCTGTCGCGCTGATCTTGTTTATCATGCTGGTGATTGTGGCGACGTTCCAGATTCGCAGCTACCGGCGCGGGTTAGAGGGGATGGAGTAATCATGACGAAAACGGCTTCAACATCCAACCGCCTCATGTGGTACGTGCTGTTCTTCGTGGTCATTGTGCTGGCGCTTGCGCCCGTTCTGTGGATGCTCTCGACGGCGTTCAAGCCAGAGCGCGAAATCATCACCACCGAGATTCACTGGATTCCCTACAACATCACCACCGAGCATTTCACTGCTATCATGGAGAACTACCCCATGATGCAGTGGTTGTTCAACAGCCTGTTCACGGCTACCGCTTCGACACTGCTGGTGCTGGTGCTGGACTCACTGGCGGGTTATGCCTTCGCCCGTATGGAGTTCAAAGGGCGCAATGTCCTGTTTATGATTGTGCTGTCGATGCTGTTCGTGCCGATGCAGATCACCGTCGTGCCGTTGTTCATCCTGTTCTCGCGCATGGGGCTGACGGATACCTACTGGGCGCTAATTTTGCCTGTTGGCGCGAACGTGACAGGCGTGTTCTTGATGCGCCAATTCTTCCTGAACATCCCGTCCGAACTGGAAGAAGCCGCCCGCGTCGATGGCGCGAACACGCTGCGGATATTCTGGTCGGTGGTGCTGCCATTGGCGCGCCCCGCCCTAACTGCTGTGGCCATCATCACTTTTCTCTCGACGTGGAACAGCCTGTTCTGGCCGCTGATCGTCACGCGCAGCGATTCGGTGCGAACGCTGCCTGTCGGTATCGCGCAGTTTTTGAG
>Ga0163150_10006695_pt1 | contig 13962 bp, 10 predicted proteins | sample OliLakLV19P2IB_FD_148628 | JGI IMG/M metagenome (GOLD analysis project Ga0163150, IMG submission 148628) | Freshwater microbial mat bacterial communities from Lake Vanda, McMurdo Dry Valleys, Antarctica - Oligotrophic Lake LV.19.P2.IB | ecosystem: Environmental > Aquatic > Freshwater > Lake >...
GACCGGCGCGTGCGCGTCCACCCAGACACGCACCGTTGTCTTCCCCGCATCGGTGACGCCCGTCACCACGACTTCGGAAGTCTGCAAGGCCAGTCGCTCCACAAAGGGCGCATCGGCCAGCCAACCCGCCGCACCCAGACGGAGCGAAATCCGGCCGGCCTTCACGAGCCTGCCGTGTGCATCCCACGCGTCGGATTTTGCTAGGTAGGCGTGGATAGTGCCGTCGGACTCGGTCCAGACATTGGCCGCTACATCGCCGTTCCCCACAGGCAAAGAATCGGCAGAGCCGCGCCCGGGACGATCGGAAACAAAATCGTAGTCGGAATTCTGATACGTCATAAATTATTATTCGCCAGATTTTCAGCCGGCCAGCGCGCGGAGATCCATCGGGAAAACGCGTGCGTCCATGAATGGCGGGGGCCTTCGCCATAGCCGCGTGTTCCCAATCCGAGGCCGTGGCCACCTTGTTCGTAAAGATGCAGCTCGAACGGGACTCCTGCCCGGCGCAGCGCCGTGGCGAAGAGCAACGAGTTTTCCACTGAAACGGCCTGGTCAGCGACCGTGTGCCAAAGAAAGCATGGCGGCAGCGCCGACGTCACGTGCAGGTCTGCTGAAAGCAGCTCGATCATACCCGGCTCAGGTGCGTCTCCGAGCAGCGCCGCGCGAGATCCGGCATGTCCCCACTGCCCCAGAGTGATGACCGGGTAACACAGCACGCCCGCGTCGACCCGGCAGTCCTGCCTGGCCACCTCATCCCCGCCAAGTGGCTCGCAACGCGACGCATGCACCAGCAACAACGCCGCCAGATGCCCGCCGGCCGACGAGCCGACGAGCCCGATTCGATCCGTTCTTACACCGAGTTCCCTCGCATGGGCACGCACCCACCGCACCGCCCGCGCAGCATCCTCGAGCATCGCCGGATGGCGATAGCCCGCCGAGCCGAGCCGATAACGCACCACGAACGCATGGTATCCTTGCTCGTTTAACCACTCGGCATAAGCGGCCCCTTCGCTAGGCGAGTGGCTGATGTAGCCTCCGCCGGGAAACACAAGGAACGCCGCGCGGGCGTCTTGTTTCGAGGCGAGATAAACGTCGATACCGCTCTCGTCGGCGGCGGGGTGGCCGGCCGGCCAAAGCCGTTCACACCGATGCGGTCCTTCGGTTGCCGTCATCAGGTTAACCCCTCACGTTGCTCTGTTGCCGCTAACCAGGCGCGCAAGGTCGCCGCATCCGCCTGCAGACATTCCGGCGTCGCCTCGGCGAGCAGCTCCAGCAGCGCAAAACGGTCTCCCGGCGCAGCTGCGGCTTCATCCAGAAATCGCCGCCAACGCGGTGCACCCGCAGACAGCGCATGGCGCTCATGCAGCGATGGCCACCAGTGAAAAACGTGCAGATGTGCGAGCCGGTCGCGCACCGTCTCCAGACCCGCCAGGCAATAAGCGTCGTCCTGGAAATGCGCCGGCTGCCAGTAGGTCCGCAGCGCCGGATGATTCACCTCGTCGAGGAAAGTCTGCGCCGAGGCATTAGTGCTGAGCAGTGTGCCCATGTGCCACTCGCACGCGATCGTCAGTCCCGCCTTCGCGGCTTGTTCAGCGCAATCACGCGTGGCCTCGACGATGCGTCGCCACTGCGCGAGCGGCGTGCGCTCCGCATCCTCGCCACCGGCCCAGACGCGCACGAGCGGCGCACCCAAAGCGCGCGCTGCAGCGAGCACCGACGAAAAATCATCCGGTGCCCCGCTGCGACCGTCGATGCGGTAGTAAGAGCCGTAAGCTGCAACCGCGAGACCGGCCTCCCGCGTCAAGCGGCCAACCAGTTCAGCGTTGAGCTCGTCGCCGGGTGGCACATGCACGTCCCCGCCCCATTCGATGCCGTCGAGCTTCGCCTCCGCTGCGAGCCGCACGACTGCGGCGGGCGTTAAATCCCGAAATGCGATGGAACAGAGACCGGATCGAATCATGCCAGAAAGGGTAGTTGCTCGGCGCGGATTTCACCGGCGAGCGGTTCATCAGCCAGCCAGTGGCGCACCTCGGCAAGCAGGAAACCACCAAAGCGACGGCATTCCGCGCCCATGCTGCCCGCGATGTGCGGGGTGATCGTCACGTTGGGCAGATCTATAAAGGGATGCGTCGGCGAGATCGGTTCCTTTTCGACCACATCCAGCAGGGCCCAGAGGTCGGGACGCTCCCGCAGGACTGCGGCGAGAGCCTCCTCCTGAACGACCTCCCCGCGTGCGGTGTTGAGAAAAGTTGCACCCGGTTTCATCGAACGGAAATGAACCGCAGACAACAGGCCGAGCGTCGCAGGCAGCTTGGGCAGGTGGCAGCTCACCACGTCGCCGCGTTGGAACGCCGCTTCCAGCGAAACCACTTCCACATCCTCCGCACGCGCCGCCTCCGGCGAGAGGTAGGGATCGTAAACAATCACGTGCAGCGCGAAGGGTCGCAGCAACCGGCGCAAGGCGCGGGCAATCGCACCGTAGCCGAGGAGCGCAACGGTGGAGCCGTAGTTGCCGGGACCCGGAATGCGTGGCGGATAGGTGCGCAGACGCTGGACCTCGGCCGCGTCGCGCCAGACGCGTTTGTTGGCGAGCAATATCTGGGCGAGTGCGAATTCGGCCACGCTTTCGGCCAAGGCGGGGTTCGAGCTGCTCAAGCGCACGCCGCGCCGAAAAAGCTCTCCGTCGGCCACCAGGCCCTTGACGCTTCCTCCGGCGTAGAACACCGCCCGGAGGCGCGGCAAGCGGTCCAGCACGACGGCGGTCAACGGCTCCGCGCCCCAGCCCGCCAGCAGCACCTCCGCCTCCCCTAGCCCGGCCGATCCCGCACGCATTTCTTCGAGGCTCCGCACTCCCGGAGCCACAGTGAGCAACGCGGCAAACTCCGTGCGCTCCGCTGGGCCGTAGAGCATGTCGTGATGATCCAGAGCGTAATGATAGTGGCTGATCGGTCGCGGCTTCATGTGAGAAGGGTTAAGGTTTCGCCAGGGCGCAGCGCGAGTTCGTCCGGCCACCGGCCAGGCACGCCTACTCGAATTCGTAAGGTCTCGTGACATCCGCCGGTGACGGTGAGTCGCGTGAGGCGCCCGTCAGTGCAGACCAGCGAAATCCGATGCGCCCCAGGCACGGTCAGATTTTCGGCGGCGCACTCGCGCCACTCGCGAGGTAGCGCGGGCAAAATCCAGAGCGTATCTCCCGCGCGGTGCACGAGCATTTCCGCCACTGCGGCTGGCACCAGCAACCCCGCATCCAGCGTGAACGCATCGCAGGGCGCACCTGCTGAAAGATCGGACGCCGCGATGGCTCCGCTGCGGAAAACATCGCCGTTGACCGTGAACGTATTGGCGGAGCGAAACGCCCGGCGATAAATCTCCAGTTGGAGCGCCGCCATCTCACCGCGCCCCCCGCGCGCCGCAAGGATCGCGAGATAGGGAAACGACCACGCCGCAAATTCCATCGGCCCGAGTCGCGTGAGCGTGTCGAGGCTCGCCTGAATGAGCGCATCGTCCTCCGGCTCCGCGCGGTCGAGCGTGCAAAGCGGGAAAATCGGGAAGAGGTGGCAGAAGTGGCGGTGCGAACGTCGAAGATCCCGGTCGGCGAAGAGCCGCAGGCCGCTGGCGTCCACCGGCAACGTGGGCAACGCGGCGCGAAACGAGCGCCATTCCGCCGCGAGCGCGGGCTCGGTTTCCCAATCAATCAGCCGGTCGCTCAAGTGCGCGAGACTCGACACCACGAAGGTGGCGTCGGTCGCGAGCACCATCTCGCCGTCCTCGAAGACTTCAGGCGAATGCGTGCGGGGAAAGTGCAGCCGGCCGTCGGCGCCTTTCTCGCCCAACGAGCGCCACAAACGAATGGTCGCACGCAGCCAAGGCAACGCGGTCTGCTGACGGAAGCCGCCATCACCGGAGTGCTCCGCGTGCCACACTAAGTCACACGCGGCGAACAGCTCCATACCGGTGAGCGTGGTCCAGAAATTGAACTCCGTCGGCACCGTCTCTCCGGAAGGCGCGGTGGACAGCGGCAGGTGCAGAGCGCCCTCAATGCCGAACAGCCGGCGGGCGCGTTCCTCGAAGCGCTCGCGCTGCGCACCGAGCGTCTCCACGTAGCCTCGCGCGAGGTCGGCCGAGTTGAGTTTCCACGCCGCCCAGTAGCAGGCCTGCACGTTGAGGTTGTGATGCAGGTCTCCGCACCAGGGCGGGAGAATGTCGGCACGGTTGAACACGCCTTGCAGCGTGACCGGAGGCCCGTCAGCGCGGGCGTTGCAGAAGAGCTTGTAACGCTCCACATCCAACGCGGCCTGCAACTCCGGCTCGGGCACGATCAGCTCGGCCCGGTCCCAATAGGCGCGCCATTCCTCGGCATGCCGGACGCGATGCTTCGCGATTGCCGCCGCCTCTTGCTCAAGAAAACGCTGCTGTCGCTCCGCCTGCGCCCGGGTCGATGCAACCGAGACGATGTCCATTGTTGCCATGACGAATCCGGGGCGGCGCAACACCCCTAACATTGCAACGCAATCCTCGCCGAAACGCTGTGCCACCTGCGTGAGACCCGGAATCGCACTGCGGATCGGCTCCGCCTCGACGTAGCCCCAGCCTCGGAGTTGAGCCAGGCCGGGCAGCCCGAGATCCCATCCGCGAGGGGCCCAATCCCAGTCCGAAATCTCAGAGCCCTCAATCACCAGCAAGGGCGCATGACTCGCCACCCAAACGGAAAAGCCGGACTCGTCCACGGAGAACAGCCCGCGCGCGGCGCATAGATCGATCTCGCCCGTCCAGTGCGTCGGCACGGCGGGTAGCGTGGCGACCAGCTGAAGCGCAGGAAGCTTGGTGCGAACCGGTCCTTGATCAGCGGGAAAGGTCGGGGCGAGGAGCTGCTCGCGTGCCTTCATATCGAGATGAGCCCACTCGGCATAGGGAGCCGTGAGAACGCCGTTCGTGCAGTCGCGCAGCTCCCAAAGCCCCGGGTGATCGACTGTGAAACGCAGCTCGCGCTCGACGACGGTCAGCAGGCTGCCGAGTCGCCCGTTGCCGAAGAAGGGCGCACGGTCCGAACTCGCGGGAACCGAAGGAAAACGAAGATGAAAGCGTGTGCTCACGAGTTCAGAACCCGATCGAGGCACCGCCGTCCACGGGCATAACCGTGCCGGTTACGAAACGGGCCGCCGGGCTCGAAAGATAGACCGCCGCCCAGCCGATGTCAGCCGGCTGGCCAAAGGCGCGCCGCGGGGTGCGCGAAAGGATTTTTTCCTGTCGCGCGGGATCTGTGCGAAGCGCCCCCCACATCATATCGCTCTCGATCCAGCCGGGAGCGATGGCGTTTACCCGGACGCCGTCCGTGCCCCACTCGACCGCGAGCGTGCGCACGAGGCCGGTGATACCGGTCTTCGCGGCGCTGTAGGCGGTGACGAGCGGGATTCCAAAAAGCGCCGCCATCGATGAGGTGAACAAGACGCTGCCGCCACCGCGCTTCACCATGCCAGGTTGGATTGCCCGGGTGAGCGCGAAGGCCCCGCCAACATGGGTTTGCCAGACACGGGCAAACTCTTCGTCGGTGATCTCCCCCGCTCGCTTTTTCAGGTGAACGCCGGCGTTGTTGACCAAGATTGAGACCGTGCCTTCCCGCGCTTCGATATCAGCCGCGAGCGCGGCGGCCCGACCTGTCTCGGTCACGTCGAAAACGCGACAGGTTGCCGCAGGGCCGATGCGCTCGCAGGCAGAGCGGAGCTCGGTCTCTCGGCGGCCGGCGATGACCACACGCGCACCGGCTGCCGCGAGGCAGGAAGCGATGGCCAGGCCAAGTCCGGAGCCGCCGCCGGTGACGAGAGCGAGCTCGCCATCGAGACGGAAAACGTCGGGGAATGCATTGGGCAAGGCAGGCAAAGGCAAGGGATCCATGTTCAATTTCGGGTTTCGAGTTCGGTCATCGTGCGTTTCATCCAGCCCATCGCGTAGGCCATGCCGGCGTGCCAAGGGGCGGCGCAGCTCATCTGCGGCGCGTGGTCGGGGATGACCACGCCATCGAAGCCGCCGTCCCGCAGGATGCGCAGGACGCGGGCGAGATCGACGTCACCGTCGTCCACGAAGGTCTCTCGATAACTCGGCGCACGGCCGGCTATGTTGCGCAGATGGACGTAGCCGATGCGCCCGGACGAAGCGTAGCGGGCGATGGTTTCATAGATGTCGTGGTCGGGCATCTCGGCGAGCGTGCCCACGCAAAACTCCATTCCCCAGGCCGGTGAGGAATGCTCGGCGAGCAGGCGCGCATAGCGATCAGGCCGCCACACGAGGCGAGGCTGGCGGCGCACGCGCTCTACGGGCGGATCGTCGGGATGCAGGGCAAGGCGCACGCCGGCCATCTCGGCCGCAGGCAACACGTCGCGCAGGAAAGCGTCATGGCGACGCCAGAGCTCAGCCTCCGTTATCTCCGGCAAACTACCCGCCGGAGCAGCTTCGTCGTAAATCATGTTCCAAACCATCCCAAGGGGGATGGGCGTGTCGTCGTTGCCGTCCATCCCGACGGCTCCGGCTCCGCCGCGGGCAAAGTCGCCCTTTACCCGGGCGGCGACGCCGGCGATGGAGAAATTGTAGCCCATCACGGCTACGCCGGCCTCACCCAGGCGGCGGAGGAGCAGGCGCACGTTCTCGATCTGTTCCGACCGCTTGGGACCGTCGAGGAGGATATCGTGCCAGTGGGCGGGATCAAAATTCTCGATCGCGTGGAGGATCAAGCCTTCCTCCGCCATGGCCGTGCGGATTCCGATAATTTCATCGGTAGTCCAGAGCTTGTCGGGATCGCCGGCGCGGCCCCAGCCACGGGCGCCACCGAGCGGCTGGTCGCCGCGCGGGTTGTCGCGCGCGTCGCGAAAATAGTCCACCAGGTGGGCCACGACATGAGTGGCGCCGCACTGGCGGGCGAAGCGGTAATGCTCGCGGTCGAGCTGGTGACGATAGAGTCCGAAGCCGAGTTTCATGGATTTAGGGAAAGGGTTACGGTGGCTCCGGGCGCGAGGGCGATGCGGGGCGCATCCAGATACCAAAGGTCGCCTAGCGGCCTCCCGGCGCCCGTGGCGTCCTCCGCCAGCACCCGAACGTGGGCGTGAAAGGCAGTGGGATTGTGCAGGATGAGTGCGCCGCCCTCGAGGCGAGCCTCGACGTGGTCGGCGACCCACGCGCGGCCGAGATCGGTCCTCACGTAAACGCCGGGAATTTCCAGCGCGGTGAGCAAGAGCGACACTTCGCACCAGCAGGCGTCGTAGAAAACTCCTCCGACGTTTTCGTCCCAATCGCTGGTGTTGACGCGCTCGTTGATCCAGCCCGCCGGCAGTGCCCGCCCATCGGCCGCGAAGATGGGCCGGTCCGCACGGGAGACGAACTGCGGCAGAGCTCGGGCGATGCTCGTTAACAACTCGATGAAGGTCTCGTCGCCCGTTGCCCGGTAGAGCCGCAAAAGCCCCAGCCCCGAGTGGGTGCAGAGACCGGGCGCCGAGTGCTTGTTCTGGGTGTTCGCGAAGACCGTGCCCGGTGTGCGCAGGCCGAGCCGGTGAAACTCCGTCCCGGCGGGAAACTCAAAGTCGCCCGGCATCACCCACGTGGCGAGCAAGTGGGCGGCGGCGACTCCACGACGCAACCAGCGAGGGTCGCGCGTCGCATCGAAAAGCGCCGCATAGGACTCGACGAGGGCGGCGGCGGATTCGCTGTCAGGATTTTGGCAGGCGTCGCCCGGCCCGCCCGTGGTGAAGCCGCGATCAAGAAAAGCGTGGGCTAAATACTCGCCCAGTTCCTCAGCAACCCGGACCAAGCGCGGGTGCCCCAAGACCCGCGCAGCACGGCAAAGCGCGGCGGGAGCCAGTGCGCCCGAGGCGGAGTTTCCGACCAGTATCTCTCCCGTGTGCTGGTGCACGAAGTGCCCGAGTTGACCGTTCTTTTCCCAAATGCTCGCCAAGGCCTCCGCCGACGCGCTCATCGCTCGCCGCCAGGGCTCGAGTGACGAGCCATCTGATTCGTTTCGGGCCAGCAGCTCGATCTGAGCGAGGCCAAAAAAAAGCGCATCGGCGGTGCGGCGAATCAAGTGCCAGTCCCGCGTGTGCGGTCGAGCCGTGTCGTGAGCGAAGTCGGCCTCCCAGACGCCGTCGGCGCGGCATTTCCCCAAGAAAAGGCCGCAGGGTGTAGGCGCGTGGTCGAAGAAAGTTTGCAGATTTTTCCGAGCGCGGTCGCGACTGGCGGGGAGCTCGGAGGCAAGCAAGGGGAGCGTGGCGATGAGACCGCCGCACCAACCCGTTTGAAAGTGATAGGGGGAATTGCGGTTCGCGGTGGTGGCGAAGAGGCCGAGTGCCTCGTTCCAAAAATCGCGATGATAGTGTTCCTCAATCAGCTCGACCGCTGCAGAGAAAGGCAGGACAGGCGCAACCGTCTCACGCGCCGCGCACCGTCCACGCAACGACGCCACGCGGGAAAGAAAGTCAGGCAGGTCGGCCGCGTGCCACTCTTCGACCACCAGATCAAAAGGGCCATCCGCCCGCGCCCAAGGCAGGGGATCAGGGGACGGTTTATCGAAGGATTGAAACCTAAAAACCGGCGATGGCCGACAGCCTGCACGGGTGATGCGCAGGGTGGCACGGTCCCAGGCGGGTGTCTCCTCCAGGCTGAAGAGCACGTCGCCGCGCTCGGCACCGCGCGGAAGAAAAACGGCCCAGGAGCGTCCGTCGGTGGGGTCAAACCAAGCGACGAGCGGAAAGGCTAGGTCGGCGGAGAGCAGGTGCAGGGCCGAAGGCGTTCCCGGCTCGGACGACAAGCGGGGCACGGCCGTGATGATCGTGGGGGGGGCACGCCCGCACTCCTCGGCCGGCAAGCGTGGCGAATACGGGAGCGGGAGTGCGCGGAAGCGGTTGCCCGCGTAGGCAGCGGCCGGGAGCAGCACATAAATATGCTCGTTCCAGCCGGAAAATTCCCAAGTGAACGAGGCGGCGGTCGGGTGAACGCTCATGCGTTTTCAGGCGTTGTCGCGGGCTGCCAGTCCTCTCGAGCCTGCGGTCCTTGGGGCGGAGTCCAGGCCTTGCGCACGGAAGCGTCCATACCCGGCGTCGGCGGGCGACCCGGCCAGTCCCAGTAGTCGCCGGAGAAGCCGGTGGCCCAAGCATTGGGCTGCTCGGTGAGCGCGAGTGCGGCCGCGCGCGCCTGCTCATAGGCAAGCAAGCTGGGACCGGTATCGCCGCGACCGGCGATGCCGTCGCGCCAGCGCTGAGCCATGACTGCCCAGCCTTCGGCGATCCACGCGAATAATTTCTCCGCGTAGGCGGCAGTCCAGCGGACAAAGGCGGTGCGTCCGGGGTCGGCGAAGGTCACGCGGGCGGCGATCGCGGACAAACGAGCGGCAAGCGCGGCGGCCTTGCGCTTCTCGGCTACCGCCTCGTCGAGCCGACCGGCCTTTTCCAACGCGGCGAAGGTGGCGGCGAGTTCGGTGATGCCACCGAGGCGGTCATCGCGCATCCAGAGATTGGTGGCCTCGTAGCGGAACCCTTCGAGCTCGGCGGCGGGCAGGCAGTAGCGGCCGTGGAGGAGCACGTCTTCACTGGCGAGAGCGAGCTCGCGCAGCGCGGAGGACGAGCCGGAGTCGAGGCCGTAGGTATCGCGGCACACGCGCGCAAACAGCGTCGCCTCCTCTTGCTCCGGCGCGGCGTGCCACGCTGCGATGACGCGGGCGTTAAGCTCGGGCCAGAACTCATCCCGCAGCCACGGGCCAAACCAGCCGCCGCCACGTGTCCAGGTGAAGAGTCCGGCATAGAGCGGGCTCTCGCGCCAGTCGCGCATACCACGGCGGTCCGGGTGCTCGGGGAACCCTTCGATCACGCCGCGGGCGATGTAACAGGGGATCGCGCCTTTGCCTTCGTATTCGCGCTGACACTGCACTTCGACAATCTGCGGATGACGACCAATGCCGAGGCAGCGATTGGCATGAGAGGCGCGGAAAAAATCCGAGCCGGTGTGTTTGATTGAGAATATCAGTTTCGGGTGCGGTTCGATGGCATCGTTGACGGCGAGATAGAAACCGGGATCGGCGTGCAAGCGGTCGGTAAAGTAGTCCCAGGTCCGATACACGAGGTGTCGCCCGTGGCGGACGCAGACCTCCTCGCGCAGGAAACGCAGCAGGGTGACGAAGCGTTTGATCTGTTCGGCATGGCCCACCGCAGGATCGTGCAAGGGAACCGCCGTGTTGCCCGAGTGATAGGGCGCATCAAAAAGGTAGGTCTCGCCCACGCGTATCATGAGCCCGGTGACGTCAGGAAAGCGGGCGAAGAGCACGGCGAGCACCTTCCGATAAAGGTCGAGCGTGGCGGGGCGGGTGATGTCGATGCGACCCTGCTCGTCGCAGATCTCACCGGCGAGACGGTCCCGCACCCGGGTGGGCAGAACGAAGAAATCCGTGTGGGGGAGAAAGCCGATTCCGGCGCGGCGGGCGGCCGCGATTTCGGCATCTTTACTCGCGGCGAGATCGTCGAGCCAGGCACGCTCGGAGGGGTTGGCTGGGAAAGCACCGGGCAGGATATCATCAAAGCCGATGGCGAAGATCAGATTCTTCGCCACTTGGCCGGTGTATCCCAGCGTGGCGAGCTGGCGGGCGTCACTGAAACGCGTCGCGAACGGCGGCTCGCCGGGGTTGTGATGGACCATGTCCAACAACAGGCCTGACTTGGTAACGGATGAAGACGAGGACATGATTATAGGCAATTAGTCGGATTTTTAGCGGCGATCACTTTCACCTCTGCGCGCACCTGGCCGTCGTCGTCGGCCCGCACCTCGCGGAGCTTTCGGCGGAGAGCCAAGAGGTCCCGGAGCGCGCCCGCCGAAAACCAGACGGTGTTGATCACACAGATGACGAGCGGCAGGATGATGTTTTGCACGAGCACGTATTTCCACCACCAGTGGGCCGGCCAACGCTCGATCAGCACGTTCCAGAGCATCGCTCCGATGAAGGCCAGATTCCAGGTGAGCGCGTAGAGAAAAACCGTGTAGGCGAGGAAGCGGTCTCCCCGGGTGTAATGTTCGTCTATGTGAAGGAAGCGGGCCAACCAGTGACGCGGCACGCGGGCCGCCGGGGCGACGCTCGCCTGATCCTCTTTTACGGCGTAGGGGCCGCGATGAAACAGCTTGTCCATATCGTGCGGCAGGCGGCAGGTGAGCAGCGACACGGCCACATAAACCACGATGCACGTGAGCGCCGTGATCAGACTCATGATCTGTCCGTTGATCGGCCAGCGGCCGGCTTGGGCGCGCACGGCATCACCCCAGCCACCCTCGCCCAGCCAGCCCGCGAGGCCCGGTGCGAGGTCGGGCCAGAACGCCTGTGCGCCCCAACCGGTGAGGGCGAGAACCGCCCCGCTGACCAGCGCCGCCCACGCACCCTGCGTGGTGCCGCGTTTCCAATACAGGCCGCCGATGAAGACCACGCCCGCACCGCCCAGATAGATCGAACCGATCAGCAACATGAGCATCTGCAGGTAGTCGGCGGGTTTATAAAACAGACTGAAGCACACCGTGAACATACCGAAGCCGATCACCGACAACCGCAGCCAGCGCACTTGACGCTTCGGCTCGAGGGATTGGCCTCCGCGCAACGGCAAGACCACGTCCTGGATGAACGTCGAGCCCATCTGCATGCAGTAGGCGCCGAGCCCGGCGACCGTCCCAAGGATCGCGATCACCAAAAAGCAACCGCGTGCTCCGGTCGGCAGCAGCTCGCCCAACGCGGCCGGCATCCGCATCTGCGTGCGCAACTGCTCGCTGGGCAGCAACGCCAAGGTGCGCTCGACGCTGGCCTGCATGGCGACGAAATCCGTATGTTTGAGCAGGGTGAACGCGCTGACGGCGAGCAGCGCCGTCATCGCTCCGGTGCCCACGCCGCGCCACGTGCCGAGGATGCCGGCCATACGACCTTCGTGCGCGCTGGCCGCCGAGGTGGAGTTTGTGCTTCCTCTAAAATTATAGGTCATCAGCAAGAAGCCGATCAGCACGTAGAAGTAGTCGAAATCCGACCGCGCACCGATGTCCAAAGGGTCGATAAAGGAACCGCCGGCCGGCCCCGACAGCAGCGCCGCCTCCATCTGCGGCAACGTGACGAGCGGGGTCGAGCACACGCCGAGAATCACCACGACCACGACGAGATACATCACCAGCGAGATGATAAATTCGAGACTATCGGTCACCAACACGCCTATCTGGCCGCTGGTCACGGTGAAGAACAAGGCCAGCGCCAGCATGGCGATCATGATGAGGCCGAAGGTCGGCACGGCGTAACCGAACAGCGGCGTCGCCGCCGGGAGCCCAAGGAAGTTTACGAAAAAACGGGCCGACACGCCGGGCACGACTCCGTAGAAAAAGGCGCCGGAGAAAAACGTCAGCATGCTCGCGAACACCCGCAGCTTCCGGCTATAGCGGACTTCGATAAACTGATGCAGCGTGAGCACGCGTGTCTCACGGAGCCGGTAACTGAAGTAGCCACTGATGACGATGAAGAGGTAAAGCACGCCGGTGAAGCCGCCCCACAACTGGATGGAAAAGCCAGCGCGGGAGAACACCTCCATCGCGGCAACCAGCCCCAGCACTCCCGCCGCAACTTCGCCCGACGAGGTGGCGATGAGGTAGCGGCCGGCACCACGCCCGGCGGCGAGAAAGTCGCTCACGCCGGTCATGAATCGACGCAAATAAAGCGTCAGACCCACCATGAGGAGCAGGGGCAAGGCGACGATGGTCAGATCGAGCAGGGTAAGCTTCATAGTGTGAGCCGGGCGGCAACTTCGGCAGGCGAGCCGGAGGTAACGAGGTAAAGGAGATCGGCGGAGGCTGCGAAGGGCGCTTCGGCCGGGTTGCCCCAGAGGTCACGGGCCTCCCAGCCTTCAGGCAAGGCGGGCAGACTCCAAGGCGAGAAAACCGGAGCAGTGGTGATGACCGCCACCGTGCGACCGGCCCCGGCGAAGAGCCACCCGAAGACGCCTTCGGCAAGTTTCACTTCGCGGTCGAAGCGCAAGCCGTCGAGGAGCAGGGCCAGCGCGGCGTCAGCGACGGCACTGGGGTGCGGCGCGGCACCGTTGCCCTTTACCTCCATGAACGAGGCGTTCGCCCCGCTGCCATTGAAAAGATCGAAGCCCGACATGGAGTAGAGGAACTGCTTGTCTGCACCGGCGGCGAGCGTAGCGAGCCGGTAGCGAACCTCCTCGCGGGCGGCGAGGTGCCAGTTGTCCTGGTTTTCGTAGCCAAGGGCGTGCTTCCAAAAGCCGTCGCGGGTGGAGTCGCGATTGGAGCCGCCCTCGGTCATCCAAGCGGCCAAGCCCAGCTTGCCGTCGGCGCGAGTGGCCCGCACGGGTCCGGAAACCAGCGGCAGGCCGTTGGTGAATGCCGCGTCACCCGGGTGGCCGGAGGGGGAGCTTACATAGGAGTGGTAGGAAAAAACCGAAGGCGTCGGCGCATTCAGGGCACCCGCCTCGACCAAAGCCTTCACCCACTCTACGCCCTCGTGGTCGCCGGTGGCGTTGAAACCCACGATCGGTATGTCCGGCACGGTCTTGGTCGCGACACCCACCGCGCGGTGCATGAGGTCGGCGTAGGCCGCCGCCACCACCGGCAGCGGATCGCGCACTCCGCGCGGAAATTTACCCAGCAAGGCGGGGTCCCAGCGGCGCCAGAAAGTTGTCAGCCAAGGCTCGTTCCAAACCTCCCATGCGGCCACATCGTTCGCATAATGAGTCGTGATCACCCGGACATAGTTTTCCCAGGCTTCGAGGTCAGTGGGCTGGAGGTAGGCGTGGTCCCAGAAGTGGGTGCCGGGACTGCCGTTGGCCCAGCCCCAGACATCCTGACCTGAGGCGTGAAAATGAGGTTGGGCGGGAAGCGAGATGAGCTGGAGCTGGCGCTAAAATCGCTGGAGTGTCAGTTAGGAGCATGCCCCAAGTTCAACTACCCATTTTCCCAGAA
>Ga0163150_10006696_pt1 | contig 13960 bp, 18 predicted proteins | sample OliLakLV19P2IB_FD_148628 | JGI IMG/M metagenome (GOLD analysis project Ga0163150, IMG submission 148628) | Freshwater microbial mat bacterial communities from Lake Vanda, McMurdo Dry Valleys, Antarctica - Oligotrophic Lake LV.19.P2.IB | ecosystem: Environmental > Aquatic > Freshwater > Lake >...
GCCCGGGAGCCTGGCGACCTCTGCCATCCCTGCCAATTCGTTCAGCACGAACTTCATGTCTTTGAGGGGGGCGGCATAGGCGCTCATTGCATTCCTCCGACTGCGGTTTGGTCCAGCCTACTTTTTAAGTTCCTCGACGATCTGCGGGACGACCTGGAACAGGTCCCCGACGATGCCGTAGTCCGCGACCGAGAAGATCGGCGCTTCCTCATCCTTGTTCACGCAGACGATCACCCGGCTGTCTTTCATGCCGGCCAGGTGCTGGATCGCGCCCGAAATGCCGATCGCGATATACAGGTCCGGCGCGACGATCTTGCCGGTCTGCCCCACCTGCCAGTCGTTCGGCACGAATCCCGCGTCCACGGCGGCGCGCGAGGCGCCCATCGCGGCGCCGAGCTTGTCCGCCAGCGGCTCGAGGAGCTTGAAGTTGTCGCCCGAGCCCATGCCCCGCCCGCCTGAAACGATGATCTTGGCCGCGGTCAGCTCGGGACGCTCGGACTTGGAGACTTCGCGGCTGACGAAGGACGAAAGGCCGGTGTCCGCCGGAGCGGCGACGCTTTCCACCGCGCCGCTTCCGCCGGTGGCCGCAACCGCGTCGAAGCCGGTCGTGCGCACCGTGATCACCTTGATGGCATCGGAGGACTGCACCGTGGCCAGCGCGTTGCCCGCGTAGATCGGCCGCACGAACGTGTCGGGGGACTCGACCGAAACGATCTCCGAAATCTGCTGCATGTCGAGCAATGCCGCGACGCGCGGCGTGACGTTTTTGCCGTTCGAGGTCGCGGGCGCAAGGATGTGCGTGTAGTTCCTGGCGATGCCGACGACCGTGGCGGCGACGTTCTCCGCGAGGAAATCGGCCAGGTGCGGCGCATCGGCATGCAGCACCTTGGTGACGCCGGCAATCCTGGCCGCGGCTTCGGCCGCCGCGCCGGAACCGCTTCCGGCGACCAGCACATGGATGTCCCCGCCGATCTTCTGCGCGGCTGCGACCGTGTTGAGTGTCGCGCCCTTGATCGACTTGTTGTCGTGTTCCGCAATGATAAGGCAGCTCATGAGATCACCTTGGCTTCGTTGCGCAGCTTGGCAACCAGCGCGGCTGCATCCGGCACCTTGATCCCGGCCTTGCGCTTGGGCGGCTCACCGACCTTGAGCGTCTTCAGGCGCGGGGCGACATCCACACCGAGCGCGTCGGGCTTGAGGTTCTCGAGCGTCTTCTTCTTGGCTTTCATGATGTTCGGCAGCGTCACGTATCTCGGCTCATTCAGCCGCAGATCGGTGGTCACGATCGCCGGGAGCTTGATCGAAATCGTTTCCAAACCGCCATCGACTTCGCGCGTGACCTGGGCGCGTTTTCCACCATCGGCATCCGCTATCGTGACCTTGGAGGCGAACGTCGCCTGCGGCCAGCCCAGCAGCGCGGCGAGCATCTGCCCCGTCTGGTTCGAGTCGTCGTCGATGGCCTGCTTGCCGAGGATCACGATCTGCGGCGATTCCTTGGTGCACACGGCCTTGAGGAGCTTGGCCACCGCGAGCGGCTGCAGGTCCACGTCGGTCTCGACCAGGATCGCCCGGTCGGCGCCGATGGCCAGCGCGGTGCGCAGCGTCTCCTGGCACGCGAGCGGCCCGCAGGACACGGCGATGACTTCCGTTGCAACCCCTGCCTCCTTGAGGCGCATGGCCTCCTCGACGGCGATTTCGTCGAAAGGATTCATGGACATCTTCACGTTCGCGGTCTCCACGCCCGTGCCGTCTGACTTGACGCGCACCTTGACGTTGTAGTCCACCACGCGCTTTACGCTGACGAGGACTTTCATGTTTTATAAGCCGATTGGGAATGAGGAAAAAACGGGCCGCAGATTATACCGCCGCGCCAGCCTCCCTTCAGCGCCTGTCCGGATCGAAACCCGCCTCCCGCTGGTGGGCGCATGCCGTCATCCGAAGCACGTCCAGGCAAGGTCAGTGAAATACTGCCATTTGTTTACTTTGAGCAAGCACCAGAGCGGCTCTCCAGCCGAAATGCTGCCATCGCCATGGCTTTCCTGGAGCCTCCGGCGCGCACTCAGTCGACCTGGATTCCGAGCTTCTCCATCGCGCGCACGGCCTGCACCCGCGAGGACACGCCGAGCACCGTATAGGCGTCGCGCGCGTGGCCCTTGACCGTGTTCTCCGCGATGCTGAGCGAACGCGCGATGTCCTTGTTGCCCAGTCCCCTTGCGATGAGCCGCAGCACTTCGATGATGAGCTCGCAAGCAAGGCCCGGGACGCAGGGCTGCTCAACGCAGAAGGCAAAGAGCGTGCGTTTAGGGATGCGTTAAAGCGCGATGCTGGCCGCAAACTCGAGGTGATCGAGACCGCGCTCGCCCAGGCGAGCCGCTAAGCGCCGCCCATGCCCGCGCCGCGATGGCCGACGCCTTCACGTATCATTTCGCTGGGCCACCATCGGGCACGCCGAGAACGCTCAGACGCTCGTCGTCATCCACACCCACGAGACGCTTTCCGACAACGAAGCGCGCATCCGCATCATTTCCGCGCGCACCGCGGACCGCGGCGAAACCGCCGACTACGAGAACACACCGCGCGGACCCGCGCAGCCAGGAGAACCGACCATGAAGGATCACTACGATTTCACCAAGGGCGTGCGCGGCAAGTTCCACCAGAGCGGCGCTGTCTTCAAACTGCCCGTCTATCTCGATTCCGAGGTCGAGTCCTATCTCGCCCGCAGCGCCCAGGCGCGCGGTCTCGAGCTCGACCAACTCGTCAACCAGCTCCTCAGGCGCGATATCGAAATCATCGAGGCCGCCAAGTAACCGCCACGCTCGCAACGTCCGCGCGAAGGCGCACGCCGCCGGACAGCACAGCGCGCGGGGATCGGCCGACAGCAAGATCGGTCACCTGGGTGAGCGCGTCCAGCCCGTTGTAGGCGTTAAGCGTCACCCCGCCCGCAAAGCGCCGCGTCCGACGCGCAGGGGTATACTGCTTGCAATGCGAACGTTGGTGACGGAAGGACGAACACCATGACCGAATTGACCGTAACACTGCCGGACGAACTCGCGCGCAAGGCGCGGGACGCGGGCCTGCTTAACGCGCAAGGCATAGAGCGTGCGCTAAGGGATGCGCTCAAGCGCGAAGCCGGCCGCAAACTCGTCGAGATCAGCAGGTCGATGCTGGAGACCGGATTGCCGCCGATGAGCGAAGAGGAAATCCGCGCCGAGATCGACGCCGCGCGTGCCGGGCTTCGCTCCAAGCCCGATGCGGCTGGCGCTTGACACCAATGTCGTCGTCTCCGCGGTGCTCGGATCGAGTGCGCCCACACGGCTGATTGAACTCGCTTCCGAACGCGCGATCGATCTAGTCACCTCCGCACCGCTCCTGAAAGAACTGTCCGTAGTGCTCGCGCGTCCGCACATCGTCCGGCGCCTGGAGATCAAAGGGCGATCGGCGGCCGAAGCATTCGCACTCTACGAGGCGCTTGCCGAACAAGTCATCCCGGCCTCGATCTCGCGCACTGCGCCGGAGCCGGAAGACGATGCCCTCCTAGCCTGCGCGCTTGCGGCGGGCGCGGACCTCATCGTCTCGGGGGATGGCCCTGTGCGGAACCTGAAGTCCTTCCATCGCATTCCCATCCTCGGTCCCACCGAAGCGCTTGCGATCGTCGGCCTGCCGACCTAGAAGTCGCCCCGCACGTGAGCGTCGAGGCCGACTGCCTGATGGGCCGAAGTCCGTCGCGAGCATGCTGGCTCGGCATCGTCCGGACAGCGGACGGTTCGTGCCGCACGCCCTTCATTGAGTGCCTATGCTCGCCGCCTTGCTCTTCGTGCTTCTCTCGCGATGGCTTGAACCCTCGCGTCCGCGAGCCGGTGTTCACCTCCCGGGTCTTTCGCGTGGCGCTCCTTCTGCTTGGCATCCGCCATCAGCGCACCGACTTGCACTGTCCGTGGCAGAACGGGCGGGTAAAACGCTTCTTCGGCACGCTCAAGCACAGCCTCGATCAGCTCAGCGTCGACTCCGGAAGCGCGCTCGCCTGTGCACTCGCCGAATTCCGATTCTTCTACAACCACGTCCGGCCGCACCAGAACCTGCTTGGCCTGACACCCGCAGAGGCGTGGGCCGGCGTGGATTCTTTCGCCACGCCGCATGAAAACGAATACTGGTTCGAAGCTTGGGATGGGCTGCTACAGGGCTACTACCTGCGCAGGTAGTGAAAGCGTTGGCAATCCGTCATTCACGTGTTCGAGGCAAGCCAGATCGCTGTCCGGGGCGAACTCGACTCGCGTCGGTGAATTGGGAAAATTGAAGGAGATTCAGTCGGCAGCGCTTGGAAATATCAGCGAATTTGCGTCATGAAAACGGCCGGGACCGTCGATGAGGAGTTTGAGTGCCGAAAAAATGAGGCCTTCTCGAACCGGAATCGCTCGGCGGACAGGCGGACGGGACACCATCTGCTCGATCTCAAACGCTATCAGCGCATCCGCATCATCACGGCAGCCGCGGCCGCCGCACTTATCGCAAGCGGCTGACGGCGGCTGAAGCAACAACGCCTGCGTCTACCGGTTTTTCGGCATGGCGGCCCTGCCAGAAAACGAATCTGACCCGGCCATCCCCGCCTGCGTTTCTGTTTCAGATTTCCCGAAGGAACTCGCGCATTGGAGATCACAGTTTGTGATGTCCAATCGAGGCGCCGGAATGGTAGTCAAATACTGCCAAATATTTCTAACTGGCCAGCACCAGTGCGGGTCACAAGCCGAAATGCTGCCATCGGCTGCGTACCTAGCGCCCCCGCGCGATATCCATCACCAGCCGCGTGAGCAGGTACAGCCGCGGCTCGATCGAGTCGAGGTCGACGTACTCCTCCTCCGAGGAGTGATAGCCGTACCCGGCGAGGCCGAAGCTTTCGACCGTGGCCGCCTTGCCGGACCGGGCCGCGAATGCGGCATCCGTCCCTCCGCCGCTTCCGCTGTCGTCGACAAGCAGCTTCTTGCCGAGCTCGGCATAGATGGCCTGCGCTTTCTTCGCAACGGCCCGCGAAGCGTTCGAGGCTTCGAGCGGCACGCGCCGCGCCTCGAAAGCCGCCTCGATCCGCATGTCCGGCACGAGCCGCCTGTTGGCCGCGATCCGGTCGCGAAAGGACTTCTCGACCACGGCGAGGTCCGATTCCTTGTTCACGCGCACGTCGGCCGAGGCAATCGCGAGGTCCGGGATGATGTTGCGCGCCTCGCCGCCGCTTGCCAGCGTCCAGTTGAACTTGATGCCGCGGGCAGGCACCGAAAGGTCGTTGGTCTGCAGGATCTGGTTGGCCAGCTCGATGATCGCGTTGCGCCCAAGCTCCGGGCTCGCGCCCGAGTGCGAGGACCTGCCGCGCACCGTAAGCGTGGCTGCGCCGATGCCGCTGGTGGCCAGCGCGAGGCCGTCGGCTTCGACCGAGGTGGGCTCGCAGGAGAAGACGAAATCCTGCTCGGCACCGATCCGCTCGATCAGCTTGCGCGAGCCGGGCGAGCTGATTTCCTCGTCGCCATTGATGAGGACAGTGATCACGCCGTGGTCGCGGAAATTCATTGCGCGGAGCAATCCCAGCACATGCAGGATCACCGCGATGCCGCCTTTGTCGTCCGCGATGCCGGGCCCATAGGCACGCCGCCCTTCGATGCGAAAAGGCCGCCGGGCGAGCGTGCCCGCGGAATAGACCGTGTCCATGTGAGCGAGGAGCATGATTTTGCGGGTGCCGGTGCCCTGAAAGCGCGCGATCACGGTCTTTCCGATTTCGCGCGGCGAATCGAACAGGCGATAGGTGTCGGCCACATTGGGTTCGTAGATTTCGATCTTTCCGCCGAGCTGCGCAAGGCGCTCGGCGAGCAGCGCCACGAGCTTGTCGAGCCCGGCTTTGTCGCGGCTGCCCGATTCGATGTTGACCAGGTCCCGCAACGTGGCGACGAGCGCGGATTCCTCCTTTTTGACCATCGAGTACAGCGGCTCGACCGGCGCGGCGCCAGCGGCGAAAGGAAGGCAGAACACGATCGCCGCCAACCCGGTTCGCAAATCCGAACGCATCGCGTTTTCTCCCAGTGGAAATGCGATTATAGTGCTCCGTCTTTCCCCTCCCCTGCACCTTTCATGCTGACGACCGGTCCGGAACACGACTACAAACAGAAACTCGCTCAGGGTCAGTTCGAGATCCAGAAATGCGCTGCCTGCGCGAGGCACGTGTTCTATCCGCGCGTGATCTGCCCCCACTGCGGCGCGGACAAGCTGGGATGGACCGCGGCCAACGGCGCGGGGACGGTGTATTCCACCACGGTGGTGCGCAGGAAGCCCGAGGCCGGAGGCGACTACAACGTTGCGCTGATCGACCTTGCCGAAGGCCCGCGCATGATGAGCCGCGTGGTGGGCGTCGAGCCCGCGGCGGTAAGGATCGGCATGAAAGTACTGGCGCGCATAGCTTCCGAAGGCGAAGCGCGAATCGTCGAATTCACTCCGGCATAGCCACGATGCCGGCACCAAAGGATCTGCGTGGCTCGGTGGCGATTGCGGGCGTGGGCCTCGCGGCTTGCGGCGAGGCGCCCGGCTGGACCGAGAACGAAATCATGGCCGCAGCCGCGAGGAACGCGCTGGCCGATGCCGGACTCACTACGCGCGACGTCGACGGCCTTGTCTGCGCGAGCGTGAATGCTTTCCTCACCGGGCTTTCGGTGGCCGAGCAGCTCGGCATCCATCCAAAGTTCACCGACTCGACCTGCGTCGGCGGCTCCTCTTTCGTGGGGCACCTGCTGCCGGCCGCGATGGCGCTCAACTACGGCCTGTGCGATGTCGTGCTGGTGACGTACGGCTCCAACCAGCGCACCGGGGTCGGCCGGGCAGAAGGCGCCAAATACAAGTCGATGCTCGACCCGCAGGCGTTCGAGGCGCCGTACAAGCCTTTCAACCCCATGTCCTCCTACGCACTTGCGGCTGCGAGGCACATGCACCAATACGGCACGACGCGCACCCACCTGGCCGAAGTGGCCGTGGCTGCGCGCAAATGGGCGCAGCTGAATCCCGAAGCCTTCACGCGCGACCCGCTCTCCATCGAGGACGTGCTCAAGGCGCGCCTGGTGTCCGACCCGTTGAGCGTTCGCGATGCCTGCCTCGTGACCGACGGCGGTGGCGCGTACGTGCTTGTGCGCGCCGATCGCGCAAAGAGCCTCAGGAAAAAGCCGGTCTACATGCTCGGCTGCGGCAGTGCGCACTGGCACCGCCAGATCTCGTCGATGCCTGACCTGACCGTGACCGCGGCATCCGAGTCCGGTCCGCGCGCCTTCGAGATGGCCGGGCTCGAGCCCTCCGACGTGGACGTGCTCGAGCTCTACGACGCGTTCACGATCAACACGATCCTGTTCCTCGAGGATCTCGGCTTCTGCAAGAAGGGCGAAGGCGGCGCCTTCGTCTCGGGCGGCCGCATCGCGCCCGGCGGCAGCCTGCCGGTGAATACCAACGGCGGCGGGCTCTCGTGCGTGCATCCCGGCATGTACGGCATGTTCCTCATCGTCGAAGCGGTTCGCCAATTGCGCAATGAAGCCGGCGAGCGCCAGATCAAAGACGCCGAGGTCGCCCTTGCCCACGGCAACGGCGGCGTCCTTTCCAGCCAGATCACCGCCCTGTTGGGCACGGAGGCCACACTATGACCGATCTCTCCAACGTAAAGATTGCCTCGCTCCGCTCCAAGGTGAGCGACTCCGAATGGCAGGCCCGCGTCGACCTCGCGGCCTGCTACCGGCTGATCGCGCTCTTCGGCATGAACGACCTCATCTACAACCACGCCACCGCGCGCGTGCCCGACGAAGAGGGCCACTTCCTCATCAACGCGTATGGCTATGCGTACGAGGAAGTGACCGCCTCGTCGCTGGTCAAGATCGACTTCGAGGGCAACATCGTCCACGACTCGGGCACAGGCTACGGCATCAACCAGGCGGGCTTCGTGATCCACAGCGCGATCCACCGCGGCCGCACCGATGTTGGTTGCGTGATCCACACGCACTCGCCCGCCGGCATGGCGGTCTCCGCGCTCGAATGCGGCCTGCTGCCGCTCACGCAGAACGCGATGTTCTTCGGCCAAGTCGGCTATCACGACTACGAAGGCCCGGCGATCGACCTCGACGAGCAAAAGCGCCTCGTCAAGGACCTGGGCAGCGCCTCGACCCTGATCCTGCGCAACCACGGCCTGCTTACCGCGGGAGGTACAGTCTGCGAAGCCTTCGTCGTCATGCACTGGCTGGAGAAAGCCTGCCAGGCGCAGATCATGGCGATGTCCTGCCAGGCGCCGCTGAACAAGGTGAAGGAAGACGTCGTCAAGCTCACCAACGACCGTTACGCGCCCGGCCGGCGCCGCAAGATCACCGAACTCGAGTGGCCGGCGATGCTGCGCATGCTCGACCGGCGCGACCCCTCCTTCAGGGACTAGGCCATGGCGACCAACCTGAGCTTGGAGGGCAAGGTGGTCGTAGTGACGGGCGCGGGCGGCGGCATCGGCCGCGACTTCGCGCATGCCATGGCGGCCAAGGGCGCGAAGGTCGTCGTCAACGACGTGGGCGCCTCGGTGGCAGGCGTTGGCAAGGATGCAGGCCCGGCACAGAAAGTCGTCGACGAGATCAAGGCCAAGGGCGGCACCGCGGTCGCCAACACCGACAGCGTTGCCGAGTGGGAAGCAGCCAACCGCATCGTCGGATGCGCAATCGATACGTTCGGCCGCATCGACGTGGTGGTGAACAACGCCGGGATCCTGCGCGACCGATTCTTCTTCAACATGACCGTCGAGGAATGGAAGGCCGTGATCGACGTGCACCTCAACGGCAGCTTCTACGTGGCCCGTGCCGCCGCGGCGTACTTCAAGAGCCAGAACTCCGGCCGCTACATCAACATGACCTCCACCTCGGGGCTGGTGGGCAACTTCGGCCAGGCCAACTACGCGGCGGCCAAGCTCGGCATCGTGGGCTTGTCGAAATCGATGGCATTGGACATGGCCAAGTACAACGTGACCTCCAACTGCATCTCGCCTTTTGCCTGGAGCCGCATGATCGGCACGATCCCGGCCGAGACGCCGGACCAGAAGGCGCGCGTGGAGAAGCTCAAGTCGATGGAAACAGCCAAGATCGCCCCGCTCGCGGTGTATCTCGCAAGCGATGCCGCGCAGGCGGTGACCGGCCAGATCTTCGGCGTGCGCGCCAACGAGATCTTCCTCATGAGCCAGAGCCGTCCCTTGCGCTCGGTGCACCGGTCGGAGGGCTGGACGCCCGAGACGATCGCGGACCACGCGATCCCCGCGATGCAGGCGCACTTCTACAAACTCGACCGCTCACAGGATGTGTTCAGCTGGGACCCCGCCTAGGAGGAAAGTCAGTGATCGACTACGCAAAACTCAAGGCACGCAAGTTTCCCGACGTCGAGCAGAGCTACACCGCCAAGGACACGATGCTCTACGCGCTGGGCCTGGGCTACGGGCACGACCCGATGGACGAGAACCAGCTCCAGTTCGTGTACGAGAAGAACCTCGAGGCGCTGCCAACCATGGCCGTCGTCATGGCGTATCCCGGCTTCTGGATGAAGAACCCGGATTCCGGCATCGACTGGGTGCGCCTCGTGCATGGCGAGCAGTCCCTCACCGTCCACAAGCCGCTGCCGGTGGCAGGCACCGTGATCGGCAGCAACCGCATCAAGGCGATCCTCGACAAGGGCGAAGGCAAAGGCGCGCTCGTCTTCCAGGAGCGCACGATCAGGGACAAGGCCACGGGCGACCTCCTCGCGACGCTCGACCACCTCACCTTCTGCCGCGCCGACGGCGGGTTCAGCCAGAAGGAGGGCAACGGTCCAAAGGGCGGCGACTCGCCTCCGCCGCAGAAGCCGGCGGTCCCGGAGACGGCGCCGGACGCGGTGGTCGACCTGCCCACCCTGCCCCAAGCGGCTCTGATCTATCGCCTCTGCGCCGACGACAACCCGCTGCATGCGGACCCGGCGGTAGCGAAAGCCGCGGGATTCCCGCAGCCGATCCTGCATGGACTGGCGACTTACGGCGTAGCCGGCCACGCGATCCTCAAGACGTACTGTGGTTACGATCCGACGAAGCTCAAGTCGCTGTCGCTGCGTTTTTCCGCGCCAGTGTTCCCGGGCGAAACGATCCGCACCGAAATGTGGAACGAGGGCAGCCGCGTGCGCTTTCGCGCGAAGGCGCTCGAGCGCGACCTCGTCGTGCTTTCCCACGGCGCGGCGGACATCGGGTAGCCTGAATTCGGCACTTTTTGTTTAATCTTCCGCTGCCCGTGCGGCTCTCCGGGCAGTTTTGTACTGGTATCGGTACATTCCTGAGAGAACGCAGCGATGCCCGGCACGCCTGACCTGCGGTCACGGCGCGCACGAGCGATGAGCTAGCCGGTGCCACCGGGAATCGACTACGCTCTCGGCGCAATGCTGTTCTTCGGCCTTGGCGACCTCGTCTACAAGCGCGGCGCCGCGGCGGGCGCCGAGCCGCATCACTTCCTCATGGTGCAGTCGTGGGTGTTCGCGCCCGCGATCGTGCTCTATGCCGTCCTCACCGGCACGCTGCACTTCGTGCCCGGGTCGCTCTGGGGCGCGCTGGCCGGGGTGTTCATCCTCGTGGGCTTCTACAACTTCGCCTGGAGCCTCAAGTCAGGCTCGATCAGCATCATTGCGCCGGTCTTCCGGCTGAGCTTCGTGCTCACCGCGGCGCTGGCCGTGCTGGTGCTCGGCGAGCCCCTGACGCTCGCGAAAGTCGCGGGCATCGGGCTCGCGCTTGTGGCGGCGTGGCTGCTGCTGGGTGCGCGCGGAGCCGACAGCGGGCACGACCCTCGCGCGGCGCGCTTGCCGCTCGTGCGCGTGATCGTCGCCACAGTGTGCGTAGGCGCCGGCAACTTCGCCTATGCGCTCGGCCTGCGCGCCGGGGCTACTCCAGCCTCGATCATTGTCGCGCAGGCGGCCGTGGTGGTCACGCTCGCGCTGGCTTTCACCGCCTGCGTCGATCGCCGCATCAGGCCTTCGCCCGCGGCTCTTCGCTACGCGCCAATGGCGGCGATCGTGCTGGCCTTCGCGTTCGTCTGCATGGCCGAAGCCATGGCTCGCGCGCAGGCCAGCGTGGTGGTGCCGATTGCGCAAATGGGATTCGTGGTGACGGCGCTGCTCGGCTTCATCGTCCTGCGCGAGCCGTTTTCCGCGCGCAAGGGCGCCGGCATTGTCGCGGCGCTCGCCGCCTTGGGCAGCCTTGCCTATTATTAGATTCGTCGATCGCAACGACTCGTCAATGGAGGGATCCCGAAGGATCCCGCTCGACCATTTCAGCGTGCCTTCGCATGACAAAATCGCTTCGGCAAAGCGCCTCGCCGCGCTGCTCGACTTGCCCTGGGGGCGGAGACCGCGCCCGGGCCTTTCTCCCCGGTGTTCCTCAGGACGTCATCCATCGGCTGACAGCCGAATAGCGTGCTGTCTGACAGCAGGCGACGTCGGGACAGGGCCTAATGGCGAGATTATTGCCATCGAGTGCGGCATGGAGAGGAACGCAATCGGCATTTTCGATTCCGGCGTGGGTGGGCTCTCCGTCTTCCGGGAGGTGCGCAAGCTCCTGCCGGATGAGGACCTGCTCTATGTCGCGGACTCGGGGCATGCGCCGTACGGGGACCGCTCGGGCGAGTTCATCAGGGCGCGGTCCGAGACGATCGTCGAATTTTTCCTCGACCAAGGCACCAAGGCCATCGTGATCGCCTGCAATACTGCAAGCGCCGTAGCCGTGCAGGCCCTGCGGTCGCGCTTTCCGGTCGCCATCGTCGCGATCGAGCCGGCCGTAAAGCCGGCCATCGGGATCACCCGCAGCGGCGTCATCGGGATCCTTGCCACGCGCCAGACGGTCGAGAGCGAGAAGCTAGCCCGGCTGATGAAGCAGTTCGGCACGGGTGTCCAGATCCTCGTGCAGCCCTGCCCCGGCCTGGCCGAACTCGTGGAAAGGGGCGAACTCAGCGGGGCGGCCACCGAGGCGCTCGTCTCGCAATATGTCACCCCGCTGATCGAGCAAGGCGCGGACACGATCGTGCTCGGATGCACGCACTACCCCTTCCTGGCGGAAGCGATCAGGAAAATTGCCGGCCCGGAGGTCAACGTCCTCGACCCGGCCGCCGCCGTGGCGCGCCAGCTCCACCATCGGCTGGAGGCCGCCCAGCTCCTGTCGGGCAAGCCGAAAGTCGGCACCGAAAGGTTCTGGACCAGCGGCGACCCGGCTCGCGTGCGATCTGTAATCGCGCAGTTGTGGGGCAAGGACGTCTCGATGCTGTCGCTGCCGACCGAATTCGCATCCATCGCTTGAGGCCAACCGCGCCGGGCGATAGAGTTGCGCCTCCATCGATCACGCCAGACCCCTGCCGCGGGATTTCATGAGCACAAGAGATGACCTCCGGGCCGCGCTAGCCAACGCGCAGGCCGAGTACGACAAAGCCGTCGCGGCACGCAAAGCCGCGCCCGAAGTCGAGCGCCGCAAGCTCGGCGAGGATCGCCGCAAGGCGGTCACCACCTGGGCCAAGGCCGTCGAAGACCGCCGCCAGGCGCTCTACGACCGCCGCAATCCGGGCGCCGATCTCGCCAAGGCGCAGGAAGACCTCGAGAAAGCGGACATCGAGTTGCGCGCGGCGACCGCGGCGCTGGAGGAAATCGAGCGCAAGCTCGCCCAGTAAATGCGACTCGGGGCCGGTTTAAGACTCTGACCGGATTTACAATAGCTTCCTGTTCGAAACCGGGCGCCAGACCCGGGAGCGAAACCACCAGGAGGCCTCGTGAAAGAATCCAGCCGCGCCGTTGCAGCGCTCGTCCTCACCGCTTTGTGTTCGTCCGGCGCCCTCTCCACGGCGTGGGCGCAGGCGTACCCGAACAAGCCGCTCAAGTACGTCGTGCCTTTCGCGCCCGGCGGACCGACCGACACCTTCTCGCGCGCGTTGACCGGGAAGCTTGCCGAGCAGCTCGGCCAGCCGGTCGTGGTCGAAAACATCCCCGGCGCCGGCGCGTCGATCGGAATGGATCGCGTCGCGAAGTCCGCGCCGGACGGCTACACGATCGGACTGGCCACAACGGGCACGCACGCGATCAATCCCGCGTTGTACGGCCCGCGCCTCACCTACAACGCGCTCAAGGATTTCAGCCCGCTCACGATCGCGGTCGGCTACATCAACATCCTCGTCGTAAACCCGAGCGTGCCCGCGAAAAGCGTGGGCGAACTGGTCGCGTACGCGAAAGCCAATCCCGGCAAGGTGAATTTCGGCTCCGCGGGCAATGGCTCGTCGAACCACCTCTCCGGCGAGTTGCTTAAATCGCTCACCGGCGCGCCGATGCAGCACATCCCGTACAAAGGCTCGGGTCCCGCCCTGACGGACGTGATGGGCGGCCAGCTCACCTTCATGTTCGATTCGCCGGTCACGGTGCTACCGCAGGTCCGCGGCGGAAAGATCCGCGCGCTTGCGGTGACCACCGTCAAGCGCAGCGCCCATGCGCCCGAGATCCCGACCATGGACGAATCCGGCATGCCGGGCTATTCGGAGGCCGGCAGCGACCTCTGGTACGGCATCGTCGGGCCGGCGGGCATCCCCCGCCCGATCGTCGACCGGCTGAACACCGAGATCATTCGGGCCCTGCGCTCGCCGGAGATGGTCGAGCGCCTCAAGGTGCAGTACCTCGATGCCTGGCCGACCACGCCGGAAGAGTTCCAGAAGATCATCGAATCGGACAATGCCAAGTGGAGCAAGATCGTGCGGGCTTCGGGCGCACGGATCGACTAAATGCGTCGACTGATGGCCGCGAATCGGATCGCGCTTCGCCCGAGCCCCGCGCAAGCGCAGCCAGTACTGCCGGATGCGCGGGGGCTCAACCTGTTCGAAGCCGATGCGGGATTCCGAGGACTGCTCGCGCTTTATCTCGATCCTAAGCTGCTCGCGCAGCTGCTCCCCCA
>Ga0163150_10006699_pt1 | contig 13952 bp, 9 predicted proteins | sample OliLakLV19P2IB_FD_148628 | JGI IMG/M metagenome (GOLD analysis project Ga0163150, IMG submission 148628) | Freshwater microbial mat bacterial communities from Lake Vanda, McMurdo Dry Valleys, Antarctica - Oligotrophic Lake LV.19.P2.IB | ecosystem: Environmental > Aquatic > Freshwater > Lake >...
AGCGAGAGCACGTAGTGCGTCGACATTGGCATTGCGAAAATGCACGATCAGAGAGAGCACCGGCTGCTCAGCGCGAGGAGTCGGCATCGGCGGCGGGATGCGCTCCCGCTCCAGCAACCGCCGAATGAAGTCGGGAATGCGCGCGCGTTCCGTTCCCAGATGTATCGCCGAGTGCGGAACCTCGTGGGAGATCCGCTCGAGCATGGCGATCGTATGGGCGCCCGTATGAGGCAAATGGGCCAGCGTCTCCGAGGCAATTCCACACTCGATTTCCCAAGGCTCTACAGGACCGCCGATTGTCTCGGGTTTGCCGGAAATACTCGGCTTCAGCACCAGACTCAGTGGGAGGCTCTCCCGCATTTGTGCGCCGTATCCATCGCGCCCCAGACCCTCTTCAAGGAACAGCACCGTCTTCTCAAAGCCTGGATCGAACACGGTGCGGCAACGGTTGGCCAAGGCTGGGTAAAGTTCGAGCGAGCGCGGATCGAGCTTGGCGGTCGAGTATAAACGGTAGAGGGTGGGTTCGGGGTCCATCGCCACCGCAACATAATCGTCCGAGAGAAAATCCAGTCCATCAATGAGGCATGCGAGCGCAGTGGAGGATTTTCCGGAGCCGCCCCTGGCGGGAATCAAGACGCCGCGTCCATTGTGACCGAGCGCGGCGGCGTGCACCAATTGACGGCCGTTCTTCTCCAGCCACCAATGCAGGATGGTCCGCAAGGGCGAGGACATCACCCATGCGGGAAGATGCTCGTGCGACGGCACCCAGTAAACTGCGCGGTTCCATTGGCGGTCCATCACACTCACTGAGCCCTCTCCCCACTGATAGGCGGAGCGGTAGCGCGGACTGTCGAATCCCCAGATGTTGCCGCGGCCGGTCAGATCCTCAATGGCGCGCGGCCGCGGAGTGAGTGGGACTCCAGTACTCGCCGAATCCCAAATGCAGATCTCGCAAGTGTCGCCTTCGCCGGCGCCGTCTTCGAAAGCCGCCACGGGTAGAACCAGGCCGGGAACGATGGTGGGGATCAGGGCGCCGCCGGCAAAACGCAGCCGGACCCGAGTCCCCGCGACGCGAAAATGACGGACCACCTCTCCAGCATTCCGCACGGCCTGCGAATAGGCACTCTGGACGCGGTGGAAGAATCTCTCCTGCTCCTGCTCCGTCGCGGCGCTACTTAAGCCGGCGTTACCGTTCCTCATCCGTCGATCGCGCACAGGCCGCGAAGGCGCGTCGCCAAACGATATAGAAACACGCCGTCACGGAGCGCCGAAGCGCGTCCGTTGCGCACGTGCTGCTTGAGAGCGGAATAGAGGCGCAGGATTGAGGCGCGGCACCCGAGCGGCAAGATTACCACGTTACCTGGTTTTCCGCGCCGCGCTGACGGCGGGGGCCTTGCCTTCGCTACGGACCGCGGCACGACGCCGGTCGAGCGAAGCCTTCAGTAGACCAAGGTACTCTACCCGAATGTCTCTATGTTTGAGCGTGAAGTTGCCGGAGTGAATACGCCGGGTCACGAGCAAGTCGTCCAGAGTCCGCATGTGGAGGCTGGCCTCCAGCGCTCGAAGATACCAGTCGACGAAATCGGCTTTGATATCGGTGCGCAACAGGCCCACTCGATCAAACGCAGTCCGCCTCGCCAGAAGGCAGGAGATGAGAGGAGCGGGGCGCGACGTCCCGTCGGCAATCAGCGTCGCTGCCGTTGCGGGAGCAAGATCCGGGCTGATGAACTGGCTCATGTGGCAGAAGACAAGATCTAAAGCAGGATCCTGATCCAATGCCGCAGCCTGCAGCTTCAACTTGTCCGGCATCCACACGTCGTCTGCATCCAGAAAGGCCAGCATGTCGCCCGCCGCCGTCTGTATTCCGAGGTTGCGGGCGGCGCCAGGACCCTGGTTGGGCTGACGCTGATACTGAACTCGCGACCCGAATCCTTGGATCACACCAGCGGTGCCGTCCGTGGAACCGTCGTCGACAATCAGAACTTCGCCGGGTGGCGGCGTCTGGCCTAAAACGCTTTCAATGGTCTCCGCAATATAGGCCTCGCCGTTGAAAACCGGAATGATGACGCTGATCATTCGCTTCCAGCCGTGCCTCAACGTCCGCCCTGCTCCTGGCTGGCCGCAGTCACCGGCGCCGGATGCGGCCATCCTACATCGGAGACGTCGTGCACCGGGTCGAGCAGCAGCATTTCCGCCACATCGTTGAACTTGGAAAGCTGCGGCTGCGCGTATAGCTTTGGGAACTCTGTTTGGAGTGCGATATCGGCCACTGCACGGACGGCGGTGGACTGCCGCAGCAGTTGTTCCCCGAGAAATTCGTTCAGCAAACCATCCAGGTCGGAATCAATGCACGTTGCATCCGCCGGCCCTTCCGCACCGTTCGAGTAGAACGCCTTCGCGTAGGCGCCAACATCGCTGCCGGCAACGCCCTGACTCAGCAGTTCCCAATACGCCATCCCAAGCGGATTCAGGCTGTAGTAGTTGCCGGACTTCAAGTTGAGCAGGATGACTTCGTCCCCAAAATTCTCGAACACAACATCCGGAGTATTACACTCAAATAAACAAATGGAATTCATGGCCGTTCAGCCCCGGCAAACCGCCGGGAAAAATCTCTCCCCAAGTAAACTTCGTCCCATCTTACGACGGATATGTTTGGAGGCATAGCGACGGACTCCCCCTCCGCGGGCTAGACATGGCAGTACTCCACCCCCCTTTCCGTCGCCTTCCCGCCTTGGGCCGGACGCCGTCAAAGCGCCGGATCGCAATCGCTTCAGTAGACATCGCGGGTCCATATCACTGCGGCGGCGTAGGCGCCGCCTATCACGGACTGGCGCTGGCATTGGCCGGGGCCGGTCACGATGTCACCCTCGTCTACCTGCATCACAAATTTCATCAGGGAGACATCCAGGAGTGGTTCGGCTACTTTGAAGCGCGGGGCATTCGCTTCGTTCACTTGCCGCAGCCGCCGGACAGTCCCATCTGGTACGCGAATCGAAAAGAAGCGTCGCTTCGATGTTACGAGTGGCTCTCCCGGCAGCCGCCCTTCGATGCCATTCATTTCCACGAGTGGCTGGGCCTTCCGTACTATTCGCTACTGGCAAAAAAGCAGGGCTTGGCGTTTCAGGACACCACCCTTCTGGTAGGTGCGCATGGACCGATGCGCTGGAGCCGCATCGGCGATGAGAGCCTGACGGCGCGCGCTGAAGATCTGGTTATAGACTTTCTGGAACGCCGGAGCGTCGAACTTGCGGACGTCGTAGTAAGCCCCAGCCGCTACCTGCTCGAGTGGATGCGCGACGACGGTTGGATGCTCCCTCCAAACAGCTTCGTCGAACACAACATCCTGGAAGGGCTCAATCTTTCGCGTGATCGCCAAGACGACTCGATTCAGGAGTTAGTGTTTTTCGGGCGCCTCGACCGGCGTAAGGGACTCCCGTTTTTTTGCGACGTACTCGACCGGTTGGTCAAGACCTGCCAGTTTTCGATCGCGTTTCTCGGGTCTGAGTCGGCCATCGATGGCAAGCGCAGCGTTGAATACTTGCGGGCTCGCGCCGCTGCATGGAATCGCGAACCCGCCTATCTCACTTCGCTCGGCCGCAAGGAGGCGCTCGAATACCTCAGCGGAGCGGGGCGTTTGGCGGTGATGCCGTCCCAGTTGGACAACTCTCCCTGTACCGTGCAGGAGTGCATTCAGGAAGGCATTCCGTTTCTCGCAAGCGACCGGGGAGGCATTCAGGAACTGGTGGATCCGGACGACCGTGACCGCGTTACAGCCCCGCTCCGTCTCGGCTCATTTGCGGCGCGCCTCGAGGCTGCTATTCACTTTGGACACGGCGCCGCGCGACCGGCGCAGTCGCTGCGGATGTCGCGCGATAACTGGATCCAGTGGCACGCGGCGGTCCCGCTGAGTGAGGACGACCCCGGCGATGGATCGGTGAATCGGGGAGCTGAGGCGCCGCTGGTAAGCATCTGCATCGCCCACTACCAGCGGCCCGCGCTGCTCGGACAAATGCTCGAATCGCTCCGCGGCCAGACCTATCCGCGCCTCGAAGTAATTGTTGTCGACGACGGGAGTGCGGGCGATGAAACGGAGACTTACCTTTCCGGTCTCAAGGAAGAGTTCGCCCGGCGCGGCTGGCAGTTGCTGTGTCAGGAAAACGCCGGACCCGGTATTGCGCGCGATCGGGCCGCCCGCGCCGCCCGAGGTTCCTATTTTCTTTTCGCCGATGACGATGACGCCTTCATGCCTCATGCGGTGGAGACGTTTGTCAAAGTGGCCATTCACACTTGCGCCGATGCTCTCACGTGCGTCTTGATGGAATTTGAAGGGCAATCGATTCCCGCGAGGTTGGAAGACGCGATTCGTCCGCTCATCCCATTGGGCGCCGCGCTCGCGCCGGGCTTGATCTGTCCCGAGTTTGGCGGAACGGCTTACATGGTAAAGCGCGATTGTTACTTTGCGATCGGCGGATTTCCTCGGGAGCGCGATATCGATGAAGACTGGGAGTTTCTACTCTCCGTGGTCGCGCGAGGCTACAACCTGCAGGCCATTCCGGAACCGCTGGTATGGTACCGGGCCCAACCCGCGAGCCGTTCTCGCGCCGACAATCGTTTCGTGCGCAACCGCAGCCGGATCCGCATCTATGAGAAGCTGCTTCCGCTGGAGTTGCGCGATCTGGCAGCCCTCGCGTTCACCAGGCTATCCAGCGCGCCCGATGCCGGAGCGCAGAAGCGGTTGGAGCGCGTCATCCAGTCTCTCGAGAGAGTCCGGCGGGAGCGCACAAACCCCGCTTAAGTTAACTCGACGGCTTCAACTCCGCGAGCGCCCGAACGACAGTTTCTCGCACCGCCGTCCAGGAAAACGCTTCCACCAGCGTGGCCGCGCATCGCACTCGAAGTTCCGTTTCCGACGGCTTCGTGAGAGTTTCCTCCACGGCGTCCATGAAGGCGTCCGTGGTGTCCGCCAGCAGCAAGTGCTGCCCTCCTACCACGCCGAGGCCCTCCGCTCCCTTGGTGGAGCTGACTACCGGAAGCTGAGCCGCGAACGCTTCGAGGATCTTAAAGCGTGTGCCGCCGCCCTCGAACAGCGGCGCCAGCATCATGCTGGAGTGCTGTAGATACGGCGCCATATCCGAGACTTGCCCGGTGATCGTGATCGCGGGATTTGCGGAAGACTCCTGCCTCATCGCGGGAGGAGGATTGGCGCCCGCCAGCATCAATCGTGCTTCCGGATACCTCAACTGAAGCCGGGGAAACAGCGCGCGCATGAGGAAATGCGCGGCGTTCACATTTGGCGGATAGTGAAACACTCCGGCGAAAAGAAAGACCGGTCCGCGAAGTCCGGCGAACTCGGGCGGGCACGCAATACGGCCATCCATGGACGGTCGATATCGATCGGTATCGATGGCATTCGGCACCACGTGAACGAGAGCGCGCAAGTCGTCCTCCCCACCGTATTCAGCAAAGATTCGCTCTCGATCAAGTTCGCTGCACACCCACGTCTGATCGGCGCCATGCACGAACTCGCGTTCCACCCTTGTGGCGCGATCGGCTAACCGTCGACGCATCAGCTTTACCGGCAGGTAGGTTTCGTGAGCCTCGACATCCCGCGCTAGTTTGCCTTCCACGTTGTGCGTGTTCAGGATCAGGCGTACGCCCGTTGACTGCACCACCTCTCGATAGCGATGTAACCAAAGTTGATCCAGAACGACAACGTCGGGCGCAAACTGTTCCAGTAAAATCCGCAGCTCTTGGACGGCCGTGAGATCGTAGTAAGCATCCGATGGCAGGCCGTCTTCGCGAGCGAGCCAGCTTGAGTCGTTCGCGTCGCTCGCTCTCGCGGTGATGCTTGCGGCCGAACTGGCGATATGCCACACCTTGGCCGGAAAGCCAGGCGGCGCGCCGCCGGTTCCCGTGAGTGCGAAGAGCCCTACCTCGCCGATCCCGGCCAATAAATTCAAGATCTGCCAGCACCGCAGATCCACGCCCCACTTGGGCGGCCATGGCGCCTGTAAAGCGCACACCAGTACCTTCACTCATCGCTCCAATCCCGAGGTGCTCGAAGTCACCACCGACGCGAGCCCGCGCATCACCTCAACGGATTGGCTACAGAGCAGCGCCTCGCGCAGATTCGCTACCGCCGCGGGATAGTCGCCCGCAGCCATTTGCCGCCGCGAAATCTCCAACGCGGCCAATCCATAGTGCTCCGCCGCCCGGCCCGCAAGCGAGTCCGCCACCTCGTCCGGCAGATAGGTGCGCGCGATGTCGATCACTCGCCGCGCATCCGCAATCATGTGGCCCGATGCCATCAGGCGCGTGCCTTCCGAATCACCGGCGTCGCGGAAAAATGCGAGTGGCTTCGGTTCGTACCAGAAGGGATAACGCGCCGCTAGCCGAAGCCACATTTCCCAATCGAACGCGGACTTGGCCTGGGCGCAATATCCTCCTACCGCTTGATAGGCATCCCGCGCCACCACTACTGAAGGCTTCTCCAAGCGGCGGAAGCATCCGATGCGCTCCAACCAATTCTCGATGACGCCGCTGGACTCCCGCTCCAGGAACGAACGGCGCAGCTCCGTCCCCTCCGCATCCATATGAGTATGCCGGCAGAACGCGGCGCCGATCCCCGACGCTTGCCCGATCCCGGCATGCATGCGCTCGTAGAAACCGGCGGCTACCCAATCGTCGTCGCGTAGCAAATGGATCCAATGTCCCTGAGCCCGCCGCACACAAACATTGAAAATCTCCTGAGGGCCCGCATTCACCGGGTGCCGATAAAACGTCACACGGCTTCCGGCCAACGACTGGACGATCGCCTCAATTTCCGCCTGTACTGGGTCGTCAGGCCCATCGCTGACAACTTCGATCTGCATTTGTTCCGGGCTGGGAGCCTGCGCCAGCACACTCTCAAGCGCCTGGCGCAAATACTCGGTGCGACGGTACGCCGTGATCATCACGGACCAGAACGGGCGAGGCGTCTCCGCCGGCACCGGATCGATGCGGGGAAACACGATCTCCGGCGTGTGATCCTCAATACCGCGCTGCATGATGCCTAGCTCCACCAACTGGGCGGCGCCTACGAGTTTCAACGACTCCGCCGGGTTGTAGAGTTGGAGCGGCTCATCCTGCTTCAGGCCGCGCTGATACTCCCGATATTGCATGGCGCCGCCGTAGTGTTCACCACGCTCGGTTTCCTCGGAGACGTAGTTGTGGAAGGACGCGAAATACTTGAAGTGCAGCAGGCATCCCCGCCCGTGTGCGATCTGGCTGGGTGGAAGATTGGTCCAGTGCTGTCCGCCCGCCGGCGTGCAGTCCAACTCATACTTCAGCAGCGGAACTTTGCTCAGACAGTATTCACCGGCATCGCCGAATACGCGCTGTCTTGCGCCTCCAAAATACACGTCCTGGTTGAGATAGGGGCCGCCGCTTTCGTACACGGTGTGGTAGAAGCGGCGATCGAAGTACGAGCAAACGCTCTCAAACGGCTCACCCGGATTGTAGTTGGTTTCGCGTATCGGCCGGTCTGAATACATGTCCAGCAGGATCGCGTTGTAGGCCCGCTTGCCCGCCCCATCCAGTTCGCGGCATAGCTGCGGGATCGTCTTCCGTTCGCAGTCCGGATAGTACAGCAACTCATCGGCGTCCACGATCAGGGCCCATTGCCCTTGCCCATATTTGCGCAGCAGCGGCTCCCACCAACCAGCTCCGAAGTTGGCTCGCCGGAACGACAGGTCCGACTGCCAGACCCGCACGTCAAACTGGTCCAGGAGGTAAGCCACGCTTCCATCGGTGGATCCGTTGTCCACCGCGAAAAAGGTACGAATGCCCTTGCCGCGGTAGTATTCGAGAAAGTACGGGAGACGCTCCAACTCATTGCGCAACACAACGCAACAGACCGGCTCCGAGGCTCGAAGATCGATCGGGCGCGTGTCTCTACGCTCCAGCCGGTAGCGTCTGAAAACCTCTTCGAGACCACTCGCCTGCACGGTGAGATGCACCCACCGCTTGTGAATATGTGCTTCGTTCGGGTGGTGTTCAAGCGCTGCCTCATAGACCGCGAGAGCCTCCGCGGGACGGCTGTTTTCCTCCAGCAGACCGGCCAGCTGGAGAGCCGCGTTGAGGTGATCCGGCTTGTGCGCGAGCACATCGCGATAGCCTTGAATCGCACGAGCCGCCGTCCCCTTGCCATGCCAGGCCTTGGCCAGCAGATATCGGTGCTCGATCGAAAGCCGTGGGTTCGATTCCGGTGTCATTCTCGATGCTCTACATCCCACTTGAGCAGTGGCCGCACGGCGCTCTGGATACGTCCCGTATACCCGCCCCGGGCGCCACCCTGAGTTTCGATCGCCTGGAAGACCACGGCATCGGGCTCGACAAAATGCGTCGAGTGTGGCCGAAACGAGTGCATCCCGCAGGTGACGCGCATCGCACCGGGATTGAGTAGATTCGCCGGTATCCAAGCCACTTCGCAATACCTGCCGGCGGGCCGCTCTCTGCCATGCCACGAGTTGCCGGAATCGGTCGCCCACAACACTGGCCCCTGTTCGTCAACCATCGTGAATGAGGGGAACAGGCTCGTCCCGCCCGTCAGAACGTCGAACTCGATCTCAACGCCAAACTCCTGGCCGATGTCGACGGTTTCGAGGGTTTGATCGGCCCGGTCCCGAATCCTCAGACTGCGCAGCCGCGCCGTGCTGTCCCCGGGTGCATACGGGCCGTCGGCATAACGCCGCACGCCCCGGTTGGCGCCGCCGATATTGAGGTATCGAGCGGTCACGTCGGCGGGATCTCCAAACTCCACCACCTTGCCTTGATCCAGGCAGAGCGCCCGGCTGCACAGCCGCAGAACGGTCTGAATATTATGTGAAACCAGCAGCACGGTTTGACCGCTTCTGCCCACCTGTTCGATCCGCTCGACGGACTTCTTCTGAAAATCCGCATCGCCCACCGCCAGCACTTCATCGAGTAACAGAATTTCAGGCTCGATGTGCGCGGCAACCGCGAAGGCGAGTCGCATAAACATTCCGCTTGAATAATGTTTTACGGGCTCATCCAGATGTCGCTCGACACCGGCGAACGCCACAATATCGTCCAGTTTCTTGACGATCTCGCTATGCGTCATCCCCAGTATGGCAGCGTTCATGAAGATGTTTTCGCGCCCGGTGAGTTCATAGTGAAAGCCGGCCCCTACCTCGAGCAGGCTTCCCACGCGGCCGTTCAACTCCACCCGCCCGGACGAGGGCCGCAGAGTGCGGGAAAGAATCTTGAGCAGCGTTGACTTGCCGGCTCCGTTGCGGCCGATGATGCCGAGAATTTCACCCGCCTTGACATCGAAGCTGACATCGTCCAATGCCTGGAATTTCTCGGCCCCGCGTCGCGTTCGATCGACAGGGCGCGGCCGCAGCAGGTCCTTAAAGGTTCGATACCGAGGCTGCCGCGGATGAAACTGGAACTCTTTGCTGACGTGCTGCACTGAGATCGCGTTCATACGTGCTCCGCAAGATCGGCTTCCAACCGGTGGAACAGCCACACCGTAACGCCAAGCAGTACAAGAAAAGCAATCGTCGATTGCAGCATCAGTCCCCAATCGGGCGCGCGGCCGAACAGGCATGCTCGAAACGCCTCCAGCAGTCCGGCCATCGGATTCAATCCCGCAAAGGGCCGGATCGACTTGGGCATCTGGTCCACCGGATAGAGTACCGGACTCGCGTACATCCATAACTGGACCAGAAAGGCCACCGCATTCTTGATGTCACGCAGCACCGCGGTTAACGACGCCGCGGCCAGCGCCGCGGTCATCGCGAGCATCAGCGTTGCCGCACCCACTACCGGAAACAGCAGCCATCCGGCATTCGGGCCATACCCGTACCACAGGCTAACCGCCACCAGCGCACCGAACGCCACTAGTCCATCCAGCGCGAGTGCCGCGGCCACCGCCCCTGGCAGAATGGCGCGCGGGAAGTATATCTTGTTCAGCATCGAGAAGTTATTCACAAAGGTTGGACTGGCCGTTGTAACGGCGTTGCCGACGAACATCCAAGGCGTCAAACCGCTAAACACAAACAGGGCGTAAGGAATGCCGCCAGTCTCGAGATTGAGCCGGGAGAAGATCGCCGCGAAGATTAACATCGGCAACAGCGGCTGCAATATCGCCCACCCAACGCCTAACGACGTCTGCCGGAAGCGAAGCCGGATATCCCGCAGCACCAGGAAGAGAAATAGCGTCTTGAATTGCCCGTACTCCGCGATGCTGGTAGCGAGCGTGGGGCCGTTCCGATCGATTACCGTCATCGAGTGGACCCCGCGCGCAACCCTGCCTCGCACAATACGCCATCCCGTAGCGCCGTAGCGAGTCCGTTGTGCGCGTGTTCCTCAAAAGAAGACTCGGTGAACGGCTCCATCATGCCTGGCCGGTTGCGTGGGTTGTTCGGGCTCACTGATTGCGATATTTTATCCTGGCGAGTTCGCGCGCCAGCCTGAGCCCGCGAAGGCTCGGAAGGGACCGGGCAAGGCGCGATAGCCGATCCCCGAGCGATGCTTCCTGTTCCAGTCGTCCCTCGATTGTGTTCATGCTCTTGCGGTAGCCTGCCCAACCTGCCCCGAGGCCCCGCATAATCTGCCGCCAAGGCCGGGAATGCACCAGGTAAAAGACGTCCTTGCCCAGCCGCCCATTCCCTAACTGATATTGGAACAGTTCCTTAAGGCGCGCGGCCGAGTGGCGCTGCCCATCCGTACACAACCGGTCGAGAATACTTGCCGCAATCGCGGCCGGACTCGTGTTGTCATAATCAGCCAGGATCGTCGTTATCGCTAACACCGGGATCGCCGAACCTATGTCCGTCGATCGCCGCATGATTGCCTCCAGCGCATTCCGCTCTTGAAAATACGCGCACCAGCGCTGGACATCCAGGAAATCGCGGGCCACGATTTCGATCGCGAGGTTCTCGCGGATAGAGTGATGCACTGTCAGAAGGAAGCAATCCGCCGGGCTCGCAACGGGGATTTCCGTATCCAAAAGGGGTGCGCGGACCGCTCGCTCCAAAATGTCTTTCACCGCCATTCCGGATCCGCTCAAGTCCCAGTGTAAGTCGATTTCGGCGCCGCCTTCACCATACAGCGCGATCGCCTGATTGCCGGCAAATCCTGGAGCGTGAGCCACGAAATGCAGGTATTCGTCCAGCGTCTCGGGTCCGCTCCGCGTGAAGCCGATTTGATCCAGGCATGCCAGGGCAGCGGTAAGATCTTGGCGTGAGATCAGCAGATCGGCGTCGTGAATCGTGCGTTGCCGGGGATCTCCGTATAGAAAAGCGATGGCCCCAATGCCTTTAAAGGCAACCACCGGAATCCCGGCGCGCTCTAATGCCTGGGTGCCGGCAACTGCATTCGCCGCTCCCGCCGAAGACCGGCCATAGGCCTTCAGAAAGGCGCGCCGTAGAGATCCGGTTTCCGCGGCGGGGAACGGCAGCGATAGAGAGTTTACCCGCGAGAGCAGCCAGGGCGCCACCTTCCACGCCTCGGCCAACTCGGTGGCGCTCCTCAACGAGCCGCTCTCGTGGAGCCGTCGGGCCGCGGCGCGAGCGGCGGTGTCCGAGGAAAGTAGAACTTCAACCAGCCGTGCCGGCACCCCTAACGAGTCGATTCCGGGTTGATTATTTTGACTCGCTGCTACGCCCATCCTGCTCTCTTGATGATAGTGGCACGCCAAGACATTTCGCTCGGCTTCGCTGACCAGGCCGGGGGGCTTCACTTGAAGGCCCGCACATCAAGGTTGCCCCTTGGTCGCTCGACATGCTGAAATGAATATTACTCTCCCCCCTTGGAGGATCCACTCAATTGAGCAAAGCAGTACTCGCCCTGGAAGACGGGACAGTCTTTCAGGGAAAGAGCTTCGGTGCGCGCAAAGACAGCTCCGGCGAAGTCGTCTTCAATACAGCCATCACCGGGTACCAGGAAGTTTTCACCGATCCCTCGTACACCGGCCAGATCGTCGTCCTTACCAATCCACAGATCGGCAATTACGGATCCACGCCGCTCGACAACGAGTCCGTGAAGCCGTATATCGAAGGTCTGGTGGTGCGCGAGTTCTCGCCGCTCGCAAGTAATTGGCGATCGGAACAGGAGGCCGATATCTTCCTCGCCGAGCATGGCATTCCCATCGCCGCTGAGATTGACACACGCGCCCTCGTACGCCATCTCCGAAGCCGCGGCGTGATGCGGGGCATCCTCGCGGGCGACGGCGGAAATCCCGCGGAGCTAGTGGAACGTGCGCGACAGATTCCGAGTATGACCGGGCTCGACCTCGCCACCCGCGTCAGCACCGCCGCTCCTTATAAGTGGACGAAGGCGGTGGACCCGACTTCCTCGTCAGACCTCGTGGGTCCGGCCACCGAACCGTGCTGCCACGTCGTCGCTTATGACTACGGGATCAAGCACAACATCCTCCGGCGCCTCGTGCATACCGGCTGCCGTGTGACAGTGGTTCCGGCGACGATGCTTGCCGAGGACGTGCTCGCGCTCAACCCCGATGGCGTCTTTCTCTCCAACGGTCCCGGCGATCCCGAGCCGCTCGAACATCAGGCCGCGCAGGTCAGGAAGCTGATCGGGAAGAAGCCGGTGTTCGGCATCTGTCTCGGGCAGCAGGTGCTCGGTCTGGCGCTGGGCGGCAAGACGTACAAGCTCAAGTTCGGCCACCGCGGCGCGAATCATCCGGTGCTCAACAAGGTCACCAATAAGGTGGAGATCACCTCTCACAATCACGGCTTCGCCGTCGACCCCGATTCACTCAATCAGAACGAAATTGAATTGACCCACATCGACCTTAACGACGACACGCTCGAGGGCTTCCGACACCGTAGCTATCCGGTGTTCTCCGTCCAGTACCATCCGGAAGCAGCCCCGGGCCCGCACGATTCGCTCTACCTTTTTGACGACTTCATGAAGCTGATGAAGGGGGAAAGCTAGCGATGCCGCGCCGCAACGATCTCCACCGCATCCTCATCGTCGGCTCAGGCCCGATCATCATCGGCCAGGCGTGTGAGTTCGATTACTCCGGGACGCAGGCCTGTAAAGCACTTCGGGACGACGGGTTCGAAGTGATCCTGATCAACTCCAATCCGGCGACGATCATGACCGATCCCGACCTCGCCGATCGGACGTACATTGAGCCGCTCAGTGTGGAGTATGCCGCCGAGGTGATCCGCAAGGAACGGCCCGACGCGCTGCTGTCCACCGTGGGCGGACAGACAGGCCTCAACCTGGCAGTGGATCTCGCTGAAGCCGGCATCCTGGCGAAGTACGGGGTAGAACTCATCGGCGCCAAAGTGGAATCGATCAAGAAGGCCGAGGACCGCCTCCTCTTTAAAGACGCGATGCGCAAGATCGGTCTTGTGACACCCACGTCGCGGCTGGTGAAGTCAATCGAAGAAGGCGTGGTTTTCGCGCGGAAGATCGGCTTCCCCAACATCCTGCGGCCCAGTTTCACGCTCGGCGGCACGGGCGGCGGCATCGCCTACAACAATGAGGATCTGTACGAGATTCTCGAGCGCGGCCTCGACCTCTCGCCGGTGCACGAAGTTCTGATGGAACAAAGTGTTCTCGGTTGGAAGGAATACGAACTCGAGGTGATGCGCGACCTCGCCGATAACGCGATCATCGTCTGCTCCATCGAGAACTTCGACCCAATGGGCGTGCACACGGGCGATTCCATCACGATCGCACCGGCACAGACCCTGTCCGATCGCGAGTATCAGATGATGCGCGACGCCGCTCTCGCCTGCCTGCGCGAGATCGGCGTAGACACGGGCGGCTCCAACGTCCAGTTCGCGATCAATCCCGAGAACGGCGAGATGGTGATCGTCGAGATGAACCCGCGCGTCTCACGGAGTTCGGCGCTGGCGTCGAAGGCGACGGGGTTCCCGATCGCGAAGATCGCGGCCAAGCTTGCGGTGGGCTAC
>Ga0163150_10006700_pt1 | contig 13951 bp, 10 predicted proteins | sample OliLakLV19P2IB_FD_148628 | JGI IMG/M metagenome (GOLD analysis project Ga0163150, IMG submission 148628) | Freshwater microbial mat bacterial communities from Lake Vanda, McMurdo Dry Valleys, Antarctica - Oligotrophic Lake LV.19.P2.IB | ecosystem: Environmental > Aquatic > Freshwater > Lake >...
CGCGCGAGGGTTGCCGGTCGGCGGGGCGGGGGAGGAAGCAGTCGGCCTTGCGGAGCTGCGTGATCAACTCGCGGACCAGGCCGGCCGGGATGACAAACGACTTCTGGCAGTACCAGCCCAAATCATCGGAATGAGCAAGCTGTTCGAGCCGGACATAACCGTCGCGGCCCGGCTCGACGCGCACCCGGATCGCCGACTCGCCGTCGGCGGCGGGAACGGTGGCGACGTCGAGTTCGCTGGCGGCGGGGAAGACACAGGCGGGGTGGCGGGGGGTGTCGCTCATGGAGTCATCACATCCGTGCATTCGTGCGGAGGTACACCGACGCCACAGTATAGCGGGGATGAGATTCAGTCGCAAGCGAAGACTGGCGAATGTAGCAGCCAATTTCGGTAGAACCCCGATGGCGGGTGGCGTTTCTCGGGAGCCGTTGCGCCGACAAGGCGATGTGCGCAGTTGCGATGATCTCGGAAAGGCTGTCTGGTGTTTCGCCCGGCGTCATCTGGTCCACGGGTCGGGTCTGCGACCCGTGATCGAGGATCATTGGCCACCACACGGGTCGCCGAGCCGACCCGTGGCACCATCGGCATCCAATCACTGGACGCCGGCCGCTCTACTATTGTGGGAACCAGCAGCCATGTCAGGGGCGACATCGACCCAACGCGGCTAATTATAGCTGTGGGCTGTACGGCAATTCGGTGGCTTTGGGACCGCACCAGACATGAGTTCACGCGGCCGGCGCGGTATTGATGAGCGGGTCCGGGGTCGCTGTCGCCAGTCGGACGGGCTTGCGCCGTCGGCGCCGTTTACTCTCCGCCAGGTGGGCGGCGAAGGGCGAGTCGCTTTCGAGCCTGCGGTTAAGCTTCTGAAGGGCCTCGATCTCGATCTGCCGGACGCGCTCGCGGGTCAGGCCGATCTTGTGGCCGACTTCCTTGAGCGTCAGCGGCTCATCGCCGTCGAGGCCGAAGCGCAGGCGGAGGATCGTCGCTTCACGCTCGTCGATCATTTCCAGCAGTTGCTGGATCGTCTCAAGATCGTCGTTGTTGAGGACCTGGTCCTCCGGCAGCGGCGTCTTCGTGTCGGTGAGCAGTTCCGCCAGCGCGACACCTTCGCGGTCGGCGCCCGATGACGACTGTGCCGGCCGTTGGAACGCGCGCACCGCCTTGCGGATGATGCGGACCTTCTTCGGCGTCAGTTCCATGGCCGTGGCCAGCTCCTGCGTCGAGGGCGACCGGCCGAGCTCTTCTTCGAGGTCGCGGAACGCCTTCTTCCAGCGCGCGATCAGTTCCACCATATACGCCGGGATGTGGATCGGCTGCACCGCGTTGATGAGCGCCCGCTTGATGGCCTGCTTGATCCACCACGAAGCATACGTCGAGAACCGCGCACCCTGATCGGGGTCGAACGCCTCGACCGCGCGGAGCAGTCCGAGGTTGCCTTCCTCAATCAGGTCTTGAAGCGGGAGGCCGCGGTTGGAGAACCGCTTGGCGATGTTGACGACGAGTCGGAGATTGGACCGGATCATGCGGTCCCGTGCGTACGGGCAGTTCTCGTGCATGATCTTCCAGCACAGCTCCCGCTCCTCGTTGGCGGTGAGCAGCGCGGATTTATCGATCTCGCGGAGATAGAGCTCCAACTCGCTTTTGACGGAAGTTTCTCGCATCCTCGCTCCGCTCCGTGTGTCGGCCGGTTCCCCCGGTTCCCCCGGTTCCCGCGATCCCAAGTAGAAGTCGGCGGGAAGACGGGCGGCCTTGAGATGCGAGCCAGCGCGAAGGGGCGAATAACCCGCGATGGAAGTCGCGGCGGATGATCTGGGAGATTTGGGTAAGGGACACGGGAAAGGTGAAGTCAGAATACTGAATACAGAAGTCAGAAGGCAGAATGTGGAAGCAGAGAGCAGAGCGAAGTCAAAGTGCTGAATGCACAATGCAACAGTCATTAATGTCGAGCAGGGGTGCGCGCGGTGTCCGCTCCTACTTCTGGATTCTGACTTCAGTTTTCAGTATTCAGTATTCTGACTTCGCCTTACCGAATCCCGCCCGTGTGCTTGTCTCTGGCCACGGCCGCCGCGCCGATGAAGCCGGCGTCGTTGCCGAGCTGCGAGGGGACGATCTTGGGCAGGGGAGACTCGATGTGCCAGGTGAAGTCGGCAAAGACTTTGCGGACGCGGTCGAAGAGGTCGTCGCCGGCGAGGATCATGCCGCCGGCGAACACGATCATCTGCGGGTCGAAGATGCGGCAGAGGTTCACGCAGGCGATGCCGAGGTACTGCGTCACCTCGGCGACGATGCGCTCGGCGAGGTCGTCGCCTAGCTTGGCGTGGTCGAACACGTCCTTCGCGGAGACCTGCTTCTGCTTCGACAGGTAGGCGTCTTTGAGCGAGGTCGGGTGGCCGGCCTCGATCAGCTCGGCGGCGCGCTTGCCGCAGGCGTGGGCCGAGGCGTACATCTCGAGGCAGCCGGGCGAGCCGGAAGTATGGCGCGGGCCGCCGGGATTGACGACGATGTGTCCCGGCTCGGAGCCGAAGCCGTGGGCCCCGCGGATAAGCTTGCCGTTGGCGATGAAGCCGCCGCCGACGCCGGTGCCGAGCGTGAGCATGAGCAGGTGTCGGATGGAAGGGTCGCGGCCGGCGCCGGCCCAGAGTTCGCCGAAGGCGGCGGCGTTGCCGTCATTTTCAAGCACCGCCGGTCGGCCGAGTTGTGCCGCGATCTTGTCGCGCAGCGCGATGTTCTTCCAGCCCGGCATGTTCGGCGCCGCCAGCACCACGCCTGCGTCGAAATCGACCGGTCCCGGCGCGCCGATGCCCACGTAATCGATCTGGCTTAAACCGATGCCCGCCTTCGCCACCGCCTGCTTCGCCGCCGACGACATGTTCACGACCACCGCGTCCGGCCCGCCCTCGGCACCCGTGGCGACAGACACCTTGGCCAGCGCGCGACCGCTTTCATCGGTCACGCCCGCTTTAATGTTCGTCCCGCCGAGATCGAGCCCGATGTAGTACGCCATGGCCTGTAGACCTTTACCCGTGCCTCCTGGACCCCACCCCGGAAACCTTCGCAGCCCCGTGGGGGCAAAGGTCACGGATTGTAACGACTTTTAGAATCCGTACTGCCGGACGCGGAAGTCGGCTATTTCCCGCTAATCTGCGGCCATGAACGTTGTGATCCATCGAGGGGCGCTGGGCGATTGGGTGGTGACCTTCCCGCTGCTGGCGGGGCTGGCGCCGGAGCCCGTCACGGTGGTCGCGGCGGCGTCGAAGACCCGGCTGGCAGCGCGATTGCTGCCGCACATTACGGCGGTCGACATCGAGGCCCACGGGTTCTTCCGCTTGCATCTGCCCGAGCTGGAAACGACGGCGAAGGTGAAGCAACTGTTCGCGCGGGCCAAGCGCGTCATCAGTTTCGTCAGCAGCGGACACGACACCTGGGCGGCGAACGTGCGGCAGTTGGTGAGCGTCGATACGAAGCTTTACTTCATCGATCCGCGGCCGCCGGCGACTTGGCGCGGGCATGTGAGCGAATGGCACTTGGCGCAGCTGAGCGAGCAGGGGTGGAGAAACGACTCCAAGCCCGAGGATGAGGTCCGCCGAATCCTTGGGCCACAGAGCGACGAATCGCAGGCGAATGACCCCGACGATTCGCCGAGCCTCATCATCGGGCTTGGCGTCGCACGCCTTTCTCCACGCACCGCCGACATGCCGATCATCATCCATCCCGGCAGCGGCGGTCGCGAGAAATGCTGGCCGATCGATCGATTCGAGATGCTCATCGCCCGGCTCCGCGAAGCGGGCCATCGCGTGCGGCCATTGCTCGGCGAAGTCGAGCTTCATCGCTGGCGGCCGGAAGTCGTCGAGCGCTGGCGCAGCGAACTCGGCGCGGTGCTGCTGGACTCACTCGATCAACTCTGCGATGAACTGTGCGCCGCCCGGCTCTTCATTGGCAACGACTCGGGACCGACGCACCTGGCCGCGTGGCTGGGCGTGCCGACGATTGCGTTGTTCGGGCCAAGCGACGCGACGCACTGGTCGCCGCGCGGGAGGGATGTGACGGTGCTGATCAGCGAAACGCGCACGATGGAAGGCTTACGATTCGACGATGTCTGGCAGCGCCTTCATTCCCCTCCCTCTTAGGGAGGGGTTAGGGGAGGGTCGAGCGGGGAACAAAGGCAGATTGCAAATTGACCATTGCGAATTGCAAATTGAGAATTGGAAGGCGGCAAAGCCCTCCGACAATTTGCAATTTGCAATGGTCAATGGCCGGTTTGCAATCTCCGATCCGACCCTCCCCCCGGCCCCTCCCTAAGAGGGAGGGGAAGTTGAAGTCAGTTGATATTGATCCGGTCCTGCGAGTCCGGCGGCTCGAAGCGCTTCGCGGTGCGCAGCGTCTTCTTCGTTGTCCGCAGCCAGCGCTCCAGCCAGACCGCCCGCGACTCGGCCGAACCCTCGGCGAGCATCTGATACCGCTCGTTCACGTCGTCACACACCGTCATCGTCGTCAGATCGATCAGGGCGTTGGTCGGGATCTCCCGGCTGATCCAGTTCTGCACCGCGGCAATGCTTGACAGCTCCTTCAGGAGCGGATCGTTCAGCAGCGACTCCAGCGTGGCGCGGTGGTCGGAGAGATCGATCTCCATCGGCGATTGCAGCTCCAGCGGCTCGAGCATGGCCTTGCGGTAGGGCGTCGAGGCCATTTCGCGCACGATCCTGGCCCGGCAGGCACCCTGGAGCAGCACGTTGTAGCGGCCATCGTCGAGCTTCTGGTGCTTCACGATGTACCCGACGCAGACGTGCGGCCGCAGCACCGGCTTGCCTTCGTAGGTCTTCTTCCAATCCTCCCCCTCGAACGTCGCCATCGCCACCAGGCCCTTGCCGTCGAGGGAATCGCTGACCATCCGGCGGTAGCGCGGCTCGAAAATATGCAGCGGAATCGTCGCGTGCGGCAGCAGCACGCAGTTGGGCAGAGGGAACAGCGGGATCGCCTGCCGAAAATCGATGGTGAGCGTTTCGGACATCGAGAGGATGATAGGCGGGAGCGGCGGAGATGTGCCGCGCTGGTCTCACGCGATCCGAAAAACGCAGCGACCGGCGCTGGTGCCACGGGTCGGCTCTGCGACCCGTGTCCCTGGCGCCGCTCACGGTCGCCGACCCGACCCGTGGCACCGATCCAGTTATGTTCGTGCTTCGCAAGACGAAGCGAGCGCCCACGCGCTCATCAATACTTCGACACCCGCGTCACGCCCGGCTCCAGCCGTTCCCAGACGACGGCGCCCTTCGGGTCGATCTCGCGGATGCCGGTGGCGTCGGCGATGAGCGTGTTGCCGTTGTCCTGGCGTTCGGCGTAGTAGGGGGCCTGCATGTTGGGGCCGACGCCGATGGAGGTCCACACTTCCTTGCCATCGGGGTCAAACTCACGGACCCGGTTGCCGCTGACCTCGGCGATGAGCGTGTGGCCGTTGGGCAACCGCTGCGCCGAGATCGGCGCGAGCAGGTTGTCGATCTTCCATTGTTCCTTGCCGTCTTCGTCTACTTCGATGACGCGGTTGCCGTTCTGAAGCGCGATAAGCGTGCGGCCATTGGGCAGCCGCTTCGCTTCGGTCGGGCGGCCCTGGATGGTTTTGTCCCAAACGATCTTATTGGCGCTGTCGACCTCGACGACGCGGTTGCTGTTGGAGCAGGCGATGAGCGTGTTGCCGTTCTCCAGGCGTTCGACGCTGAAGGGGGCGCTGGGCAGGTTGGTCTGCTCCCACACCTTATCGCCCTTGGCGTCGTATTCGATGACGTTGCGCGCGGAGTAGCTGGAGACGAGGCGGTGGCCGTTGGGCAGGCCGAGCACGCCCCAAGGGTTTTGAACGGCGATGGACCAGGTCTCGCTGCCCGCCGAGTCGAGTTCGTACACGCGGCCGGTGCGGTAATTGGCGACGAGCGTTCGGCCCAGGACGACGCGCACATCTTCGAGGGGAAAGGTCAGCTTGGCGGTCTTGCCCTCGGCAACGGTCCATGCCTTCCACTTGGCGACCGCCTCCTTGCGCTTCTCGGCGTCGTCGTAGGGAACAAACCCGTGGTGGTGGCCGGTAAGGGAGCGCAGCGTGCGGATGGCCCCGCTGCGGGCGTGCACATCGTCGGCTTCGAGCAGGGCGACGAGCGTGTCCATGCTGGAGCGCTCGCCCTGATCGGCGAGCGCCCGGGCCGAGGCGAGCTTCACGCGGTTGTCCGCGTCTTTCGCCAGCGGTTTTAGGTCCGCTTGTCCTTTCTCTTTCAGCACGGCGCCGACCGCGGCGACCGCGACGATCCTCACCTCGGGCGACTTGTGCGCCAGCGCCTTGCGCAGTGCTTCCGCGTCGTCCGGGGTCGAAGTCGTTTTCAGCGCGAAGACGGCGGCGTCGAGGAGGTACTGCTGGTTGCACAGCGGGGCGGCGGCGAGCGTCTCGGTGGCGAGGCCCTTGATTTCCTTCTTGCGGATCGTCGTCAGCGCGGCGAACAGCACGCGCGAGCGCTTGCCGTCGGTGGCCGCAAAGATGCGGGCGGCCGAGTCGCGCACTTCCGCGTCGGTGCTGCCGTCCTTGGCGGCGGCGAGGGCCTCGATGGGCACCACCGCCATGCCAAGCAGTTCCTTCTGGGCGTCTTTGCGTTTGGTGTAGTCATCATCGCCGAGCTGGCGGATGAGCGTGTCGATGATCTTGCGCGAGTCGTCGGTTGGATGCAGGTCGCGGAGGAACTTGCCGAGGCCGGCGGCGTTACCGTCGATGCCGTGGTCGAGAAGGACATCGATATTCGAGTCGCCGCTGCTGTCCTTGCGGCCGGACGCGCCGGGCCCGGTGTCGGGCTTGTGTTGTTCGTTCTGCGGATCGCCGGGGGCGACGGTTTTTTTCTCGAGGACGCCGAGCGAGTACACGCGTTCGACGCCGACGCCGTAGATGCGCTGGCCGTCGCTGAAGAGGTTGCCGACGGGGTCGTTGTAGTCGAACTTGCCGTCCGCATCGTTGATGGGCAGGGCGACGCCGACGATGGAGAGGCGCTTAAAGGTGGTGGGGTGGTAGCGGGCGACGGCGTTGCCCATGGGCAGGTAGATCGCGTCCTCGGCGACGAAGCCGCGGCCGGTGATGGGATGCTCGAACTCGAGCAGTTCGCGCGAGAGCACGCCGCTCATCAGGTCGTACTTGCGGAGGCGGTCACGGCCGGCGACGAAGAGGAACTTGCCGCTGGCGCCGATTACATGCGTCGACCCGTCGCGCTCGATCTCCCACATGATCCGGCCGGTGCGGCGGTCGAAGGCCATGAGGGCGTCGCGGTCGTTGGCGGCGACGATGAGCGAGCGGCCCATGGGGATGATGAAGTCCTCGTCCCAGCCGCGCGGGCTGGCGGAAGCCTGGTTGCCGTACTGCTGCCGGCGGGTGGTTCCGTCGAGGTCGCGGTGGTAGCGCGCGGCCCAGCGGACGAGCCCGCCGGTGGCGTCGAGGTTAAATACCACGCCGCCGCTGACGAGATAAGCATCGCCGCCGGCGACCGAGAGGCCCGTGCTGGTCCAAGGTTGATATCCGCCCGGCGGGTCGTCGGCGAGAAACGTCTTCCACGCGAGCTCGCCCTTTTTATCCGCCTTGCGGGCATAAACCCAGAGCGCGCCGTTGTCGATCACCGGCATCAGCAGCAGGTTTCCGTAGGGCACCGGCGCGGACTGGTACCGCACCGGCCGTCGGTTGCCGGTTTCGTCCGCTTCGGCCTCGGTGCGCCACTGGAGCTTTCCGGTGCGGGCGTCGAGCGCGATGATGCGGTTGCCCAGCTGCGGGCGGAACCCGCTGATGCCGCTGCGGGTGCGGAAGAACGACTGGTTCTGCTGCATGTAACTGCCGCTGTCCTCCTCGAGGTAGTAGAGGACGCCGTCGTGAATCGACATCGAGTTCGATGAACGATCGCCGAAGAGCATCACCTCTTCGGCCGAGGATGGCATCTGCGGACGCACCTGCGGCATCACCCGGCTCGGCGAGGAAAACACCGATTTGCCGGTGCGGCCATCGACGCAGACGACGCGGTCGTAGGCGCGGAAGTAGACGCGCCCGGCGTGCATCAGCAGGTTGTCAGACGGGACCCATTCGTTGCTCTCCCACTTCTTCACGAGCTGCCGGCGGCGGCTGTCAAAGCCGGCGGGCGCGGCGGGCGCGGCAGGCCCCACCGCCCGGCTGGAGCGGATCGCCATGCGCGGCATCGGCTGCGCCCCTGCGTTGGCCTGCGGCCCGGTGAGGCCGAACGTCTGATCATTGAACCGCGCGATCCATTTCTCCTGCCACACGCCCGTGTATTTCGTCTCGGCGGGCAGCCCGGTCATGCGCCCGTCGTGCGATGGTGAGCCGTAGGCGATCGTCCATTCACCCGCCGGCGTGCCGACGAAATCGACCGCGCCGCCGCCGCTGGTGATCACGCGGTTGATCCACGCCAGCACCTCCGTCGCGCTGGCCGGGGCGCCCAGCTTCGTCAGCTCGTCGGCCGCGAGCTTCGCCGTCTTCACATCGCCCGAGCGCGCCGCCGCCACCGACAATCGCAGCAACAGTTCCGGCATGGGGACGTTGGGCGCGGCATCGGTCTTCGCCGTGTAGTCCGGGTGCCGGGCGACGATGTTGGTGAACAGGCGGGTGGCGGCGACGAACTCGTAGCGGTCGAGCATCAGGCAGCCGAGCGTGTACGCCGCATCGTCGCCCAGCGAACTGTAGAAGAATCGGCGGACCACATCGCTGAGCGCCTTCTCCTCGTCGGCACCCTTGGCCTGCGCGATCAGCTCGCGGGCTTCGCCGTCGGCCTTGAGGCGGTACTCCTTCAAACCTTCGGGGGCTTCGTGGGCGAGGCGGTCGAGCTGATCCTCGACGTAGACCTGCACCGAGGTGTAATGCCTTCCATCCGGCGAACGCAGCACGCTCGTCGAGCCATCGAGCACCTTCTGCCAGACGACCACCGCGAGGTCATATCGGCCTTCGCGGACGTACTCCTCGGCGCGCTTGAGGATGCGGTCGACTTCCGAATCGGTCGGCAGCGTGGCCCCGCCGGGGAAGTCAGCCACCTGATCCGGCTTGCCGCCGTCCTCGCCGCCGCCGTCGTCAAAAGCCTGGCCAAAGCCGCGCTTGCCGAGGAAAATCTCGCGGCCCTGCACCGGGAGCGTCACGGCAAGCACCATCGCCAGCAGCACGGCAAACATGGTCGCGCCGCCTGTCACGGTTCGGTTCGGTCGGTCCATCATCGTCGCCCCTTGAAACGAAAGTGAACGCTCGCCGGCATGGCCAGTCGTTCGGGGACATCACCTGTGAGCCGCTGCATTGTAAAGCCCCCGCGGTCGCAGTTCGATACATTCTTTCATCGGCTGTCCGGTAACAAACTCGTCACGCGCTTCCAGCCATCCGTCACGTCCGGTAGCATGGCCCATGAACGCTCCCTCATATGACGCTCGAAGGCCTTCATTCGACGAAAAACTTCGCACTAGGATTGATCGTTTTGAGGTAACATGCGTCTCTAAGAGGTAGGGACCGGCGGCCGCGGGTATTTGTCTGCCCAGAGGCCGCCCGCAAGCCGTCATTTAACAGCGAGGAACCGCGTATGCCATTTGTCCGAGCTACCGTCGCCAGTGCGCTCATGTTGATGCTGATTGCCGCTTTCGCGCTCGGCGACGACGTGCAGATCACCGAAGAGGCACCCGCGCCGCCGCGCCGCATCGGCGGCATCTTCAAGGCCAAGGACAAGGCCCCCGAGGAAAAGAAAGACGACAAGAAAGACGACAAGAAGGAGGAGGAAGAGCCGCCGCGGGCTCCGGCCGAGCCGGTCGATCCCGAGGTCATCCGCATCCATCTCCAGGACGGCTCGATCGTCACCGGCAAGCTCTCCGTGAAGGACATCCAGGTCGAGACGACGTTCGGCAAGTTGACCATCCCGATTACCAATATCCTCAGCTTCCGCCCCGGCCTCGACAGCTTCCCCGAACTGGCGAAGCAGATCAACGAGCTGATCACCAACCTCGCCGCCAATGATTACAACGAACGCGAGGCCTCCCAGAAGGAATTGATCCGCATGGGGCCGCCGATTCGCAAGCTGCTGGAGGCCCGCCAGAAGAGCGACGACGATGCCGAGCGCAACCGCCGGATCAAGATCATCCTCGAAGGCTTCGAGGAGTCGGTGCAGGGCGACGATGAAGAGGGTGGCGGCGCGCAGGAATGGATCCAGCAGGACACGATCGTCACCACCGACTTCACCGTGGTCGGTCGGATCGTGCAGAAGCAATTCAACATCGCGAGCAAGTTCGGGGCCCTGACGGTAAACCTCGGCGACGTGCGCCGCGGCGAGCGCAGCGTGGGCACCAAGGAGGACATGCGACGCTCCATCGCGGTCGACGGCTCGCAGATCGCGCAGCGAAACTTCAAGAACACCAAGATCCGCGTCGAGGTCGGCGACCGCGTGACCATCACCGCCGATGGCACCATCACCATGACGCCGTGGGGCAGCCAGGCGATGAGCACGCCCGAGGGCAGCCCGAATTACGGCTGGTACATGGGCAACGACATCGCCGCCGGCGCCCTCGTCGGCAAGATCAGCGACAGCGGCCCGGTCTTCAAGATCGGCAGCAAGAACACTTTCGTCGCCAAGAAATCCGGCACGCTCATGCTCGCCATCGGCATGAACCCCAGCTACGCCAACCAGGCGTTCCCGGGCAAGTACGAAGTGAAGGTCCGCGTGCAGCCGAAGTGATCGGCGGCGCGATTGATGCCACTGGCAGGCCGCTGCCAGTGCCTCGGTTTTCAAACATCCTTGCAAGTGAAAATGAAAAGGCAGGCCAATCGGCCTGCCTTTTTTATTTCGCGGATCAGCGACCATCACTCCGCCTTGTGTCGCGGATCGTCACTCGCTTTGACGTACTTGATCGACCACGGCCCGCTGCCATGAAACTGCACCACGGTCTCCCCCTTCACCCACACGAAGTGTGCCATGTTCGGCTGCCAGTATCCGTAGGTGCCGGCGGGCATCGGCTTCGTCGCCTTCTCGTCGAACTTTTCGCCCATGCCGATGTTGAACGTCCCCGAGATGACGGTCACGCGCTCGACCTTCGGGTGCGTGTGGGGCGGCACACGGTACCCATCGGGAACCTTTACGCGAAACACAAATGGCCCTTCCTTCGCGGGATCGCCTTCGAGCACTGCCATCTTCGCGCCCTTGGGAAGTGACGCGGGGCCGTCGACCCACTTGATGCCATCGGGCGGATGCAGGCTGATGCCTTCGTCCGCGTCGTGGGCGTCGTCGCGTCCAAGCGCGATGAGGCCGGCGAAAAGGATGATTGATGCTGCCAAGGTGTACGGATGTCGTTTCATGAGTGCTCCTTTCGAGTCGGCGCGGCCGGATGGTTCTAGGCTTTGTCTTAAAGCTCCCCTCCCTCTTAGGGAGGGGCTGGGGGAGGGTCCGGGCAAAATCAGGCAGTAAGCCCGACCCTCCCCTAACCCCTCCCTGGGAGGGAGGGGAATTCTGAGCCAGAGACTAATGATAGGCTCCGCCCTCTGCTTCGTGTCCGCTGTCCCCTGACTCCCGCTCCCCCGCCGGCAGCGACACCACGAAATCGCTCCCCTTGCCCGGCTCCGAGTGCACCGTGAGCGACCCGCGGTGCTCCTCGACGATGCGCCGCGCCGTGGGCAGGCCGAGGCCGGTGCCGCCTCTTTTCGTTGAGAAATAGGGCTGAAAAATCTTGGGCTGATCGGCCGGCGCGATGCCGGGGCCGGTGTCGGTGATGTGGATCTCCAGGTGCTCGCCGCGCGCATCGCCGCGGCCGTCGGTGCGGACAATCATCTCGGTCGCGCCGCCGTGGGCGGCGCCGCTGTCCCGCGCCACCGCCATCGCCTGGCACGCGTTGATCATCAGGTTGAGGATCGCCTGTTTCAGCATCCGCTCATCGGCGGGCACCGCGGCGTTGTCCGGCGAGCTCCCGGGCGAGTCGAGCTGCGTTCGGATGGTGACGCCCATCGACTGCGCCTGCGGCTGGAAGAAATCGACAAGCTCGCGAAGCAACTCATTCACATCCGTCGGCGCCAGCTCCAGCTTCATGCGCCCGGCGAAGCGCAGAAAATCGTCGAGGATGGTGCGCAGCCGGTGCGTCTCGCGGCTAAGCGACTCGAAGCGGCGCTGGATGCGGCCGACCTTCTCCGCCATCGCCGCGGAGCCCGCCTCGCGGCCCAGGGCAACGAGGTCCTCCTGAAGGAGTTGGATGTTGAGGTTAATGCTCGACAGGGGGTTCTTGATCTCGTGGGCGAGGCCGCCGGTGAGCATGGATTGTTCGCTGATCCGGTCGGCCGAGCGGGCCCGCTGCTCGAGGTGCCGGACGCGCCGCTCGGTGCGGCGGCTGGCGATGAGGATGAACGGGATGGTGAGCAGGACGCCCAGCGCAAGCCCAAGCCAGAAAGGTCCCATGTGTGTAGTGCTCAAAGAAAACAGGCCTGCAACAATCACTCATCATCGCCGCCGCTGAGCATGAAGAAGAACCAGATCATGCCAGTGACGATCATCCCTACGGGAACCCGGACGTAGGTTTCACCAGACCCGAAATAGGAGGCGAGCATAATGCCGATGCCGGTGGCCATCAAAAGAAACGGCCATCCGAACGCACGGATCCAGGGCGGCAGCGACAACATTCCGGGGTATATCCGCGTGTTCCACACATCGCTCGACTCAAGCTCGCGGCGACACAGCGGGCACTCGCCGCAGTCACTGCGGACATCGTCGAGCTTCGCCTTGCAGTGCGGGCAGCGGCAGCGGGTGTAGAAGACGGTGGCCATGATCGGGCGACGCCGATGGCGCGACGAGTCGCGGCAATGATCGACATTGCCGGCATCATATCAGCGGCGCACAAACATCACGGGTGGCGCCGCCGGGTGGCACTGACAAGCGGAATCCTCGGAGCTTGTCAGTGTGAGATGGCCGCGGGGTTGCCGCGACCCGCTGGTACCCGAACACGGACAAGGCCTCCGAGCAGTCCTTGTCAGTGCCACCCGCCCCCGGCGCCACGGATCGGCTCGGCGACCCGTGCGCCGATGAAGAGCGAGACGGGCCGCAGAGCCGACCCGTGGCACCGTTCATTCGCGCCGTCGGTGCTACGCGTGGTTCCCGGCCTCGGCGTTGTTGCCCGAGCGGTGAACCTCGCGGGCCTGAAGGCCTTTTTCGCCCTCGATCAGCTCGTACTCGACCGGCTCGCCGTCCTTCAGCGAGCGGAAGCCGTCGCCCTTAATCTGGCTGAAATGGACGAAGACGTCCTTGCCCTCGGGCCCCACGATGAAACCATAACCCTTCTTCGGGTCGAACCATTTGACCATTCCCTGCAACATCATGGTTCGTCTCCTTGACATGCGGCGCGCAGGCATGTGACAGCGCGCGGGTGGCCGGTTGGCTTGGGACAGGGGATGAACTGACGCAGGCGAAGTGACACGATCCTGATGCGCGATCCGAACGGCCCACGCAGCACACCACTGGACCAGCCCCGGCGGAACCTTGTCAAACGCCGCTCGTTACGACATGCACACGGGCGACGCCTTTACTCACCCGCGGCCCCCATGACCTCATGAAGTCCGCGGGATTTTTCCCAACCCGGTTTCTCCCCCCGAAGTTTTCCCCGACGTGCTTCAGATGCACGGCACTCGCAGTCTAATCGGATTCTTGAAAAACGGAAGATGAAATCGGAAATAAACGGCAGGCGACACCAGTTGTTGTCGCTCTGTCATTCAAAGGTACGCGCTGATAAAGAAAAAACCGCCTCCACGGTGGAGGCGGTTGTCGTCGTTTGTTGTGCGTCCGAGCGAGACGGTCAATCGTTGTTCGCGGTGCCACGGGTCGGCTGGTAGTGGGCCAGTTTGAAAGTGGGTGGCACGGGCAGGCCGCGGCTTTGCGCGGTTTGCCCGTGGCGGTCAACCCGAAACGCTCGAACACGGGCAAACCGCCCCGAGCGGCGG
>Ga0163150_10006704_pt1 | contig 13946 bp, 9 predicted proteins | sample OliLakLV19P2IB_FD_148628 | JGI IMG/M metagenome (GOLD analysis project Ga0163150, IMG submission 148628) | Freshwater microbial mat bacterial communities from Lake Vanda, McMurdo Dry Valleys, Antarctica - Oligotrophic Lake LV.19.P2.IB | ecosystem: Environmental > Aquatic > Freshwater > Lake >...
AACGTGGCGCAGGCGACCAACGAGACCGAAGCAAGCTCGAGCCAGATGCTCCAGACAGCGTCCCAGCTCACTGGCCTTTCCCGCGACCTGATGCGGCTGATTCAGGCGCAGGCCGCCGCTTAGCCGAATGGCGGAAGACCCGTACAAGTATTTTCGTGTTGAGGCGCGCGAGCTTCTCGATGGGCTGACGCAGGGAATCTTGCAGCTCGAGAAGGGCAACGCCGCGCCTGACCTCGTCGCCAGCCTGCTTCGCCTGGGGCACACGCTCAAAGGCGCAGCCCGCGTGGTCAGGCAACCCGGAATCGCGGAGCTGGCGCACACGGTCGAAGGCATTCTAACGAGCCATCGCGAGGCCGGGCAGCCGCTTTCGCAACAGCAGGGAAATGAGCTGTTGCGACTCCTGGACGAAATCACCTTGCGTCTCAACGCGCTCGAACCAACCAGCGGCAGTGTGGCGGCCATCCCTGCTCGCCAGGCCGCTGAGGAGCCGCTCGAAACCTTGCGGGTCGAAATACAGGAGATGGACTCGCTGCTTCGCGGCGTCACCGAGGCCAGTGTGCAACTTGGTGCACTGCGTAAGGGAATAGTGGCCGCCGATCGCATTCGCGATGTAACGAGTCTTCTTCTGGATCAGCTCGCTGCGCTGCCCCGTGAAAACGGGGCCGGAGCCTCCCCGGGCATGGTTCGCGCGCGGTCCCTCGCCGACGAAATGCGGTCGAGTCTTGATCGTTTCCAGGCCGGTCTGGCCGTGGATGTCGAGCGAGTCAGCGGGGAGCTCAGCGGGATTCGGGAGATCGCCCATAGACTTCGGCTGATCCCGGCTCATACCGTGTTTCCATCGCTCGATCGCGCCGTGCGCGACGCCGCCCATGCGCTCGGTAAGCGCGTCGACTTCGAAACTACGGGAGGCGAGGTACGTCTCGACGCGAATGTGCTCGCGTCTCTGCGTGATGCGCTCACGCATGTGGTTCGCAACGCCGTTGCACACGGCATCGAAGCCGAAGCCGATCGGCTCGCCGCGGGGAAGTCCCCTGCGGGGCAGGTGCGTTTAGATGTCGAGCGGCGCGGAAGCCGGGTGGCTTTCGTGTGCAGAGATAATGGACGTGGTATTGATGTGGAGGCGGTGAGAAAAGCGGCTGTCGCGCGCGGGCTCGTCACCGCATCCGAGGCGAAATCCCTGCCAGCGGACCAGGTAATCGCTCTGCTTCGCACCGGCGGTCTCACCACGTCAGGCGACGTCACCGAGCTGTCTGGACGAGGAATCGGCCTGGACGTCGTGCGGGCAACTTCGGCCCGGCTGAAAGGAGAGGTGGGCATTCGGAGCGAGCCGGGACGTGGTGCGACGGTTGAGATTCAAGTCCCGGTTTCCATTGCCTCGCTCCAGGGGCTAGTCGTGGAGGCAGCGGGCGCGCTCGCTGCAATCCCGCTCGACGCCGTCCGGCTGACGCTTCGAGTGAGCGATACCGATGTCGCCCGCTCCGCAGACAGCGACTCCATTCTTCACGAGGGCAAGGTCATTCCCTTCCTGCCACTCGACCGTATTCTTCGGCGCTCTGGCTCGCCCAACCGCAACCGTCGAACCTGGTCAGCGGTTGTCGTCCAGGCAGGGAATCGGAGTGTGGCCATCGGGGTGGACAATCTGCTGGGCACGTCCAATATCGTGATGCGGTCGCTTCCCGGCGTGGTCGATGCCGATCCTGTTGTTTCGGGCGCGTCTCTGGATGCCGAAGGCAATCCTCAACTCGTGCTGGACCCGAGTGGTCTCGTAGCGGCTGGCGAGCGCGGTCGTGATGCAGTTGCTGACGAAGCCGCTCCAGGGCGAGCACCAGTCCTCGTGATTGACGACTCACTGACGACTCGGATGCTGGAGAAGAGCATTCTGGAATCAGCGGGCTACGAGGTGGAGCTCGCAGTCTCTGCCGAGGACGCACTGGCCAAGGTGCGCGATCGTCGCTACAGCATGTTCATCGTCGATGTCGAAATGCCCGGCATGGACGGATTCGAGTTCGTGACTCAGACCCGCGCCGACCCGGCGCTGCGCGATATCCCGGCTATCCTGGTTACCTCACGGAACGCAATGGACGACCGCCGGCGGGGAGAGCAGGCCGGCGCTCGAGCCTACATCGTCAAGAGCGAGTTCGACCAGGGTCAGCTCTTGCAAACCATCCGAACGCTGATTGGATAGCCATGGCGAAAATACGTGTTCTGGTGGTAGAGGATTCCCTCACGGTACGGAAGCGCATGCTGGAGGTGTTTGCCGCCGATCCTGGCATTGAGATCGTCGGCGAAGCTGAAGATGGTAAGCGCGGCATTGAGCTTTGCCAAAACCTCCGGCCGGACGTTGTTACTCTGGACATGATGCTGCCGCTAATGAGCGGCCTGGCCGCCACGGAATTCATCATGGCGTATTGCCCCACGCCGATTCTCATCGTGTCTGCGTCGACGAACAGGGGAGAGCTCTTCAAGACATACGAGGCCCTGGCTGCGGGGGCCCTCGACGTGCTCGAGAAGCCGCTGGGAGACGAGCCGGATGGCGCCTGGGAGCAAAAGCTTGTGGCCTCCGTCAAGCTTATCTCCCGCATCAAGGTCATCACCCATCCGCGGGCCCGTCTTTCACCCATGGGACAGCGGCCTTCGGGTCCTTCGTTCGCGGTTGAGCCATCGGAGTCTGGTGGCAGCAGTCTGCGCGCCGTTGCGATTGGGGTCTCCACGGGTGGACCTGCAGCCCTCGTAGAGATTTTGCGTGGGCTGCCACAGGGCTTCCCGCTTCCCATTCTCCTGGTTATCCATATCGGAAAGCTGTTTGCGCCGTCCTTCGCCGAATGGCTGGATGGCCAGAGCACTGTTCGCGTTTCCTACGCGCGCGATGGCGACCGTCTTCCTGCCATTGGAGAAGGGAGAGTGCTCATGGCATCCCCCGATTTCCACCTCGTGCTCCGGCAGGGCAAGCTAAGGCTGACTCAGGATCCGGAGAGGCACTCCTGCCGGCCTGCGGTGGATGTTCTTTTCACTTCGCTGGCACAGGAGCTCGGTGCCGACTGTGCTGCCTGCCTTCTGACTGGCATGGGCAGGGATGGCGCCGAGGGACTTCTCGCAATACGGCGTGCTGGCGGCAGGACGATCGCGCAGGACGAAAGCACCTCCGTCGTGTTTGGCATGCCCAGGGAAGCAATCCTCCTGGGAGCCGCAGAGCAGATTCTCCCTCTGGAGAAGATTGCGCCGGCACTGGGCGTCCTTGCCGGCGGTGCGAAAACAGTGAGGCGAACGTGAAGCCCAAGGTCCTTATCGTGGACGACAGTCTGACGGTGCGCATGGATATCGGCGAGGCCCTCCAGGCGGCGGGGTTCGAAACGGTTCTGTGCGCGGACCTGCGGAGTGCGCGGGATGCGCTGGCCCGCGAAGCGCTGGCCCGCGAAGCGCCCGTCATGGTCGTCCTCGATATCGTGCTGCCAGACGGGGACGGGCTCGATTTCCTCAAGGAGCTCAAAAGCGCGCCGGCGACCGTAAGAGTCCCCGTCTTGCTGCTTTCCACCGAGGCCGAGGTCGAGAGCCGTGTTCGCGGGATGGGCGCGGGCGCTGACGAGTATATCGGAAAACCCTACGACATCGGACAGGTCGTCGCGCGGGCCCGGGCGCTCGTGCAGGCAAGCGCGGAAAGAAGGGTGGGTTCAAGGCGGCGAGTTCTCGTGATTGACGACAGCGCGACATTTCGGAACGAGCTCAAACAGTCGCTGGAAGGCGCGGACTACGAAGTACAAGAGGCTGCCACGGGCGAAGACGGCCTGGCGTTGGCTGCGGCTCTCCGGCCGGATGCCGTGGTTGTCGACGGCATGTTGCCAGGCATCGACGGCGCTACGGTCGTGCGCCGCCTCAAGTCGGACACGGCGCTCAGGAGCACGCCCTGTCTCCTGCTGACGGCCGCCGAGGGTGCCGCTGACGAGTTGCGATCGCTCGAGGCGGGTGCGGATGCTTATGTGCGCAAGAGCGAGGATCTCGGCGTCATTCTGGTTCGCCTCGCGGCGCTACTGCGAGGTGCGAGCGCGATGGGCGGCGAGACGAACCCGAGCCTGCTCGGCCCGAAACGGTTGCTCGCCGTGGATGACAGCATCACATATCTCAACGAGCTCGGGAGCCAGCTTCGCCAGGAAGGTTATGACGTGGTCCTGGCAAAGTCCGGAGAGGAGGCACTGGAGCTCCTCGCCGCCCAGCCGGTGGATTGCATTCTCCTCGACCTCGTAATGCCGGGCTTGTCCGGCCAGGATACCTGTCGTCGTATCAAACAGTTGCCCTCATGGCGCGATATTCCCCTGGTCATGCTCACGGCGCACGACACCAGGGATGCGATGATTGAAGGCATCAACGCTGGCGCCGACGACTACATTGCCAAGTCCGCAGACTTCGACGTCCTCAAGGCCCGCCTGCGTGCTCAGCTAAGGCGCAAGCACTTCGAGGATGAGAATCGCCGCATTCGCGAGCAATTGGTCCGCAGGGAGGCCGATGCCCGGTTTCACCGGCTGATGAGCTCGAGTATCCTCGGTGCCTTCTTCGGCGATCTGGATGGGGGAATCACCGATGCCAATAACGCTTTCCTCACGATGTTAGGCTACTCACGGGAAGAGCTCGAAGCGGGCAAGATGAGATGGGAAGAGTTGACGCCTCCCGAATGGCGCGCGATCACTGACGTTACGGACGAGCAACTTCGGAATGATGGGTTCGTGGCTCAGTTTGAGAAAGAGTACTATCGAAAAGACGGCAGCCGCCTGCCGTGCCTGGTCGGGGCCGTTCGCGACGGCGCCGACACGTTGGTCGCCTTCGTTCTCGACCGAACGGAGCAGAAGCTCGCCGAGCAGGAGATCAAGAAATACTCCGACGCCCTGGAAATAGCAAACCGTGAGCTCGAGAGCTTCAGCTACTCGGTCGCGCACGACCTGCGCGCGCCTTTGCGAAGTATCGACGGATTCAGCCAGGCGCTCTCCGAGGACTACAGCGACAAGCTCGATGAACAGGGACAAAAGTATCTTCAATTCATCCGCGAATCCGCGCAGCACATGGCGCAACTCATCGATGATCTGCTCACGCTCTCCAAGGTGACGAGAAGCGAGCTGCATAGCGAGCTGGTGGACCTGAGTGCCCTCGCTCTTGCGGCGCTGAAACGGTTACAGCTCGCGCACCCGGGAGGCGAGGTGACAGTGGTCATCCAGGCGGGGCTCATGAGCGAAGGCGACCCCCGCCTGCTGGCGGTAGTGTTCGATAACCTGCTCGGAAACGCGTGGAAGTTCACGTCAAAGCGCGAAGCACCGCGCATTGAATTCGGGGCCACGGCGAATCACGGCCAACTCACATATTTCGTTCGTGACAACGGTGCCGGTTTTGACATGACGTTTGTGAACAAGCTCTTCGGTGTCTTTCAGCGTCTCCACGCGGCTACCGAGTTCGAGGGAACCGGAGTGGGTCTTGCTACAGTACAGCGCATACTGCATCGTCACGGGGGTCGTGTCTGGGCGGAGGGAGAAATCAATCATGGAGCAACATTCTACTTCACCCTGGATGACACTAGGACTAGGAGCACCCAACGTGATTGACAGAGTCATTCTGCTGGTGGAAGACAATCCGAGAGATGAAGAGCTGACGCTCCGCGCGCTCAAGAAGGGCAATGTCCTGAATCCAGTCGTCGTCGCGCGCGACGGCGTAGAAGCGCTCGACTATCTCTTCGCTCGAGGCGCACAGGCGAATCGAGCCGCGGCAGCGATGCCGCACTTCGTCCTTCTCGACCTGAAGCTACCGAAGGTCGATGGCCTCGAGGTGCTGAAGGCCATGCGCGCTGACGAGCGCACGAAGCTTCTCCCCGTCGTCGTTCTCACGTCCTCGAACGAGGAACAGGATCTCATCCGCAGTTATAGTCTCGGAGCAAATAGCTACGTCAGAAAGCCGGTTGACTTCGTCGAGTTCATCGAAGCCGCGCGACAACTGGGTCTATACTGGCTGGTCATAAACAAAACGCCGCCACTTATCGGGAAGCCGTAGGTCATGGGAAAGCCACTGCGTGTACTGGTTGTGGAAGACCGGGAGGAAGACGCCCAGTTGCTACTGCTGTATCTGAGGCGCGGCGATTTCGACGTCACCTTCGAGCGTGTGGACACGCCGGAAGCGATGTCGGATGCGCTGGCGAAGCAGCCGTGGGACATTGTCATTTCCGACTACTCCATGCCCCGCTTTAGCGGGTTAGCAGCGCTTGCGCTCTTGAAGCAACGAAAGCTCGATCTGCCGTTCATCATCACTTCGGGGACGGTTGGCGAAGACGTTGCGGTCGAGGCGCTCCATGCCGGCGCACACGATTTCATGACCAAAGGAAAGCTTGCGCGCCTTATTCCGGCAATTGAACGCGAGATGCGGGAGGCCGCGCTTCGCGCCGAGCGAGCGGAGATGCAAGAGCAGCTGCTCATCTCCGACCGAATGGCGTTGGTGGGAACGCTGGCAGCCGGCGTCGCTCACGAGATCAACAACCCCCTGGCCGCACTAATGGCGAACCTCCAACTTGTGATTGAGGACATCTCCAAGCTTGATGAAGAGTTCCGCCAGGGTGGTGAAGTGGAGGACCCGCCGAAAAGCAACGACGTGGCGAACGAGCGGATTGCGGCGGGGCTCCGCGAAATTGGAGAGCTGTTACGGGAGGCTCAGGAGTGTGCTGAGCGTGTCCGGACCATCGTTAGAGATGTCAGGATCTTCTCGCGCGGCGATGAGGAGACGACGGGCGCGGTTGATGTTCACCGTGTGCTCGACTCGTCCATCCGGATGGCCTGGAACGAGATCCGGCACCGGGCCAAGCTGGTAAAGGACTACGGGGACGTGCCGCCGGTGAAGGGGAACGAGGGCCGGCTGGGCCAGGTTTTCCTTAACCTCATTGTGAACGCGGCGCAGGCGATGCCCGAAGGCAGCACCGACCAGAACGAGATTCGGGTCATCACAAGTCAGGACGACCAGGGCTGGGTGGTTGTCGAGGTTCGGGATACGGGCCCTGGCATCCCGGAGTCTGTCATCTCGCGGATCTTCGACCCCTTCTTCAGCACGAAGCCCATCGGCGAGGGCACAGGTTTGGGCCTCGCCATCTGCCATGGCATCGTCACGGGGCTCGGCGGCCAGATAGTAGTCGAGAGCCAGGTTGGCAAAGGGACTGTCGTCCGGACTATTCTTGCCGTCGCCATAGAGGCGGCCTTGGAGGCGGCACCTCCTGCGGTAGTCGCCGTTTTGGGACGAAGTGGCCGGATATTGGTGATCGATGACGAGCCGATGCTCGGCAACATCCTCCGGCGGATGCTCTCAACGGACCACGAAGTGCTGGCCGTAACGAGTGCCCGAGAAGGAATTGAGTTGATTTCCCACGGAGAACGCTTCGACGTAATTCTTTGCGATCTGATGATGCCCGATGTGACCGGGATGGACCTGCATGCCGAACTCTCGGAACTCGCACTCGAGCAAGCGGAGAAGATGGTCTTCATGACGGGCGGGGCTTTCACGATTCGAGCCCGTGAGTTCTTGGACAGGGTCAGGAATCCGCGCGTCGAGAAACCATTCGAGATGGCCAATCTCAGGGCGATCGTCTCCGAAGTGATTGGCAAGGAGTAACCGCAATCGGTGAGCTGATCGAGGACAACCATGTGCGACTAGGTCCCGTGCTGCGTGGCGGCGTCCAGCCGGTGCGGGTGGTTCTCCGGACGCTGGCCCTGCTGCACTTGCATCGCGGGGCCAGCGCCCCCGAGGTGGCGCGCCTCGTCCCGTTGACGCCGCAGGCGATTCACAAGATCGCGCACCGGTACCGCGCCGTGGGCCTCGCCGCCGCCTTGTACGAGCGGCCACGCCCCGGGGCGGCCGAGGTGCTGGCTCCGGCCGAGAAGCAGCGCATCGTCGCGATGGCCTGCAGCGCCCCGCCGCCGGGGGGGCCAGCGCCGCAGCGAACATCGGGACCATCAGAACGACCATCGAGTTGGCATAACGAGGCGTCGCCTCGTCGAAACGCTCCGCGTACTCGGCCGCCCCTGCAGAACCCGGCGGCCCGTGGCGGGGGACCAGCCGCTCCGCGATCGGACCGTACACCGGCTGGGATACGTGTACCGCAGCTGCGTCGTGAACGTGTTCATCGCGCCGGCGGTGCCCAGAACCGCGAAGAAGACGAGGTTCGCGAAGAGAAAGCTCTGCAGCGGATGTAGATACGGCCGGCGCCGGTTCACCATGTACTCGGCTGTGAGCAGCCCCGGCCGGCGCAGCAGCGCCGCCATGGTCCGGATGGTTGGGACCGATGGCGGGGTCAGGGTGACGACCTGCCGCGGGACCGATGACGACTGCGATCTCGCGCGTAGAGAAGCTCGACCGATATCTTACATGTCATGCAGCCATCATCCTCTTCCCTGATCGTGGTGACGGTCACCCCGCCGAACGCCGAAACCCAGCTTGTCGGCTGGCGCGCCGTGATTCATGTGAGCGGCGACACGGACATCTTAGTGCGCGCTACGGATGTTAATGTTAATGGTCGCACCCAGCCGATGACACCGGTGTCGAACGCGCTCGGGTATGGCAACAGCATGGTCCAGCGACTTCGGCTCGAGTCATCCAGCCCATGAAGGGATCAACTGCGCGTGCATGGATGACACCGATCCGAACGATGTGGTCGGCGGCATGACCAGGAGCGTGCGCGCACCGTGCATCGCGGCGGCACTCGTGTTTTCGGCTCCGTTTGCGCACGCCTCGGCGCAGGTGCCTCGCACGGATGCGGCACCGGTGTTTCGCGTGCAGCGCTGGACGCAGGCGGACGGCATCCCGGCGAATTCCGTGACGTCGGTCGTCCAGACAGCGGACGGCTACCTGTGGATCGGCACGCAGGCGGGCCTGACGCGATTCGACGGACTTCGATTCGATGCGCAGGAGCTCACCGGGCTGCCGGGGATCGGGTCGGAAGACGTGTCACGGCTCGTGCGGGATCGTGCGGGCGACCTGTGGGTCGGAGCGCGCAGCGGCGTCGCGCAATTTCGTGAAGGGCGGCCCGTGCGCATTCCCGTGGAAGACATCGCCGGCGTGCGGGATGTCGCAGCGGACCCGGACGGCGGCGTGTGGCTGACCGTGGATGACGCGCTCGTGTACGTGAATGGCAAAGAGGTTCGCCGTATCGCAGTCGACAGGTCGCGGCTCGGCTTCATCCGCAGCACGCTCCCGCTAGGGAACGGCCGCGTCCTGATCGGGACTGAGGGCCGCGGTGTGTGGCTCACGGACAGCATCGGGACGACGCGCGTTCCGGAGCTGGCAGAGCTGGAGACCGCGGACGTGCGCGTCCTCGTGAGAGCGCCGGATGGCGCGATCTGGATCGCGACGCGCCCGGGCCTTTATCGCTGGATGCCCGGCGCACGGCCGCGCGGCTTCGGCACAACCGAGGGCCTGCCGGAAGCTTGGGTGGAAACGATCAACTTCGATGACATCGGCAAGCCGTGGATCGGCACGTCCGGCGCTGGTTTGCTCTACTACAATGGCACCAGGTTCCGGCCGGTGGCGATGGATGGGGCCGCCGACATACGCAGTGTCTTCACCGATCGCGAGGGCACGATCTGGATTGCGACGAATGACCAGGGGCTGGCGGCGCTGCGCGTGCCTTTGATCTCCGGCGTCACGCCCGCCACAGGGCTCTCGGCACCGGTCGTGCTCCCCATCATCGAGGCGAGGGACGGGACAGTCTGGGCGGGTACGTTCGGCGGCGGGGTGAACCGCATCCGGGGCCACGAAATCATGACGATCGGGCGGTCACAGGGCCTGCGGAGCGACCACATTCTCTCGCTGGCGGAAGGTCAGGATGGTGCAATCTGGGTGGGTACCCGGGATGGCCTGGATCGGATCTCCGCCGCAGGCAGAATCGAACAGATCACACTGCCGCAGATCGGCGGGGCGCCGATACTCGCGCTGCTGGCAGGCGCGAAGGGCGTCGTGTGGGCGGGCACGACGAAGGGGCTGCTGCGTATCGATCGGGACAGCATGACGCTCTTCAACCACGATAATGGGTTGATGAACGACTACGTGTTCGTGCTGATGGAGGACGCGACCGGCGAACTGTGGGTGGGAACGAACGGCGGCGGGCTGTTCATGCTGGGCGGAGGAACGTTTTCTTCGTATACGACAAGCAACGGGCTCTCAACGAATATCGTCACCGCGCTCACGAGGGATCGGGCCGGCCGTCTGCTGGTGGGCACGAGTTCCGGTCTATCCGTAATGACGGGTGCTGCGTTTCACACGTTGCGGGATGGACCCGGCTGGTGGAAGGGCGGAATCAACCGCGTGCTGGAGGATGGCAGCGGCGATCTGTGGATCAGCTCCAACCGCGGCGTGTCGTGGCTAGCCGCCGCGGACCTCGAAGGTGCGTTGAAAACGCGGGCCATGACGGTTCCGGTCAGCGTCTTTACGGAAGAAGACGGCATGCCGTCGAGTGAGACGAACGGGGGCATACACCCGGCAGGATGGGAACTCCGAGATGGGCGGCTGCTATTTCCGACCATGGCGGGGATTGCGGTCATCGATCCATCGTCCCACGGGGAAGTATTGTCCACGCCGCAGCCGATCGTTCAGGGGGTGTCCTCCGCAAACGTGCCGCTGCATCCCGACTCGCTGCGCAGCATCGCGCCTGGAACGCGGGACATCGCGTTCCAGTTCACCGCCCCGTCCTCCGTTCGCTCGGCGGAGATCGAGTTCCGATACCAGCTGGTCGGTTATGATACGACGTGGATCCATGCAGGTACGCGGCGAACGGCGTACTACACCAACCTGTCTCCGCGACAGTACGAGTTCCGGTTGCAGGCGAGGCGGCCGGCGGTGGCGTGGGGGGCAACGAAGACGATCACTCTGCGCATTCTGCCGCGGTACTTCGAGACTGCGTGGTTCATCACACTCTGCATCCTGACCGGTGCCCTCGGACTGCTGCTGCTGCACCAGCTTCGCGTGCGTTCGCTGCGGAAGCATCAGGCTCAGCTGATCGCGGTCGTCGCGGATCGCGAGCGCGCGGAACAGCACTACCGCGCCCTTTTCGAGGATGCCGCCGATGTAGTCCTTACGATCGACTCGGATGCGCGCATTACGGCGCTCAACAGGAAAGGCCGCGAGCTGTTCCAGCCGCGTGTCGAAACGCAGTCTCTGGATCTGCGGCAGGTGCTCCACGCGGATGATTCGGCGCGACTTCAGGCACTCATCGCCGGCACCGACATCCTTTCCGGGGCCCAGCAGGCTATCACTGTGGCGCTCACGGACCCTCGCGGAACGAAACGCGTGCTCGAATTCAACATCCGCCCCATCGAGCAGGACGGCGTCGTCAAGAGATTCCATGCCATCGGTCGCGACCTGACGGATCGACTTCGCCTCGAAGAACAACTGCGACAGGCACAGAAAATGGAAGCGGTCGGCCGCCTCTCGGGTGGCATCGCACACGACTTCAACAACATGCTGACCGTCATCCGCGGCTCTGCAATGCTGGCACTCGACGGACTCACGCCGGCACACGCAGTGGCAGAGGACCTTCGCGAGGTTGTACGCACGTCGGACCGCGCGGCTGGTCTGACACGGCAACTGCTCGCGTTCAGTCGGAACCAGATCGTGCAGCCTACGGTGGTGAGAGTGGAGACCGCGGTGACAGACCTCAGCCGTATGATCAACAGGTTGCTGCGTGAGGATGTAAGCGTGGTCAACCGATTCCATGCAGCGGAAGCACGCGTACGGATCGATCGTGGTCAGCTCGAGCAGGTCCTGGTCAACCTCGTCATCAATGCGCAGGACGCCATGCCCGCCGGCGGTGAGATCACGATCGAAATCACGGAGCAGCTCGTCGACAAGCCGCTCCCGGTGGAAAGCGGAACGCTGGCGCCAGGCCGGTACGTGGCGATCGCCGTGATAGACACCGGTACCGGCATGGATGCAGAAACGCGCCATCGCATCTTCGATCCGTTCTTCACCACAAAAGGTCCAGGAAAGGGAACGGGGCTCGGCCTGAGCAATGCATTCGGCATTGTGCAGGAGGCAGGAGGCCAGCTACAGGTCACGTCGCAGATCACAGAGGGCACCACGGTGCGCATCTATCTGCCGGGAGTTGATGAGGATGAGGGGGCCGACGCCACGAAGCAGGATGAAACCCCGCCGCCGGCGTCGCAGGATGACCTCGCGACCGCGTCCTGCACCACGGTCCTTCTGATCGAGGACGAGGCGACAGTGCGTGCGCTCACCGTGCGCTTGCTGAAACGAGCCGGCTACACGGTCCTGCATGCGGCCAACGGACGTGATGCCCTCGAAATCGCCGCTGCGCACCCGACACGAATCGATCTCGTGATCAGCGATGTGGTGATGCCGGACATGGGTGGGCGGGAGGTGGTAGAGCTGCTGAGGCAGGCCCGCAACGACTTCAAGGTGATGTACATGTCAGGGTATAACGAAGATGAGATCCTGCGTCGCGGCATCCGGTCGAGCGCCGATGGATTCCTGGAGAAGCCGTTCACACGTGATGCACTGCTCGAAATGGTAACGCGCATCCTGCGGGGTGCGCCGGCGGTTGGCTGACGCATCAGCCCTCCCGGCAGGGTGCTCATGTGCGGTTCCGGCCGAAGACGGTCGCCAACCCCAACCCCGTGCCCTTGCCCACTTCTTTGGTGGTGAAAAACGGTTCAAATATCTTCGACAGGATTTCCGGCGGGATACCGCAGCCGCTGTCGCTCACGCTCAAGCAGACGAATGAGCCGGGGCGGATATTGGCAGATTGCGAAGCGGCCAGTTCGAACTCCACAACGGAGGTCTCGACGACCAATTGCCCCGTCCTGGGGCATGGCATCGCGCGCGTTCACCGACAGGTTCAGCAGCACTTGATCAAGCATGCCCGGATCGGCATGGAGCCACATCGGTTGCCGCGCGAGGTTGAGCTGGATCTGGACGTCTTCGCCAATGGTGCGGCGCAGCATCTTCAACATGCTTTCGATGGATTCGTTCAAGTCCAGGTCCTGCGCGCGCAGGACTTCCTTGCGGCTGAACAACAGCAACTGCCGGGTGAGGCCGCGGCGCTGGACGGCATGCCCGATGAAGGTGATCTTCCCCCGCGGATCGGTGATGGCGACGATCGCGTGCTCGTCCAGCGCGGCCTTGACGTCGCCGACTTTCTTGAGCGAGGCCTGCAATTGCTGGTCGTGCAACATTACCCGCGGTGTCGGGGGACACTCCATGTTCTGGGAAACCATCCGCGCCGATTTTCGCCACACGCTTCGGCCGTAGATCGCCGACACCACGACCTTAATGGCGACGCACCGGATTGGCCTCAGCCGACCAGGATGGTGCCGGCTCTCTCGACCGCGACGCCGCGAAGCCTCCGGGGAGCGCGACACCTGCTCCAGCTTGGCCCGGTCTCCACGGCGTAGCTTGATCTGATGAATGGGACGAGGCATGGAGTAGGTATACTACGTCCTCCATTATCCACACTACTTTCTTTACGACACACTAGCATTCAAACGGCCGAAGCGGCTCGAAAGCGGCCGTCTTCGGCGCTCCGGTCAGATCGCAAGCCCTCACGATATTCATGCGCCCTCCCATGGATGAATCGGCTTGGGAGGCATTCTCTCGCGGTTCGGCGCTCCGTCGAGCCGGCCGGCCGGGTTTCTTGCGCAACGCAGCGGCTGCACTCGGGAAGGTCGAGCTTCGATGGAGTAACTACGAGCGCGCTGGCTCTGGGGCAGATGCTGAGGCCGCTGACGGGCGGTGATGCACGGGTCGCTGAGTGGCACACTCGGCAGCTCGGGAGCGCTGTCGGCTGTCGAGGCGCCCGGTCAGGCGCTTCGTGTTGAGAGCGGGCAATGGGCGGTTTGGCTCGAGGCGATAGGGGATCGGGTCGTCGCCGGTGACTGAGGGGCGCCGGATCGGGCCTGAATGCAGTTTGCAGCCCTGCTGTGGCA
>Ga0163150_10006707_pt1 | contig 13943 bp, 9 predicted proteins | sample OliLakLV19P2IB_FD_148628 | JGI IMG/M metagenome (GOLD analysis project Ga0163150, IMG submission 148628) | Freshwater microbial mat bacterial communities from Lake Vanda, McMurdo Dry Valleys, Antarctica - Oligotrophic Lake LV.19.P2.IB | ecosystem: Environmental > Aquatic > Freshwater > Lake >...
CTCATGGAGCAGTCACGGCTGCGCGGAGGCGAACCCGTGACCACTGAATTGATCTCGATCGATGACCGCATCTCATTTCGCGATGAAGACGGCAGCATGTGTCACTACAATTCCGTGAACGATATGCCGCCGCACGTGCGCGCGTTGTACGAACAGTTCCGCGAACTCAGGGATGACGGTTCTACGGAATAACCGTGAACGGCTGATCGCTTTCGTCGGATATCGATGGATTATCCGGCGAAAAGACTCTTATTTTGTACCCCGTGCCGGGCGAAAGATGTGTGGGGACCCGGTACGTAAGCGCTCCATCGTTGAACGTCGAGTGTGTAATGATGCGGTTTAACGAACCGTTTCGCCAAATTTGAATTCCCACTTTCGCGCCGGCCGTAGCACTCGGGGTCCACTGGATCTGCACGTAATCGCGATGCTGCCACACATCGCCGCCGTTCGGACTCAATACCGCAAAGCCCGAAGGCACTGTCACATTCGTAACTGTGATGTTGATAGTCTCACTGGATTGCGCCTGACCATCCGTCGCGATAAACGTTACCGGGTATGGAGAGCCATCTGATCCAGTAGCGGACGGCGTCCACGTAAACAATCCGTTTCCGCTGCCAGTATTTGTAAATGAAGCCCCGGCTGGCAGATTCTGCGCCGACCACGTTGGCGTCTGGCCATCGGGATCCGATGCCGTCACGGTGAATTGTAGTTGCTGCCCTTCTGCAATGGTCTTGTTTCCAATGGCGGCGATCACGGGCGCGCGATTAACATTGGTTACCGCCATCGAGATCGTCTCACTCGCCGTGAGCGCTCCATCGCTCGCCGTAAATGTTACGGAATACGGTGACGCCGCGGCCGCGGCAAACCCAGGTGTCCATGCGACTGTCGCGACCCCGTTGCCGTTGTTCACGATCGACGCTCCCGCAGGAAGTCCCTGAGCGGACCACGTCGGCGCCTGGCCATCGGGGTCCGACGCGCTTACCGTAAACTGGAGTAATGCGCCCTCGGCGACCGACTTGTTGCCGATTGCGCTGATCACTGGCGAGCGGTTCACGTTGGTTACAGCAATCGAGATCGTCTCAACAGCCGTGAGCGCGCCATCGCTCGCGGTAAACGTCACGGAATACGGCGATGCGCCCGCCGCGGCAAACCCTGGAGTCCACGCGAATGTAGCAACGCCATTGCCGTTGTTGGCCAATGTCGCACCACTCGGAAGGCCCTGCGCCGACCACGTTGGTATCTGGCCGTCGGGATCAGTTGCGGTGACGGAGAATTGCAGTAGTTGCCCTTCGCTTACCGTCCTGTTTCCAATCGCGGTGAGGACCGGCGCGCGATTTACATTGACGACGGTGATTGACACCTGCTCGGTGTCACTAAGTGCTCCGTCGCTCGCGGTGAATGTCACCGAATAAGGCGAACTCGCGGCCGCTTGATGGTTCGGCGTCCACGAAAACATACCAGCGCCGTTTCCACTCGCGACAAAGGTTGCGCCCGCAGGCAAGCCCTGCGCGGAAAGCGACGGAATAACGCCATCCGGATCGGTTGCCGAAACCGTGAACTGCAGCAGTTGCGCCTCGTTGACCGTGCGGTTGCCAATTGCCGCGAGCACGGGCGGACGGTTTGTTGCGGATACAACGATGCTGGTCGTGGTCGAAGCGCCGACCGCGCCGTCGTGCGCCGTAAATATCACCGAATATGGAGACCCATTCCCAGCACCGAACGATGGCGTCCAGCTAAACGTTCCTGTCCCATTGCCGTTATTGGTAAAGTTTGCGCCCGAAGGTAGGCCCTGCGCGCTCAATGTGGGAGTCTGGCCATCGGGATCCGTGGCGGTGACGTTAAATTGTAGCGGCGTGGTTTCTGCCACAAATTGATTGCCCGTTGGCGTAATCTGTGGCGGACAGTTTGTGTTGGAAACTGACAGCACAACCGTCTCGGAGTCTGAAAGCGCCCCGTCGCTCGCCGTTATCGTCATGCTGTAAGGCGACGACCCAGCGGCAACATACGGTGGCGTCCACGCAAGCGTGCCTGTGCCGTTGTCATTGTCGTTAAAGGTCGCGCCCGCCGGCAAACCGCTCGCGCTCAATGCCGGAATGGCGCCATCGGGATCGCTCGCGGTAACCAAAGCCGACCATACCTGCCCTTCGGAAATGGTGAAGGGACCCGCCGCCGCAACGATGGGCGCGCGATTGCCGGCCGTTATCGTAATTGCAACGGTTTCGCTATCGGTCTGCGCTCCGTCAGTCGCTTCGATCGTAATACTGTACGGAGAGTTTGCCGCGGCGCCCTGTGCGGGTACCCACATGAAAGTTCCCGTTCCATTGCCGTTATCGATAAACGTCGCGCCAATCGGCAGGTTGATGACACCCAGCGCGGGCGCCCCGCTATCGGGATCGGATGCCGTAACCGTAAAGATGAGGGTGTCGCCTTCTTCAACCGCTTTCGGGCCAATCGGATCAAGCACTGGAGCATTCCCTGCCCCGATGATGCGCACGCCGAACATGGCACGGAAGGTTAGAGAGGGCGTGACCGAGTCTGTGGCCAGAATCGAAAGCCCGAAATGGTTGCCGGCGTCCGCCAAATCCGTTGGCCACGAAATCGTTCCCGTACCATTACCATTAGGTGTGAATGTTGCCCCATTCGGAAAACTGTGCGCGGTGAGGTTGGGAACCGTTCCGTTGGGGTCATAGGCAAACACATTTAGCGTGAGGGTGTCACCGGCGACCACTGTCGTTGTCGGAATGGGTTCAATCACCGGCGCATTGGCATTGCCAAGAACGGTTATTTTGAATGAACGCTCATTCGTCATCGGCGGATCACCGTGGTCCGTGGCAACCAAACGAATGCCCGTGTATACGCCAACGTCGGCGAGATCAGTCTGCCAGTTGAAGAATCCTGCTCCCCAACCGTCGTCAAAATACGTTGCGCCTGGCGGCAAATTCTCACCGTGCAGATCAGGTATATCCCCGTCGGTGTCCCATGCGCCCACGACGAACTCGATCAGCTCACCCGCGGTATATGTTGAATCCCACACGCCGTCCATACCTGGCGCCTGGTTTCCCGACAATACATGAATCACAAACGACGCGGAGGTGCTCAGAGGCGGGTTTCCATTGTCCGCTGCTGTAACGGTGATCGTGTGGTCTCCGGCGTCTTCCGGTAGCGTGTACCATTCAAAGTACCTACGGCCGTCACCGTAATGATCAAATAAATGCGCGTTCGCGGGAAGGTTCGTTCCGGTCACCGAAGGGATCGTGCCGTCGGGATCGGACGCTACGATATAGAATCCCACGGCGTTCCCCGCGCTTACGGACCGATCCCAAATCGTCTCAAACGACGGCGGGTTGTTCCCGCTCTGCGCCGCCGGCACGAAGTTGGCCGTCAACGTCATCGGCGCGTCACTGATCGTAATGCTGTGTGATTGCACGCCGCCGTCGGACCAGGATGAAAAAATGTACGGCTCACCGCCAGACATTTGAGGGGAGATTGTCGTCACGGCGGTCGCACCGTTAACAATGCCCTCCTTTGCAAGCGGCGCGTTCCCCGTGGCCGAAAACGCCCCAACTTCGAGGCCAGGAGGGTTCGTTTGAAGCGTGAGCACAGAGGTGTCCGGAAAAAGCTCCAACGATGCCGTTGCACTCGCGCCAAGCTGGCCCGGCTCGGTCGCGGTAAGGCGAATCTCGATGTAGCACGGATACACATGATCGATGCAAATAAATTCGCCCGAGGCGACACCGGCAGCTTCGTGGGTTCGATGTTCATGGCAATCCACGAATGCGATGTCCGCGCAGTGGTGAAGGATCACTTCCCAGAACAGTTGGGATGCCGGCATCTGACCCGTTTCCGGATCGATCGCCCGGCCACTGAATTGAATAACGTCGTTTACACGCCACGCCGTGGACAGGCCCGGCGTTAGAATCTCCGGGACCGGCGGAAGATTGTCGACGCTGATGGTAATCGTGCCGGTGTCTGATGCGCCATCGGCGTCCGTAACGCGCAACGTCACCACATACGTGCCGGGAAGTGTATAGGTAAACGACGGCGCCGATGATACGGAGTCTCCGAACGTACCATCGCCGTTCAAATCCCAGTTATACGCGATCGTGTCGCCGATATCCGGATCGGAAGATTCCGTGCCGTCAAATCGCACGAGTAGCGGCGCATTACCGCTGGTAACGTCCGCTTCAATCACGGCGACGGGAGGATTGTTGTTCTGCGTGTAGTCGATGCGACGGACTTGACCGTCTCCAATATCAATATAGAAAATATCGCCACTGGGTCCCGTTTGTAGATCAACAATGCCCACACCGGATGGTATAAACAATATCTTGTTCTGCGGATTAGGTTCACCGTTCGCTTTGGGAAGAAGCGCGTGCAAATCACCGCGCGCGTAATCGGCGAGGAACATTGCGCCATCGTACTCCGGCGGATAGTCGCCCCCCATATAAAATGCCGCGCCGCTGATGGCCGCGCCGCCGGTATGCTGATACGTATAGTACGGAATGCTTGCCGTCCCGGCAGCGTACAACGACACCAGTAACGGAAGCCCCGCCCCTTCATAGATTGGCTGACGGCCTACCCCTTCGTAGCCCGGCCAACCGAAGTTGGGAACTGGACCTGAAAATGGGAACGGAACGCGGTTCAGTTCCTCCCAGTTGTTCCACCCAACGTCGCATATCCATACGCTGTTGAGCGTCGGATGCACCGTAAACCGGAATGGATTGCGCAACCCGTAAGCAAGAATCCTGTCGTCATTCACCGCACCGCCAATGAGAGGGTTCCCCGGCCAGGCAGCACCTGTGTCCGGATGGATACGCAGCAAGGTCCCGCTAAGCCCGAGAGGATCGGAAGTCGTGCGAATGTCCTGACTGCGCAACGCCCCACCTTCGTTAACCGGGTCATCTACGTCAATGCCTCCAAGCGGGCTTCCATCCGGATTGTAGGGTTCGTCCTGCCCCCAATCCGCCCACCCAAAACTTGCCCCGTCGCCAGCCGTGATATACAGCGCGCCTTCGGGTCCAAAATTCAAATCGCCTATAGAATGACTGGGGTAAACTTGCGCCCAGTCTTCAATAATTGTTTGCTCGCTAATCATCTGGAACGTCGAAGTGTTCAACGTCAGCCGCGAGAGTCTGCCCCCGGGAACGCCGCGCAAGGAATAAAGCACATAGATATAAGGACGTGTTGGAAATTGAGGATCGACCTCCAGCCCCAGCATCCCGTGATCGTGAAATGACCATACGCGGCTTCTCAGGTCAGCGACGGTCGTAGCGGTCGTATCATTAATGCTGTCGAACGTGCGCACCATCCCGAGCTTCTCAATCAGAAACACCCGGCCGTTGGGCGCGAATCGTACCGCTGTCGGCTGATTGATATTGGACCAGACAATTATCTCCTGGAAACCGGTGGGCAAGGCATACACCAGACCGCAGAGCAACATCAAAATGATTGACGAACTGGTAAAACGCGAAATGAGCATAATTGATCTCCCCGCAACAAAAAGCACGACTGTCCGCGTTTGCCCAACAAAACGCGCGGAAGCTTAGTCTTGCACCAAAGAGAGCAAGCGCGGTGCCCACTGTACACCAGAGCTAAGTGGTTGATCGGAATGCACCTAAGAAAGAATAGTATACTGGATAAAGTACGAAAAAGGCAATCTAATTCATCCCTGCACCACTCATTGTCACGGGTGACTGATGTTTCACCCCCCGCAAAACGGCTAGAGTCGCGCTCAGTAACTACAATCGCCGAACCTATTTGTAGCGTGATGTTGGATTCGTCGTCGTCCCAACCAACCCATATACTTAACATGCCTAAAAAGCGAAGGAAAACCGGATCAATGATCGAAATCTACGGAAAGAAGTACCGCGTCGCGGATTTGCGGCGTCGCGTCGGCAACATGGATCAGATCGCCGGCGTTCGCTTGGTCCAGTTAGACAATGGAAATGAACGGCCCAACCGCGCGGCGATTATTCATACCGGGACGGGACTCGAACTTTGTGTGCTCCTCGACCGCTGCCTCGATATCGCATCCGCGTCGTATCGTGGCCAGGCCATGGGCTGGCGCTCGACGACGGGAGACGTCGCCCCTCAATACTTCGAGCCGGAATGGACCCGATGGTTGCGAAGTTATTTCGGAGGACTGGTGACGACGTGCGGCTTGATGAATGTCGGCGCGCCAACGCGCGACAGCGCAGTCCACGGAAACGGTTTGCACGGGCGCATCGGCAACGCGCCTGCGCGAGACATTCAAATTCGCCAGGAATGGCAGAACGATGCGTATGTATTGAGTGTTTCTGGAATCATGCGGGAAACGGTAGTTTTCGGCGAGAACCTCACCCTTCGGCGAACAGTTTCAACGGAACTCGGTTCAACTTCGTTTCGGATCAAGGATGTTGTAACAAACGAGGGCTTCAAAAATACGAGATTCCAGTTGCTATACCATTGCAACATTGGATGGCCCGTTGTCGATGCGGGTTCCGAACTGCTCATTCCCAGCAAAACGATCGCGCCGCGCGACAAGACCGCAGCGGAAGACAAGTCAGACTGGCGGCGATGTGATGCCCCCACGTATGGCTATGCTGAAAAAGTATATTACCACGACGTAGCGACCGCGAAAGATGGGACGGCAACCTGCGCCATCATCAATGACGGATGGAAACGCGGAAACGGTTTCGGCGTCTACTTACGGTATAGCCCGCAAGAGCTTCCCCGATTCGCGCAATGGAAACAAATGGGTGAACAGGACTACGTCGTCGGCCTTGAACCCTCCAACTGCGGTGTAGAAGGACGCCAGGTTGACGAAGAACTGGGGCTGTTGCACGCGCTCAAGCCAGGAGAAAGCCGTTCGTATTCACTGGAGTTCGGAGCGGTAACAGACGAAAAAATGGTTAAGAAGCTCCGCGCCGGTTGCGCGAAGGTCAAACCGCGATGGGCGGAGAGCTATCAGGATTTTGTCACGAAACCCAAAGGCTAGTTTGACGAGATTCTCAAGGCCGTGTTTGGAAAGTGCGCTATTTGGACTGCGGTGGCGGAGCGGGTAGCGTAGACACCGCTTTGGCTGTTTATAGTTGGTGACTTCATGCGCGCACAACAAGGGTTGGCCATCTGTGATAAACAGCCAAAGCGCGCCTTGGGGGCCGCCGCAGTCCAAATAGGCCTCTTGTTATAACGCCGTTGGGGTAGAGGACTAAGTCGTTTTGGGTAGGGGACCATTTGGACTGCGGTGGCGGAGCGGGTAGCGTAGACACCGCTTTGGCTGTTTATAGGCGACGACTTATGCCCCGCACGGCAAGGGTAGCTCCATCGCCGGACGATCAACTCATGGCGGATGGGCCAATCCATAATCGCCGCGGGCGGATGACGCGAGCCACTCCATCAGTTCGATGCGCTTATCGGCGGGGGCGATCGTGTAGTGGTCTCCGGGAAATACAATTTCGCGGACCTCGTGACCGTCGGCTTTCAAGCGCCGGATCGTATACGCGATATCTTTATTGTTGAAATCACGGTCTGCGTGTAGAAATGCCACACGAACATGCGGGGAAATCCGGCCGAGTCCATACCCGCCAAACGCGACCTGCAACAGCCCAGCAAAGTTTTCCGGATTCCGGACCGCGCATTCCCAGCCGGTCCGCGCGCCGCCGCTCGCTCCATACGTGAATCCAAGCCGCGGATCGACCCGCAGGCTGGGCAGCACCGTATAAAATGCAAGCTCCTGGGCGTATTTGTTGGTCCCGTATGTAGCGTTGCTGCTGTTGTTAATGGCGACCAGGATAATCATTTTCTTTTCCGCAAACTCTTTGAACCCTTGAAAGGCCGGATTCCCTTCCGGCATGGAAATCATGATCGCGGGGAAGTACGCTGCCGGTTGCATTTGATAGGCCATCGGAATATATACATCCAGCGTATAAGCTGCATTACTCTTGCATGGAATCCTCTTGTAGATGCCTGGCTTCCATTGCGGGACACCGTCTATCGCCGTATGTTGCCACACCTCTGGCGGGTGTTCGATTCCAGGCCGGTCTACCGGCCCTTCGGCAAGCGCGATATTCAGCAATCGATCCGATTCGGCAACTTCCTGTTGCTTTTCGAGCTGGCCTTGCCGTTTGCGCGCCGTTTCGTCACGGCGCGCATTCAATTGGCTTTTTGCCGCTTCCATCTCAGTCTGCGAAACTGTTGATCTCAATCGCGCCGGGTCTGTTACGACGCGATAGGCGATTCCGCTGCCAATTACGGCAAGCCCCACGCCCAACAGCGCCGCGATGCGTCGAGGCTTCACCTGCACCCGCCGCGATGGCGCGCGCGCTGGTGGTTCGTCACGCTCGAGCGAAGGTGGTTCGACTTGGACGCCATAATCGCCCCGGTCGATTCGTTCGAGCAATCGTTCTCCGCGAGCAGAACCCAGGTTTAGATGCAGGTGCGTCGCAACGGAACGCGCTTCTTCGATCCGGCGCAACGCCATGAGACAACGGGCCTGCGCATACACAATCTCGGAGTTTTTTGGATACTCGCGGGCAAGCGGCATCAGCAAATCGAGCGCTTCGCCGTAATCCCCGGACTGGAAAAGACTGTTCGCCCACTTGAACTGTGCCTGCGCGGACGTGTCATTGGGCGTGGTAGCCATTAAGGCTCGCGTACCCGCTGATTGACCGTGTACACAAATGCAAGCACTTCCGCCACCGCGCGGTATAGCGCATCGGGAATTTCGCGGTCGAGATCAAGTACGGAAAGGATCGCCACTAGATCCGGATCTTCGTGAATTGGAATGTCGTTTTGTTTTGCAATCTCGATAATGCGTTCCGCGAGCAACCGGTTGCCCTTGGCAACGACGCGCGGCGCCGCGTCCGACTCAGTATCGTAATGGAGCGCGACGGCCTTGCGCGCGATCCGATCATTCGTCTCTTTCATGGACCCGCTCATGCCTGTAGATTGATGCCGTTAAACCGGCGCATGAGAGTCGCAAGCTCCTGCACGCGGTTGCCGTCCCACAGTGTCGCATGCACGGCCACATTGGGATAGCCGGCTTCGGCAAGATGGCCGACGAGGCCGGCGGAATGGCGTTGAAGCGCGGTAACCGTATTGATCTCCTGCGCGCGCAGCCAGCACGAGCACGCTCCCGAAGCAACTGTAATTGTGATCCAAAGATCGCCGAGCGCGGATGTCGAAAGATCCAAAACGATCGTCGCGTTCTTCGCATCGAACCGCCCGGCCTTTCCTCCCCCATCCCCCATGATGTGAATATGCGCGTTGCTAATCGGACTGTCAGGACGCATGGGCAACTCAAAAAACAGGTACGGCACGTCCGTACTACGCGCATTTACAAGTTGTGAGGCCACAAACCGCTCGGCCAGGCGTTCAATCGCGCGCGAGAAATCGGCGTGCTGACCCGTTTGCCGCAAAAATTCGTTCAAGGAGGCGTTGTCCCGCAGCCGGAGCAAGGCCGTGACCGAGTCTTCATGCAATGACTCCAAAACCGCCTGCATCTCTCCATGCGCAATTGCTTCCGCGAGACGCGCTGCAAGCGGCGCGCGGGACATCGCCAAACCTCGCTGGTTTACGCCGTCAATGAGGTCTTTAGACGCGGCAAGAGAGCGCAATACCTTTAACGCCGCGGGAAGTTCTTCCGGAGCGAGCGCGCCATCGTCCGCCGCCTGCTGAAGCAACTGGATGAGTCTTTCGGCGTCTTCTCCATGCTCGCCGCGATCCAAAAGTATGGTTAGAACGAGGCGCACGGCGACGGCATTGTGCGCGATGCGCGCGGGGATAAGGTGTACCGCATGATCGGCAAGTTCGAGCTTCCCGAGCGTGCGAAGGGCATCGACAATAAACCCCGGCAACGCGCGCGCGCCCGTTTGGGTTTGAAGGGACTGGGGAGGGTCGTGCGTGGTTGGAGTGCTACCGGGCATAATGCGAAGCTGCAATCCGTCGCCGGAACGAACGACTTCGGCGCTCACCGCCTGGCCGGCCTGGATGCCTTCGATGCGCTCAACCGGCACCACTATATTGCCAAAGCGGATGATCGTCTGTGGTTCGAGAGATTGGACGATGCCCTGCAAGAACTGGCCCGGTTTCAACGCGACGGCCTGTAACGGCTGTGTCAGAATCGCAGCCGTAATCGGGTTCACATTGCCTATCCCCGTGAAACCTGCCATGAATTATCCAGGCGCCGTGAGTATCATGCGTCCTTGGTTTTGCGCAGGCTTAATATGAGGCGCACTTCGCCCTTGCCGATCCCGAGTTCCTGCGCAATCTGCGCAATGCTCATCCCGGAATCATTGTATTCATAGACGCGCGCGTGGACCGGCGGAATTGGCCGGCCATTGCCATTCGCAGTCCGTAACCGGGCCTCCTTCGATTTCGCGGCAGGCCCCGAGCGCCCCGCGACGTCGGGTGCCATGTCGAGCAATGCGCGAAACGCATTGCGCGCGGCATCGGCATCGTGCGGCGCCTGGGGTTGGATGTCTGGAACCTCGAACCCGAGTGGGTCCGGTTCATCGCCCGCGAAGTCAAGACCCACCCAGCCATCGATAATATCGTCAGTGGGTTCCGGCTCGCGCGGCATGGCCAACACACGCAAAACTGGCCGCTCAAATTCTTTAGTCGCCTCCGGCAACGGATGGGGAGACGGAACAAAAGCGGTTACATTGGCGGGCGCTTGTGGCGTTGCCGCGTGCAGATGCATTTCCGCGGCCTCACGCCGGATTTTTTCGAGATCGGATGAGGCCGCCGCGACCGAGTCCCGAAGGGTGGCAAGCTCTCCTCGCGCGGCGCCTACAGTCTGCTTTATGAGTTCCACACGAGCATCAAAGGCCTTGTTAAAGTCTTGGGCGAGTTTTTTTTGCTGTTCAAGCAAATCACGCATGGTCTGCAATAGAAACATCATGCTGGCAATGTCGTCGCGTGGGTTTGGACCCGTACCGGAGCGCATGCGCCACACGACAAAACCAAGCAGGAGCAACGCCACAAACGTGAAGCCGATGCTCAAAGCCCAAAATATGTCCTGTGTCGTGCCCATTTCGTTCGTGCGAAGCCAATCCGCGGCCTTATACCGTTACGTCCAGAGTGTGTTGCTCGGAAGCATCGTGAATAACCGCTAATTCTCCCGCGCCACCGGCATCCGTTGCGTGCTCGGGTGCGTGCCCGGAAGAGTCCGCGCCCCCGCGCGAATCGCGGTCCCCGCCGTGTTGGTCCGTTACGGCGGGTTGTTGTTCGCTCACCGGCGGCTCCTGCACGCGCGTTTCGGCATCGAGTTGTTCCTGTTGCGCATGTTGCGCATGGCGATGTTGTGCGGCAAGCGACGTGCGATCCGCGAGCTCCTGAATCCGTTGCACCGTGACAGACCGCGCCAGTTCTGTGTTGATATCCAGTGGCTGGGGCATCACGGTTCTCCGCGCACGGATTTACGCAACGCTTTCATTGCGGCCGTGTGAACCTGGCAAATGCGCGATTCAGATACGTTTAGCACCGCGCCGATTTCCTTCAGCGTTAACTCTTCGTAGTAGTACAAGTGTAACACCTTTTGTTGCTGGTCGGGCAACGTCAGGATTGCCTGTACAATTCGCTCCTGTTTCTCGCGCTCATTCAGAGCGGCTTCCGGCGATGTCGCGCGTGGGTCTGACGTCATATCAAGTACTCGCGACTGCGCGCTGTCTTCACCGGGCAGGTAGTCCTGCAAGGACAGTACCTGCGCTGTTTGAAGCTGCGCTACGGTGTCCTCGATATGGTCTATAGTCGTGCCCATGACGCTGGCGATAGCGTCCACCGAAGGCTCTCTCCCCAACTCATGACGCAGTTTGTCGCGCGCCTCGCCCAGTTTGCGCGCCATCGCGCGCAGACTTCGCGGCGCCCAGTCAAGCGTGCGAATCTGATCGATGATGGCGCCCCGCACGCGAATGGATGCGTATGTCGAAAATTTGATGTCCTGACGGTGATCGAATTTCTCGACCGCGTCGAGAAGCCCCAGAACGCCCCAGCCCACCAAATCGTCCATCTCGATGCTCGATGGAACGTGCATCGCCATGCGGCCGGCAACGTACTTCACGACCCGCATGTTGCGCACGATTAGCTCTTCTCGCGCGGAGTCGTCGGCCCGTTCTTTCCAACGCGCCCAAAGGTCTTTGTCGGGAATGGCCGTTAATGCGGTCACGTGTACATTTCGCGCATGTTCAGCGCAAACTCTCGATGCGTTCGCGCGTGCTGATGATTTCGGTGATGCGCAATCCAAACTTCTCGTCGACGACGACGACGTCGCCGCGCGCAATCAGTTTGTCATTCACGAGCAGCTCGACCGGCTCATCGACCAGGTGCCCCACCTCGATAATCGATCCCGGGCCCAGTCCAAGGATATCCGCGATGGGCATCTCGACGCGGCCAAGCCGCGCAGTCGCCGTAAGCCGGATATCGAGCACCATCTCCATATTTTTGGATTCCGCACGGCGCGCGAACGCGGAATCCCCGGCGGACTCCTGCCCCAAAGCGTTCAGCGCACTTGCCTGCGTCAACGCACTTATCTCGTCCTGGCTCATCGATTCAGCCACTTGATTTTCTCCTCGGATTGAAGCGGCGTCGCTGACCGCGTGGGAAAATAAGAATATGCCCGCTCCATCATGCCCGTCTTCCAGGGAAAACGAAAACTCCGCGGCATAACTGCCGGCACCCAAAAATTGGTGCAGGCCGGCAGCGATGTCGGGTCCGCAGGGCAGCACTTCCACCTCGCGCAATACGATCTCGATGCCATGCTTTTCCTTGAAATATCCAACGCCACCTCCCAGACAGGGGTCAAACACTTCCTTCAACTCGGCGGGATCATGTCCCGCGATCGATGAATCGTCCGAGCGTCCACGGCCCAGCGCCGCTGCAACGATACGATTGGCATCGGCCCCGGCCAACGCCACGGCAATGCTACCCCCCGGCTGCGCGCCTGCGCGAATCAAAGCGTTGAACCGCGCCAGATGCGCCGTCAACTCGGCTACGCCGGACGCCTTCACCCCCGCAACCGCGTTCGGCACGGGCCGCGCCGTCATCGCCGATATCACATCGAAGAAACCGCTCAGATAACCGCGCGCGAATCTCTCGTGTACTGCCAGGCTCAACGATCACCTCGCTTCGCGTTGCTTACTCGTCGGTGATAATGTCGACGATTTGGATCGCGCTTTGCTCGCCCCGCTTGCCACATACCGCCTGAAAACGCGGAATGCCGCCGATCTCGATCAACATTGTCGTCCGCTGATCCGTATCGAGTTGAACGGTGTCCCCCACCTGTAGCTTGAAGACTTCCGCGAGGGTCAAGGTTGCGCGGCCAAGGACTGCATCAACATTAACCCGCGCTTTCCGCACGACGCGTTCGAGTTGCAACCGCGTGCGCTCTACCATTTCCGGTGGCATCTTGCGCATGAACCGCGTCTGTTGCGAAATCTGATCCAGCACGGGGTTGAGCACCATTAGCGGTATACACATGTTCATTGAGCCGACCATATCGCCAATGTGGATTTCATACGCCACGAGTATCACCATTTCACTTCCGGCCACGATCTGCACGATCAGCGGATCGCTTTCCTGATGGATAACGGTGAGCTTGAACTCGATGAGTTGCTCCCACGATCGGCGCAGGCTATCGAGAATCATCAGCATTACCCGGTGAACAATCCGGTTCTCGATCTCAGTCAGTTCGCGCGCCTTTGCCAGCGTCACGCCCTTCCCGCCCAGAATTCGGTCCACAATCGGAAACACAATGGCGGGGCTCAACTCGATGACGGCGTTGCCCTCAAGCGGCGCCATGTTGATGATTGAAAGCGATGTGGGACGCGCCACCGAAAGAATGAATTCGTCATACGTCAACTGGTCAATTGAAACAAGGTCCGCGCGAACGACCTGCCGGAGAAAGGGCGGCAGCATAATGCTCAATTCGCGCGCGAACGCCTCAAATAGACTTTGCAGCCCTTTGA